>Ga0114931_10008554_pt1 | contig 12376 bp, 11 predicted proteins | sample 2SBtaG_FD_89579 | JGI IMG/M metagenome (GOLD analysis project Ga0114931, IMG submission 89579) | Deep subsurface microbial communities from Kolumbo volcano to uncover new lineages of life (NeLLi) - 2SBTROV14_V59a metaG | ecosystem: Environmental > Aquatic > Marine > Volcanic | place: Kolumbo...
AGCGGAAAGCCAGCCATAATAAGCAAGACTTCAGGAGTGAGTGAAATCATGAATCACTGCTTTAAAGTTGACTACTGGGATACGACTCTTACTGCGTCAAGGATAATGGAAACTCTCCACTATGCTGAAGTAAAACGAGCTCTTGAGAAAAACGGTAGGAACGAAGTAAATAGGTTCACTTGGTCTGAAATATCGAGTCAGTTTGAAAAAACATATAGGAGGCTACTACATGCATAAGGCTGCATTCTGTGCTGTACTCCATCAGCCGTGGAGAATAAATCAGTACACCTTTTTTGAAATAGGCCACCACAAGCACTATTTCAACGACAGCTTAAACAAGAGGCTCTTTGAGAGAATTGCGAGGAAGAGTTATCTCCCAACTCTTGGCATAATAAAAAACCTTTGCGAAGATACGGATTTCAAAATCAATCTTTCAATGACGGGAACCTTTATTGACCAAGCTCTTCGGTATAAACCAAGCGTGATAAAAGCCATACAGGACCTAAATGAAACAGGAGGACTTGAAATCTTGGGTGAAACTTATTATCATTCACTCGCCTTCTTGATATCTGATAAAGAATTCAAAGAGCAAGTCAAGCTACATGGCAAAAAAATTAAGGAGCTCTTTGGTAAAAAGCCAAAAATATTTAGGAATACTGAATCTTTCTACAATGATGATGTAGCAGAGTCTGTAGAAAAATTAGGATTTAAGGCAGTGATAACTGAAGGCAGTGAAAAAATTCTCGGCTGGAGAAACCCAGGATACCCTTACAGGGCAGACAACACCAAGCTTCAGCTTTTCATGAGAAATTACAAATTAAGCGATGACATAGCTTTTAGATTCTCTTCAAAATCATGGGAAAGTTATCCTCTTACAGCCACCAAGTATGCCAACTGGCTAAAAAATATGCCAAACCCCTTCACAGTAATTTTTATAGACTTTGAAACCTTTGGTGAACACCATTGGGAAGATACAGGCATATTTGAATTTCTAAAACATCTGCCATATGAAGCCAATAAAGAAAGAGGGGTTTTGTGGTCAAACCTTTCAGACCTTTTGAGCAAGAAGTTTGTAGACAAAATAAACTCGCCAGAATTTATATCTTGGGCTGATGTCGACAGGGACCTAAGCGCATGGCTTGGGAACGAGATGCAAAATTCAGCCTTCAATTTCCTGCGCGAGCTTGAACTCCCTGTTAAGGCCACCAAAGACCCTGAAATAATTGAGACCTGGAGAAAATTATCCACAAGTGACCATCTATATTATATGAGCACCAAGTTTGCGGGGGATGAAGAAGTCCACAACTATTTCAGAGCGGAAGCTTACCAAGGTCCTTATGAAGCCTTTACCAATTTCATGAATATCTTACAGGATTTCAAGGACAAAGTAAATAACATTCTCACTTCATGAGTGAATATGCCAAAAGATACCTTTTTCCAAGCTTTTCCCAAGTGAAGTTTTCCCGAACCACCCTATGCGCATCACTTTCAAGTTCAACCCTTTTTTTCTTACCAAGCTTTACAAAAGTCTCCATAATTTTTGAAACCGATTCAGGAGACTGTTTTTTTACAACATATATTCCCTTAGAAACCCCAAGCTTTGACACTGCACTCCCAAAGCCAGCAGTATGAGTAGTTATGGTAGTACTAAGGTAAGACGCAGCTTCCATGGGAGTATACCCCCAGGGTTCATACCTGCTCAAAAATACTCCCATGCTTGAAGATATTAAAAACTCTCTGAAATTCATATCAAGCAAGTCGTTCTTCCGGTTGATGTAGGCAGGTAAATAAACCACTTTAACCTTGTCTTCAGGCGAGTTGTTTAAGCCTGCATTCCTTAGGGCTTGTACTATAGCGTCGTTTTCTTCTCCTCCTGAAAGCTCAAGAGCACAAAGCTGAGGGTTCTTACCCTGACGGGTTTGGAAGACTTTATCCTGGCCCGAATGATTTTTTAGGCTTTTATAAAGTGAAAAATTTTCACTGACTTCTTGTTTCACTCCCAAGGTACCTTTAGGCACCAGAATAAAAGCCAAAACCCAGCCTTCATACTGTGAAGCTTTCAGGCTTCGGTTCATGAGTCCAAGTGAAGCTATGAAAGTATCATAACCTTTGTTGGTGAATTCATACCTGCCTGCAGTATATAGCACAGGATAATTGTGGAGGTCTAGTGAATAATAGGGGGAAAAATATGCCCTGACAAATTCGTCAATTTTTTTCCTGTAATCTGATTTTTCTTTTTCAAGACCGCTTAAATCTTCAAGGCTTCCCATGGCATTGTAAGTTATGAAATCTGGCTTTCTTCCAAGAACTTTTGCGGCTTCTTTACCCGTAGTATCACTTACAGTGGTAAAGACATCCGCATTCTGGGCTGCCGCCTTCTCAAGAGTGTGCTTAGCAGTGACACCCATTTCCTTAGCCTTATTTTTGATATCACATCCAAAATTTCCGCCTGTCGCCCTGCCGAGCACTGTCGCGTGGGTTGTAAAAACCTTTTTTATGTCGGCGTCAGTTTCTTTTAGGTAAAGCAGGGCGGACCCGCTAAGCCATTCATGAAACTGCGCAATTTTTTTCCCAGGAATCACTTTTGACATCTCAAAAAGCAACATGCCAACGGCATATATCCAAGACAAGGGTTCATCATAATCGAAGCCTGACTGGAGTGAATCCACCTTAAACTTTTCCCAGAAGATGCCCTTGATGTTATCAGTATGCTCATAAAAACCGCGTGAATCGACCAGTATGATTTTGGAATCCTCAGCATGAATCCACGAGCCGTAGGTGCATTTTATCCCCTTTTTTCTCAGTCTAAAAAATATCTTTTTTAGAAAAGAAGGTGCAGGTTTTTCTATTATTTCCTTAGCCTCTGGATTGAAGAACCCTATAGCATAGTAGTCTTTTACATGTTGCTTTATGAAAGGGACTTTAGAAGTTATAACTGTCCAGATACCACCTACCTTGTTTCCGCATTCAAAACTAGTTTCAAATAAAGTTACCATCTGTGACCTCCCGAAACTCCTTGGCATAAACTTCCGTCGGCATTTGGTTGATATACATGTCATTACCAAGTTCAAAACCTGCAAGGCTGTTTAATCTGGGAAATATCTCAAGATGCAGTCTAAAATCCCTGCCCTTTGGCGCCTGGTGAACCACCAAATTATAAGGGGCTCCTGGATAGATTTTTTGCATGCCCCAGATGGCCTTCCTTATGGACCTGCCAAGGTCGTACTTCTCTTCTTTATTCAATTCAAAAAGGGTCCTCACCTGGCGCTTCGGGATTACCCACATCTCCCCGCCAAAAACTGATGCGTATGGAGCAATCAAATAGAATCCCTGATTTTCAGAAAGCATTCTCGGGCCATTTTTTTCCTCCCTGTATATGGCGTCAAAAATATGCTCGCCATGCATACTAAAGTATTCATCCATCTTATCCATTTCTCTATATATGGCGCGTGGCACCACAGGAAGAGCCATGAGCTGTGAGTGAGGGTGTGATATGCTTGCCCCTGCTTCCGCCCCGTTGTTTCTGAATATACTGACATATTTTATTTTTTCATCGCGTAGGTGGTACTTAGTCCTTAAGGCATACGTATCCATTAGGAGCGCCATGTGCTCATCAGAGAATTCATCTAAGCCTTTGTGAAGGTAATGGTCAATTATCACTTCATGATGCCCAAAACCCCCCATGCTAGTTAAAAAGTCATTTTCAATATTAAGGGGTGAATCAGGACTTAAGGCAGGGAACTTGTTATTTATTACTGCTATAACCCAGGGGTCATTTATGTGTTCGAGTATTGGAACGTTAAGAGTGTCTCTGTCAAAGGGGCAATGCTTTTGACGTATATGCACCTCCTTGATTTCAAGGTCATGGGGCCTTTTTTGCCTGTCCTTGGCAATTATTACCCATCTGTCAAGGAAATAATGCTTTCGTAATTCATTCACAATAAAATGACATCAAAATAAAATATAAGGTTATGATACATCTTTATAATGAAAATTCCGTTAATGGGTGGAATTGGCCAGAAGCCCATGTATATCGGACTTTTTTCTCATCTTGACTCCGTATCCAGAGCAAGCCTTGAGACTCTCCTTAAACTCAAAGGAATTGGAATAAAGGAGCATGGAAAGGAGTATTTTGTTGATAAGACCAAGTTCAAGACCATTAAGAGTTTCATAAAGACCAGTGAAACCAAAGTAGGAGGAAATGCCGGCAATGCTGCATATTTTCTTGGAAATCTGGGAATTGAGTGCACTTTGTCTGCACCAAGCAGACCAAAGGAGCTCATGGACTTTTTTAGGGACTTGCCCGTAATATTTGAAGGGGTGAGACAAAAGACTGCTAGCTCGGCCATTAGGGACGACTCGCTTTATGAGCACCTCTCTCTTGAACTTTTTCCGCCTCTTTCAAACTTCAAGCGCACCATAATAAGTTATGATGATATGACCAAGAACGGTGAAGTCGACCAGTCATTTTGGTCCAAGATGAAGAAGGGCATCTTGTTTTTATCCGGATTCCACCTAATTGAAAAACAGGAAAAAATTGACGCCATAATTGACCAAGTGAAAAAGAATATGGAAGTCTACTTGGAAATTGGGGAGCCTAATAAAAATATGGCCTATGCCGTAGACAGACTAATTGAAGAAAGGAAATTAAACCACCTTGGTATGAATGAAAGAGAAGCTAAGAGTTTATTTAACGCCAAGAGCACAGATGTAGGTGACATAAAAGAAGAAGTTGGATGTGGGGTGACTATCCACACTCTTGACTATGTTACTTCAACCAATAAGAAGATGCTCCGTCCCATGATTGATGCGGTTGAAGCCTGGGCCATGGGTAGCCTAAAAAATTACAAGCAAGTTGTAACTCTACCTTTAAAGCGCACCCCTAAAGGGGCTACACCCACGAGAAGTTTGCCATACCTTGCAAGCCTAACGGGCCTTGGTGACGCCATGGCAGGGCTTGATGCACTAAGAGTATTTGATGAAAAGAGGATGGAAAATTTAATTCGTGCCCTTCCTTTTTACGACACCGATAAGTTCCCTACCAAGCTTTAATTTGGCTTTTAGGGCGTCCTTGTCAAGACCTGTTGCAAAAAGCTTTACGGTACCCATTTCAGTATTACTTTCACGCATTAGAATATGACCCGTTTCATCCCCAACTCTTGCGCCGCCGCTCGGAAGGACTGAGTAGTCCATGGCTCTTGACTCAAGCACTTCAAGAATTCTGGAATTAAATCCCGCATCAGTCTTGAATTTTTCTTCTGTGTATTCGAAATCCGGCACGTCGCTAAGGACCTGGCTTATTGGAACCGTGAGTTTATCAAACCAGAAACACGTAGCATAAATTGCATCGTCCCAGGCAAACCGCATACCATTTACAGGGTATCCCCCAGTGTGCCAGTTCTCTTCAAACCACAAAGCATTGTGGTGATTAGCAAGCTCAGCCTGATTAGTCCTACCAATATCCCCAAGTATGACTTTTACTCCGTGGCCTTTTAAGAAGTCCACCATGCTTGGTGCAGTTCTTTGGTCTATTACTACTTTCTTTTCTTTAACCAAACCTTCCTTTATCATGCCTGAGAGGAACCTTGAAAAGAAAATCATTTTTGAGTTGACATAGAAAGGTGCTCTATCAGCATCTCCGTCAAAAGCCACGCCAAGGCCTGTCCATCTCACAAACCAGCTCGGTTCAGGGGCCTTGCCCCCAAAGTCTGTGAGGAGTTCGGAATTGAGTAAGTTAGCTTTGGGGTACAGCCTTTCTGCAAGCTTGGGTATGATAGCCAACCTACACCATTATTGAGATCAAAAGTGATTTCATCCCCATAAGAATTAAACCTTGTGCACCACAAAATATAGTCGTTAAGGATTTCATTTGAATCCATCTGCTCTGAAAACTCCACCTGCTTGGGGAATATTTTGTGGGTGAATTTTCCGGCCATAGCCTTTATACCGTTATAGTTTGGCGGGTTGTGAGACGCCGTGGCTTGAAGGCTTAAGACTTGTTTTTTAGTTTGATAAGCAATTGAAGCTCCCGCAAAGTATGACGGAGTAGTGGGTATACTCCCGTAGATGACCCCATATTCAAGGCCACTTTCCTTAGCAAATTCCGTGAAGGCATGCTCTAAGAGTTCACCGCTTTCTCTGTGGTCCCTTGAAAATACTAAGACTCGGGGCTTTGAAACCTCAACTAAGGCTTGAATGTATGTCTTGACATCATGCTCAAAAGCCATTTTATCTTTTATGCCGTTAAAATCAATCCTCAAATCGTACCCGAATTTTGAAGACTTTATGAGTTCAGAAGTGCTTGGAAGGCCATATTTTGAGCGGAGACTAATAAATCTTCCCGCAACACTCTTGGAGTCAAAGGTCTAGGAGTTGTCCTTGACACATATTAAAGATTCCATTTCTTCTGCACATATAGGACAAATTCGAAGCTTGCCCGTTGAGTCTGTCGATAAAGGAAGCATAGTACAAAGAATAAACGCGAGTAAATAACCTTTAGCAAATCAAGCAGTGGCCACCTTTTTGGCCTTTTTCTTCATGGTCTTCTTGGCGGTGAGAAATTTTTTACCCACAAGGGCTACTTCTATGACATCTTCAAGCGTTGAGACGGGTATAATTTTTACATTCCTAACTTTTTCGGTGACTATGTCTTTGAGATTAGACTTTGGCACTATTATGGTCTTTATACCGGCTTCAATTGCCGCCTCGACCTTGGCATTCACACCGCCCACAGGAAGCACATCACCCCTGACTGAAAGTGAACCAGTCATGGCAACGTCTTGTCTTATAGGACTTTTATTGACTGACGAAATCACAGAAGTTGCAACGGCTACACTTGCCGAATCACCTTCGACTCCTTCATAGGTCTGAAGAAACTGTATGTAAATATCGTAGTCTTTTTTTAGGTCCTGACCAAACCACTTCCTGATTATAGCAGACACATTGCTAATGGCTTCATTTGCAATTTTTCCGAGATTTCCTGTGGCAATAACTTCACTCTTAGTCCCGCTGCCTGGCACAACCTCAGCTTCAATTGGCAGAACAATTACTGCATCGGTACCAATAACAGCCAAACCGTTTACGCGCCCAATGGCTTGCCCAGTGGTTGCAATAATTTGATAATCTTTTTTCTTCTCAAGGTACTTAGTCGCAAGCTGACTTTCAAGTGGCTTGGCGCTTGTCCTTGCAGCCACTACATGCTTTCTGTCAACCAAACTTGCACCGCCTTCGCGCGCGAGGTCTCCTGCAGCTCTAATTATCCCGCCAAGTTCCCTAAGCCTTAAAGTAAGGTGGTTCTTTCTATTCGCCATCTTTCTTGCAACCCTCATAAGTTCTACTATGCCCTTTCGCGAGAAATGTGGGATTTTCTTGTCCTTTGATACTTCCTGAGCCACAAACCTGATGAACTTTTCTTCGTTTTCTTTGGTATCCTTTACAGTATCATTCATAAATATTTCGTAGCCATACCCTTGTATCCTACTTCTCAAAGCGGGATTGATGTGCTTAAGGGTCTCGACATTGCCTGCGGCAACGAGTACGAAGTCGCATGGTGCAGGGCTTGTCCTCACCATGGCGCGAGCTGACCTTTCACTCCTGCCAGTTATGGAGTATTTCTTCTCCTGCATGGCAGTTAAAAGGTCAACCTGCATCTTCTGGCTGAGGGTTGCAATCTCGTCAATAAATAGCACCCCTTTGTGAGCCCGGTGTATGGCACCAGCTTCAACTCTCTCATGTGAAGGAGTCTCGAGTCCTCCGGACTGAAAGGGGTCATGTCTTACATCACCCAAGAGAGAACCTTCATGAGCCCCTGTAGCATCCACAAATGGCGGTCTTTCAGTAGGTCTATTGCCCACAAGGAGCTTTGGAACAAGCACAATTTTTGAAGGCTTGGTTTGCTGGCCTATAATCATCAGAAACGCCGCAGCTATTATGCCACTAAATAGTGCCTGAGGCACCCTTAAGATGAAAGTGTAATAAAAGGTTATGACTGCAACTGCAATCATCAGGCCTGTAAGTATAGTTTTTCTAAAAGAAGATACGGCATTAGCCCTTTCCCTGTACTGGTGGACTATGCTCCTGCCAAAGCCCGACGGGAACCCCCTCACCAGCGGTTGGTTGTCATCTTCAGGATTTGGGAAGACCACAATATCTTCCATTTCTTCACTCGGCAAGAGTTCAGACATACCTTGAGCAAGCATACTCTTTCCAGTCCCAGGCTTGCCTATCAAAAGTACGTGGCGTCTCTGTAGCGCTGCTCTTTTTATGATTTCAACTGCTCTCTTTTGGCCAATCACCTGGTCGATAGTGGCAGGCGGGACTATAAGTTCAGCAGAAGAATCTGGAACCAGAGCCTTTATGCCCGCAACCTTTTTGAACGCCACAAAAGCAACATCGTTGACGTTTTATAACTTAAACTGTTTATTTCAAAAATTAATCAGATGGTTTACCAAAAGAGCAGGTTTTATCCAAGCGATTGCAGTTCTGTAATAGAAACTATTTTTATTACATAGGCATGGTGATTTTATGGCATATATAGCCACAAAAATGAAGTTAGAGGAAGGACAAAAGCTAGAACTCAAAGGGTGGGTTCACAGGCTCCGCGAGATAAGTGGCAAGTACTTTGTAGTACTCAGGAATGCTAAGGGTTTGCTTCAAGTTGTGGCTGATAATAATACGGTCAAAGGAAATTTGAGAGTTGAAGCAAGCGTTAAAGTCAAAGGTCAGGTCAAAAAGGATGAGAGGGCTCCAAAAGGCTTTGAGTTACACGCAACTTCAATTGAAGTAATTGGTGAGTCTGGAGAAAAATGGCCCTTTCATAGGTACAAGAGCACTGAGATGGAGATGGACTACCGCCACCTTTGGCTTAGAAGTAGTAAACTCCAATCCACGCTTAAGGTGAGAACCACGGTGGTCGAAGCTGCGACAGAATTCTTCAGGAAAAAAGGCTTCTTCAAAGTTGACCCGCCCATCTTTGTGAGTTCGGCATGTGAAGGGGGCTCAACACTTTTTGAAGTGCCATACTTTGGCGAAAAAGCGTATTTGTCTCAATCTGCACAGCTCTACCTTGAGGCCTTTGTGACCACCCTTGAGAAAGTTTGGGCTTTAACTCCTAGCTTTAGGGCCGAGAAATCGAGAACAAGGCGTCACCTGACTGAATACTGGCACCTTGAGCCTGAAGCCGCTTTTGTCGACTACAAAGGCAATATGGATTTACAAGAAAAGCTCTTGAAGTTCATAATACAAAAGGTGCTTGACGAGAGAAGTGATGTCTTAGAAGACTTCGGCGACAGGTCTGAACTTGAGACTTGGGCTAAAAGTAAGTGGATACACATGACTTATGAAGAAGCCATTGATGAAGCTAAGCACAAATTCCCTAAGTTAAAAATAGGAGACGACCTTGGCACTGAAGAAGAGAGGTACTTAGTCGAAAAGCTGGATAACTTCATCTTCGTAACACACTATCCCCGCGAGATGAAAGCCTTCTACATGAAAGTAGATGAGACTAACCCCAAAGTCGTGCTAAATAATGACTTATTAGCCCCACATGTAGGTGAGACTATAGGCGGGAGCGAGAGGGAGTGGAAACTCGATTTGCTCTTAGAGAACATGAAGATGCAAAAGCTCAACCCCAAGGACTATGAATGGTATTTGGATTTGCGAAGATACGGGAGTGTCCCGCATTCAGGTTTTGGTCTGGGTGTTGAAAGGTTCACTGTAAGCCTACTCAATTTAGAGCATATAAGGGATGTCGTAGCTTTCCCGCGCTTCATAAATAGGGTTTATCCTTAATTATTGTTCCACCCCGCAGGATTTAAGGAAGGCTTTAAAATGAGCCAAGAGTATTTTGGATGTGGTTAAACTAGCCAAAACTCCGTACGGCTTCTTTGCTGTTGCCATGCAGAATCAGATTGTTGAGGTCAAAGAATTGCCCAAGGACCCGAAGAAGGTAGCAGAAAGGCTAAACGACGGCAGTTTTGAAGCATGGGAGAAGGAGCTCATAAAGAAAGGAATTGACGTTGAAGATGGCTTGTTTGACCCACTAAAAGCAGCGTCTCTTATTGGTATATCTAATAAGGATTATCTTAAGTACTCAAGGCTCGTGGGAATTGAAGAGGGCAAGATTCTACTAAAACAGGCTATTGGAATGGACTATATTTTAATACAGTCTGTGGCAGGTCTTGACGACCTTAATAAAAGCATCAATATTCTAATGAACCGTATCAGGGAATGGTACGGCCTCCACTACCCTGAATTAAAGGAAGAAGACCATGAAAAGTTCTTGAAAAAAATAATCGCAGACCAGCGCGAAAAAAGCATGGGAATTGAACTTGTGGCTAAAGATAAGAAGGCCATGCAGGAGTCTGCTAAAATGATTCTTAATATGTACGCTGAAAAAAACAGACTTGAATCATACCTTGAAACCCTGATGAAGGAAGTGGCGCCAAACCTTGAAGTGCTCGCAGGGGCTAATCTTGGCGCAAGGCTAATCGACAGGGCAGGGAGCCTTAAAAATTTGGGTGAGATGCCTGGAAGCACCATACAAGTATTGGGTGCAGAAAAAGCCTTATTCAAACATCTTAGGAGCGGTACACCCTCACCAAAGCACGGGGTAATATTTCAGCACAATGTCATAAACAGGGCTCCAAAAGATGCCAGAGGAAAGCTGGCCAGGACTCTGGCCTCTAAACTATCCATTGCCGCAAGAGTTGACCTTTATTCAGGGAAAATAAATAAATCTCTTGAGAAAGCCTGGAAACAGAGAGTAAAGGAGGTATTGAAATGAAAAAGCAGTGGAAAATTCCAAAATATGACTTCTTTGAAAAAGTTATCACCATAGTCATATTTTTAATCACCATACTCGGCTTTTACTACGCCAATACCATCTACGGCATGGCACAAAAGAGGATATATGAACCGACGGTAGTCATCGGCGTCCTATTATTTATCATACTTGAAGTGGTGCTGCTAATAGCAGTGCTGATTTACACCGCATTAAAGGAGAGATTGAAATGATAAGAATCAAAAGAGACTTTGCGACTGAGAACCTCGTTCCAGGTCAGCTCGTCTATGGCGAGAGGATTATGAGGAGAAAGGGCAAGGAATTCAGGATTTGGGACCCGAAGAGGAGCAAGGTAGGCGCAAGCTTGCAGAAGGGCATGAGAATTCCCCTAAAGGACGGTATGAAAATTTTATACCTTGGCGTTGCCAGTGGAACCACAGCAAGCCATATCAGCGATGAGGTTCCAAACGGCATGATTTACGGGGTTGACCCCGCACCAAGGGTGTTAAGAGAGTTTCTGTTACTTAGTGAGACCAGAAAGAATCTCGTGCCAATACTAAGAGATGCCAATAGACCTGAGACCTATAAACATCTTGTGCCTGAAGTTGACTTTTTAATACAGGATGTGGCCCAGCCAAATCAGGCCCAGATATTCTTAAAAAATGTCCACGCATTTTTGAAGAAAGGAGGATATGCCTTTGTGGCGGTAAAAGCCAGAAGCATTGATGTCACTGCCAACCCCAAGAAAGTTTTTAAGGCCTTCAAGCATGAAATAAAAGAATTGAAAATAATCGAAGAAAAGAGCCTTGAGCCTTTCGAAAGAGACCACTTGGCCATTCTCATTCAGAAATAGTGAGGTAAGGCATAGGAGCTTTGGCATCCATCTCCGGAGAGCGCATAAGAGGCCTGTATCCATAAGTATTTTTGATTAATTCAGTTATTTCTTTCATATGAGTTTTGCCAGTAGTATTAAATTCTTTTTTGCCTTCAATCCTCCACTTGGCAGGAGCACCAGGTTGGTAGCTTATTAGGTTGGCCTCAGAAAACAACTTGTCGTAGTAGGGCTCTCCAGCTTCCAGGGGCTGCTTTGAACCTTTAGTACCTTCTATGAGCTTTATTTGGCCCTTCGGGCCAACACCTATGAAGTGGGCGCCGAATGAATATAAGTTACCAAGAGATATGATATTATCACCAAGGTAATTGTCATGCTCATGACCCGTGACCAGCATCTGTGAATTATAGTCTTTTCTTTCCTTGAAGTCATCAAGCAAAGGCTTCATGAAGTGATACATTCTGGCATGAGCCAATACCTTTAAGGCGTGATTGTTTTTGGTAGACTGAATAAATTTGTACATTTTAGGATTATCCTCATACTTTGTTTCAAGATCCTTTATGAATTGCGGGTCTTTAGAAAGCTTATTTGTAAGTTTCTGAATAAATTCGTTGCCGTGATACATACCAAAACCTATCACCCTCCCAAAATTCTTTAGCCACTTTGAAACAGTCTTGGCACCGGGGAAGCCTTTGAGCTTATCCATAGCAAATAGATTATAGAGTATGCCTTTAGGACCAAGGGCCATAGCATCCAAGAAATAG
>Ga0114931_10008555_pt1 | contig 12376 bp, 9 predicted proteins | sample 2SBtaG_FD_89579 | JGI IMG/M metagenome (GOLD analysis project Ga0114931, IMG submission 89579) | Deep subsurface microbial communities from Kolumbo volcano to uncover new lineages of life (NeLLi) - 2SBTROV14_V59a metaG | ecosystem: Environmental > Aquatic > Marine > Volcanic | place: Kolumbo...
AGCAGGCTCGGCTTCCTGCCCGAGCCCTTCGCGTTCAGCCTGCGGGCGCTGGGCGCGCTCGCCGGGCGTTTGCGGGCCGGGCGGCGCTACGACCTCGTCCACGACGTGCAGTGTCTCGGCTACGGGCTGCTGCCGATGCGGGCGATGGGCCTCCCGGTGGTGACCACGGTCCACCATCCATTGACGGTCGATCGCCGCGCGTCCTTCCAACGCGACGAGACGTTCACGGACGTGGTCGGGAGCATGCAGTTCTACCCGATCGGCATGCAGTCGTTCGTCGCGCGGCGTCTCGACCGGGTCCTGACGAGCAGCGACGCCAGCGCCGCGATGATCGCGCGCGACTTCGGAGTCCGGCCGGACCGGATCGCGAACGTGGCGAACGGGCTCGACACCGACCTCTTCTCGCCCGACCCGTCCGTCCCGCGCGAGGAGCGCACGCTGCTTTGCGTGGGGCGCGCGTCGGATCCGAACAAGGGCATCCGCACCCTGATCGCGGCCCTCGCGCGGACCGATCCGACGACGCGCCTGGTGCTGGTCGATTCTCCCGAGAGCGACGCCCGGAAGTGGGCCCACGAACTCGGCTGCGGCGACCGGCTCCGGCTCGCGGGTCGCGTACCGGAGGCGGAACTCGTCCGCCTCTATCGCAGCGCGAGCCTGGTGGTCGTGCCGTCGCGCTACGAGGGCTTCGGGCTCCCGGCCGCAGAGGCGATGGCGTGCGGCACCCCGGTCGTGGCGACCCGTGCCGGCGCGCTCGCCGAGGTGATGGCCACCGGCGGCGGCGGCGAGACCGTGCCCAGCGACGACCCGGGCGCGCTGGCCGCTGCGATCACGCGCCTGCTCGACGCCCCGGCGCAGCGGGCCGCCCTCGGCGAGGCGGCACGCGCACGCATCGTCGCGGCCTATGCCTGGCCGTCCGTGGCCGCGCGCACCGCGTCGGAGTACGCGCGCGTCGTCGCCGAGCGCTGACCGGGATTCAGCGCGGCCGGCCCGCCAGCACCACCACATCGGCCAGGCCCGGGAGGCGCCTGGCTCCGGCGTCGAGCCACCGCAGCATCCGGTCAACGAGGCCACCCGGAAGCCGCGCGACCATCCGCGTCCAGGCCGGCAGCCCCCACGCCAGCGAGACGCCCACGACCTGCTCCAGCACCACGTGCGCCTCCATCTGGTCCTTCATCAGCGCGAGCTCGTAGCGCGTGAAGTGGTCGGCGGGCACGTCGTAGTGACGGCGGCCACGCCGGACCGGCGCCCCGACGGCCTCGCGGAGGCCGTCGCCCAGGCGCGCGCTGCGGCACGCGAGCGACTCGAAGTTGGCGACCGCCAGCACCACACGGCCGCCCGGCTTCGTCACGCGCGCCATCTCGCCGATCGCCCGGAGCGGTTGGTCGAAGTGGTCCAGAGCGCCCTTGCAGAACGCAGCATCGAAGCTGCGATCCGCGAACGGCAGCGCATCCCCCCAGCCCCGGACCCAGTCCGGGGCCCCGGGGGCCGACCGCCCGGACTCGAGGCGGGTCCACGCCATCATCCGTTCGGAAGGCTCCGCGCCCACGACCTCGGCGCCGGTCTCCGCGCCGAGCGCGATCGCGTCCTGTCCGAAACCGCTGGCGACGTCGAGGATCCGCCGCCCGGGTCCCGCCAGCGTCGCGGCGAGCGTGGCCCGGGTCATCCGGTCGAACAGGTACGCGCTGTCGCGCGTGGTCCCGGTCGGGATCACGTCGCTCATGTCCCGATCGAGGTCGACGACGCGCATGGCCGCGGACCTTAGGACAGATCGCGGGGCGGATACATCGCGCCTTGCGGCGGGGGCCGTCCGCCCCGGGGGCCGGCGGGCACGGGACCGCAGAGGATTGGGGGCGGGTCTGCTATCGACAGGGGCGGAATGGCAACCGGCGACGCAGGCGAGGAACGGGCCGGGGGAGCCCCGGGGCCGGACGCGACCGGCGCCCCTGGAGGCACGGCGCCGGAAGACACGCCGCCGGAGCGCACCGCGCTCGAACGCCTCGCGAGCTTCCGCTTCGCCTACCTGGCCATCTTCCTGTTCCTGGTCGCCTACGTGTTCACGGTGGAGGGGGTCGAGCGCATCCTCACCGAGCACTTCCGGACCCTCACCGCCCTGGCCGTGCAGGTCGATCCCGCGGACGGGCCGGTCCCGGACCAGATCCAGCAACGGATCCGGGAGCGCGTCCGGGATTCGCGCTGGGTGAAGTGGGGCGACGTGCGGGTCCGGCCGCTGGTCCTCGCCGCCGATGGTCGCACCGCGATCTACGCGGGCGGACCGATCCCGGGCCTGCTGACCGACGAGCGGGATCGCGGCGAGCGCCTGCTCCCGACCATGATCGACGTCGAGGTCTCGGTGCCCCACAACGGCCTGCTGGCCAACGGGATCCTGGTCGTCTACGCGGCAATGCTGGTGACGACGCTGACGATCTACACGCGCCGGCTCGCCGCGCGTGAAGCCGCGACCTACGAGGCCCTGGCCGCGAGCCGGGATGCGCTGACGGACCGCGCACGCGAGATCGAGGGCGAGTTGTCGAGCGTCCGGGGACGCCTCGCCGAGATCGAGCCCGAGAACTCGCTCTACGCCGAGGAGGTCGATGCACTGGCGGAGGAGCGCCGAGCCCTGCTGGGGAAGCTCGCCGAGGTCGAAGCGCGAGAACGCGCGTTGCGGGCGGAGACCGCGGGGCACGCGGACCTCGATGCCGAGCGCCGCGCCCTCGAAGAGCTGCTGGACGAAGCCACCGAAGACCTCGCCTCGAAGGAGCACGAGATCGCCGCGCTGCGCAGCGAGGTCCAACGCGGCGCACGCGGCAAGAGCCGGAGCAACCGGGAGAGCGACCTGCTCGAACGGCGATTCCGCACGCTCTACAAGACGCTCGAGATCGACGCCCACGCGATCGACGACCTCGTCGCATTGCGCGACGAAAGCCTGAAGCTCCGGGCCGAAGAGGCGGTCAAGCGGCTGTGCGAGGAACCGGACCAGACCGTCGTGCGCCGCAAGGTCGGCGGGCTCCCGCCCCACCTGTCGATCTTCGAACTCGGCTTCGCGGGCAAGGGGCGCATCTACTACACGAAGGGCAAGACGCGGCGCTTCCGGATCCTGGCCGTGGGTGCCAAGAACACCCAGAAGACGGACCTCGAGTACCTCTCCCGGCTCCCGAAGGAAATCTCGCCTTGATCCGGCATTCCCGATCGGCCACGGAGGCGGCGAGGGGTGGGCGCAGGCGAAGTCGAGCGCAGCAGGGCCACTCGTCTGTTCCCGGTGCCTTGGGTCACCCGAGTGACTCCCGCCACCGGGTGCCGATCCGGGGCGAGCCATGAGCCGGAGCCCACCCCTCGCCGCCTCCCCCCGTGGGGTCGACCGGCCAATGCCGGATCAAGGCTAGAAACCCCCGCTATCCAGAGGGTTGGATGAGCCTTCGGAGTGTCTCCTTCAGGTCTTCGTCCTCCCACGGCTTGGGCAGGACCGCATCGATCCCGGCGCGGGCCAGCTCCGCCTGGCCCAGCATCTCGGGCCACCCGGTGAGCAGCACCCGGCGCGCGCCGGGGGCGAGTTCGCGCGCCCGGGCCAGCAGCGCGAGGCCGCTGCCCCCGGGCATCTTCTGGTCGGAGACGACGAGGTCGATGCGCTCGCTCCGGAGCAGCGCGAGCGCGGGGTCCGGACCGTCTGCGGTCAGCAGGGTCCAGCCCTCGCGCCGCAGCGAGCGCCGCAAGGACGACAGGATGTGGACCTCGTCGTCCACCAGCAGGACGACGGGGGCACCGCTCACGACGGCGCTTCGATCGGCACCCAGACGCGGAACGTCGAGCCGACACCGGGCGTGCTTTCGACGTCCAGCCGGCCGCCGTGGCGCTCGATCAGGTTGTAGGACGTGGAGAGCCCGAGGCCGGTGCCGACGCCGACCTCCTTCGTGGTGAAGAACGGGTCGAAGATCCGGGGCACGATGTCGGGCGCGATGCCGCTGCCGTTGTCGGTGACGGTGATCCGCACGCCTCCGTCCGCGACCTCGGTCCGGAGCCGGATCTCGCCGCGATGCTCCACGTCGAGCGCAGCCCGCTCCTCGATCGCCTGGTACGCGTTCACCAGCAGGTTCATGAACACCTGCTTGAGCGGAACCGGGAACGCGGATACCGGCGGGACCTCGGCGTAGTCCTTCACGAGCTTCACCGAGTGCCTCATCATCGTCCAGACGATGTTGGCGGTGGAATCGAGCGCCTTGTTGACGTCCGTGTCGACGCGTTCGGCGGTGTCCTGATGGGAGAAGGCCCGCAGGTCCTGGACGATCGCGCGGATCCGTTCGGAGCCGTCGAGGCTCTCGCGAATGGCCTTGCCGAGATCCTCGAGCAGGAATCCGGCGTCGACCTCGTCGACCACGGCATCGAAGTCGGACGCCGCCCGATGCAACGCGGTCGGGTCGATCCGCTCGGCACGCGCGGCCTTGCGCAGCGCTTCCACCTTCTCCCAGACGCGGCCGAGGTCCCCCGTGTACTCGGTCAGCTGGCACAGGTTCGCGTGGATGAACCCCATCGGGTTGTTGATCTCGTGGGCAACGCCGGCTGCGAGCTGTCCGATCGACGCCATCTTCTCGGCCTGGAGCACCTGCTGCTCGAGCTGCTTGATCTCGGTGAGATCCTGGAAGATGACCACCGCGCCCCGGCCTCCCTCCGGCCGGACCCACGGCGCGCACGACAGTCCGATCGGAACGACGCGGCCGTCGTCGCGCGTCAGCACCGTCTCGGTCCCGCGCAGCCGCACGCCGTGATCGATCGCCTGCAGGATCGGCACCTCCTCGCGCGGCCGGTCCCGGAAGAAGTGGGTGACCGGCAGATCCGAGAGCGCCGCGGGTTCCATGCCGACGATGGCGCCGGCCGTGGGGTTCGCGAAGCGGATGCGCGCGTCGGAGTCGACCACCCAGACCGCGCTGTTCATCGTCTCGATGATGTCCCGCGTGATCCGGTCGAAGGGGTCGGGCGCGACCGTGCGCGCGGCGAGCCCGTGCCTGCGCTGGCGCGCCTGCGAGAGCAGCCGATCCAGCGCGTCCGGGCATTCCCGGGTCGATGCGCAGACCGCCGATGCGCCGGCCCGGAAGGCGGCGAGCGCGAACGCATCGCCGCCCTCGCCGGATACCACGAGGCCAGGACCGCCGCCGGACGCTCGGGCAGCCTCGACCCAGGCCAGCACAGCCTCGCGGCCGAGTCCGCCATCGACCACCCAGGCATCGACGCCCGGCAGTGCGCTCCGAGCGAGCGACAGGTCGGCGAAGACTTCGAGCCGCCAGGCCGCGGACGCCCGCAGTCGCTCGACGAGGTCTCCCCCGCCCGCGGACGCCACCAGTATCCGCGCTGCCGGCGCGCTCTCGCTCACGGCCCCTCCTCCGCGGTCGGCGCGCGCCAGCGCGCCGACGCGTCCAGCCTATCGGATCGCTGCCGCCTCACCCACCGCGGGCCCGTCCGCCGCGGCACCGCGGCCCGGCTTCAGGCCGTGCTTCGCGAGCTTGCGGTACAGGGTCGAGCGGCCGATCCCGAGCTGCCGTGCGGCGCGCGCGGCGTCGCCCCGGTTCTCGGCGAGCGCGCGCTCGAGCGCGCAGCGTTCGTACGCGTCCAGCGTCAGCGGCAGTTCGCTCTGCATGGCGACCGGTGTCCGGCGCGCCGCGCGGCCGAGCGGGAAGTCCGCGATGCCCAGCCGCCCACCCGGATTCAGCGCGAGCGCCGACTCGATCGCGTTCTCGAGCTCGCGAACGTTGCCAGGCCACGAGTGGGCCACGAGGCGCGAGAGCACGTCGGCCTCGAGGGACCGCGTCGCGCAATCCGGCCCCTGGTGCTTCTCGAGGAAGTGCTGCGCCAGCAGCGGAATGTCCTCCGCACGCTCGCGGAGGGGTGGCAGCGCGATGCGGACCACGTCGAGCCGGTAGAACAGGTCCTGGCGGAACGCGCCGCTGTCGACGAGGCCCTGCAGGTCCCGATGCGTGGCGGCGACGATGCGCAGATCCACCGGCACCGGTCGGCCCGAACCGACCGGGCGCACCTCGCGTTGCTGGATCGCTCGCAGCAGCCGCGCCTGCACCGCGGGAGCCACCTCGCCGATCTCGTCGAGGAACAGCGTGCCCCCGTCCGCCATGCGGAACAGGCCGGGCGCACCCACCGCGCCGGTGAAGGCGCCCTTCTCGTGGCCGAACAACTCGCTCTCGATGATCGACTCCGGGAGCGCGCCGCAATCGACCGGCACGAACGCACCGTCCCGCCTCGGGCTCGCGGCGTGGATCGCGGCCGCGACGAGTTCCTTTCCGGTGCCGCTCTCGCCCTCGATCAGCACCGTGCTCGCGTTGTGGCGCAGGCTCTCGATGGTGCGGATCACGGCCCGCATCGCGGGCGACCGGCCGATCAGCCGCGGCGCGCCATCGCGCCGGGCGAGCGCCTCCTCGAGCTCCTGGTTGCGGTGCAGCAACCGGCGACGCTCGAGCGCGCGCTTGACCGTGTTGCGCACGCGGAGGGGATCGCGCACCGGCTTCTCGAGGTAGTCGATCGCGCCGTACCGCATGCAGGCGACCGCGTTCTCGATGCTGGCGTTGCCGGTGAGCATCACGACCTCGACGTCTGGCCGCCGTCGCTTCACCAGCTGCAGCACGTCCATGCCGCTCTCCTCCCCGAGTGCGAGATCGAGCAGCACCACGTCCAGGGCCGGGTCGGCCAGGGCAAGGTCGACCTCGCAGGTCTCCTGCGCGGTCAGCAGGCGGTGCCCTTCCGGCCGCAGGATCCGGGCCAACGCGCGCAGGAAGAGCGGCTCGTCGTCGACGAGCAGCACCAACCCGGGCTCCGCCTTTCCGGCTTCCGCGTTGCGCGCCGAGGACCCTGCCATCCCGCGCGTATCGGAACCCGGCCCGCTGCCCTTGAGACAGTGCGGGGCGATCTCTACACTCGCGGCGCCCTCCCCCCCCCAAGGAGAGGTGCATGCGAAAAACGCATGTGCTGGTCGTCGACGACGACGAGCATTACCGCAACGCCGTCCAGCGCATCCTGCAGCGCGCGGGGCATCGGGTCACCACCGCCCACGATGCCGCGGACGCGATGCAGACCGTCACCGCCGAGCCCGTGGACCTGGTGCTGTGCGACGTGAAGATGCCCGGCATCAGCGGGCTCGAACTCGTGCGCCGGATCCACGAGGCCGAGCCCGACCTCGCCTGCATCGTGATCACGGGCTACGGCGGCGCCGAGGCTTCGGTCGATGCGCTGAAGGCCGGCGCGTTCTGGTACCTCGAGAAGTCGATGGATGGCGACAGCCACGACGTCCTGCGGCGGCTGGCCCAGCAGGCGATCGAGGTCGGACAGCTCAAGGCCGAGAACCGGCGCCTCCAGCAGGAACTCCAGGGGCGCTACCGCTTCGACCACGTGATCGGGCAGAGCGACAGCCTGCGGCGCGTCCTCGACGTGGTCGCCCGGGTCGCCGAGACCGACAGCACCGTGCTCGTCACCGGCGAGAGCGGCACGGGCAAGGAGGTGATCGCGCGGGCGCTCCACTTCAACAGTCCCCGTGCCGAGCGGCCGTTCGTGACGGTGAACTGCGGGGCGATTCCGGAAGAGCTGCTCGAATCCGAACTCTTCGGCCACGTGAAGGGGGCCTTCACCGGCGCCACGCACCACCGGGTCGGCCGCTTCTCGATGGCCGACGGCGGCACGCTCTTCCTCGACGAGATCGGTGACATGAGCCCGAACCTCCAGGTCAAGCTCCTGCGCGTGCTGCAGGACCAGACCTTCGAGCCCGTGGGCTCGTCCGAGACCCAACGGGTGGACGTCCGGATCGTGGCCGCCACGAACCAGGACCTCGAGACCGCGATCCGCGAGAAGCGCTTCCGCGAGGATCTCTTCTACCGCCTCAACGTGATCCCGATCGAGAGCCCGAGCCTGCGCGACCGGCCCGGGGACGTGCCGCTGCTGGCCCAGCACTTCCTCGGCCGGTTCTGCGAGGAGAAGGAGCTCGGTCCGTGCACGATCTCGGAAGCCGCGCTCGACCGGCTGGCTGCGCACGACTGGCCCGGAAACGTCCGCGAGCTCGAGAACCTGGTCGAGCGCCTCGTCGTGCTCCGCGGGGAAGGCGAGATCGACATCGACGACCTGCCGCCGAACGTGCGCGCAGCCCACGCGGCCACCCCCCCGGAACAGGCGCCGCGGGTCCCCGAGACGGGTCTCTCGTTCCACGCCGTCGTCGACCGCTTCGAAGCGGACCTGATCCTGCAGGCGCTCGAGCACACGCAGTGGAACAAGAACCAGGCCGCGAAGCTGCTGGGGCTGAACCGCACGACCCTGCTGGAAAAGATCAAGAAGAAGGGACTCTCACCCGAAGAGTGAGTCCGGGCCCCTTCCGGGTCCTTCCAGATCGCGGCCGTGTCCCGCCGGATCCCACGGTGCGGGTGACGGATCCGTACCCGGTTCTGACACCCGTCGTCGGAATCCCGACACTGCCGCGCTCGTCTTGCGGGCCCTGCCTCCCTCGGCGGCACTGTGCCCGGAGACCGATTCCGGCGATTCCCCGTTGCGGGATTCCCGATGCAATCCAGCCAGTTGACCCGTCGGCGACCGGCGCGGTGCGCGCTCCCGGAGCGGCCCTGGCCCGCTGCGTCCCGATGTTGGCACGCGCCCTGCTCTTCCCAGCAGCCAGCACGCAACGGGCCGGCAGCACCGCCCGGAAAGAGGGAAGACATCCGATGGAATCGCAGTTGAAGGAAGCCCGCGAACAGCACGGCGAGGTCCCGCCCCCGCTCAAGGAACAGATCGTCCTCGAGCACACCCACCTGATCCGTTACATCGTGAACCGCATCGCCGTCCGGCTGCCGTCGCACATCGATCTCGACGACCTGCACAACACCGGCGTGATCGGGCTGATGGACGCGATCGAGAAGTACGACCCGGGCAAGAACTGCAAGTTCAAGACCTACGCCGAGTTCCGGATCAAGGGCGCCATCCTCGACCAGCTGCGCAGCCTCGACTGGGTGCCGCGCTCGGTGCGCCAGAAGGGCCGCAAGCTCGAGCGCGCCTACGGCGAAGTCGAACAGCGCCTCGGCCGCCAGGCCAACGAGGACGAGGTCGCGGATTCCCTCGGTCTCCAGATCGAGAAGTTCCACGAACTCATCAACCAGGTACGCGGCATCTCCCTGGTCAACCTCGAAGAGATCCGCGGTGGCGGGCAGGAGGGCGAGCGGACCGGCTCCTACGCCGACATCGTCGAGGACCCGACCGCCGAGAACCCGTTCGCGACCCTGAAGCTCCACGAGACCAAGGGCGTCGTCGCGGATACGATCGGCACGCTCCCCGAGAAGGAGCGCCTCGTGATCAGCCTCTACTACTACGAGGACCTGAACATGAAGGAGATCGGCAACATCCTCGGGATCACCGAATCCCGGGTCTGCCAGATCCACACCAAGTCGGTGCTGCGGTTGCGGTCAAAGTTGAAGAACGTGGTGGACCGGGCCTAGCAACGACCCCCTGCCCTCGTACCCTCTCCGGGGTGCCCGCGCCGAGATCCGGGGCGAGGGGGCGCCGCAGCGGAAATCAAGCGGAGCCAGCCCTTCGAGTACGCGCGCAACCGGTTCCGAGGCACCTACCCCTGTGCGTGCGCGTTCGAAGGGTGCAGCGAGCCATTCCGCGGAGGCGCCCCCTCGCCCCGGATCTCGGCGCGGGTATCCCTCGCGAGACTCGATTGCTAGGCCGTCGCGCGAGCCACGACGACCGTGATGTTGTCCTCGCCGCCGCGGCGGTTCGCGAGATCGACCAGCGCGTCGCAGGATTCCTGGAGTTCTTCGTGCTCGCTCACGACCTTGGCGATCTCGTGGTCTTCCACGTGCCCGGTCAGGCCGTCGGAACACAGCACGAACTGGTCGCCGGACTGCGGCGTGATCTCGGCCAGGTCCGGTTCGACGACCTCGCGCACCCCGAGCGCACGCGTCAGCACGTGCCGATGCGGGTGCTCGCGCGCCGCGGTCTCGCTGATCTCGTTGCGACGCAGCAACTCGCCCACGATCGAGTGGTCGTCCGTCAACTGCCGGATGCGGCCACCGCGCACCAGGTAGGCACGGCTGTCGCCGACGTGGGCCAGCGCCACCCGCTCGCCCTCGGCGAGCAGGACGACGACGGTGGTACCCATCCCGGCGTATTCGGGGTTCTCCTGCGCGGTCTGGAAGATCGTGCGATTGGCCGAGGTGACGGCCGCGCGCAGGCGCTCGCTCAGGCTCGCGGTGGCGCCACGAAGGTGCTCGATCGCACGGACCGAGGCCTCGGCCGCGAGTTCGCTCGCGACCTGGCCCGCAGTGTGGCCTCCCATCCCGTCCGCGACGAGGTAGAGGCCCACCTCGGGCGCGAGCGCGTAGCGGTCCTCGTTGCCGCGCCGACGCATGCCGACATCGGTCGCTGCTGCGGCCTCCAAGATCATTCCGCCTCCGTCGGGGTCAGCGCCCTTGCCCGAACGCCCGTGGTGCCATGCCCCCATTCCGGAGACGTATCGGGATGCCGACCCCGTGACTTGACCCGGAGCGGCACCACCCGGGTGCGGGCGCTAGCCTCGGCCGAGCCGGAGCGATGGCCTGGGGGAAGACGCAAAAAAGGGTCAATCGCCCGCAGCTGGGCGTCGATAGGACGTCCAACACCGCGGGAAGTGATTCGTCGTCCCGCGGCATCAACCCGGTATCCAGCAGGCCGCCGTGTGGGGGGATCATGTCGAAGACCCTGCTTCTCGCTGATGACAGCGTGACGATCCAGAAGGTCGTCGGAATCAGCTTTGCCAACGAAGACATCGTACTCGTCACCGTGGACAACGGCGACGACGCGGTGACCCGGGCCCGCGAGACCCGGCCCGACATCGTATTGGCCGACGTCGTGATGCCGGGCAAGAGCGGCTACGAGGTGTGCGAAGCCATCAAGGCGGACCCGGAACTCGCGCACGTACCGGTGCTGCTGCTGACGGGCACCTTCGAGGCGTTCGACGAAACGCGCGCGGCGGCGGCCGGTGCGGATGGGAACATCACGAAGCCGTTCGAGGCGCAGGCCCTCGTCGATACCGTGAACGCGCGCCTCGCAGCCGGGCCGGTGACACCGCCGGCGCCGACAGAGCCGACCCCGGATGACCCGTTCGACTTCGTCGCGAACGACAGCACCGCGCCGAGCGGGCTCGAAGCCGACGAAGCCGCGCGCACGACCATGATCATGGCCAACGACGACCTCGCGAGCAGCGACGCCGCGTTCTCGTTCGATGCCCACGACGCAGCCTCCCCCGAACCCGCCGGTCTCGCGCCGGCCGGTTCGGACGGGACGGGCGGAGCGGACCGCCCGGAAGGGCCGGCCGAAGCCCTCACCCAGGTGGTGATGACGACGGATGAACTCGCCAACGCCGATACGCTGCCGCCGATCGACCCGGCCGATCCCCTCGATCCGCCCGCCATTCCGGACGCGGCCGCGGCCCCGGACCAGGATGTCACACGCCTGGTGATCGGCGACCCCGAGCCCTCGCTCGAAACCGAGGAGAGCGACTTCGGCGCGCCCCTCGACCTCGATCCGGCGGAACACGGCGCGCCGGCCGAGGCCACGCCCTTCGCGGCCACGAGCGACCCGCTGGCCGACGCCGGCAACGGCGAATCCGTGTTCGACCCGGGCGCGGCCCGGGACTACGACGTCTCCGCCTCCGATCTCGCCACCCCGGTGGCGCCATCGCAGCCCCTGGCCGACGACGCGTCCGAGCCCGCGATCGCGCCTCCCGTCCGGGAGATCGCCGAAGACGCGACCCCCGAACCCGCCATCGACGCGGACCCCGACTTCGCGATGGTGGCACCCGCGGACGCCGCGGCGGATCCGGTCGAAGCCCAGGACCCGGGGCCCTTCGCGGAACCCGTGGCCGCCGAAACGGCCCTGGGAGACGAGCCGGTCTTTTCCGCCCCGGACGATCCCTTCCGGACGGACCCGGCCCCCTCCGTCGCCACGGCCCTGCCCGTCGCGAACGACGATGCGATCGCGGTGGCCCCGGCCGCGGTCCGGACGGAGGACCCCGGCCTGTCCCCGCTGATGCAACAGCAGCTCCACGACGCGCTCGAGAAGGTCGCCTGGGAGGCCTTCGGTGACGTGGCGGAGCGGATCGTGCAGGACGCGCTCGGGCGCATCGAGGAGGTGGCCTGGGAGGTCATCCCGAAGATGGCCGAATCGCTGATCCAGGAAGAGATCCGCAAGCTCAAGGGCGAGGACTCCTAGCCCTGATCCGGCATTCGCCGGTCGACCTTGCGGAGGGGAGGCGGCGAGGGGTGGGCTCCGGCTCATGGCTCGCCCCTGATCGGCACGCGGTGGCAGGAGTCACTCGGGTGACCCAAGGCGCAGGGAACAGACGAGCGGCCCTGCTGCGCTCGACTTC
>Ga0114931_10008556_pt1 | contig 12376 bp, 12 predicted proteins | sample 2SBtaG_FD_89579 | JGI IMG/M metagenome (GOLD analysis project Ga0114931, IMG submission 89579) | Deep subsurface microbial communities from Kolumbo volcano to uncover new lineages of life (NeLLi) - 2SBTROV14_V59a metaG | ecosystem: Environmental > Aquatic > Marine > Volcanic | place: Kolumbo...
CCTCAAAGAAAGAGACGGCAACACCGCGGCCCGGCGGCTGGTGACCCTGGAAGTGGACGCCATTGACGCCGATGCCAGCGGTTACGAGCCGGTGTGGAGCGGTGAGCGCCGGGTCGGCTATGTGACCTCCGGCGGTTACGGCCACCACCTGCAGCGCAGCCTGGCCATGGCCCTGGTCGATCCAAATCAGGCCGCCGCCGGCACCGAACTGGCGGTGCACGTGGTCGGCGATCTGCGCCCGGCCCGGGTGATCGATCCCTCGCCCTACGATCCATCAGGCCAAGTGATGCGCGGGTGAGTTCCACCAGCGAATCACCACACGCCAGGACCCGCGAGGCCACCCGGCGCCGCAGGCGCCGCAGTACTCCGCTGGCCCCGCAACGCCACAGCGACTACCGCCAGTTACGCAATACCCTGCCTCGCGCCGGGGTGCTAACTGGCGATCAGATCGAGGCCATCCAGGAGTCTGCCCTCAAGGTGCTGCGCGACCTTGGCATCCGTATTCTCCTGCCCGAGGCGCGGGAGTGCCTGCGCGCTGCGGGGGCCACGGTGGATGAGGCCACTGCCCTGGTGAAGCTGGAACCCGAGCTGGTGCTCAAGGCTCTGGACCTGGCACCCCGGAACATCGAGGTTACGGCTGCGGATGCCTCGCGCACTCTGCATCTGGGCGGCGACCACCTCTACTTCGGCGCCGGCGCCGGCTGCCCCAATGTCACCGATCTGGATCGTGGGCGCCATCCCGGTACCCTGGAGACCTTCCGGGAGTTCATCAAGCTGCAACAGCACTTCGACATCATCCACAAACTCGGCCCCTCGGTCGAACCTCAGGACATCCCGTTACATCTTCGCCATTACGCAATGATGCGCAGCCAGATGCAACTCTCGGACAAGGTGCCCTTCATCTATTCCCGCGGCCGCCGCCAGGTGCTGGACAGCTTCGAGATGCTGCGCCTGGCGCGCGGGCTGAGCGAGGAGCAGTTCCGCGCCACGCCCCGGACCATGACCGTCATCAACAGCAACTCGCCCCGGCAACTCGACATTCCCATGTCCCGCGGGATCATGGATTTTGCCGAGTGGGGGCAGGTCTCGGTGATCACCCCGTTCTGCCTGGCCGGGGCCATGGCCCCCATCACCATTGCCGGGGCCCTGGCCCTGAGCCATGCCGAGGCCCTGGCCGGCATCACCCTGGCGCAAAGCGTGCGACCGGGCGCCCCGGTGGTCTACGGTGCCTTCAGCAGCAATGTCGACATGCGCTCCGGTGCACCGGTGTTCGGCACCCCGGAGCACGCCCGCAGCAACTTCGCCGCCGGCCAGCTGGCGCGCCACATCGGCCTGCCCTGGCGCTCCGGCGCCGGCAGCGCCGCCAATGCCCCCGACATCCAGGGCGCCAGTGAGACCCAGTTCGCCGTCTGGAGCTGCGTACTGGCCGGCGCCCACCTGGTGTTTCATTCAGCCGGCTGGCTCGAAGGTGGGCTGACGGTCTCCTGCGAGAAATTCATCACCGATGTGGAAGTGCTGCAGATGCTCGCCGAAACCCTGGTGCCGGTACCCTGCGAGTCCGAGGACATCGCTTTTGAGGCCATCGGCGCGGTCGAACCCGGCGGGCATTTCTTCGGTGCCGAACACACCATGAGCCGCTACAGTACCCAGTTCTATGAGCCCCTGGTCTGGGACTGGTCGAATTACGGCCAGTGGCGCGAGGCCGGCGCCGCCTCCACCGCCCAGGTCGCCAATGGCGTCTGGAAAAAAGCCCTCGAAGACTTCGAACCGCCGCCGCTGGACAGTGCGAACCTGGAGGCGATGGAAGGCTTCATCGCCCGGCGTATCGAGGCAGGCGGGGCTCCCATCGACGGCTGATCCGCCAGAATTTGGGATTGATCACCGAGCATTCGTTCTCAACATATCGGGTATTGAGGCAACAGACATGGCATTGACAATCACTGGCCTGGAGGTGTTCAGTCTCCGCGGCCCCGCGGACAGCCGTCCCCACTGGGTCAGCAACTTCATCGTCCCCACGGCCAACGAAATCCTGGTGCGGCTGAAAACCAATGAGGGCATCGAGGGCTTCGGCCTGGCCACCAGTTATACCGATGTCAAACCCATCCTCGCGGTCTTTCACGGCGGTATCGGTGAGCGCATTATCGGCGCCAGCCCGCTGGCGCCGGAACGGCTCTATCAGGATTTGTTTGCCCTTACCGCCCAGCGCATCGCCCATGAAAAAGGCTGGGGCCGGGAAGCCCTGGTGCGGATCGCGGCGGCCATCGATGTTGCCTGCTGGGACATCATCGGCAAGCGCGCGGGCCTGCCCCTGTACCAGCTCTTCGGCGGCTACCGGGACCGGGTGCCCTACTACGTGACCTGCGCCTACTACCGGGATGGCAAGGACCTTGGTGAACTGCGCGAGGAGATGGAAGGGCTCAAGGCCCAGGGGCACACCGGTTTCAAGGCCAAGGTCGGCGGCCTCAGCCTGGCGCAGGACATCGAACGCCTGGAAGTCATCCGCGATGTCATCGGTTTCGAAAATGATCTCATGGTCGACGTCAACCGCGCCTGGGATCTGGCCACCGCCACCCAGGCGCTGCGCCTGCTGGAACCCCTCAAGCCCCGCTGGCTCGAAGAGCCGGTGCGCTGGATGGATGACCGCCGGGAACTCAAACTGTTGTCCCGGCGCACCCGCATTCCCCTGTCGGCCGGTGAAAGCGAACTGACCGGCTATGGCTGCCGCGCCCTGCTCGAGGAGCAGGCCATCGACATCCTGCAATTTGACGTGACCATGTACGGCGGCTTCACCGAAGGCCGCAAGCTCGCGGCCTTGTGCGAACTCAACCACGTGCAGGTCACGCCGCACCACGACTGCTTCATTCATGCCCAGCTGGTCGCCTCGACCCCGGCCGGGGGGTTCGTGGAAGCCTTCACCGATCCCGAACGCGATCCCCTGCAGGCAGAACTGTATGAAAACCCTCCCTCAATCAATCGCGGCTGGCTGACCCTCAACGAGGCCCCCGGCCTGGGTCTCACCCTGTCGGAAGCGGCCGTGAGCAAATTTGGAAAACGTGTGCTATAAACACGCTTGGAGGAACCCCAAAATGAACTTCAGTATCTGCAAATTGTTGCTCTGCAGCATTGCACTCATCATCCCGGGGGTGACGCTGTCGGCACCTGTCAGTGTCGACTGGTCCAACAGCTTTCTGTTCAACGTGAGCGGGCCGGAGAATCCGCTCTTGCGCGTCGCCTTCAATCCCCAGCCAGAACCGCCCGCTGGCGGGTTATTGACCATGGGCGTGCCGCCCAATCCCGCCTACCCGCCGGATCCCGTCATCACGCACAAGGGCATCAGTAGCGGCACGAACTTCCGGCTACTGGCCGGGATGTCAGCGAACACTTCCCTGGCACTGCTTGCATCCGCATTCGATGCCACCGATCCGCACTTGTTGAACCTGTCTTTCGGCACCTTGCCTGTAAACAACAATCTCGGAGGCAGTCCCCTGTTCGAAGTTCAAATCGAACTTTCGACATCGAGCGGCGGCTCGCCACTCAACCTGGTCGCGTTCAACCCGCAACCAGAGCCGCCGGCGCTCGGCCCGGGTGCGGCCAGCTACGGGGCGGACTTCACGTTTACCTCATTCTCCGACGCGATGGCGGCGATTCGCGTGCATGACGCCAACGGCGCCATTCGCAGCCTCAAAGTCCCGGAACCGCCCGGAGCCATGCTCATGTTACTGGCGCTTGGCCTCGTTGCCGCAAACCGTGGCCATCGGCACACTGGTAATCGGCGGCGGAGGGGGGGGTAGGGTCAGTTCTCGCATTGTAGCATTTGTTGCCGGATGACCCTCCCGACCGTAGCCAGGTGTATCCCGAAATACTCAGCAATTTCACGGTAACTGTAGGCCCCAGTGGCATAGGCTTTACAAATCGCTGCGTTACGGTCAGGACTCTTGCGGGCTATGGCTTGCAGTGAAGTGGCAGGAGAACGGCGCTGTGCCTTCGGAATACTCAGTTTATCGCCTTGGATTCTGAATTTTTTCTGCGTGCGCTCCACAAATTTATCTCCACCGAGATAGATCTGTTGGCGCAGTTCCGACCACACAGATTCACCACCCATCCCTTCCATGACGAATCGTCTATAGCGCCGGCGCGCCGCGGCGCGCTGTTTTGCAAACTGCGCCAGTAAACCGTCCGTTGCCAGCCACTGCGGTGCCTTGACCTCGCCCACCATCGCGCCATAGCTGCTCCACGGCCAATCGCCCGGGGCCTTGACCAGTTTGGCCCTGACCGGATTCAACACGACGTAACGGGTTAACTCCAGCAGGTAGCTGTCCTGATCCACAATGATCCCCTTAAACCGCCCCTGAAACAGGTGTCCGTCGCGTAGGTGGCGGCGATTACTGGCCTGGGTATACACACCATTCAGATGGCGCATACCCTTCGACAGATTCCCGTCCGGCGTCTCAATGACCAGATGATAGTGGTTGCTCATGAGGCAGTAGGCGTGACACAGCCAATTGAATCGCTCCACCACCTCAGCGAGGATATCCAGGAACATATGCCTGTCGGTGTCGTCTTCGTATATCGCCTCCCGGCGATCACCGCGCGAGGTGATATGGTAGAGGGCACCCCGAAACTCAATGCGCAATGGTCTGGCCATGGTTAAAACTCTAACTCAGAATCGAAAATGTTACAATGCGAGAACTGACCCCATTTTTCCCATCCGCCTCGAAGGACGGGACAAGATACTCAAGGAAACTCTGAATAATTCCACCATCGACCAGCCCCGCGACGCTCACAAGAAGTGGGAACCGCGGGGTTGATGATCGTCAGGCTGAGTCTCAGTTGGAGACGATGAATTTCGTGAACATTCCCGATTCGAAGTGGCCGGGTTTGTTACAGACCAGCAGGTATTTCCCCGGCTTCAGGTTGAATTCTACTTTTTTGTACTGCCCGGGTTTCAGGCTGTGGGTTTCACCAATCGCCTGGATATTGTCTTCCTCCAGGCGTGCTTTGGCACTCTTGTAAGGCAGGGAGTCACTGAAGTTCTTGACCTTGACCACCAGCATTTCATGCACCATGGTTTTGGAGTCATTAACCACGTGGAAGATCACGTTTCCGGCAGGTGCTGTCTCTTTGTCCAGAGTCAGGCCCATCACCGGTCCCTTGTCCCACAGGGAGGCGAATACGACGGTATCGGCGAAAGCGCTCTGGACCGAGGCCAAGCCGAGAGTACCGGTCAGCAGAATAAAGCTGAGAATTTTTTTAGTCATTGCTGGTTTCCTTATCTTGCAATAGTGATGTTTACACGGAGCGTAGATTGGATCTGATTCTCGCAAAGCGCAATTCTTATATCGATCAATCGTCCTAAATTTTGATATAGATCAGGTCTTCTGGCGCTTCCCGGGCACAGGTCTGCGCGACTAGCCTTGTTTCTAATACGCTAATCTACGAGGGCCGTGGTTCTATTTAACCAAAGATTCATCATGTGGCTGCGCTATGCAGCGTTCACCCGCCCAAAGCCGGCGCCCGCATGGCACTATGGATCAACCCACCATCGACCACCAGTTGCGTGCCGGTAATATAGCGGGCCTCATCGCTGGCCAGGAACAGGCTGGCCCAGGCGACATCCCAGGGACTGCCCATGGCACCGATGGGCACCGCGGTGTTGCGATCAGCGAGCACCCGGGCAGCCTGTGCTTCGGACAGTTGCTTCAGGGGTCCGCGGATCATGGGGGTATCCAGCAGTCCCGGCACCACGCAGTTGGCACGTATGCCGCGGCCCGCGTATTCAAGTGCCAGGTGGCGGGTGAAGGCGAGAATGGCCCCTTTGGTGGTGGCATAGGCCGTGTGGGGGACACCCAGCCAGCGCAGGCCGGCGATGGAGGACACATTAACGATGGTCCCGGCGCCGCGCTCCAGCATCCGCGGGATGGCGTGCTTGCAGGTCAGGAACAGGCTGGTCTGGTTGACGGCCAGGGTGTGATTCCAGTCTTCAAGTGACAGTTCCACCGGACCGCCGGCGGAAAGGATCCCGACATTGTTGTGCAGTACATCCAGGCGGCCGAAGTGTTCCACACAGGCCGCGACCATGGCCTCCACAGCGCTTTCATTGGCAACATCCGCCGCGACGGCCTCGGCTTCGCCGCCGGCGGTGCGGATTTGTTCCACGGTTTCCCGCGCGGCCGGAAGATCGATATCCGCGGCCAGCACCCGGGCACCCTGGCGTGCATACATCAGGGCACAGGCTTTGCCAATTCCAACCCCCTTCCCCGAGCTTCCAGCACCACTGACCAATACCACCTTGGAGCGCATGCGCCGGGCGCTGGGCGCGGGAGCCACACTTTCGGCCGGCATCAGTGCGCCTGACTGACCGTGGCCTGCACGGGCACTCCGGTGACGGCCGGATAGGCCTTCACGTAGCTCAGGTGAGAGACCAGGCCGGCCTCAGCCAAATCCACGATCAGGCGCACCGCCGGCGGCTCCAGAATCGGATCCAGATCCTCGTGGGGAGTGAGGTCCAGGGGGTATTGGAAGCTCACGCTGGGGGTGGTTGTGACCAGGGTGCCCGCCCAGCGGGCCTGGATACTACGGTGCACGTGGCCGCAGGCGATCATCTGAATCTGGCTATTGGCGGCGACGATCCGGTGCAGGCGATCGGAGACCCGCAGGCCGAAGCGCTCGAACACGCTGACGCCGGTGTGTATCGGTGGGTGGTGCATGAACACCAGGGTGGGCTTGTGTGTGTCCGCCGCCAGGCACTGTTCAAACCAGTCCAGGCGCTCATCACACAGCAGCCCGGTATGTTCGCCTGAGTGCAGGGTATCCAGGGCGATGATGCGTATTTTCTCGTACTCCAGGACATACTGCAGGTAGGGTCCAGCGCCGAGGTAATCGTGATCGCTGAACACTTCGCGCAGGGTTTCCCGGTGATCATGGTTACCGGGCAACAGGTAGCAGGGCATCCCCAGGGCACCCAGGGCATCGCGCACCCGTCGGTAATCCGCCTCGGCGCCGTGATTGGCCAGATCACCGGTGGCGAACACCAGATCCGGGCGCGGCCGGCAGGCATTGAGATGGGCGACCGCCGCCTGTAAGCGCGCCAGGCAACTCAGCGCCTCGCCCGCCACCTGCAGGGGGCGCCCGATATGAAAGTCGGTCATCTGTGCAATAATCATGGCGGCATGGTCCTGAACGATTCACTCAGAGCGTTACGGCGGCGGGATCCGCCGTCACCGCGGCATCCTACAACTTAACCCCGGTGTAGCGGAAATCCGATCAGTTAACTAGACTCGGGGGGTTTGACCCAGCTTGCTTCCACACAACACCGTTCCCCAGGGAGGAATTCAATGTCCAAGTACACACGCCGTACCTTTCTCGGCCAGACCGGCGCCGTCGCCGGCGGCATGGTCTTCTACAACATCAGCGCCATGGGCGCCAAGGCCCAGCCCATCACCGCTGCACATTCAGTCAACACCGCCATCTACGCGCCCCACATGGTGGCCCTGGCCAAAGGCTTCATGAAGCAGCAGGGCCTGACCATGCATCTCATCGAGGCCAAGGGCGGCTCCAACGTGCGCCGGATCCTGGCCGCCGGCCAGGTCGGCTACGCCCTCGGTGATTCCGGCCACCCGCTGCAACTCACCACCCGCGGCAAGCCCGCGAAAATGCTCATGGCCACGGACAACCGCTGCTCCTACGCCAACATCCTGGTGCGCCGGGAACTCTACGATCAGGGCTATACCAGCCTGGAGAAGCTCGCCGGCTATAAAAACGATGGCGGCAAACCGATCATCGCCGCCACCGGCATCGGATCCGGCACCTGGCTGTACGGCACCTATGTGCTGGAGCAGCACGGCCTCAAGGACAAGTACCGCTGGATCGGCGGTGGCGGTTCCAAGACCATGCTCGGCGGTCTCAAGACCGGCAGGTTCGACGCCATCATGGCGGTGCCCGCCTGGCAGTTTGCCGCCGAAGACGGTGGGTATGGCAAGGCCATCTACGATGTCTCCGATGCCAGCGTTTGGAACCAGACTTTCGGTGGAAAAATTCCCACCACTGTCGTCTATGTATTGAATGACGCCATTACGGAAAATGCCAAGATCACCCAGAAGTACATCAATGCCATGTACCAGTCCATGCAGTGGCTGAAGAACAATTCCACCGACCAGATCTACGCGGCCATCGGCGAGGACTACATGGGCCGCTTCAAACCGGAACAGGCCAAACGCGAAATCGCCTACTACAAACGTATCTGGCAGTACGATGGGAACATCGCCGAAGCGGACTACAACAATGGCGCCAAAGTCTGGTTCCGCGAAGGCACCAAGATGAAAAAGCTCGCCTATAACGAAGTCGTGGATATGTCCTTCCTCAACAAGGCGCGTAAAGGCTGACACCCCGCGGCGCCGGTATGACAGCAACCTGACGGCGGCCTGCGCAAGCGGGCCGCCAATTTTTTCCCATGAACCCAGCTATGCCGGTAAATTGCTTATGAACATGGGATCCGGCAATCGTGCCCGCATTCAGGTCGACAAGCTGTACAAAACCTACCCGGGCCGACACCGGCAGAGCGTGGCGGCGGTCGAGGATGTCTCCTTCAGCATTCGTGAAGGAGAATTCGTGGCCCTGATCGGCCCCTCCGGCTGCGGCAAAAGCACCATCCTCAATATGGCCGCGGGCCTGCTGCCGATCTCCGGGGGCAGCATTCACATCGACGATCAGCCAGTATTGGCCGGCCAGGTAACCCCCCGGGTCGGCTATGTGTTCCAACGCGACACCGCTTACCCCTGGCGCACGGTAGCGCGCAACATCGGTTTCGGATTGGAACTGAACAAGACCCCGGAGGCGCAGCGCCGGCGCCTGGTGGATGAATTTGTGCATCGGGGAGGGCTTACGGAATTCGCCAATGCCTTTCCCCTGACCCTGTCCGGGGGCATGCGCCAACGGGTGGCGCTGATGCGGACCCTGATCATGCGTCCGGAAATCCTGCTCATGGATGAGCCCTTTGGTGCTCTCGATACCCACACCAAGCTGGACATGCACAAGTTATTGCTGGAAATCTGGCAGGAGGAACGCCAGACCGTCATCTTCGTCACCCATGATCTCGGGGAGGCCCTGACCCTGAGTGATCGGATCATCGTGCTGTCGGCCCGGCCCGGGCGCATCAAGGAAATCTTCGAAGTGGACTTCGCACGGCCCCGGGATGCAGTCAGCCTGCGCGAAACCCGTCAGTTCGCGGATCTGTTCTCACGGATCTGGCACAGCCTGGGCGAGGAATTCATGAAGGGCCGGGCGCAGGGTTGACATGAGCAGCACACGGCGTTCGGCACTGTTCATCAATTTCTGGCGCCTCGCGATCCTGATCCTGACCTTGGGTGTCTGGCAATGGGGCTGGGAATTCAATCACTGGCTGGTGGCCGGCCTGGACAAGCACACGGCCAAAATGCTGACCCTGCAAATCCTCGATCCGTTTTTTATTTCCCAGCCCACGGAAATCTGGCAGCGCTTCGTCGAACTCGGCTGTCTCCGGGACCGGGCCGGGAACTGGGTGTTCAGCGCTGCCGGGAAGGGCTTTATCGGCTGCCTGGGCAAGCACCCGGAGAATCTCTGGGCGATGACCTGGGCGACCCTCTATAACACCTTCTGGGGCTTTTTCGTCGGCGTCAGCACCGGGGTCATCGCCGGCCTTGCCCTGGGCCGCTCGGATACCCTGGCGCGTATTTTCGAGCCCTATATCGTCGCTATCAACTCCCTGCCACGCATCGCCCTGGTACCATTGATCGTGTTGATGTTCGGGCTCGGCGATTTGTCCAAGATCATGACCGCCTGGATCATCGTGTTCTTTCTGGTGTTCTTTAACACCTTCGAGGGCGCCCGTTCAGTCGACCGGGATCACATCAATGTCGCACGCCTGCTCGGTGCCAGCGACTGGCAGATCACCCGCAGCGTGATCATCCCCTCGACCATGGCCTGGGTATTTGCCTCGCTGACTCCGGCGGTATCGTTTTCACTGATCGGCGTCATCGTCGGTGAATTCATCGGCGCCGAAAAGGGTCTGGGCAAGATCATCATCGAATCCGAGGCGACCCTGGAGACTGCCGACATGATGGTCGCGCTGTTCGTGCTGATGGTGGTGGGCGTAGCGCTGGCCGTGGGGATCCGCCGCCTGCAGGCCTACCTGCTGCGCTGGCAGGCACACTTCAACCACACGTTCTAAGACGGGGATCGAGCATGTATCAACCAGGCCCATTTCGAATCGACGACCCCGCTCGCCTGCAGGCGCTCATTGACAGACACCCCCTGTGCCTGGTGGTGGTGGCGGTAGACGGCGAGGTGCATGCCAATCCGGTGCCGGTGCTGGCGACCGCGGACGGTTCCGCCCACGGGCGGCTGCGCTTCCACCTCGCCCGGGGCAATCCGCTGTGCAACTGGCTCGATGGTGAACGGCCGGCACTGATGGTGTTTTCCGGGGAGCAACACTACGTATCGCCGGACTGGTATGCCAGCGCGCAACTGGTGCCGACCTGGAACTACGCCATGGTCCAGGCCCGGGGGATCCCAACGGTCCTGGATGACAGCGGATTGTGCCAATTGCTGGAGGATCTGAGCGGCACGCATGAACAGGCCCTCAAGCCGAAAATACCCTGGACCACGGACAAGCTGGAAACGGCGCTGTACACGCGCATGCGCAAGGGGATCCGCGGCTTCGAGATGCCCATCGACAGCCTCCAGGGTAAATGGAAAATGAGCCAGAACCGCGGTGCCGATGATCGCAGGGGAGTCATCGAGGCCCTGGATCGATTGCCGGAAGATGCCGGGGCCCGACAGGTGGCAGCCTGCATGCGGGATCTGGGCGAACCGGACTGAGCTTTGACCCGCGGGTTAGTTGCAAGCACAGCGAATGTCCTACCTGACCTTAAAATTCCTGCATGTCGGCATCGTGATTGTGTCCGTCAGCGGATTCATGCTGCGCAGCGTCTGGATGCTCCTGGGATCCCCCCTGCTGGAACGGCGTTGGGTGCGCATCGTTCCGCATTTCGTCGATACCGCGCTGTTCGCTAGCGGACTGGCCCTGGCCTTCAGCCAGCAGATCAACCCCGCCGACCATCCCTGGTTTGCGGTCAAGCTCATCGCCATCGTGGTATACATCCTGGCCGGCATCGTCGCTCTGCGTACGGGCCGCAGTCGGGCCACCCGCATCGGGGCCTTGTTCATCGCTCTGGCAGCCGCCGCCTGGGCCGCCGCCAGCGCCATCAGCCATCAGCCCTTACCCTGGGTTTAGCGCGGCTTTGCCCAGGAACCCGGCGCGCTTATCTTCCACAAATTCATCCGCGCATAATTGCACGAGATGCAGCAGCGACGGCGCCTCACCCATCCGGAGTCACTCTGGGCGCTTTTTCACCGATCACGCCAGCTTGTTCGGGACCGGGAGTTGATCAAAAAGACCTGAAATCGTTCGCTTGATATTGGCTTCAGCGCAATCACGCCTGAAGGCGTTCAATTCGCGTTCCAGGTCCTCACTGGGACCCTCCCGTCCTGTTCTGACGAGAAGCCGGGCCTGGCGAATGGCCAATTGCATGAACGGCAGCGGCTCAGACTGGGTAAAGCTTTCGAGACCAGTGGCATAGTTTAGAGCGCCGTCCCAGTCCTGGCGGGCGAGCATGATCGCCATCGCATCACTGAAGAAGAAAAAATGGCAATGACTGACACAACCTTCGGACAATAGTGCTGCACCCTGGGATAGCAAAGCGTCTTGTTCCTCAGTGCTGGCGCTGATCAGGGCAAGTGTCGAAAGCGATTTCGGGCCAACAAAATGATGTGCAAACTGCAATGCAATTGTGACGGCCTCACGGCCAAGTCGGCGGGCCTGCGCCCAGTGACCTTGCCACGCCAGCACCCTGGCAAGATCGCTCATTGCCTGTGCTTCGAACCGTTTGGCGCCAATTTTATTTGTGAGCTGGACATTTTCAGCAGCAAATGCCTGAGCAGAATCCAGGTCATCGACAATCATTGAGGTTAAAGACAAACAGGTCAAAGCAACGCAAACCGCCACCGGGACGAAATAGGTCCGGGCCATGGCCAGCGATTCTTCCGCGTCTGCCAGCGCGGGTGCGATATATCCTGTATAAGCCTGCGCTATCGAGCGGTTGTGCAGGTTCGCCGCCAGATCCCGGGTCAGATTTTCTGCCCGGGCAATGTCGATTGCCTGGGTATAATAATCAACTGCAGTGCGCATGGTGCCTTGCAAATAATTGGCATCACCAAAGCCACTCAGTGCACCAACGTGGAGGCGAGTCGAACCTGCTTTACGCGCATATTCGATGGCGTATTCATTACTCTCAAGGCATTCGTCAACCCGCCCGAGGGGAAAATAGATATTGCCACGCAG
>Ga0114931_10008557_pt1 | contig 12375 bp, 9 predicted proteins | sample 2SBtaG_FD_89579 | JGI IMG/M metagenome (GOLD analysis project Ga0114931, IMG submission 89579) | Deep subsurface microbial communities from Kolumbo volcano to uncover new lineages of life (NeLLi) - 2SBTROV14_V59a metaG | ecosystem: Environmental > Aquatic > Marine > Volcanic | place: Kolumbo...
CGGAATGACGGAATTCGACTCTGACCCCATTTTACCTTTTTAGACCCTTTTTAACCCGGTTTTAACGTCAATCGCAAATCCGTTCCCACCCGTCGAACGTCCGCCCATGTCAGCGGTATACGGTCCTGCATCTTTTCCAGACCCGGCAGGCGAAACAGGCCGCGCGCCGCGTCCCCCATCAGGTGCGGTGCCAGGTACAGGATCAATTCGTCAACCAAACCCGCCGTCATGAAGGCGCCCGCCAGCGTCGGACCGCATTCCAACAGCACTTCGTTGATGCCACGCTCGGCCAACAGCGCCAGTACGGCGGCGGGATCAGGGCGGTCGGCGGCGGTTCTCACTGCCGCCACGTCGGCGCCGGCGGTTTGCAAAGACTGCCAGGCCGCCTGATCGGTGTTGCCGGTCAGCACCAGGGTATCGCCAGGTCGCTGCAACAATCTAGCGGTGGCGGGCATCCGCAACTGCGAATCCAGCACTACGCGCAACGGTTGCCGCACCGGTTCGACACCGTTTAGCTGCGCCGCGTCCAATCGCACAGTCATCGACGGATCGTCGGCCAACACGGTGCCGATGCCGGTGACGATGTCCGAACTCTGCGCCCGCAGGCGCTGCACGTCCCGGCGCGCCGCCTCACCGGTGATCCACTGACTTTCGCCCGAGGCCATGGCCGTGTGCCCATCCAGGCTGGCCGCCAGTTTGAGCCGCACCCAGGGCCGGCCGTGCTGCATGCGCTGAATATAGCCCGGGTTCAACTGCCGGGCCTGCGCTTCCAGCAGGCCGGTTTCCACGGCGATACCGGCAGCGCGTAACCGCGCCAGGCCCTGTCCTGCGACCAGCGGGTTGGGATCCTGCATGGCGGCCACCACCCGCTTGACCCCGGCTTCAATTAGGGCATCGGCACACGGCGGCGTACGCCCCTGGTGGCTGCAGGGTTCCAGGGTCACGTAGGCCGTGGCGCCACGCGCGCGCTCACCAGCCTCGCGCAGGGCGAACACTTCGGCGTGCGGTTCACCGGCACGCGGGTGCCAGCCGCGGCCGACCACACGGCCGTCGTTGACAATAACACAGCCGACGTTGGGGTTCGGGTGAGTGCTGTAGCGACCCTGCCACGCCAAACGCACTGCTTCGGCCATGGCCTGCACCGGGCTGTAAATTGACTCTGACCCCATTTAATTAATTCATTTAATTCAGGTGTCTTCTTCGCTACCCGGGAGCAGCGGCATTTGGTCGCGGCGTTCTTCGGGGGTGGGTTGCTGTTCCAGACGGTCGATTTCATCGCGGAATTCGCTCACCGCCTGGAAGCTGCGATACACCGAGGCGAATCGCACGTAGGCCACCTGGTCGAGTTTGCGCAGTTCGTCCATGACCCACTCGCCCAGTTGCCGCGACTGAATTTCGCGTTCACCGCACGATTGCAGGCGGTGTTGGATATGGCTGATGGCGGCGTCGACGGCCTCGGTGTTGACCGGGCGTTTTTCCAAAGCGCGCAGCACACCGGTAAGCAATTTGTCTTCATTGTAGGGCTCGCGCGTGCCGTCGCTTTTGACAATGCGCGGCATCACCAGCTCGGCAGCTTCATAGGTGGTGAATCGGTCGCCGCAGTCAGTGCACTCACGCCGACGGCGCACCTGCGAGCCCTCACCGGCCAGCCGCGAGTCGATGACTTTGGTGTCCATGCAGCCGCAGAAGGGGCAGCGCATAGCCTAGCGCTTCAACCTGAAAGAACGGCGGCACAATGACGTGCTACGCACGCCCAATGAATCGACTGCGCTAGCCATACACGGGGAAACGGGCGCAGATCGCCAGCACCTGCTCGCGCACGCGGTCGATGGTGGCCTGATCGTTGACATTGTCCATGACATCACACATCCAAGCGGCGAGTTCGCGCACTTCGGCCTCGCCAAAGCCGCGCGTGGTCGCCGCCGGCGTACCAACACGTATGCCACTGGTTACGAACGGCGACTGGGGGTCGTTCGGCACGGCGTTCTTGTTCACTGTGATGTTGGCGGCTCCCAGGGCGGCATCCGCTTCTTTACCGGTGATGCCCTTGTCGATCAAATCGACCAGGAACAAGTGGTCGTCGGTGCCACCCGAGACGACTTTGTAGCCGCGTTCGAGGAACACCGCGGCCATGGCGCGCGAGTTGGCTAACACCTTGCCCTGGTAGTCTTTGAAATCGGGTTGCAGGGCTTCCTTGAAGGCCACCGCCTTGGCGGCGATAACGTGCATCAGCGGGCCGCCCTGGGTGCCCGGAAATACCAGTGAATTGAATTTCTTTTCCAGCTCCGGGTTGGCCTTGGCCAGGATCAGGCCGCCGCGCGGACCGCGCAGCGTTTTATGTGTGGTGGTGGTGACCACGTCGGCGATCGGGATAGGGCTGGGGTAATGGCCGGTGGCGATCAGACCGGCGACGTGCGCCATGTCGACGAACAGGTAGGCACCCACCGAGTCGGCAATCGCCCGGCAGCGCGCCCAGTCAACCACGCGTGAATAGGCGGAAAACCCCGCCACCACCATTTTAGGTTGGTGTTCTTTGGCCAGGGCTGCCATGTGATCGTAGTCGATTTCGCCGGTGTCGGCGTTCAGACCATACTGCACGGCGTTGAAAATCTTGCCGGAGAAATTCACCTTGGAACCGTGGGTCAAGTGGCCGCCGTCGGCCAGGCTCATTCCCAGGATGGTGTCGCCCGGCGCGCACAGCGCCAGATATACCGCGGCGTTGGCCTGCGAACCGGAATGCGGCTGCACGTTGGCATAGTCGGCGCCGAACAGTTGTTTGGCCCGGTCGATGGCCAGTTGCTCGGCGACGTCGACGTTTTCGCAGCCGCCGTAATAGCGTTTCCCGGGATAGCCTTCTGCATATTTGTTAGTTAAAACAGAACCCTGCGCTTCCATTACCCGCGGGCTGGCGTAGTTTTCGGATGCGATCAGTTCGATGTGCTGTTCCTGGCGCCGCTCTTCGGCTTGAATGGCGGCAGCGAGTTCATCGTCGAACCCGGCGATGGTCATGGTTTTACTGAACATGCGGAAATTCCCGGCAACGGCTTAGAAGAAGGGCGGAATGATACTGTATTCAGGGGCCTTCGCCCAGTAAGGCCGCCGCCACCGCCGTCCAGGCGGCGGCCAGATTGTCGCGGTTGTAGCCGCCGCCGCCGAGCGCCAGCAGGCGCCCGTCGCAAAGCTGTTCGGCAAGCGCTTTGAGCCGCTCGGCCGCGTGCCGATGAGCGGCGCTACTGCACTGAAGGTGAGTAATGGGGTCGCCGGCCAGGCTGTCGGCACCACACTGAAAAAGGATGTATTCCGGCTGTGCCCGGGCCAGGAAGGTCTCGGCCGCGGCCCAGCGGCCGAAAAATACGCTGTCATCCGCATTCGGCGGTAGGGGAATGTTCAGCTTCGTGCCGGCGGCTGCGCCACGACCACACTCGTCCGCCGCACCCGTGCCCGGGTACAGGTAACGGCCGTCTTCGTGCAGGTCGACGATGCAAACATCGGGGTCGTCCTCGAAGGCGTAGAACACACCGTCGCCATGATGCGCATCGATATCGACATAGGCCACGCGCCGGATGCCGTATTCACGGCGCAGGGTTTCGATAGCGATGCCGCAGTCGTTGAACACACAGAAACCGGCCGCTTCGCTACGAGTGGCGTGATGCAGTCCGGCGATGGGTACAAACGCCTGCCGGCAGGCGCCGGTCATGACGGCGTCGAGCGCCGCCAGCGTCGTACCGACCACCGTGGCAGCGGCCTCATAGACCCCTTTAAACGCCGGCGTATCGCCGCAATCCAGATAACCCTTGCCGGTCTTCGACTGCCGCTTTACCCGTTCCAGGTAATCGGCCGTGTGGAAGCGCAGGATCTGCTCGTCGCCGGCGGACACGGGTTCGCGTACCTGCACGCGCTGATCCAGCCCCAGCGCCTGCATCCGCTGCCAGAACGCACCCATGCGGTCGGGGCCGAAGGGGTGGCCTTCGCCAAAGCCATAGGCGGCCAACGCTTCGCCGATGTAGACGGCGACGGGTTTATTCATGGTGAATCCCCTTAAGATACCCTCAGCCGGGATCTTACTCCCCGTCAGTCAGGGAAGGTATAATCCCCTTTTTTCCAGCAATCGAGTCAGCAACAACCATGGCCCAGTACGTCTACACCATGAACCAGGTCGGCAAAGTGGTGCCGCCCAAGCGCGAGATTCTGCGCGATATCTCCCTGTCGTTTTTCCCCGGCGCCAAGATCGGCGTGCTGGGTCTGAACGGCTCGGGCAAATCCACCCTGCTGCGCATCATGGCCGGTGTGGATACCGATATTCACGGCGAAGCGCGGCCGCAGGCCGGCATCAAGGTCGGCTACCTGCCACAGGAGCCGCAACTGGATGACAGCAAGGACGTGCGCGGCAATGTCGAGGAAGCGCTGTCCGATATCAGCGAGGCACAAAAACGGCTCGACGAAGTCTACGCCGCCTACGCCGAACCGGACGCCGACTTCGATGCGCTGGCCTCCGAACAGGCCAGGCTGGAAAACATCCTGCAGGCCAGCGACGGCCACAACCTGGAACGCACCCTGGAGATCGCCGCCGACGCCCTGCGCCTGCCCGCCTGGGACGCCGACGTCAGCAACCTGTCCGGCGGCGAAAAACGCCGCGTGGCGCTGTGCAAACTGTTGCTGTCAAAACCGGACATGCTGCTGCTCGACGAACCGACCAACCACCTCGACGCCGAAAGCGTCGCCTGGTTGGAGCGCTTCCTGCACGAATACCCCGGCACCGTGGTGGCGGTGACCCACGACCGCTACTTCCTCGACAATGTCGCCGGCTGGATCCTGGAACTGGACCGCGGCCACGGCATTCCCTGGGAAGGTAATTACTCATCCTGGCTGGAGCAGAAAGAAAACCGTCTGGAACAGGAAGAGAAAACCGAAAGCGCCCGCCAGAAAGCCATGAAAGCCGAGCTGGAATGGGTCCGCAGCAACCCCAAGGGCCGCCACGCCAAGAGCAAGGCGCGCCTGGCGCGGTTCGAGGAGCTGTCATCGCAGGAAAGTCAGAAGCGCAACGAAACCAAGGAACTGTATATTCCGCCGGGGCCGCGTCTCGGTGAACTGGTGATCGAGGCCGACCACCTGCGTAAAGGTTTCGGTGACCGCCTACTGGTCGATGACCTGAACTTTAGACTGCCACAGGGTGGCATTGTTGGCATTATCGGCCCCAACGGCGCGGGCAAAACCACGTTGTTTCGCATGCTCACCGGTAACGAGCCGGTCGACGACGGTGAATTACGCGTGGGCGAAACGGTACAGATCGCTTACGTCGACCAAAGCCGCGACGCACTGGGCGGTGATAAAACTGTGTGGTAGGAAATTTCTGACGGTCAGGACATCATTACCGTCGGTAAGTACGAAGTGAATTCACGCGCCTATGTGTCGCGCTTCAACTTCACCGGCACCGATCAACAGAAACGCGTCGGCGATTTGTCCGGTGGTGAACGCAACCGCGTGCACCTGGCCAAACTTTTGCGCAGCGGCGGCAACCTGTTACTGCTCGACGAGCCGACCAACGACCTGGACGTAGAAACGCTGCGCGCGCTCGAAGAAGCCCTGCTGGATTTTCCCGGCTGCGCCGTGGTGATTTCGCACGACCGCTGGTTCCTGGACCGCATCGCCACGCATATCCTGGCGTTCGAAGGTGACAGCCACGTCGAATGGTTCGAATGCAACTATGCCGACTACGAGGCCGACCGCAAACGCCGCCTGGGCGAAGACGCCAACCAACCGCAACGCATCAAGTACAAACGGTTAGGGTGAAAAGTAGAGGAAAAGGGGACGGAGGGATTAAAAAATGTTCAGCGGTTGGGCGGGACCGAAAACTGTTGTTGTACATTTTTTAATCCCTCCGTCCCCTTTATCTCCTTCAATGACGGGCGTGGCAGGCGCACCAGCAACAAGACGGCGAGCACCAGCGCGTAGATCAGCGGTTCCAATATGTCGGCTTTGACCAGCCACCAGAAGTGCAGTACGCCCAGTAGCGGGATCACATAGGCCAGGCGGTGCAGCTTTTTCCAGTGGCGACCCAGACGTTTCACCATCGCCCGGTTGGAGGTGATCGCCAGCGGCAGCAACAACACAAAGGCCAGCATGCCGACGGTGATGAACGGCCGGTCGAGGATATCCAACGCGATTTCACCCCAGTCGAAAAACTGGTCGAGCCACAAGTAAGTGAACAAGTGCAGAGCGGCGTAGAAAAAAGCAAATAAGCCCAGCATACGGCGAATACGAATCGGCCAGTACCAACCGCTAAGGCGTTTCAACGGCGTCATCACCAACGTGATCATCAAAAAGCGTAGTGTCCAGCTGCCACTGGCGTCAGCGATTTCATCAATAGGATTGGCGCCCAGTAAGTCGGCATAAAATTGCCAGGCTACCCACAGCGCCGGTAGCAAGCCGAGAAGGAAAACCAGCGGTTTTAAGAAAAATTGACCGCTTAGTTTATACGTTCGCTCGCCGTGTGTATGACGCGTTCTGGATTCCGGCCGGCGCCGGAATGACGGATTGATCGTACCTTGCTTCGGCATACTCATGTTAGCGTCATCAGAAATATTTTTTTAAATCCATGCCACTGTATAGACTGGCTACCTGCTCACCGTAACCGTTAAACATCAGCGTCTTACGCTTACGAAATTCACCGATGCGGCGTTCGCGTTTCTGACTCCAGCGCGGGTGTGGCACGCCGGGATTGACGTTGGAGTAGAAGCCGTATTCGCGGGGCGCCGCCTTTTCCCAGGAACTGATCGGCTGCGTTTCGCGAAAGCGGATTCTGACAATGGACTTGATGCTCTTAAACCCATATTTCCAGGGCACCACCAGGCGGATGGGTGCGCCGTTCTGGTTAGGCAGGACTTCGCCGTATAAACCCACCGCCAGGATGGTCAGCGGATGCAGCGCCTCGTCCATGCGCAGGCCTTCCACGTAGGGCCAGTCGAGCACGCGGCGGCGTTGCCCGGGCATTTGTTTTTTATCGTACAGCGTTTCGAATTCGACATAACGCGCTTTGGAGGTCGGCTGAAAACGTTTTATGAACTCGCCCAGCGGGAAGCCGACCCACGGGATCACCATCGACCAGCCTTCCACGCAACGCAGGCGGTAAATACGTTCTTCCAGCGGATGAGGTTTCATAACATCTTCCAGGGTAACGGCGCCGGGCTTGTCGCATTCGCCTTCGACAGTTATCGACCAGGGGTCGGTGTTAAAATCCCGGGCACGAATCGCGGGGTCGGACTTGGCGGTGCCGAATTCGTAGAAGTTGTTGTAAGTGGTCACGTCCTTGTACGGTGTTTTCTCTTCATCGCTACTGAAGTCGCTCGGCTTGATGCCACCGAGCGACGGCTTGGCCTGCGCCAGCCAGGGCAAGCCGAGTGCCGCGGTGGCGGCGACGCCGGCTTTAATGAAATGGCGACGCGCTTGGTAGAGCCGGTAAGGGGTGACGTCGTTATCCCGAAGGTCAGTGGGTGTTTTGATCAGCATGATAATTTGGCCTTCTTTAGACTTCCTTACTTGTGACTGCCGTGGATTAGCCGGGTTCCCGTCAAATCGCTTGTTGGTACGGTCTGCGCTTCAATACGGCGGTTATTTTCCACCTTTTGTATCACAGAACTATCACAGTCACTCAGCCTGCATATAGGCGGGCATTACGAAACATCCGCAACCAGGGACCGTCTTCGCCCCAGTCGTCCGGGCACCAGGAATGTTGCACGCTGCGGAACACGCGTTCGGGATGCGGCATCATGATCGTGAAGCGGCCATCATCGTTGGTCAGGCCGGTGATACCCTGTGGGGAACCATTGGGGTTGAGGGGGTAGTCTTCCGTGACGGCGCCATAGTGGTCGACAGACTGCAGTACGACATTGTGGCCGGCCAATGCCGCCTGCAAAGTGTCCGCCGAGTCGAAGTCGGCGCGGCCTTCGCCGTGGGCCACCGCGATCGGCAATTGCGAACCCGCCATGCCTTGCAGCAGGACAGAGGCCGACGGCTGCACCTCCACCAGACTCATGCGCGCTTCGAACTGTTCCGAGCGATTGCGTAAAAACCGCGGCCAGTGGTCAGCACCCGGGATGATGGCCTTCAGGCCCGACATCATCTGGCAGCCGTTGCACACCCCCAATCCCCAACTGTCCGAACGCTGGAAAAAGGCCTCGAATGCCTCGCGCGCCCGGGCGTTGAACAGGATCGACTTGGCCCAACCCTGACCGGCGCCCAATACATCGCCGTAGGAAAATCCGCCGCAGGCCACTACGCCGGAAAAGTCTTTCAGGTCGGTTTGACCGGCGATTATTTCGCTCATGTGAACGTCGACACCGGTGAAACCCGCACGGTCAAAAGCCGCCGCCATTTCCACCTGGCCGTTGACCCCCTGTTCGCGCAGGATCGCGACTTTGGGGCGAACGCTCGTGGCGATCATAGGAGCCGCCGGATCGACGTCGCTGTCGAAACTCAGCTTGGGCTGCAGGCCCGGGTCGCTGCCGTCCAGCAGGCTGTGGAATTCCTGCTCGGCGCAATCGGCATTGTCGCGCAGGGCCTGCATTTGATAGCTGGTTTCCGCCCACGCGCGTTGCAGGTCGATACGCTTTTCGTCCAGCAGCTGTTCACCGGCGTGCGCGATCACCAGGCGATCATCATCGCGCAGATTGCCAAGCACATGGCTGTGCCGGCCCAGACCGGCCTCGCGCAACGTTTCCTGGACGGTATCGGTATCGCAGTGGCGCACCTGGATGACGGCGCCCAGTTCTTCGTTAAACAAAGCCGCCCGCGCGTCGGCGCCCAACGCATCGAGTTGCACTTCCAGGCCGCAGTGACCGGCAAACGCCATTTCACAAAGTGTGGCAAACAGACCGCCGTCGGCGCGATCATGGTAGGCCAGTAACAAGCCTCCTCGGTCCAGATCGCGGATAGCCGCGAAGAAGGCTTTCAGTATATCCGGGTCATCCAGGTCCGGTGCGTGGTGACCGACTTGTTGATACACCTGTGCCAGTGCCGAACCGGCGAGGCGGTTACGCCCTTTGCCAAGGTCGACCACGATCAGATCGCTGTCGCCGTCATCCTGCCGCAACTGCGGCGTCAAGGTACGGCGGACATCGGCAACCGGTGCAAAGGCGGTGATAATCAGCGACAAGGGACCGGTAACCGATTTATGTTCGCCGGCTTCATCCCAGACGGTTTTCATCGACAGCGAATCCTTGCCCACCGGGATGGCAATGCCGAGGCGTGGACAGAGTTCGGCGCCGACCGCCTTGACGGTATCGAACAAACCGGCGTCTTCGCCCGGATGTCCGGCCGGCGCCATCCAGTTGGCCGACAGGCTGACGTCTGATAGCGCATTGACATCGGCGGCCACCAAATTGGTCAGTGCCTCGCCGACCGCCATGCGACCGGACGCCGTAGGCTCGACCAGCGCCACCGGGGCGCGCTCCCCCATGGCCATGGCTTCACCCCGGTATCCGGTGTAATCCGCACAGGTCACGGCAACGTCGGCCACCGGCACCTGCCAGGGGCCCACCATCTGGTCGCGCGTCACCTGCCCCGTCACCGAGCGGTCGCCGATGGTAATCAGAAACTGCTTGCTGGCGACCGCCGGCAGGCGCAGCACGCGAAAGGCCATGTCGGCCATGTCGTCCGGCAGTTCCAGCTCGGGTTTGGTAAAGGTTTTATGACGCACGTCGCGCAGCATCTTGGGAGGTTTCCCCAGCAGCAACGCCAGTGGCAAATCGATCGGCGTATTGTCGAAATAACCATCACCCAGCACCAGATCCTGCGCTTCGGTAGCCTCGCCCAGCACTTCGAACGGGCAACGCTCACGCTCGCACAGGGCCTGGAACGCATCGAGATGCTCGGCAGCCACGGCCAATACGTAACGTTCCTGGGACTCGTTGCACCAGATCTGCATCGGCGACATGCCCGGTTCGTCATTGGGCACGGCGCGCAGTTCGAAGCGGCCACCGCGGCCGGCATCGTTGACCAGTTCCGGCATCGCATTGGACAAGCCACCGGCGCCGACATCATGGATGGACAGTATCGGATTGTTGTCGCCCATCGCCCAGCAATGGTCGATCACCTCTTGGCAACGGCGCTCCATTTCCGGGTTGCCACGCTGCACCGAAGCGAAATCCAGTTCCTCGGAGCTGCTGCCGCTGGCCATGGACGAGGCCGCCCCGCCGCCCAGACCGATCAACATGGCCGGCCCACCCAGCACGATGATAGCCGCACCCGGTGGAATAGCACCCTTGTCGATATGCTCCGCACGGATATTGCCGTAACCGCCGGCGATCATAATGGGCTTATGATAGCCGCGCACCTCCGGGCCGTTGGGACCCGGCACCCGCGCTTCATAGGTGCGGAAATAGCCACAGATATTGGGGCGGCCGAATTCGTTGTTAAAAGCCGCCGCGCCGAGCGGACCGTCGATCATAATGTTCAGCGCCGAGTCGATGCGCGACGGTTTGCCGTAGTCAGTTTCCCAGGGTTGCTCAAAATCCGGGATGCGCAGGTTGGACACTGAAAAACCGGCCAGCCCGGCCTTGGGCTTGGCGCCGCGGCCGGTGGCCCCTTCATCGCGAATCTCGCCGCCGGAGCCGGTAGCCGCGCCCGGGAAGGGTGAAATCGCGGTCGGATGATTGTGCGTCTCGACCTTGATCTGAATATGCACCGCCTCTTCATGCGCGGTGTATACCCGGCTGGCCGGATCGGCGCAGAAACGCCTGGCCCGGCTCCCCCGAATGACCGCCGAGTTGTCTTCGTAGGCCGATAAGATACCTTCGGGACTGGCGCTGTAACTGGCGCGGATCATGTTAAACAGCGTGGTGTCCTGTTCCACGCTGTCGACAACCCAGTTGGCGTTGAAAATCTTGTGCCGGCAGTGCTCCGAATTAGCCTGGGCGAACATCATCAACTCGACGTCAGTGGGGTTCCGGCCCAGGCTGCCGAAACTGTCGACCAGGTAATCGATTTCATCGTCGGACAGGGCCAGCCCCATCTCGCGGTTGGCCACGGCCAGGGCGTCCCGGCCGCCGTGGAGAACATCCACGCTGAGCAGCGGCGTCGGTTCGGCTTGGGTAAACAGTTGATCGATATCGTCGGCGTTTTCCAGCACCGATTCGGTCATGCGATCGTGCAGCTGCCGGCGAATCGCGCCGACGGACTGCGTGTCGAGTACGGCGCCGGCAGGCAGCCGGATATCGAAACGGATGCCCCGCTCGATTCGCCGCACTTTCTGCAGTCCGCAATTGTGCGCAATGTCGGTGGCCTTGCTCGACCAGGGCGAAATGGTCCCGATTCGGGGTACAACCCAGCAGGGATAGGCGGCACTGTCAGCGGGTGGTGCGGCTTCACCCAGTAGCTGCCGTAAAATGTCGAACTCGTGGTCGTCCAGCGTCTGTTCCAGATCGACCAGATGAACATAGTGAGCGGCAACGCCGGACACTCCGCTCACCGCGCGCTGGATGCGCTCACACAGCTGGTCGAGCCGGAAGACGGAAAAGGCGGGGGCACCGGGCAGTAACAGCATGAACAGTCTCGATCTGGCCGAGGGAACCGCGCACGCCGCCGGCCCCCGTTAGAAAGATCGCCATGATACTGGATGGCCGTTAAGGGGTACAGACGGGTGTAGGCAATGACGAATGAACCAGAGCTTCCTTAGACTTTAAAGCGCCCGACGACTGTATTGAGGCGCACGGCGGTCTGCGTCAAGGACTGGAGATCGTTGCTGCAGGCACCCATCCAGTCGGCATTCTCGGTTTCCTTGCCGGACATGATCTCAACGTTCTTAGCGATCTCATGGCTGACCTCGGACTGCTGCCGGGCGGCTTCGGATATCTGCTCGACCATGTCGTTCATCAGGTTGACGCTATCGGTCATATGCTGAATGGCCTGCTCGGTTTCGCCAACGGTATCCAGCATCGCGCCACTGGCATCCGCCACCTGGCCCATGGAACCCACGAGTTCCTGGTTGGAGCGCTGATTACCATCCATCAGCTCGCGAATCTGCGCCGTGGACTGCTGCGTCTTGGACGCCAATTGGCGGACTTCGTCGGCCACCACCGCGAAACCACGCCCGGCTTCACCGGCGCGCGCCGCTTCGATCGCGGCGTTCAGCGCCAGCAGGTTGGTCTGCTCGGCGATTTCATTGATCACGCCGATCATCTGGTGCATGGAGCGGCCTTTTTCTTCAATGGTGTCGACACTCTGCTGCAACTGGCTGATCTGCGACGCCATGGTGCGCGCCTTGTCCGCCATCACCTGCATGGCACCGTTGCCGGCATCGGCCTGCGACCGCGCCTGCACGGCTTCGCCGGCCGCGGTTTCGGCATTGCGCGCAATCTCGGCGCTGGTGGCCGACATTTC
>Ga0114931_10008558_pt1 | contig 12375 bp, 10 predicted proteins | sample 2SBtaG_FD_89579 | JGI IMG/M metagenome (GOLD analysis project Ga0114931, IMG submission 89579) | Deep subsurface microbial communities from Kolumbo volcano to uncover new lineages of life (NeLLi) - 2SBTROV14_V59a metaG | ecosystem: Environmental > Aquatic > Marine > Volcanic | place: Kolumbo...
CGGTGATCGTGGCCACCGGGCCGCTCACCGGCGGTGCGCTGGCGGCGCAGATTCGCAACCTACTCGGCGGCGACCGGCTGTACTTCTACGATGCCATCGCGCCCATCGTGGCGGCCGAGAGCATCGATCCGGAGCTGTCGTTCCGCCAATCGCGGTGGGACAAGGACACCTCGGATCGGCTCGCCGGCGCCGAGGGGGACTACATCAATTGTCCGCTCGACGACATGGAGTACTACGAGCTGGTCCGCGCCATCGCCGCCGGCCGCAAGGTGGTGCCGCATGCCTTCGAGGAGCCGAAGTTTTTCGACGGCTGTTTGCCCATCGAGGTCATGGTGGATCGCGGCGATGACGTGCTCCGTCATGGCCCCATGCGGCCCATCGGCCTGACCGACCCGCGCACGGGCAAGCGCCCGTTCGCGGTGGTCCAGTTACGTCCCGAAAACCAATACCGCACAGCCTACAACCTGGTCGGGTTCCAGACGCGCCTGGCCTACCCGGAGCAGAAGCGGATCTTCCAGCTGATCCCGGGGCTACGCGAAGCCGAGTTTTTGCGCTTCGGTTCGATCCACCGCAACACGTTCATCGATGCGCCGAGTCTGCTGGGCGCGGAGCTCGAGCTTCACAGCCGGCCGGACGTGCGCTTCGCCGGTTTGATCTGTGGCGTCGAGGGCTACATCGAGTCGTGCGCCATGGGGCTATTGACCGCGTTGTTCGTCGCGGCGCGCATCCGGGGCGAGGTTTGTCCGCCGCCACCGACGACGACGGCGTTCGGTGGCCTGTATCACCACGTGACCCGCGCGAGGGAGCCGTCCGAGAAGTTCTCGCCCACGAACATCAACTTCGGCCTGCTGCCGGATCTGGGCGTGCGTGCCAAGAAGCGCGATCGCAAGCGGCTCAAAGCCGAACGCGCGGATGGCGCATTCGACGCCTGGCTGGCCAGCCTGGACAGGAAAGTGGCATGAACGGCAAGGTGTGCGTGGTCACCGGCGCGTCGTCGGGGATCGGCAAGGCCGTCGCCGCAGCGCTCGCAGAGGCGGGCGCTGCCGTGGTTGGCCTGGCGCGGCGATTCGAAGCTGGCGTTCGTGCTGACCGGCTGCAACCGGGGCGGGTCGTGGAGCTGGGGGTGGATGTGAGCGACGAGTCAGCGGTGCAGGCATGCTTCGCCGAGCTGGCGCGGGTCGACGTGCTGGTCAACAACGCGGGCGGCGCCACCTTCGCGCCGGTCGCGGACGAAACGCTCGCACAGTTGCGCGTCATGCTCGACAGCCACATCGTGGGAACATTTTTGTGCAGCCGGGCGGCGCTGCCGCTGATGACGTCCGGCGGGCATATTGTCAACGTGTGTTCGACGGCGGTGACCGAGACGTTTGCCGGTTGCGCGGGCTACACCGCGGCGAAAGCCGGCCAGGCCGCACTGGCGCGGGTGTTGCGCGAAGAACTGCGCGCGCGCGACATTCGCGTGACCAACTTGTTCGCCGGCGCGGTGGACACGGCGATCTGGAATGACAAGCCCAGTTTCGATCGCGCGGTGATGATTCGACCGGCGGAGCTCGCGGGCTTGGCGGTCGACATTTTGCGCCGCCCCGGCCTCGGTGTGGAGGACGTAGTGGTGTCACCTCCAGGTGGCAGTCTGTAGCGGATTGTTGCCGCGGTGTTCGCGGGTGCGAAATTTGTCGCACGCGGGGTGTGCCAACAACGTTCATGCGGCCTTGCTCCCGGTAAGCGATAGCAACAATAACAGCGCGCTTGAATCACACGTAAGAGCTGCCAGACTTTTGTGTATGAGTCGGGTTAGGGTGGGGACGATCAGACAGCTTCTGGGGGAGCTCGTGTCTGCAGAGCCGTCGACGCGAGATCACGCGCAAATTGCGCTGGCGCGCTGGTCGCGTGCCGAGCTGGCCGTTGTTGAACGCGCATTGGCGACCGCGGCGTGCGCGGACACGCACGTAATGCGCGAAGCCGCTGCCATGGGTGTGGCCATCGCAATGGAAGCATGTTCGTGTTTCGAGCGCACGCGGCTGATGTCCGAATGGACGATGTCGGCAAATCGCTGGCACCGGTTGGCCATTGCCCGCGCGCTGTGCGATCCGGTGTATACCCTTGGTGCAAGCGCCGCAGTCGAGCGTTTGTCGGTCGACCCTTATCGCGCCGTTCGCTCTGCGGCGGTGGCAGCCGCCGCGAGTCGGCTGGTGCAACAGCCGCGCGAGTACTGCCGGATCATTCAAGCGCGCGCCGCGGACTCTTCACGCTGGGTGCGCCAGCAGGCGATCAGCGCGCTGCAGGCCGCGGCCGAGCTGGGCTCGATCGAAGCGGTCGATGTGCTCGGCGAGTGCGCCGTGGCCGACGACCCGGACACTGCGACCCATGCGGTGGATGCGTTGGCGGCGGTGGTGAATCGTGACCCGACGCGGATCATGCTCGCGCTGGCGCGGGTGACCGATCACGCGGAGGAGCGGGACCCGCGCGTGTTGGATAGGCTCATTGAGGACATCAGGCAGGTTGCTTCGTATGCGCCGGAGGCAGCGAGCCGGGTGTTGCATCGGCTGGAGCACCACAAAGAATGGTGGCTGCGCGACCAGGCCCGGCTGGCTGCTTTGCGTGCGGATGAGCTGAGTTGAGCTGAGCCGAGCTGAGCTGCAAAGAAACTTCGCTCTTGGCCTGTGGGTTGGTAACTTGGCCGGTGGTGGACTGGGCCACGGCGGTGAAAGAGTTTGGCGATTATCTCGCGGTGGAGCGGGCGTATTCGCCGCGGACGACGGCGGCGTATTTGCGCGACCTCGAAGAGTTTCGCCGGTTGTACGCGGAGCGTGAGGGAGCCGATCCGGCGCCGGCCTCGCTCGACGCGACCGATGTGCGGGCGCACCTGGCCGCGTTGTTCGATCGCAACTCGGCTTCTACCATCTCGCGCAAGCTGTCGAGCTTGCGTGGGTTCTTCCGGTTCTTGATCGCCCGCGGGCGGGCGGATAGCAATCCGGCTCGGCTGGTGCGCAGTCCCAAACGCCGGCGGGCGTTGCCGCGCGCGCTCGATGTCGATGCGCTGTTTGCGTTGGTGGAGGCGCCGGACACGAGCACTCCGGCGACGGAGCGCGATCGGGCGCTGGCGCTGCGCGACCGCGCGTTGCTCGAGGTGCTGTACGGGGCCGGCCTGCGTGTGTCCGAGTGCTGCGCCCTGGATGTCGACGATATCGACCGCGACCGCTTCGGCAAGCGTGGCAGCGTGGTCAAGGTCCAGCGCGGCAAGGGCGCCAAGAGTCGCCTGGTCCCGCTGGGCCGCAAGGCCGAGGCGGCCATCGCCACGTATCTGCCCGCTCGGGCGGTGCTGCTCGCCGGCGCAAAACGTCGTCCAGCGTGCTCTGCCGCACTGTTTCTCACGTACCGCGGAGCCCGGCTCAGCGCTCGCTCGGCCCAGCGCATCGTGTCGCGCCGCGCCTCGGAGTGCGACAACGAGGCCACCCCCCACGTGCTGCGCCACTCGTTTGCCACCCACCTGCTCGACGGCGGCGTCGACCTGCGCGCCATTCAGGAGCTTTTGGGCCATTCGAGCCTTGCGTCGACGCAGGTCTATACCCAAGTTTCGGTGGATCGCCTCATGACGGTGTACGACGCCGCACACCCGCGGGCGCATCGCGATAAAGACAAGTCCTCGAAATAGTGTAGATTGCCGGTCTCCCCAACGCTTGGCGAAAGGCGCCGGCGATGGTAGGAAAGGCCGAACATGAACATCCCCCCCATTCGCTCCACGACGATCCTGTCCGTCCGCAAGGACGGGATCGTGGTCATGGCCGGTGACGGCCAGGTATCCCTCGGCGACACCGTGATGAAAGGGGGCGCGCGCAAGGTGCGGATGATGGCCGATGGCAAGTGCATCGGCGGATTCGCCGGCTCGGCCGCCGACGGCATCGCGTTGTTCGAAAAGCTCGAGGGCAAGTTGCGCGAGCACGGCAACCTGCGCCGCGCCGCGGTCGAAATGGCCAAGGACTGGCGCATGGACCGGGTGCTGCGCCGGCTCGAGGCCATGCTCATCGTCGCCGACGCCGAGGAAAGCTACCTGCTGTCCGGCACCGGCGACGTCATCGAGCCGGACGACGGCGTCGTCGCCATCGGCTCGGGCGGCGCGTACGCACTGGCGGCCGCGCGCGCGCTGGTCCGCCACACGGAGCTGTCCGCGGTGGACATCGCCGACAGCGCCATGCACATCGCCGCCGACATCTGCATCTACACCAACCACAACCTGACCATCGAGACGCTCGAGGCCAGGAGCTAAGGCACAGGCCTCATGAAACCCGCAGGCGACATCCCCCAGCTCACCCCCGCTGCCATCGTCGAGCAGCTCGATCGCTACATTGTCGGTCAGGTCAAGGCCAAGCGTGCGGTCGCGGTTGCACTGCGCAACCGCTGGCGCCGCCAGCAAGTCGAAGGCGATCTCCGCGAAGAGATCGCACCGAAGAACATCATCATGATCGGCCCGACGGGTGTCGGCAAAACCGAAATCGCGCGGCGCTTGGCCAAGCTGGCCGGTGCTCCATTCCTCAAGGTCGAGGCGTCCAAGTTCACCGAGGTCGGCTACGTCGGCCGCGACGTCGAGTCCATCGTTCGCGATCTGATGGAGCTGTCGGTCAAGCTGGTGCGCGACGAGGAAGCGGTCAAGCTGCGTCCGCGCGCGGAAGAAGCGGCCGAAGAGCGGTTGCTCGATCTGTTGTTGCCGGCCCGCGCCACGTCCTATTCGGACCGGCCGCCCCAGCACCAGCACGCACACCACCACGAGGGCGCCGCGTCGCCGCAACAGACCGACGACAACCGCTCGCGCACCCGCGAGAAGCTGCGCAAGCTGCTGCGCGACGGCAACCTGAACGAGCGTGAGGTCGAGGTCGAGATCCAGGAAGACTCCAGCCCGTTCCTGCAGATCTTCGGCGGTCAGGGGGTCGAGGAGATGGGCCTGGGCGGCCTCAAAGACATGCTCGGCAACATGTCCAAGCGCACCAAACGGCGCAAGATGCGCATCCCGCAGGCGCTCGAGGTGCTGGTCAAACAGGAGACCGAGCGTCTCATCGATCACGACTTCATCCAGCGCGAGGCGGTCAGCCGCGCCGAGGATGCGGGCATCGTGTTCCTCGACGAGGTCGACAAGATCGCCGGCGGAGACATGGGCTCCAAGCACGGGCCGGATGTGTCGCGCGAAGGCGTGCAGCGCGATCTGCTGCCCATCGTCGAAGGTGCCACGGTAACCACCAAGTACGGTGCGGTGCGAACGGACCACGTGTTGTTCATCGCCGCCGGTGCGTTTCATATCTCCAAACCGAGCGATCTGATTCCGGAGCTGCAGGGCCGCTTTCCCATCCGGGTCGAGCTCGACGCGCTCACCGACAAGGACTTCGTCCGCATCCTCACCGAGCCGCGCAACGCGCTGACCAAACAGTACGTGGCGCTGCTCGCCACCGAGGGGGTCGACATCGAGTTCGACGACGCCGCCGTCGCGGAGCTGGCGCGTATCGCCCAGGAGGTGAACTCGCGCACCCACAACATCGGCGCCCGCCGGCTGCATACGGTGCTCGAACGTCTGCTCGACGAGCTTCTGTTCTCGGCGCCGGACATCGGCCCGCAGACGATCAAGATCACCGCGGGCTACGTCAGGGACCGCCTGACCGAGCTGGTCCAAGACGAAGATCTGGCCAACTACATCTTGTAGCGCCCCTGGCCCTGGCGGCGTCGTCTACTTGAAGATGAACACCAGGCCGCCCACCAGGGCGACGTACTTGCGCGGCACGGCGCGCTTGTAGGTCTTGGTGTATGTGCCGGCGACGAGCACGCCGCCGCTCTTCATGAAATGCAGCTCCAGCCCGGTGGCGGCGACCACCACCGGCGCGACGTCGTCGTTGGTCTCCTCGACCGGACGTCCCATGTCGTCGCGGTACTTGCGCGTGGTGTGTTCGTAGGACACGCCACCGCCGCCCGACGCCCACAGCCGCGCAAAGCCGCGGCCGAGCACGAAGCGCGGGCCGATGGTCGCCACACCAAAGTGGGTCTCGTAGGTTTCCAGCGGCGCGAGCGCGCCGAGCCGGCGGGGCAGCGGACTGTACTCGCCGTGCACCACGATGCCGAACCCCGACTTGTGGGTCCACGACACGCGCGCGCCGGTGAGCAACGCGGCTTTGTGCGTGTCGGCCATTGGGCCCTGCGGACTGAGCACGCCGCCCAGGAACGTCACGCACCAAAACGACACGTCGTTGGCGTTCGCAGAATCACCTTCGGCGGCGGCGGGCGCAGCGACTGCGAGAAGAGCGCCCACGAGCGCGATACTGACTGATCCTTTCCCCAGCAAGGTCGGGTAATGGTACCGCGCCTGTGTTGCAAACGCCATGTGATCTAGGCACGGCGCGGGTTGGCCGGGTAGTATCGGCGCTCAGCCGTGCAGAAGGTCATCGATAAAGCGCGCGTCCTTATAGAATCCTTGCCGTTCATTCGCGAGTTCCGCGGACGCACGGTTGTCGTCAAGGTCGGTGGTGCTTCGCTGGAAAATCTCGACCTGCGTCAGCGCTTCGCCGAAGATGTGATCCTGCTTTCGTGGGTTGGCATCAAAGTCGTGGTGGTCCACGGTGGAGGTAAGCAGATTTCGCAAATGCTCGATCGCGTTGGTCTCGAACCAACGTTCGTCGACGGCTTGCGAGTTACCGACGACGCGGCGTTAGAGGTGGTCGAGATGGTGCTGGGCGGCAGCCTCAACCAGGAGCTGGTGCGCACGGTCAACAACCTGGGGGGCAGCGCCGTCGGCCTCACCGGCAAGGACGGCGCCATGGCCCGCGCGCGCCGGCGCACGGATCCGGACCTGGGGCTTGTCGGGCACGACCCGCAACTAGACCGCGGTGTCGTTGATCATCTCATCTCTGACTTCATCCCCATCATCGCCCCGCTGGCCGTCGGCCCCGACGGCGAGGCGCTCAACGTCAACGCGGACGTGTTCGCGGCGCGGCTGGCGGTCGCGCTCGAGGCGGAGAAGCTGATGCTGCTCACAGACGTGGAGGGGGTCAAAGACGCGGGTGGCCAGCTGATTACCAGTATCACCGACAGTCGGGCGCGCGCGCTGATCGCCGACGGGGTGATCGCCGGTGGCATGATCCCCAAGGTGCAAAACGCCCTGGACGCTCTGGCCTCTGGCGTGCACAAAGTTCACATCATCGACGGCCGGCTCGAGCACGCGCTGTTGTTGGAAATCTTCACCCGGGCCGGCGTCGGTACCCAGGTGATCGCGGAAGGTGACGAGTCATGAGCGAATCGCAGACCAAACAGGCAGAGCTGATCGACCTGGCCAACCAGGTGTTGATCAAGAACTACCGCCAGCAGCCCATGGTCATGAGGCACGGCCGCGGCTGCGAGCTGTGGGATGTGGCCGGCAATCGCTACCTGGATCTCACCGCTGGCATTTCGGTGTGCTGTTTAGGTCACGCGCATCCGGCACTGACGGCGGCGCTCACCGAGCAGGTCGGCCGGCTGCTGCACACGTCCAACCTGTATTTCATCGAGCAGCAAGTGCTCGCCGCGCAGGCGATCACCGAGCGCAGCTTTGCCAGCCGCGTGTTCTTCTGCAACTCGGGCGCCGAGGCCAACGAGGGCGCGCTCAAGCTCGCGCGTCGCTACCAGCACGTGGTCGTGGGCAAGCCGGAGCGCAACACGTTCGTGTCGACCCTCGGCTCGTTTCACGGCCGGTCGTTCGCGACCGTGTCGGTGACCGGCCAGGAGAAATACCGCGAAGGTTTCGGCCCGCTCGTCGGCCCGGTGGAGTTCGTGCCGTACGGCGACCTGGAGGCGGCCGCCAATGTGCTGGCCACCGAGCAGGCGTGTGCGTTCATCGTCGAGCCGATCCAGGCCGAGGGCGGCATCGTGGTTCCGCCCGAGGGATACCTGGCCGGACTGCGCAAGCTGTGCGATGAAACCGGCACGCTGTTGATCTTCGACGAGGTGCAGACCGGTGTCGGCCGCACCGGGAAGTGGTTCGGTCACCAGCACGACGGCGTGGAGCCCGACGTGATGTCCCTGGCCAAGGCGCTCGGCGGCGGCGTTTCCATCGGTGCGGTGGCGGCGAGCGAAAAGGCCGCGGCCGGGCTCGAGTTCCGCGCTGGCGGTGCGGTCCCGCACGCTTCTACGTTCGGCGGCAACGCGCTGGCGTGCGCCGCGGCCAACGCGGTGATCGAAACCATCGAAAAAGACGATCTGCTCGACAACTGTACCCAGGCCGGCGAGTACCTCGGGTCCAAGCTGGACGAGCTGGCGGAGCGCTACCCGTCGGTGTGTTCAGGGACCCGTGGGCGCGGCCTGCTGCGCGGGCTGGTGACGCGTGACGGCGCCGCACCGATCGTGACCAGGTGCCGCGAGCGCGGTGTGCTGTTGTCGGTGGCCGGCGGCGTGGTCGTGCGCTTCGCGCCGGCGCTCGTTATCGAGCGCAAGCACATCGACGAAGGCATCGAGGTGCTCGAAGGCGTGTTGGCAGAGGCAGCGCAATGAGAAGCCCAAAACCGCAGCGCCACTTTCTCAGTCTCAACGACCTGTCCGCGATCGAGCTGATGGATGTGATCGGGCGCTCTGCCGAGCTGAAGGCCGCGCGCGCCCGCGGCGATCGCGTGCACACGTTGGCCGGCAAGGTGCTCGGCATGGTGTTCGAAAAGGCGTCCACCCGCACGCGGGTGTCGTTCGAGGTCGGCATCTTCGAGCTCGGCGGCCACGGCGTCTACCTGTCGCAACAGGGAACCCAGATCGGCCGCGGCGAGCCGGTGGCCGACACCGCGCGCGTGCTCGGCAGCTATTGCGATGGCGTCGTCATCCGCACCTTTGGCCAGGATCGCGCCGACGAGTTGGCGCGCTGGGCCGGGGTCCCGGTGGTCAACGGCCTCACCGATCTGTTGCACCCGTGCCAGCTGGTCGCCGACCTGTTCACGGTGTACGAGCTGCGCGGCGATCTGCGGGCCCGCAGGTTCGCCTGGATCGGCGACGGCAACAATATGGCCAACTCGTGGATCAACGCCGCCGGGTTGCTCGGCCTGGACCTGGTGGTGGCGTGCCCAAAGGGCTTCGATCCGGACGCCGAGCTGATCGCGGCCGCCGAGACGCGATTCGCCGCTCTGGGGCACGGCTCGGTACAGGTCGTGCGTTCGCCAGCGCAAGCCGCCGACGGCGCCGATGTGGTGTCTACCGATGTGTGGGCGTCTATGGGACAAGAAGACGAGGCCGCGCAGCGGGCAAAGGCATTTCAAGGATATTGCGTGGATGAAGCGCTGATGGCCCGCGCGAACAGCGACGCCGTGGTACTGCACTGTTTGCCGGCTCACCGGGGCGAGGAAATTGCCGCAGCGGTCATCGACGGGCCCCAATCGGCTGTTTGGCGCCAGGCCGAGAACCGGTTGCATGTGCAGAAGGCGATCTTGGAGCTGGTGCTGGGGGTGCGGGTAGCGTAGCGGCCGGTGTAAGATTGAACGCTGTTCCCGTGGGTGGAGTTCCCAAAGAAATCCCCGATTTCGGTAGCGCCGCGCAGCGCGCGCGGCAGAACCCCGGCTTCGACCCGACATCGCTGAGCAACTTCACCAGCGAGGACTACTACGTGTGGTCCCGCGTGGACGGCACGACCACGCTCAAGGACCTGATCCTGATGGTCGGGTTCGAGCCGGAACGAACCATCGAGATTCTTCGCCGGTTGCGCGGTTTCGGGGCGCTGCTTTTGCCCGACGAGACGCCCGAGATGGTGGCCAAGCGCGTCGCCGAGCAGTCCGCCAGTGCCGCGGCGTCGCCGCCGCCGGTGAACGCCAAGGGCACCGGCCAGTCGCTGGCGTCGGGCTCAGCGGAGACGGCGCCGGACGACTCCGCGCTGACCGACGAGGAGCGGGCTGCCCTGCAGCAAGCCGACGTCGTGCTCACCGACGCGCAAAAGCGGCGGGTGCTCGCGATGCGCCGAACCATCGGCCGCGCCGACTTTTTCGAGCTGTTCGATCTCGGCCGCGACGCCAACAATCGCCAGCTCAAACGCGCATATTTCCGCCTGTCCAAGGAGTTCCACCCGGACCGGTTCTACGGCAAGCGCCTGGGCCCGTTCGAGGGCTGGATGGCTGAGGTGTTCGAGCATTTGACGAATGCATTCGAGGTGTTGTCCCACCCATCCAAACGGGACGACTACATTGCCCGGCTGAGCGGCCAGGTGCGCCGGCCCAAGGGCCCGCAACAGCAGACCAAACAGGAGTATGCCGCCGAGCTTTTCGACCGTGCCCGCATCGCCGAAACCAGCGGCGATCTGTCCAATGCCGTGCAGTTATTCGCCGCTGCCGTACGCGTGGACCCGGCGGCCAAATATTTGCGCCGGGCCGCCAGTTGCGCGGTCGCTGCAGGCGAATTGAGTGACGCCGAAAAATATGCTAAAAAAGCAGCGGACTTAGAGCGCCAGGACCCATCGTATTTGCGGGTGCTGGCCGACGTCTATCGCGCCTCGGCCAGGTGGGGCGAGGCCGAGCAAACTCTGGTGCAGGCACTCGAGCTCAAGACAGAAAACGACGTACTGACCGGGGAGCTCCAGTCAGACTTGGAACAAGTTCGTCGAAGGCGAGGTTCGTAGGCTATGTCGAGCGAAAAGGTAATCGGAATCGACCTGGGAACGACCAACTCGTGCGCCGCTATTGTGGAGGACGGCACTCCGGTGGTCATTCCGAACCGCGGTGGCTACAAGACCACGCCGTCGATGATCGCGATCGCGGAGAACAACAAGCGGCTGGTCGGGCATATCGCCAAGCGACAGGCAATCACCAACGCGGAGAACACGGTGTTTGCCGCCAAGCGGCTCATCGGCCGCAAGTGGAACTCCGCCGCGGTGCGGTCGTCCGTCGACACGATGCCGTACGAGATCGTCGAAGGCCCGCACGACGATGTCCGCATCGTGCTGCGCGATCAGGTGTTCTCCATCCCCGAGCTGTCCGCCTATATCTTGCAGGAGATGAAAATCATCACCGAGGAGTATTTGGGGGAGGAAGTCTCCAAGGCGGTGGTCACCGTTCCGGCATACTTCAACGACGGCCAGCGCAAGGCCACCAAGGACGCCGGCCGGGTCGCCGGGCTCGACGTCATCCGCATCATCAACGAGCCCACGGCCGCGGCGCTGGCCTACGGCTTTGGCCGCAACATCGAGCGCAAGGTCGCCGTCTACGACCTGGGCGGCGGTACGTTCGATATTTCGATCCTCGAGATCGGCAACGGCGTGTTCGAGGTCATCTCCACCGCCGGCGACACGTTCCTGGGCGGCGAGGACTTCGATCGCCGCGTCATCGATTGGTTGATCTTCGGCTTCCAAAAAGAGTTCAACGTCGATCTGCGCAAGGACAAGATGGCGCTGCAGCGGCTCAAGGACGTGGCCGAGAAGGCCAAGTGCGAGCTGTCGAGCGTGCGCGACACCGAGATCAACCTGCCGTTCATCATCTCCACCGGTCGCAACGAGGCGCTGCACCTGCAGACGGCCATCACCCGGGACAAGCTCGAGGAGCTGACCGCGTATCTCGTCGATCGCACCGTCGAGATCTGCGCCAAGACGCTGGAAGAAGCCGAGGTCGCCAAAGACGAGATCGAAGACGTCATTCTCGTCGGCGGAATGACGCGCATGCCGCGGATTCAACAGGCGGTGGCGGAGTTCTTCGGCCTCGAGCCGTGCAAAGGCGTGCATCCGGACGAGGTGGTCGCTCTTGGTGCGGCGATTCAGGGCAAAGCGCTCACCGACGAGCAGACCGACATCCTGCTGTTGGATGTCACCCCGCATTCGCTGGGCATCATGATCGTCGGCGGCTACTTCCACAAGCTGATCGAACAGAACACCACGGTGCCCACGTCCAAGTCGCACGTGTTCACCACGGTCAAGGACAACCAGACTTCGGTCAAGATCCTTGTGCTGCAAGGCGAGAGTGAGCGGGCCGAAGAGAACGAGCTTTTGGGTGAGTTTGCGCTCACGGGCTTGCGCCGCGCGCCAAAGGGCGAGGTGGAGATCGAAGTCACCTTCCAGATCAGCGCTGACGGCATCGTCAGCGTCAAAGCCCAGGATCTCGAGACTGGTCTCAAGCAAGAGATCACGGTGACCGCGACCAGCGGCCTCACCGAAGACGAGATCAAGAAGATGATCGACGCCAACGAGAACTACATGATGGAAGTTCGTTCGGGCAAAGAGTTCGATCGCTACCGGCACCAGGCCGAGAAGGTCCTGGACGAGATCGAAACGCTGTTTCCACAGGTCACCGAGATCATCAGCGGCTCGGACTTTGGCCAGGATGCAGTGAAAAAAGCGCGCAGCGTGTGTGAGAAGGCACGGCAGGCCATCACTGCGCGGGATACCCAGCAGCTCGCGGATAACCTAGAAGCGCTCAA
>Ga0114931_10008559_pt1 | contig 12373 bp, 8 predicted proteins | sample 2SBtaG_FD_89579 | JGI IMG/M metagenome (GOLD analysis project Ga0114931, IMG submission 89579) | Deep subsurface microbial communities from Kolumbo volcano to uncover new lineages of life (NeLLi) - 2SBTROV14_V59a metaG | ecosystem: Environmental > Aquatic > Marine > Volcanic | place: Kolumbo...
GAAAACAGGGCTTGCCAGGTAAGCACTTACCGCCGCTCGCCGACCAAAACAAGTTTCGGTGCCCGAGTTTATGAAATATCCGGCCTAAAAGGGCCGCTGGTTCCCTGGTTTGTCTGCCCTTTGCGTTCACAAACCGTGCGCCCTAATCCCACCACCAGGTCGAATCTTTGCCGGGGGCGGGGGCCGTCCTCCGACTCCGCAACAGGGCGGGCCCTTTTGCCGCTTGTGCCGGCTTCCATTCCTGGATATGCAATCCTTTTCCCGTGTCGACCCAAACCCCACCACTCACACCCGCCACGATGTGCCTGCCGCCAAGCTGGCGGTAGTTGATGACCGTCTCCACCTGCTTCGGCGTGGCAACTGTCGGCAGCCGCAAGCGGCGGGAATCCAGCAGCAACCCCGGCTGCCAGCCAACCCGCTCGGCGAGCCCTTCGGTTTTGATCAGGGCGACTGCCAACGCCAAATCGAACAGATTATGCAGCTCGGCGTAGAGAGGATATTTCCGGCTGAGCTGTGGGTAAGCAGCTGTGAAATGGGCAGCAAAACGCCGGTTCAAGGCATCCGACTGGCCCGTGTGCACGCGCTGGCCACGGGCGGCGAGCAGTTCATTTTCGCTGAGCACCTGGACCCCCGGACCAAGAATGTGATAGGTGTCGTGGGCCATGTTGGTTGTAACCGGAGCGTATTTCAGCGCAAACCACCAGCGCAGCACATGCATGGGCGGCGGCGTGCCGTCAGCCGCCAGGGTAACGGTGGCAAGATAGCTATCGACGCCCGGCACCCCGTCGACCAGGCCCATGCCGATGAGCTTCATGTGATAGTCGGCGGCCAACAACACGCGGGCAACATGCGTTTGTGGATCGATGCCGAAGAACTCGACATCCTGTTTGCCAAGTGTATCGCGCAGACCCCTTAGCCACGGCTTGCGGCCGCCCGGCTCCAAGGGCCGCTGGCCCGTTCTGCGAAGATAATCCTGCGTCGCGGCCAGCGCCGCCTGCCGCGGCGTGATTGAACAGCCAAAGCTGGCCCGCCTGGTGGTTTGATTCCGCCGCAGGATGACGAGCAAATCATCCAGTCGCACAATGGGACGGCCAGTTTCCAGCGCCACGATGCGGCCACTCGGCTGCACCAACCAATCACTGGCCGGGCCGGCCAGTAGCAGATCGCCGACCGGAAAATCTTTGCTGGGTGGGACGACCAGCACATATTCAAGCCGCTGCAAACCGGCCAGCGCGAGCATGTCGATCGGGAGCGGCCAATGATGTTGCTGCCGCAGGCCGATGGCCCGTTCGAGCCTGGGGAGCGATACAAAACGGAGTTTCGACGCGGTGCGGGCGCTCCCCGCAACAGCCCTAAGTGAGGACGATTTTTGCCGTCCGCCAGCCAGGGCCGCGGAGACCTGGCCGGTAGCGGGCCGGTTGGCAACTGAAAGACGCAGTGTGCCTTCCGCATCGATCAGGACTCCGGTTGGAAACGGCTGGATATCTCCTTCGCCGGTCCCATTTTCAGTCCAGCTATCCCGCGCTACGGTCGACTGGATCAACTCGATGAGCGAATCAAAATCGGCTTGGGCCGATCCGCCTGCCGCACCAGGTCCAGAACCGGCCCGTGGGCCGCCGCCGATACTCGTGGAGGAACGGCTGCCAGGCTGCGACACGAACTCGAGTGCGGGATTGTCCGCTGGCTGAGCCTGGAGAAAAGAGCCCGTGCAAAAAACCATCACCCAGGCCCAAAGTCTCATCACACTCACCTAATGAAGTTTCAGTCGTGCCCAATTGGAGGATGCAGCCGACCTGGTCAGCATCTTTCAAATGGCCCAGTCATTTCGAAAAAGGGTCTTGGCAGGCGGCTTATCCGCCTGCCGATCTCAATTCGCCACTGGCTGAATTTGGAAACACCGAGTTTAGCGTTAGTGTAGCACGAATCCGAATTTCGCACACTACGATCTCTCTTGTATCTCTGTTGACCTTTGACCTGACTCCGTCCAAGCTGTACGCTACGGAAGACGCTGAATGGATGCTTTGCTCCCAACCTCTCATCGCACCCTGCCAGGAGCCCCAGTGATGATCATTCGTTTCCACCCCTCCAGGTTTTTCCATCGAGCCCTTTGTTGGTTTCTTGTTGCCGTGATGGGGACGGCCCCATCGTTGGGGATTCCGTGGGCGGGTATCGCTGCCGCGCAACCGGGGGAAGCGGCGGATTCCGCCCGCATTGCCACACCCGGCGAGGAGGCAACGACGCCGAAAGCCGGTCTTGATTTGACCTACTGCACCGACCGCGCGTGTGCGGCCCTGGTGGTTTATCCACGGCGCATGCTGACCGACCCGACGATGGCGATGCTGCCGATCGAGGTCTTTACGGCCGCTGGCGTGAAAGAGCTTGGTATTGATCCGCTCAATGTTGAACAGTTGCAGGCTTTCGTCGAACCGCCGATGGCCGGCCCGCCGACTTTTGCGATCATCGTCAAATTCACCAAACCGTTCCGCGGCAGCGATCTCAACCGGCAACTCCGCGCGCATACGATGCCAAGCGAACTCTACGGCAAGAAGTACCTCCAAAGCCAGCATCCGATGATGCCGAGCTTTACCATGCCGGACGAAAAAACATTGCTCGTTGCGTCCGATGAGATGCTCCATCGGATTACTGCCGGACGGAAAGAAAACGCATCCAGCCCACTGCTGGACGACTTAAAATCCGCCAGCGCGGACGACTTTTACGCGCTGGTCAATCTCGACATGATCCGGCCTCTGGTGAATCTCGGTTTGCAGCATGCCCGGCAGTCGGGCAAGGTGCCGCCGCCGTTGGCCCCGTTGCTGAAGGCCCCAGATCTGATCCGGTCGGTCGAAGCGACGATCAATCTTGTTTCCGCGGGGCCAACACAACTTGTCGTACACGCCAAGAATGAAGCTGCGGCCAAAAAGCTCGCAGCCCTGGTCGACGAAAGTCTGGCCACGATGCGGCAGCAAATGCTCACCCAGTTGGCGCGGCAGGAACAAAGCGACGATCCGGTCGAACGGGCGACGGCCCAGTACATGAAACGAATTAGCGGCCAGATGACCGAGTTGTATCGCCCGTCCCGCGAAGGGGATAAGCTTGTTTTAGGTGGTCAATCCGCGGCAGGCAACCAACAACTCACTTCGATCGCCACGATCGGCATCCTTGTCTCCTTGCTCCTGCCGGCCGTGCAAGCGGCACGGGAAGCGGCCCGGCGAGCAGCGTGCGCGAACAATCTGAAGCAACTGATGCTCGGCCTCCTCAACTACGAGTCTGCTCATGGACATTACCCCGCCCAGGCGAATTATGGACAGGGTGACAAACCCCTGTTGAGCTGGCGCGTGCATATCCTTCCTTATTTGGAACAACAATCGCTCTACCAGCAATTCCATTTGGACGAGCCGTGGGACAGCCCGCACAACAAACGGCTTCTCGACAAGATGCCTGAAGTTTACCGGTGCCCCAGTTCGCCTCTCGACGGGCCTCGGACAACGTACCTGATGCCGCACGGCAAGGGGCTCCTCCTGGAAGGCAAAGAGGGCATTACCATCCGCCAGGTCACCGATGGCACGTCGAATACCATCGCCCTGGTCGAAGTGAAAGACAAGCATGCGGTCCCCTGGACGAAGCCGGAAGATCTCTCGTGGGACCCGAAGAACCCAAGGAACCATCTGGGCATCTACCATCCGGGCATCTTCCAGGTGGCTTTTGCCGACGGCAGTATTCATGCAATTTCCAATGACATGGACGTGGATGTATTAAAGTCCTTGTTCACTCGCAACGGAGGTGAAATTGTTGGCGGGGGCTTTTAGCCATGAAGACTCGACAGCGCATTGCCTGCTTTGGCGGCATCTACAGCAACCACCTGGCATTGGCGGCCGCAATTCGCGATGCGCGTGCGCGGGGGGTCGACAAGATCTACTGCCTGGGTGACTTTGGCGGCTTTGGACCGCACCCCGATCGGAGCCTGGAAATTCTTCGCCACGAGCAGATCGAGTGCATCCAGGGCAACTACGACCACTCCATTGGCAACGGCCTGGACGACTGCCAATGCGGCTACACCGATCCGCGCGACAACCGTTTTGCCCAGATCAGCTATGACTACACCCGGCGCAAGACCGATCCGGCACACTGCCAGTGGATGCGCGCGTTGCCACCATCGCTTCGCTTGGAATGGGGCTCCCAGCAGCTGCTGCTCTGCCATGGCAGCCCGCGCAAGGTCAACGAATTCCTCTGGGAATCGACCACGTCGACTCATTTTTTGGATCACCTGGCCGACACCTGCGGGGCCGACCTGCTGCTGGCGACCCACACCGGAATCCACTGGCAACGGTCCCTGGCCCGCGGCCGGCAGTGGCTGAACGTGGGCGTGCTGGGCCGGCCCGCCAACGACGGCACAACCAACGTCTGGTACGCGCTGCTGGAGCAGACGGCCGCTGGCATCCGGGCCCAGTTCGTCCCGGTAACCTACGACCACCGCGCGCTGGCTGCTGAAATGCGGGCAGAAGGGCTGCCTGAGGAGTTCATCGAAACGGTTCACACCGGCTGGTGGACCACATGCCTGGAAATCCTGCCCGGCAAGGAACGGCGGCGGGGAAAGTACTGAATGTCAGACCAGTTCCAAGAATGGCCGATGAAGCCGACCCGGCGGGCGGGCTAGCAGCTAAAAATGCGTCTCCCGGGCGGCTTATCGCCCTGGCCCATGTTGGGCGAAGCGACAATTGGGAAGACCAGTTCCGTGGGCTCACGTCCACGGCTGGATGATAGTGAGTTGAGAGTTGTTGCGATCCATAACCTCAACTTGTCATCCTAGCTGATGTCGCCGCTACGCGGCTTTGTGATTTCTAAAACCCCGTTCCGTGGGCTCACACCCACGGCTAGATGATGCCGCCACTACGTGGCTATCACCACACCCCCCGACACCCGAACCCTCAACCCTCAACCCTAACTCTCAACTCTCAACTCTCAACCCTCAACCCTCAACCCTCAACTCTCTCTCCAGCGGCCCAATTTTCCACGACTCCCAGACAAACCGTCTCGGTGGTGGGGGTAAGCCTCGCGGTTGGCAGACGCTCGGCCGCAACCGCGAATTCCCGAGTCACGATTAGGGTGGCATCGAGCCGACAATGCTGCCCAATGGCCCGAGCCGTGGAAACCTGGACCTGTTCGGTGGCACAGCCAAGATCGACCAACACCATGTCGTAGTGAGCGCGCAGGACTCCGGCCGTGACCGAGGCCTGAATTCCATGGGTCTGAATGACTTGGAGTGCTTCATGGGCCGAATGAGACCTTCTCAAGATGGGCAAGACGGCAACGGTTTCGGCCGCCGACTGGATCACCCCTTCCGCCAGCGGCAGCCGGCCGGCCAGGACATCCTCCCAACCCACGCTGACCACCAAACCCAATTGGCTGGCCAGGTCGAGGGAAGGCCCCCCGCCATCGAGCCTTGCGGCGGTGGCAAAATCAGCATCCACCACGGCCACGCGACTGCCCAATGCGGCTAGCCGCCTGGCCACCGTCAGCAGCATGGTCGTGCAGCCCGCCTGAGGTTCGGCCCCAAGGAAACCGATTAGCATGCGGCCTTGCCTGGCCGCTTCCCGCACCCCTTCCGCGACCGGGTCCAATGCCCGCGGGTACTGGCGGGCCAGTTGTTCGCAGACCGCCGGCCAACGGTAAGCATCGACCTCCAGGGCGGGCTTAAATGTCTCCTGCCTGGTCGGCGCGGCCGCGACAAATTCCGACAGAGGCCGCCTGCTAGTGGTTACGGCGGCGGGACTCTGGGCCGCAGCGGCACCGATGGCTATCAGGTTCTCCCGAGCCACCTGACCGAGTGTGTCCAGCATCTGGGGGTCGGCCATACGACGATCCGGTACCCCGGTATCGAACTTCGGTTCCGATTTCGAGGCCGCGGCCCTGTTGGGGCCAGGTTCCACCATCGATACTGACGCAGAAAGTGTGGCGGGCGGCGGAAAAGCAACGTGCGGGGAATTGGCACCCGCGGGCAAACCGGCCGCGTCGGAGTATGGGCTGCTGGCCGTATCTTCCCAAGTATCCGACTGGGAAGCCCGAAGGATTGTCTGATCGCTGGCAGTCATGAATAAGTTCGTCCTTGGATTAGCGCGTCCATGATCCAGTCGGATTCAACTTTGGCCTGCTGGCTATCCTAGGCCGATCCGCGCGGTTCTTATCGCTGGCATCCGACTGAGCATACTCAAAAGGTTTGAATTGGGTCCGCGGATAAGATGGAAATTTCGCCGGCGTATCCGCTCGCGGTACTGGCTGGCCTGAGCCGAAAACTTCAGTCCGCGCTGCAGTGGTTGGGCCAGAGATTTCCGCCGAGGTGGACTCCGCCCGGGTTGGGCCGGCTTCGGCAATCCGGTTCCCGATACCCGGACCATCGACCGCTGGGCCCGCTGGGTCGACCGCCTCGGTCGGGGTGGCGGGAGCCGATACAATGGCTGGGTACGCCACTTGGGGAACCTCCTGAGATGCGACTTCCTGGACCGGGGTTGATTTGACCGGGGTTATTTCGACTGGGGTTGTTTCTTGGGCTCGGCTTGTTTCGTGGGCCTGGACAACTTGCTGGATGGTGACAATTTCTGGTGCTGGAACCACTTCCGGGGTAGCGCGACGGCGGACCGCCTCGGCCGGAACAGACGCCGACGCAGTGGGCGGGTTCGCCGACTCGGTGGCCGTTTCCTTGGTGGCAGCCGACTGCGGTCCGGAAACGGACCAGACCGGGCCGTTAGCAAAGTCAACTTCGTACTCGGGGGAATGCGGGCCAGGCATATCCTGGCCAATCTGCTGCTGAGGATCGCTGGAATTGAGAACCGGCCCCATGACCAGCCAATAGAGGAGCCCGGCGGACGCAAGCAGGGCAAGCGCCACAATCATCCCCGCATACGGGGCGATGGAAGCATGAAACTTACACAGCCGGGACACCCAATGGGCCGGCGGCGTTGGGCTGGCGGACGCATGGCAAGAAGGAACTCGGTCTGCAATCAGACTCCGAGCGGTAACGTTCGGATCCGCTGCCATGTCCTGATCCAAAGGCTGCGACGCTGCGAAACCTTTTGCCTCTTCGCACTCCCCAGCCCATGGGTTGCCAGGCATTTGTCCGGCAGGCCGATTCCCGCCACCCACACGAGGAACCCGTGCTAGCAACCGCAAGGCGGGCGGCGCCGACGACCCACCGGCCGTTCCTGCCGACTGCCAGCCGCTGGTGGTCGCCTCGGTTCCCTGCATTTCCGCAACCATATCCGTCTCCCTCTGGCCGTCCGCGGGGAAACGTGCCCGCACGTTGTCCGCAGGAAATAACCCGACTCCTCCTCTCTATCGGTAACCGATGGCACGGGCCTTGAAGATTCTCCGGAGGGTGCCGGCCCATGCCAGTAGTCGACCGCAGCCATCCTTGCGATAGCCTTTTTGTGTTTTTTGTGGCTAATTAGAAATTTTGCCGCAAACGAATGAATCGATCCGTTTTTAGTCCGAATAACTCCGATCGCTATTGGGATCAGGATCGAAATACCATAGGGCTGAGACACCAAAAAATCTTAGTTGCTCGCTCGGCGGGCGGCGACACAGCGACCTGGCCCGTTGGGGCCTAGACGCGCATCCACCTCGGTCGGGCTCATCCAGCCGCTCTGACGATCGGTCTTCTCTCGCTCCCATGCATGGTTGGTCGGTCGATCGGTTCGAGCCGTCAGATCGTCGAGCCGATCTTTGACGCCAGTGTACGCGCTGGTTTCCGAGGTTTCCGCCATCGCCGCACGAATCGGAGTAGGGAATGCCAGGAATCACCGGCCTGGCCCAAATCGAACTGCCGCCTGACACCGACCCGCAGTCGGTCCACAGAAAAACAGCGCTGGATCTGCACTACATCCAATCGGCCTCCGTCAGCCAGGACATGCGGATCGTCTGCTGCACGTTATTGAAGGTAATTGGCCTGCGTCCCGTACGCCCTGCCAGGTCAAGCCCACCCTGCCCATTCCCGCAGCCAGTGGAAGAGCGGCAACGCCAAGCCCCCAACCCTCACGAAAAAGTACTTGCCACGAGATCGACATGACGACCATTGCAAACGATCACTGCCCCTTTCGATACGCAAGACTCCATTGCTGACACTTCCATGGCTCCGATAACCAAGAGCATCAGCAGTTTTTTAGCCGATTGTCCTCTAAAAGTATGGTTTAGAATGGCCGGCAAGTACCATTTCATCGTGTGCATCGAAACGTCTGTGAAACACGATTACAAGTACCGCTTCGCTGAGCATGAGGTTTATTTTCCGCCCCCTTTCTGGGAGCTTCCTCAAGCCACCCGCTCTGCTGGTGGTCGTCTACTTGCGCCGAAACAGTTTCTCCAATTGCCGGTTCAGTTCGTCACCGAGGGCTCGCTCGGCGGTGCCTTGAAGCAGCCGGGCCGACAGGTCAGCCACCACCCGCTGGTCGATGCGGGGCCGCTGGAATGTGCCGCCCAGAGGAATCGTGAGCACCTGCCCGGCCAGCGGTTGCAGGGCCCGCCGTTGCCGCACCCAGCGGTCCAGAATCGGCACCTCGAGCGTCACGTCGAGGGTCTGATCCAGCCCGACCGAACCGCTCGAGCGAATTGGCACCCCGTCGACCAGAAACTCCAGTCCCCTGTGGTGGACGCGGCCCTGGGCAAGACGAAATTCGATGGTCCGCCGATCGATCGTGATCCGTCCACGGCCAGCGTCCTGGGCGGAACCTGGCGGCCGCCGCCGGATCAGCGCTTCGATCTGCCGAACCAAGGCGACCAGGGGCTCGGTTGTCGGCCCGGGCGCGACACTCAGATGGTCGATCGCCAGACGGCCAATCAGATTTGCCAGGCTCGGCGTGTCAAGGGGTATACGCCCCTTGTCCAGAGACAGTGAAAAAGTCCCCGTGGTCCGAGTGGCGCCAGCCAGGACCGGGGCAATGTACTTGAGGATGTTCTCGCTGACCTCAGGCGAGAGGGTCACCCCAGTGAGCAACGGCCCGGCCGGGATCGTCAGCAGCCAGGGCTGCGGATCCAGCCGCACCTGGGGCTGAGCCGTCAGACGCCCCTCTTTGCCCACCGTCACCCGCAGCGGTTCGCTCCGCAACTGGCCCGCGGCCAGTTCGGCTTGCCAGCGGGCTCCGCCTAACGGCAGGCCGTACACGCTGGCCGACTGCCAGCCGACATCGGCCGTCATCTGCCACCTGCGTGACCAGGCTCGTGGCTGCTGGGTTGCCTGCCGGGGGTCGTGGGCGGCGCCAGTCAACTGAAAAGTCGCCCGGTCGGCTCCATGCAGGCGTACCTCGGGGCCTAGAAAACCGGCCAGCGCGTCCCAGTCGTAATCCAACGAAACTTCTGCCAGGCGGCGGCCGCCGGTTGTGCGAAGCTGCATCTGGCCGGTCGCCTGCTGGTTCGTCGAACTGGCAGCCAGGGCTGGCGGCAGCGGTTGACGCAGGGCGGCGGCCAGGCGGCGGAAATCCAGCCGAAAGGCCAGCCGGCCTTCGCCTGCCGGTTGGGCCGTCGGGCCGGTGTCCCAACGCAGGTCGCGCGCCCGCCAGGCGAGGGTGCTGGTCAAGCACTCGGAACGCTGACTGGTCACCTGGCCGGTATGCCGATCCCAGTGGAAATCGCCGCTCAGGCGGGCCTGTGGTTCGTCGATCCGAAGCGACTCGGTAGCAAATTTCAACGGCGCCGCCTGGAATTGCGCTTCGGTCGCCTCGATCCGCTCCGAGTCAATCCGAACCCGGGCCGACCAGCGCGCGGCCCCCTCCAACCGATCGGCCAGCGCGCCCAGCCAGGGCCGCAGCCGGACGGCCCACCGCCGCAGCGCCCCGCTACCGGCGACCTGCAGCAACAGGCTGGGCTGGGCGGAGTGCAAGTCGACCGGCTTAAGCAACTCAAGTTCGAGCGCGTCCGCGGCGGCCGTGTCCTCAGCGCGGGCAACGGCAGCAAGCGGGACCCCGGCTGGGGCCCCGCTGGCAGCCGCGGCGCGGATCCCGATCGTCGCGGCTGTTATCTGATGCGGCGACCACCGGTGGCTTGTGCCGTGGCCTTGCAGGGTGATCCGCAACCGTGGCTCCGACCAGCGCGGGTTCGACTGAGGCGAATTTTGTCCGCCCAGCAGCAGTCGTTCCAGCTCCAGGTTGGCCGAGGCGTCGAACCGGTCCTCCGCCAGTCCCCGCAGTGAAAATTGGCCCCGCCCCTGGCCGGCCATTTGCCAGCCGGACAGATCGACCAGTTGCCCCACCTGGCTGGCCAGCCGCTCCAGATCGAATGAAAACTGCCCGTCCACCCGGGCGGGGTCCGCAACGGCTGCGGCCGCGGCTCGGGCCGTCACTTGCCAGCGAGCCTGCAGGAAAGGTGCCTGGATCGAGGCTCGTGGAATGCGTGTTGCCAGGCGGCTGAAATCGAGCGGCGGGCCGACCAGGTCGAGCGTCGCTTGCACGGGCTCTTGCCAGGCGATGCGGTGTGTACCCGCGCTGGCGATCAGGTTCTCCAAAGCCAACCGCACGGTCCAGTTGCGGTCCTCCCTATGGGCCGCCGCGGTGGCCCCTTTGCCGCGGATCGTCAAAGTGAGCCGGCCCGACTCAACCCGCACCCCGCGGCGGATCCGCAACGTGCTGGGCAGCATGGCTGCCAGCCGGGCCACATCGAGGCGGACTTGTAGATAGGGCGGCGCGGAACCGGGTGCGTCCGGCGCAGCCACCGGTGCCGCCGGGTTGCTCGGATCGATTTCTGGCTGGACCGCCGCCGGACCGGCTGGAGCCATTTTCCCTGTTTGCAGCCCACTCCGGGCGGGATCCGCCGCCCGCCAGGCAAAGGGGCCCCGGGCCGTCAGCTTGGCCCACTCCGTATGCGCGTCGAGCTGGCCGACCTCCAGACCGCTCGGGCCACAGGCCAGTTGCCAGGCCGCATCCAAGTGCGGGCAACGCAACAGGTCGTCTTGCAGTGGATTGCCCCGGTACTCGACCTGAGACGCCTTGAGTTGGCCGCCGGTCTGCCATGCCCAGTGGCCGCCAGCCGTTTGCCACCAGGCGAGCGATCCGTCCAGCGACACTTCGCCCGCCATTTGGACTTCCGGAATCAAACGGGCCAGCCAAGGCGCCAGGCTGACGAGTCTGAGCCGATCGGCCACCACTTCCAGCTGCTGTCGACCGGCCGCCCCCGGGTGCAGGCGAAACTTGAACGGGCCTTCGGGCTCCGCCGGCGAGGCGCCTGGCAAGGCGGCCCGCGAAGTCGCAGCCCGCTGGCCGGGATGTTGCGAACCGGTTGCCGCAGCCGCCGGCAACGCCAGCAACCGGCCCGAACCGGTCACTTGCAACCCGCCTTCCTCGGCCGCCAGCGTATCCCATTCAACTGCCAGATCGTTCACCGTCCAACCCGCGCCGGTCGCCTGGTCCGCACCGCGCACCTGGCCTTCGGTGACGACCACCTGCCAATCGAGCCTGCCACCGGCCACCGTCAGTTCGGCCGTGGGCCTCTTTTTTGCCGGCCCTTTTATTGCCTTCTGCAGCGCGCGGAAAAGATCCTCGACATTGCTGCCGCCGGGCCGGGTCGAGACTTGCAGCACCGGCCGGACCAATTGCAGCCGGCCCCGACGGGTCTGGCCAGTGAGCAAATCCAGCAGCGACCGATCGACCGAAGCGCGCTCGACCGTCAGCAGCACTTGGCCCGCCGGGTCGGTGAGGGTCGCCCCGGCGAGTGCTTGGCCACCAAACCAGGCCAGCGAAACTTGCCGGCTGGCGAACCGATAACCGGTCCCAGGCAGGGCCCGGTCAAGCAGCAGGCCCGCCAGTGGCGGCCGCGAAAGGAGCGCCGGCCCGGCGGCTACCAGCGCCGCGGCCAGCATCAGACCGGCCACCAGCCAGCGCCGCCAGCAGCGTCGGCGGCGTCGGCGGCGTCGGCGCGGCCGACCGCCGCTGCTCGATCCGGCCCCGCCTTGTCGGTCGCCGTCAGGGCTGGCCGCTCGGGCGGCCGGTCGATGTTTCTTCGGAGAGCCCATAAAAAGGTGCCTTGGCCTGCATGGCTGGAACGCGGCTGGCGGAAAAAGGGTGACAGAAAGACACAGACTCGGTCGTGGCTACAGGGGAGGTCTGGGTAATAAGCAGGCAGACACTTCCCAGGTTGCCTATTCTGCGCCCATGAAGTCTGTGTCTTTTGGGCCGTTCTTTTGGGCCGTTCTTTTGGGCCGTTTGTCTTTTGGGCCGTTGTGTCTTTTGGGCCGTTTTTTGGGCCGTTCATGAAGTCTGTGTCTTTTGGGCCGTTGGTGGAATCGCTCGTAGCGGAGCTTGTCGATTGCTTCTTCCGTGAATTCGATTCTGATCATCGGGACCCTCCTTGGCCAAACCACGCATCCAAGTCATGCCGCAACCAATGCGGCCCGCGCGCC
>Ga0114931_10008560_pt1 | contig 12371 bp, 13 predicted proteins | sample 2SBtaG_FD_89579 | JGI IMG/M metagenome (GOLD analysis project Ga0114931, IMG submission 89579) | Deep subsurface microbial communities from Kolumbo volcano to uncover new lineages of life (NeLLi) - 2SBTROV14_V59a metaG | ecosystem: Environmental > Aquatic > Marine > Volcanic | place: Kolumbo...
GCCAGAAACCCTTCCAGGTGGGCAATGGTCGTTCATGCGTGAAGAGTCATGATGGTCGTCATCCTTCCATCATGCCCGAATCTCCGCTCGCGGTCAGACTCACTTCATAGTGGAAACACGCTCCCCGTTCAGACTCATTTCATATTGGAAGAGACTCCTTCTGATGGGCTTGTTGAGAGCGATAGCCTTTTTGGCCAGTGTGTCGCGCCACTTCCCGACTCAGGGTGGTGTGGGACCGCCCCATGCCTGTCGCACTGTCCCGAAGGGATAGGTGTGGCTTTCTCATCGTGTACAGGTGATATCTTTCTTCCTTGGTCAACTGGGTATCACTCGGTTTCATCTGGGCACCGCCTCCTTGGGTCGGCTTGGCAATATACCAGATGCCCGACCAATGAAGTGGCGCACTTATTATGTGAATTCAAGATCAATAAATGGTCGGAGTGAGGCCGCTTTGCCCTATTCCATCATGGGCCACGAGGCTGACGATATCGCCGTCATAGACGGTGGTTCCCTCACTGGCGATTCGTTTATTGACAGTCACCATAACCCTTTTTTCTTTAAGCAGTTGAAAAACATGACGGACTGGCTTTCCCAACTTCCTTATTAATTGTTTCACTGTGATCGGTTCCGTCATGTCATAGGCCATGGTTCGCTCACCATCGGCTGTTTGTAATTGTCCCATCAAGGTCACCGTGACCATCTGATCTGACTCCCCTATTTAAGATGATGAAAAATGTTTTTCTCCTGTGCGCCCGTCAAAACCGGCACGGTGTTACAGTGAAAGTCTCGAACGTTGAAGGCTTAGCGCGCCACAACGTCCCCGAGTCATGCGCTGTCGTGGGTAACCACCGCTGCGAAGCGTTTACAGGGGTGTGGGCAGGCTGAGTATTGAGCCGCGAAAGTAGCTGTCTTCGGGGCGCCGACCTTGTAGGAGAATGGGGAAGGCGACGCCGGTCGGAGCGTTTTCGCAAGTTCCGGCAGGGTCCTGCGCGGTCAGAGACCTCATGCATGTTCATACACACCTTGGACGGGAACCGGGAGATCCCACCACCGCCCGCCCGGCATGACGCCGTGGGCCGCATCGGGAAGTCTCCGGACGTACGCCGATGATGCACGATGGTGGGAAGTCGGATGGCCCCATAGCACCGGTGAAGTTCCCGAACAAGGGTGTCACCTAGCGGCACGACCCAAGTCGTCCGAACCTGCTGCCTGCGGAGGGGATGGAGGGAAGGGGGCCAACTGAGGGGAATCGACAAGAGAGTCGCATCCCCCGGACACTGTGCCGGATGAGATGGTTCCCATGGGCTCTCGCGCCGATACGGCGGCGGGGACTTCAGGTTGTTCATGTTGTTCCCTTCTGCACGTCACCACCCGAGGCAGGAGCCCAGTGCGGTCATTCCGCTCGCTGGGATCTGTGCGGGGGGCAGGCCGAAAGGCCTGTTCCTACCGCGACTATCCACAATTCTTTCGGATCATACAGAATCTATCGTTCTCGTGTCGTGTTTCATCAATGCCTTTACCTATTCGCTACACTTCAAACGCTCGTCATTTCGACCGCAGGGAGAAATCTTGGCATGATCGCGGGGAATATTTCTCACTCCGTTCGAAATGACAGGACCCTCCATGAGTAATGACTCCCTTCCCCGACTGGAAGAGTATCCAGAATCCTTCCAACGTATGGATGCACGCTCAATTGCAAAATCTGGGATGAAGAAGAGACAAAAATTTCAACTGAAAATCCTATCAAGTCAGTCACGTTGTGGCAAGGGAAAGATGATCACTTGGCCTGCCTGTCTGAAATAGTTATACTGAACTCATTCGGTGAGACGGCTCCGATGAGTGTGTGAGTTGTATATGTATCGAATCATCATCATTCTTATTCTTCTCCTTATTTTGTTTTATATGATTCGACGAGCGATCCACGATTGGGGTTCGGAAGGGAAGGCGCTTCCCGCAAAAGATAGCATGGTACAGGATCCGGTGTGTAAGGTGTACGTGACGGCAGGATCAGCCGTTGTGGAACGGGTCGGTGGCCAAACCTATTATTTCTGCAGTAAAGAGTGTGCGCATAGTTTTAAGGAAGAATTGTCTCGTTAGCTGATTCTCCCGCCCTTTTTTTCGACCTTCCAGCATTCTTTGCTTTTTCCGATTGAGGCCTTGGCCGGTTACAAAAGCCATGGAGTCCATTGTTACGTAATGGCACCTCCACAAGAGGACCCTGTTCCAGCGGTACATCCATAACAATGCTGCCCTGTCATGATCCGTCGTTGAACAAGAGTGCGGAGATCAAAGGCATTAATCGTTTGTGAGTCACAAGGTGACACCGGCACATCCAACATTTGGTTGAAATCACAATCAAACAGGCGACCATCCCAACTGATGCTAACCAGATGTCGGCACATGAGTCCATCGACCGCTGAGGGGTTGAAATTATTGACCAGCAAGTCCAAGTATTGTTCTGTTTGTCCCCGTTTCAATAACTCAGTAAGGAACCGGCTGATGGGCATATTAGTCATGGTATATAACCGATTAAAGGAGACACCAAAACGTCGTGCTAATTCTTCTTTGTAATCCTGCTCAAGTTCCTCCTGGGAAGGTGGCAAGGTTGGGCCAATCGGGTTGTAGACCAAGTTGAGAATCAAGCTACTACCAGGGAGACCATACCCCAGGCCATTTAATTGCCGTAGGGCTGCAATACTGCGCGTGAACACGCCCTGCCCCCGCTGTTGATCCACGTTTTGCCCAAGGTAACACGGAAGAGAAGCGATGATTTCTACTTGATGATCAGCAAGAAATCGAGGGAGGTGATTCTTTCCTCGAACAAAAAAGACAGTCAGATTACAACGGTCTATCATGTGCCGACCCAACTTTTTGCATTCCGTAACCAGGTGTTCAAAATGCGGGTTCATTTCAGGAGCCCCGCCGGTTATGTCAATCGTAGAAATTTCCGGGGTTTGCCGGATAGCGTCAATGAGCAAATCCATCGTTTCTTGAGTCATGATTTCCGTCCGAAGCGGACCGGCATCCACATGGCAGTGATGGCAGGTTTGGTTGCACATTTTCCCGAGATTGACTTGGATGGTCTGAAGGGTTTTCGCAGAGAGAAGACCAAGGCCATGTTCAACCAACGTGTGGGTGAAGGGCTTTATCGTTGCCCTCTCGAGAGGGGATTCGGCAAGGAGATTCGTGACCGGCAACATTTTCAAGGTTTGAGAGCTTGCGGGAAGAAGAAGAGACTAGATTATTGATAAATGGTTGAACAATAAGGGGGAATCAGCAACACCCTCCCGAGACATCACATGAACCCGGTTGAGGAGAGATAGTCTCTTGTGCCCGATTGATGATGGCGAAATGAGAAGAATAGAGCTTACTTCTTAACACTTTCAGAGTTTTTGAACAAATTTCGTGAGAATCACCACATCGAAACACGTGAGAGTCATCATCTTCGACTTCTAAGAATGGGCCGGTCAAAAGGGCAAAATGACCTTCCCAGATACAGGCCGCCTCATCCGGGAACACGGCTGACCATCGAGAATCTTCTTTTGTCAGCGTAACTGGAGACTCTGATAAGACGAAATGGTTCGTATACGGAGCGCTTTTAAGAAGATGGCTCGTTGAGGATTCAATGGAAACCGGATTTCCTCGAATATATTCATTTCCACGTTCATCCACTACTCGACGAAAAGGACCCTGGAGCGTCGCAAACCGGAGGGTGGAGGCAGGGGGATGGGGAGGAAGTTTGTATCCTGTCAGGGTGACGGACAAAAAATGAATGCCATCGATGACCCGCCAAGGGAGCATGTGAACCTGATGCAGACCGAGGAACCCAGCAGTTCGAAGGTTTCCCCAATAAGCTCCCCATTGTAAAGCGCCTGAGAGGCAATCTCCCCACTTTTCCCTATCTTCCAGCAGATAATGTGGAATGGGCTGGTCCGCGACGATATCAGAAATGGTAAACCGGCCACCAGGTTTTACGACCCGAAACATTTCTCTAAAGACGTTTGACTTATCAGGAGCCAGATTGATCACGCAGTTTGAGACAATAAGATCGACGCTTCCATCTTCCACAGGTATGGCATCGGCCTGGCCTTTTCGGAACTCAACGTTGGATGCCGCATACCCAAGGTTTGCGGCAACCGTTGGAGCATGGGTTCGGGCCAGTGCCAACATTTCATCTGTCATATCAATGCCGATAACGCGTCCTGTCTGGCCGACTCTTCGTGAGGCTTCAAAGCAATCAATCCCTCCCCCTGATCCAATATCAAGAACCGTTTCACCAGGCTGAACGGTACTCAATCCGACTGGAGTCCCACACCCATACGAAACCTTCAGGACCGCTTGAGGAATGAAGGCTTGAAGGTCTTCGTGGTCATAGCCGGTGGGGCAGCACATTTCTTCTCCGGTCATGACAGCTTTTGCATATCGTTCATTGACGGCTCTGGTAATTGTTTCTTGACCCATAAACTCCTCAATTTGACTCATATAAATGAAAATCAGTGACCCGACGGTGCTTTTTTAATGGGGATCAACTGGTAAGATCGGGACTCTGTTGAAGTAGTCTTGATCCCTTTGCAAACGTTACAAATGAAACCTGACTACCTCTTCCGTTCTTCTTCGATCGAATGGTGAGGATAGGGGGAAGAGATAGCAGGGGTTCCCATGGCCTTTAAGCGATCATGCACGGCTTTCATCCGTTTGCGTTGTTCATCTGTAAGGACCGCTTTGGCCGCCCGCCGTGTTCTAATAGATGCCATATATAAATCAGCTTTTAAGGAGAAGATTGCGTGTAGCTTGGCCGCCACATTCGACAAAAGAGCCTGATCGTTGTGAAGTAATTCGTGCAAATCAATGTTGGCCAGGGCAATGTCAGCCTTCGTTTTAACTCGGGTTTTTTCGTAGGATGTTTCGAGGTGTCGAAGTGCGGCATCTTGTTCATCTGTGAAGGCCATGGCTTGTTTGAACGTGAGAAGGTGATGAATGTAGGCGTCGGCATCTTGGTGGTGTCCCAAATGTTGTCCATATGTATACCCCTTGTGGCCGTGGCCCCGTTTTGGTGAAGAATAGTCGAAGTGCCCGCCATGGGGTCCTTCTTTTCCAAAGCGTCCGAATTCGAGATGTGCTCCTGATAGGGTTTCCTGCCCTGACAAACCTTGATGATGACTGTATGCTTCTCCTTTTCCATGAGCCCAGACCAAGGGACTGACCAGACTCAAACTGAGACAAACGACCGTTGACAATAAGCGAACTGAAATGGTGTCAAATGTCCGTCTCTTCATGGGATAATCCTCCTTTGTTCATCAGATTCATCGGTTTGTTCAAATAAGACCGTATGGGTGGCAATAATTCGTAAGGCCACTGGTTTTTCAACCTCATAAACGTGTGTCGATGCCTCAACGCAATGGACGTGGTGTCCAGATGGCAACCGAATCGTATACAGATTTTCCGATCCACGGAATTGCCGGTGGGCAATCCATCCATTGCCGGTTCCTTCCTGACTAATTTGAAGGTCATCAGGTCGGATCATGACCATCACCTGTGGCTGGCCGTGGTACTGATGGTAATTAAAAAAATCCCCTATTTCCGTTGAGATTTTTCCATTTTCCACGAAACCAGGGATGAAATCAGCCTGCCCGACAAACTCAGCGACGAAAGGACACGACGGCAAATGGTACAACGTTTCCGGAGCATCACATTGGACAAGATGGCCCTCATGCAAGACGGCGACCTTATTGGCCATGGCAAAGGCTTCATCATGATCATGAGTGACGAGAATGGTGGTCGTATGGGTTTCCCGCAAAAGCCGGCAAAGTTCTGATCGCATTTTAACCGTCATATCCGGATCTAAATTGCTAAAGGGTTCATCCATTAAAAGAATGACCGGTTGGGGGGCAAGGGCTCTGGCTAAGGCGACCCGCTGTTGTTGGCCGCCGGATAATTCATGTGGATACCGGCGTTCTAAGCCTGTCAGGCCAACCAAGTTCAAGAGAGTCTGGGTTCGGTTCTTCCGGGCCGGCTTGGACCATTGCTGTAATCCGAAGGCGATATTGTCGGCCACCCGAAGATGGGGGAACAGCGCATATTCTTGAAAAACCATCCCTACCCGCCGTTCTTCCGCTGGAATATGGCGGTTGGGAGAGGCGACGAGCTTCCCATTCAGATAAATCTCACCATCCGAAATTTTTTCGAAACCGGCAATCGCCCGGAGGGTGGTTGTTTTTCCACAGCCGGAAGGGCCGAGCAAACAAAGAATATCTCCCCTTTGAGCTGAAAAGGATATATCACAAATGGCTGGTTGGTATGATGAATATCCACAACTGACCTGGTGTAGTTCTAAAATACTTGATTCAGTGTTTCCGGACATGGATTCTTGTCGGTGAAAACCTTGTGAAACGATTTCTGGCTGCAACGTTATGTTGGAGAGGCTCCTATAGCGATGGACTCGAGGCATTGTACCTGACTATCACGTGACCTGCCAATTTTTCCAGGATAAGAGGAAGACCACGGGAACGGTCATGATGATGATGAGAAGGGCGGGAGGCGCGGCCAATTGGTATAACTCTTCACTCGCCTCCAGCCAGATGCGGACGGCCAGGGTATCAAAACCAACCGGGCGGAGCAACAAGGTGGCTGGGAGTTCCTTCATGGATTGAATGAACATGAGGATCCATGCCACAAGAAATCCTCCTCGAACTAACGGCAGGGTGATTCGCCAAAACGATTGAAGGCCACTGACTCCAAGGCTTTTTGCGGCTTCTTCAAAATTTGGAGTGATTTGCTGAAACGTCGATTCAATGGGTTGTAACCCTGCTGGAAGAAAGTGGATCAAGTAGGCGATGATCAATACGAGAATGGTCCCGTATAAAAAAGGAATGGTTTGGGAAAAAATAATGAGAAGGGCCAGCGCCGCAACGGGTCCGGGGAGAACATACCCGGTGTAAGCCCCCTGGATGCAAAAAAGATTGAGCATTGTAGGGCGCCGCCAGGCTAAATAGGCTAAGGGAGTCCCGATAACCAAAGCGAGGGTGGCGGCTGATCCGGAAAGAAGGATGCTGTTCCAGGCATACTCAAAAAATTCAGCGCTGATCTGGCCGTTTCCCCAAGCGGCTATCGTCCAATGTGCCAATAGAAATGTCGGAAGAGCAAAGGCTCCACAGAAAATCAGAGAAAAATACAGGGTGATCGCAGTTGTTTGAGCGAACCTGCACGGCACGGGCACTGAACGGCGGACCCGACCAGTAGTTTGATAAAACCGGCTTCGTCGGCGGAACCACCGTTCGCCTATGAGGAAGATTAAGGCAAAGACCACAAGCAGAAGACTTAATGCTGATGCGGCGCTGTAATCAAATCGGCCGGTAATTTGTTGATAGACGGCATAGGTGAAGGTTTGGAATCGAAGCAGGGAAACGGCCCCAAAATCTGAGACCACGTACAAAATGACGAGGAAGAGCCCCGCCGCAAGAGCCGGGCGAAGAAGAGGAAGAGAGACATGAAAGATGATCCTCCATTGGGAAGTACCTGTCGCCCGGGCTGCTTCCTCGAATGAGACATTCAGATGCTGCAAGGCGGCCCGTGCCAGAAGATACACGAAGGGGAACGTATTCAAGGTCAGGACGACCAAGGCGCCGGAAAAACTATACGGGGAAAAAATCCGAGAATCCGGTCCTGCCATACTCTGCCACACCTGTTCAACCGGGCCCCCAGTATCCAAGAGAAACGTATACACGTAGGCCAAGACATAAGAAGGAATAGCTAGGGGGAGAATAAAAGCCCACTTCCAGAACCCGCATCCCCAAAACTGATACCGCGTGACCAGCCAGGCGATGGAGACACCCAGCAGAAAGGTGAAGAGACCCACACCAATGGCGAGCGAAAGAGTGTTGAACAAGAGCTCAGGGATTCTGGTGGTCCATAACCGTTCCCATACGGCCGTTTTAACGGACAGGGCCGAATGCCCCACGTACAGGAGTGGAAGGGCAATCAGGGCGGCTATTCCCAAGGCAACAGCCGACAATGGCGATGGAATAACCCGTCGAACGAGGGTGGGCATGGAAGAAACTTATCGCAACCCGACTTTGTCAATCAGTTTCATCGTGGGCTCCCGAAGTTCAGCGAGCCGAGCCAACGGGACTTTGGCGACATGGAAACTCTTCCGTGGTGGAAGGACCGGATCAATGTCAACCGCCGGGTTGAGAGGATATTCTTTATTGAGGTCGGCGAATATTTTTTGACCGGTTTTTGAGATGAGAAACTTCACCAATTGTTTGGCCTCGGCCAGATGAGTGGAATGGGCCATGACCCCAATGCCGGCGGCATTCATCACGACCCCCATGGCCTGGTCCCCTTGGTCTGTGAGAAGAGGTGCGATCGGATCATTGGGGTGTTTTGCAAGATGCCGGTAAATGTAATAATGATTCACGATCCCAAGGTCCACGCGTCCTTTGGCGACCGCATCCACAATTTGCCGGTTTTTGCCATAGACTTCATTTCCCGCATTGGCTTTAATGCCCCTGAGAAAGGCCAAGGCGACTTGATCGCCTCTGGCAGCCCGTAAAACAGAGACCCCCGCCTGGAGATATTCACTGGCGGCATTGGGAATGGCAATCTTTCCTTTCCAATAGGAATTAGCCAAATCCAGTAAGGAGCCGATTTCCGCTGGTTTCACGTGGTGAGTATTATAGACGACCACCCAAATTCTTCCTGATAATCCAATCCAACTGTTGTCCTTTGCTCGGAAGGCGGGCGGAATAACCCGTTCAATTTCCGGCATGGCAAGTGGACGGAGCAGGTGCAGTTCCCGGGCTCGTTCCAAGGCTCCCACATCATTGGTGATAAAGACATCCGCTGGTGATCGCTTTCCTTCCGCTTGCAACCGATTCACAAGCTCTGTGCTGCCTGAGGTTAACATACGGATCGCAATGCCTGTTTCATGTTCAAAGACATCAAGAACAGGTTTGATCAACCGTTCAGCTCGTCCGGAATACACAACGAGGGAATGTGTGGCGTAGGCGACCGGAGGCATCAGGCACATGGCAACAATCAGGCACAGGAAGCCGTAATAACCAGTGGCGAAACATTTGAGAGAAAAGGGGGTGACGATTCGGTTCAATCTCATGGATTCATTTCCTTACCGGATGGTTATGAGTATGGATGAGAATGGAGAATTGGTTATGGATGGCACTGAGAGCAGAGCCCGTACAGCTCGAGCCGGTGAGTTTGAATCGTAAACCCATTTCGAGATGCAACATCCTCTTGTAATTGTTCGATCTGACAATTTTGAAATTCGATGATTTTTCCGCAGGAGGTACAGATGAGGTGGTCATTATGACCCTTATGAGTGACATTGTCGAATAGCGTTTGTGAGCCAAAATGACGTTCCTGTGCCAAGCCGGTTTCACAAAACAATTTTAAGGTTCGGTAGATGGTTGCAAGCCCGATATGGGGGTCTTTTTTGGCAAGGGTATAGTATAACTGTTCCGCTGTGACATGTTCCATTTTCATAAAGGCCGTGAGAATATATTCACGCTGGCGGGTCAGTTTGAGGCTGTGTTTAGCCAGATGATCCCGTAATGTTTCAAGTTCTTTGGCGATCTTAGGCATACTAGAAGTGTTTTGTAACAGGAAAACGCCTAATTAAACCCAAAAGGTGGAAGCCGGTCAAGTATGATCCATGGCAGGAGTATACCAGGAGGGGGAAGGCATTGAAAATGATTGTCCCGCTACCTCGTTCTGAAAAACGACGTTGACCGTTGTGGTGGATGAAAACTAGACTGCTTAATGGACGGTGAAGTGGGAAAAGTGTCAGGACATCTCATGATTGGATCGAGGGGCCTTCCCCTTCTGAAAGGCTGATCCTCGTGTACTATTCAAGGTGACCGTTGGAGGGAGTTGCACATGCGAACACCACAAGATATTACCGTTGATCGGGCTCTTCTTCTCTATCTGTTGCATCTAGCCGAACCTCATGGCTGGATGAGCGATGTAAAATTTCAACAGTTGATGTTTCTCAGCGAACTGCAAATGCTAGGCAAAGGACTCAGAGGATTGCATTTTGAATTTATGCGCTATGCCTATGGAGCCTTCAGTAAGGATGTGGACAATGATCTGTTGTTTTTGCGCAGGAAAGAACGAATCGAGAATTTCAGTGTCACCGATCACAGTCAACCGGTCCTTGACTTGATTGAGCAGGTTGAAAAGGAATCAGAGACTCCTGCTGAAATAATGGAGATTCTTCGGGCGGTGGTGGAAACCTATGGGCCCCAAGATAACACACAGATTATGCAGTCAGTGGAAGCAGTCGAAATCAGCCCGGCCGATAGTCCGAATCAAAAGCTGGCCGTTCGAGACATTTCTTTTCATTCTATTCTTTTGGTTCCGTCACGCATTGAGGTCACGGGGGAATGGACGCTGTCATCCACCCAGGTCAAGGCTTTCAATGCGGCGTTAGGATATGGAGCGTAATGAGCCTATTTTCCGCCATGAGTAGAAGGATGCCCTTGAGACGCCCTGACCGAGCGTCTCTAAATGGGGCTGTCGGTATGACCGAAAAATGGGAACACAAGGCGATAGGTTTATCGGCTGCCTCCTGAACTGCTACTTGGTGAAGGCGTTACAAGACCAACCGTGACCACGTCCCGTAAGATTACCAATTTACCTTTCCCAATGCCTTTGACCTTGAGGAGTTCCTCCACTGTTTTAAAAGACCCATGCTGCTGTTTGTAATCCAGAATCCGCTGGGCAATGGCAGGCCCCACGCCCTTCAAATGTTGTAATTGTTCTATAGTCGCAGTATTGAGATCGACTTTGCCATCCATGGCTAACCCCATGGTGGGGGCCAAGATCAAGCACTGGCACAGGAATGTCAGAACCATGAGTTTCATGAAAGAGAAAGGCACTGGAGATGTCATGAGAGGATCCTCCTTTATTGATGGTGATTGCCGCGTATGCTGACAGGCTGTGATCACAGCATCCCGTCAAGCGTGAACATTTGCGATGTTTTTTCTCTCGAAGGCAGGGTAGGACGTGGATTCGTTAAAAGTCAAGGGATGCGAAAACGTAAAAACATCAAGGTGATTGAAGGGGGATTTTTGAAAATCACCGATGCTGTTCGTCCGGTGAACTTGTTGGCAATTGATACAAATTCGTGAATTTTTTTGTGAGAGAGCGTAACAGTGCGTCAGAAGAGAGAGATTGTCCGGTCACACGTTTGATCAGTTCTTCAGAAGGAAACTGCCGCCCCCAACGGTGGACCTGAGTGTTGAGCCAGTTTTTGAGTGGGAGTAACTGTCCTTGGGCAATTTGCTGTTCTACATTAGGGAGATCGAGACAGGCTTGTTCATACAACATCGAGGCGTAAATATTCCCAAGCGTATAGGTGGGGAAATAGCCAAACGCGCCAAACGACCAATGGACGTCTTGGAGGACTCCATCCGCATCGCGGTCTGGAACAACGCCCAGATATTCCTTCATTTTCTGATTCCAGATAGCCGGGAGTTCCTCAACGGTGAGCCGGCCTTCAATCAGGTCCAATTCAATTTCAAACCGGAGCATAATATGAAAGTTGTAGGTGAGTTCATCGGCTTCTACGCGAATCAAAGAGGGTTGTACCTTGTTAATGGCGGCATAAAACTGCTCCAGAGAAACAGATCCTAATTGATCGGAAAATGTTTGTTGAAGGAGTGGATAAAAATGCCGCCAAAAAGGGAGAGAACGTCCGATGCAGTTTTCCCATAACCGTGATTGGCTTTCATGAATACCCAGTGAGACGGGTTCGCCCAAAGGTGTCCCATAATGGTCTGGTGAAAGGCCCTGGTCGTATAAGCCATGACCTCCTTCGTGAATACAACTGAACAGGCAGGATGGCAAGTCCCGTTCAAAGACTCTGGTGGTGAGCCGGACATCCGTGGGATGAAAGGAGGTGGTAAAGGGATGCGCGGAAAGATCCAAGCGGCCGCGCTCAAATTGATATCCCATGGCCTCGAGGACATGTCGGCTGAATTCCAATTGCCGGCCGGTATGAAAGGATTGTGTCAGAAAAGATGTGTCCGGTTGGACAGAGGCTTGCATCACCTTGGCCAGGAGGCCTGCCAATTGGTCTCGGAGCGTGGAGAACAGCGGCCGAAGGGCGGCTACGGTGGCCCCGGGCTCATAGGTATCGAGAAGGGCATCGTAGGGGGAGCCGACATATCCTAGATATTCCGTTTCCTCCAATTTGAGTCCGACCAAGGTACGGAGGTGGGGAAGAAAGAGGGTAAAATCGTTGCGTTGGCGGGCCTCCTCCCATACTTGTTGCCCGAGTGAACATTCCTGTTCGAGACGATGCACAAATGAGGAAGGCAATTTTTGGGCCCGGTGGAAATCCCGCCACGTTTCAC
>Ga0114931_10008561_pt1 | contig 12369 bp, 16 predicted proteins | sample 2SBtaG_FD_89579 | JGI IMG/M metagenome (GOLD analysis project Ga0114931, IMG submission 89579) | Deep subsurface microbial communities from Kolumbo volcano to uncover new lineages of life (NeLLi) - 2SBTROV14_V59a metaG | ecosystem: Environmental > Aquatic > Marine > Volcanic | place: Kolumbo...
ACCCCTTCTTCTCGGCAAATTCCGCGATCTTTTGTTTGGCCTCTTCGCTTTTGAGCTCGTCGAAATCCCGCGAACGCGTCATCACGCCGGGATCGGCGTACGCCTCTTTCATCGACGGGGCATCAAGTTCCTCGCCTTCCGGCTGAATGACAACCTTGACCGGCAGGTCGTATTTCTTCGCGAAAAGAAAATCCCTTTGGTCGTGCGCCGGCACCGCCATGACCGCGCCGGTTCCGTAATCCATCAGCGCGTAATCCGCCGTCCACAGCGGGCATTTGTCGCCGGTAAACGGATTGATAAAATATTTCCCCAGAAACATGCCATTCTTGTCGCGCCCTTCCGATGTGCGTTCGATGGTATCCTGTTTCTGCACCCCGGCGATAAAATCCTTGACCTTCTGCTCCCGTTCGGTGCCGCGTGTCCATTCCTTGACCTTGGGATGCTCGGCCGCCAACACAAGATAAGTGATCCCGTAAACGGTGTCCGGCCGCGTGGTGAACGTCTCGATAGTGTCGATCTTCTTCCCGGACTCGTCGACGACGTCGAACTTCAGTGTCACCCCCTGGCTCTTGCCGATCCAGTTCTTCTGCATCGTCTTGACACTCTCCGGCCAATGGTCGAGTTTGTCGAGATCGTTCAAAAGGCGCTCGGCGTAATCGGTGATCTTCAAAAACCACTGCTCGATCTCGCGTTTCTCGACGACCGCGCCGCTGCGCCAGCCCTTGCCGTCGATGACCTGTTCATTGGCGAGCACGGTCTGGTCCACCGGATCCCAGTTGACCACGGCCTTCTTTTTATACGCCAATCCCTTTTTGAAAAACTGCAGAAAGATCCACTGATTCCATTTGTAATAATCACTGCGACAGGTGGCAAGCTCACGTTCCCAGTCGTAGGAAAATCCCATCCGCTTTAAACCGGCGGTCATTTCCTTCATGCACTTCTCGGTCCATTCCCACGGCGAGGTGTCGCGCTTGATCGCGGCGTTCTCCGCCGGCAGACCAAAGGAGTCGTATCCCATCGGATGCAGAACGTCATATCCCTGCATCATCTTGACGCGGGCCACGACATCGGCGATGGTGTAATTGCGCACGTGTCCCATGTGGATCTTGCCCGATGGATAGGGAAACATCTCCAGGACATAGTACTTCTTTTTCCCGGATTCGATCCCGGCCTTGAAGATCTCGCGCTCGGCCCAGATCTTCTGCCATTTTTCTTCGATGCGATGGATTTCGTGAGTGTTGTAGGAGCTCATAACGTTAACCAGAATAACATCAGTCCCAAAATGATCACTAGAACGGCGATCCATACCTTGTGCCCGTATTTCAGGTTTCCGAACACCCCGCGGCTGTACTGCAGGCTCTCCCCGCAGAAATGACACAACAACGCGTCATCATCATAAATCGGATTTTTGCAGTGGGGACAGATGCGTTCGGCCATAACAGGTTACCAAATTGTCCCGATTATCGCATTTTTTGCCCTATCCGTCAACTCCTTGCATTTGCCGGACAAATCCTCTAAAATAGGCACTCATTGGGGATGTGCGCCTTCGGTGCATGTCCCCCCCGGAAAGGATCCCCATGAGAGTCATCATCAACGGACAGGACAAAGAATTTAACGGGCCGAAAAACCTGCGGGCCCTGATCGAAGAGGTCTGCCCCGATTCCAGCAAGGTGATCGCCGAGGTCAACGGAGGCATCGTCAAAAGGGACGCGTGGGACGCCCATTCTATTAGAGAAGACGACCGCGTCGAACTGGTCAGCTTTGTGGGAGGCGGATAAGACTTTCCTCTTTACCCTCCCCCTTGTGGGGAGGACCAGGGGAGGGGGAAACAAAACACCATGACCCAAACCACACAAATCGACACTCAGGAAGATATCTTCGAACTCGGCGGCAAGCGGTTCACTAACCGCTTTTTGCTCGGCACCGGCAAGTTCAAAAGCAAACAGGACATGGCCGACAGCATCAAGGCCTCCGGCGCCCAAATCGTCACCGTCGCCCTGCGCCGCATCGACCTTGAACGCCACGAAGAAAATATCATCGAATATATCCCGGAAGACATCACCTTTCTGACCAACACCTCGGGCGCGCGCGACGCGAAGGAAGCGGTGCGCCTCGCCAGACTGGCCCGCGAGGCCGGCCACGGCAGCTGGGTGAAAATCGAGGTCATCAACGATTCGAAATATCTTTTGCCCGACAACGCCGAGACCGTCAAGGCGACCGAGATCTTAGCGGCCGACGGATTCACCGTCCTGCCCTACATTTCGCCGGACCTGTACATCGCGCGCGAACTGGTCAAGGCCGGCGCCGCGGCGGTCATGCCGCTGGGATCCTTGATCGGCTCCAACCAAGGACTGAAAGCGAAAGAATTTATCCGCGTGTTCGTTGACGAGATCGACATCCCCATCGTTGTGGATGCCGGGATCGGCGCGCCGTCGCACGCCGCCGAGGCCATGGAGATGGGTGTGGACGCGGTTCTGGCCAACACCGCCGTCGCCACCGCCAAGAATCCGGCACAGCTCGCCCGCGCGTTCGCGCTCGCGGTCAAGGCCGGGCGTGAAGGATACTTAAGCGGATTACCGGCAAAGAAAGACATCGCCAGCGCCTCCTCACCTCTGACCGGATTCTTGTACGAAGAATAATGACACCCCCGGGGACGTGTCCCCGGAAATAATATGATCAGCTTCTCTGAAATCCAATCCATTCTCACTGACGATTCCCGCGAGCGTCTGGAATCATTGGCCCGGCAGTCCAAACAGCTGACCGAACAATACTTCGGCCGCACCATCTCTCTGTACGCCCCGATCTATCTTTCCAACTACTGTTCAAGCCACTGCACCTACTGCGGCTTTCATATCAAAAACAAAATCAACCGCGTACGCCTGAAACCCGAACAGATGCATACCGAGATGAAACACGTCGCCGCTACGGGCATCGAAAATATTCTGCTATTAACCGGCGAATCCTATAAAGCCACGCCGACGTCCTATCTGATCGAAGCCGCCGACATCGCCAAACAATATTTCACCGCCGTTTCAATGGAAGTCCACCCGATGGAGACCGACGAATACAAAGAGCTGTTTACCAACGGCGTCGACGGCATCACGATCTATCAGGAAACATACGACCGTACGCGTTACAAGGAGGTGCACCTCTACGGCAAAAAAGCGAATTACGATTTCCGTTATGACGCGGCCGAGCGTGTATGCAAATCCGGCATGCGCCAGTTATCCATCGGAATTCTGTTAGGATTAGGCCCGCTTGCCGAGGACCTGCACTCGCTGTATCAGCACCTGCGTTTTTTAGAGAAGAACTACCCGGGGGTGGAATACTCGGTGTCCTTCCCCCGTCTGCGCAAGATCAAGGGGCGGGACTTCGCCATCTGCGACGTCGATGACAAACAGTTTATCAAGATCATCTGCTTAACACGCATCCTATTTCCGCGCGAGGGGATCAACCTGTCCACGCGCGAGGACGCCAAACTGCGCGACAATATTCTGGAATTAGGCATCACCAAAATCTCGGCCGGTTCCAACACCTCCGTTGGAGGATATGAAATGTTCCCGCCGGAAGACCAGGACCCGCAATTTGATATCTCCGACAAACGCCCGGTGGACGAAATCGTACAAATGCTTAAGAAACGCCGGTTCGACCCCGTCTTCACCGACTGGCGGCCGATAAATAATAATAGGGGTCAATCCCCTATTTTTTCCCATTTATCCCAAAAAGGATTGGAATAAAGCGGGGTTCTTTCTATAATTGTAAGTGACCCGTCAATTGACGTTCTCAAACAACCATAAGGAGGCTGTATGCAGAAAAAATATCTTGCCGCCCTGATCCTGGGACTGGCTTCGATGATCGTGATCTATTTGATCAATCCCCTGCTCTTCGGGCCCATGTTCAGCATCATCTTCACCATCATCGGCGTCACGCTCATCTACCGGCTGTTTACCCTCTGCGACAGCTTCGCGAGATTCCGCGCCGAGGTCAACGAAAAGCTCGACCGGATCGCCGGGAAATCCGGAGGAGCTTAATCCCTAACCCGCGCGGCCGGTAAAACCGCGCGCGAAAATACATTTTTCGCATGCTACAGAAAAAAAAGCTTCTGCTAACCCAAATATCTCTCATTTTCATCTTCGCCTACGGCATCTTTCTCCGCGTCAACGAATATCTGGCAAACCGCTCACTCTGGCTGGATGAGGCCTCCCTGGCCTTAAACATCATCGATAAATCCTTCCGCCAATTGATCACCCAGCCCCTGGATTATAACCAGGCGGCCCCGGCGGGTTTTCTCCTATTGACAAAAATTCTGGTTTTACTGTTGGGGGACAGCGAGTTCACCTTCAGGCTGATCCCATTCATCTCCGGCATAGCCTCGCTTTTTCTATTTTATGTCTTTCTGAAAAAAAACACATCCAAGAGTTCGATGTTGATCGCCCTGGGCCTGTTTTCCTTTTCCTACATAATGCTGCGCTACGCCACGGAGTTCAAACCGTACTCCAGTGACGTGATGTTCGCGCTGATCGTTATGATACCGGGCATGTCTTTCCTAAAAGACGGCTTAACGTTAAAAAAGGCCGTCCTCTGGGGATCACCGGCGCGATTATCATATGGTTTTCATACCCGGCGGTCTTTATGCTGAGCGGGACGGGGCTTGTCCTGCTTTTCTCTTATATACCGGAACAGCGGCGGACAGAGGCCAGGAACCTCTGCCTCAGTTTTGTTTTCTGGGGGCTGAGCTTTATTTCGATGTATTTTATCTCACTGCGGATGGCCGGAAGCAACACGATCCTGCAAAAATACTGGACGGCCCATTTTATGCCCCTTCCGTTCCGCTCGCCGGCTGACCAGTTCTGGTTTCCGACCGCGCTTCTCAATCTACTGTATAATCCGGGAGCGATTGACGAGATCCTCTTCGGCGCCGCCGCCTTTATCCTGGGCATCTATCATATCGCCGTGAAACGAGGGCAGAAATTTTATTTGTTTTTACTGATGCCCCTAATCATGACGCTGACCGCGTCCGGCCTGCATAAGTACCCGGTTGATGGCAGGCTGCTTCTGTTTTATGTCCCGGCCTTGTACGTATTTATCGCGGAAGGGCTGACCTTTCTGCTTAATAAACGTTCCCATTTTCCCCGGATTCTGGGAACGGCCCTGCTGATAGCGATCCTTTGGGCCCCGGTAAAAACGGCCTACACGCAGGGATTCTCCCACAGAACCTTTTATTCCGAGGACATCAAGCCTGTCCTTCAATATGTCACGACCAACGCGAAAAAGAATGACGCGATCTATATCTATTACGGGGCCTCCAGGGCTTTTCTTTTTTACGCGAAGTCCTATGGATTCGATAAAAAGGATTATATAATAGGTGTCACATCCCGGGATGACTGGAAGAAGTATACCGAAGACCTTAACCAGCTCAAAGGAAAAGGCCGGACCTGGGTGATCTTCACTCATGTCTATTCTGTCAACGGGAAATCGGAAAAAGACTATATACTCGACTATCTCGATACCATAGGCGCCGGAACCCTCGGAGTCGTGTCAACTTACGCCAGCGCCTATCTCTTTAAAGATTTATAAACACATATGCCATCACTTAAGAATATTTATCCGAGAAACTTCCTCATCCCGCTCGCCCTGCTGACGGCGGTGATCCTTCTGATCCTGGGACTTGTCCTGCCGGTCATGACCTTAAAACAGCTGGCCTTCTGGAAAAACACCTTCTCGGTGCTCACCGGTATTCAGAGTCTTTTCGTCGAAAAACATTGCATCCTGGCGGGCATTATCCTGCTCTTCTCGGTCATCTTCCCGATCTTCAAAGCGTCCTGGGCAAATGGTCGATGCTGAATGTGTTTGTCGTCGCGATCATGATTGTAGTAACGAAGATCTCGGGCTTCGCCAGCGGCGAACCGCGGGTGAGAATTTATCTGTTCGGCCTGTCGGTCATGATCACGATGATCGTCACCGAGGCCATTGAACGAACGGTTTCTTCAGCGCGCCTGATGAAGCACTTTGGAGTGGCAAAAAAGCGGCGATTCGATTATGATATTAGGTATTCAAAAAGACTATCTTGGGCCCGTAGCTCAGCTGGGAGAGTGTCTGGTTCGCAATCAGAAGGTCGGGGGTTCGATCCCCCCCGGGTCCACCATTTTTTACTGCAGATGCGTCCGGAGATAATTCCGAATTGTTTCGCTGAAGGGAATAAAGACTTTGTATTCGGATGAGTCCACGGACTTCACCGCCCGCGCCACACGTGAACGGAAGCGCAGAATCGATACCGGGTTTTGGAGAAAATTCCTGAAATCAATAGTAATATCAGTTGATTGGTCTTCGTTAAATTCTTGGGAAAGTGTGCAGGACATCCCGATCAGGTTGAAATCGGTCGTGTAGCCGGTCACCGTCGAGCCGGCAAGGGCCAGGTTGATCGGAACCTTATAAGAAAACCGCCGGTACAGGCGTTTTTCCTCAAACCATTTTCCGGGATTCCGGGACGCGAGACGGAAATTCTTAAACTCGTCTCCGTACTTCTTGATCCAGTCGACAGCGGCGGTGGCAAAACCGATTTCACACCGCTGCTTCTGACTTTCTAACCATTTATGTTTGCGTATTTCGATGAGGGCGAGCTCGTCCTGAAGAAAAGAATAATCTTTATGCATTGTCCATCCCCCGTTAACGTTGCTTAGAAAAGAATTATAGCACTAACAAATATGAAATCAAGAATGCTTTGCTAAAAACGGGTTATCCTTTTTAAAAATCAGGAAATTTTTATGTCAAATCTTCTCAGCCATCCCCGGCACCAAAAATTCCTCAAATTCGTCGCGCTGATTTTCTTTATCCTGACCGTCCTTTACGCCGGAAAAATGATCGTTTTTCACGAAGCGGCGGTCCGCGCCTTCATCGGCCAATATCCGCTCTGGCTTTCGGCGGTTGTCTTTGTCGTTTCCTACGTGATCATCACCTTTCTTGTCTGGGTCGGACCGAAGGACGTCTTCCGGACGGCGGCGGCGTTTCTTTTCGGCCCGGCGGTGAGCACCGTCTTTGTGTGCGCCGCGGAGATGTTCAACCTCACCCTGCTGTTTTTCTTAAGCCGTAAACTCGGCCGTGATTATGTGGAGGAAAAATTCGGGGGAAAAGTCGGAAAATAGTCGGATAAATTTGATCAGAACACCGGCGCGGTCTTCTTTCTGCGGATGCTCCCCTATGTGCCGATGCGGATGCTGGACCTGGGCTTCGGCCTGACACGCATCTCTTTCAAAAAATACTTTGCGGTCTCACTTCTGGCCACGCCGTTACGGATCTTCCCCGTGCAGTACGCCCTGTATAAAGGATTCAATATCCTGTTTAAGGACTTAGAAAAAGTCCTGCACGACCAGAATTATTATACCGCTTTCATGCGGAATAACCGATTCTTCGTCCTCGTCGGAGTCATCTACTTCATCTCGACGGTCGTTCTAATCGGATTGTTAAAAAGAAAAAAGAAGATTTCAGAAAGGAGTATTGCCTAAGGCAAGGTCGAGAATGATCTCGGCCATCATCGCCGCGCACTGTGTGACGCGGGGCGCCATCGGAGGGTGTCCCTTGTGTGAACAAGTCGCGCGGTCGCCGACCACCCAGATGTTGCCGATCCGTTTGACCGTCATCGGCTGTTTCTCGGTGAGGCCGGCCATCCCCACACCGCTGATCACCGGTTTTCCCCACGGCTGATAGTACTCGACAAAACGGCACTTCCAGTCCGCCACGTCAAAGGCCTCAACAATATAATCCGCGTTCCGGAAATAACGGTCCGCGCTCTGCTCGTTCCACTGGCATTTGTGCGCGGTGATCCGCGCTTCGGGATTGATGTCCAGCAAACGCTGTTTGAGCACGGCGACCTTGTCCTGTCCGACCTCGTCATGATAAAACTGCTGACGGTTCAGGTTCGACGGATCAATAATGTCCTGGTCGATGATCTCCAGATCGCGAAAACCGGTGCGCACCAGGATCATCGCGCAGTTGGAGCCTAGTCCTCCGGCCCCGCCCATGCCGATCTTCTTCGACTGGATCGCGGCGAGCTGTTCCGGCGTCAGATAACGGAGCAGCCCTTCAATGAATTTATTCTGAGTTTGGGTATGTGGATTCATGGAAAGAGGAAAAATCCGGGGACATGTACTTTGTACGTGTCCCCGGATTTTTTATTAGTCACGGAATTCGGCGAAAAGATCGGTACTCAAATATCTTTCTCCGAAACTCGGGATAATGACGACAATCATCTTACCCTTATTTTCTTCTTTCTTCGCGACTTGAATGGCGGCCTGAATCGCGGCACCGGAAGAGATCCCGCAAAGAATGCCTTCTTCCCTGGCCGCGCGGCGCGCCATGGCAAAGGACTCGTCGTTATCGACCTGAACGATCTCGTCGATAATGTCGGTGTTCAAGATCACCGGAACAAAACCGGCCCCGATCCCCTGGATCTTGTGCGGGCCCGGGCTTCCGCCGGAGAGAACCGGAGATCCTTTAGGCTCAACGGCAACCGATTTGAATTCCGGTTTCTTTTTCTTGATGACTTCGCTCACACCGGTGATGGTTCCACCGGTGCCGATCCCGGAAACCAGGATGTCGACCTTGCCGTCGGTATCGTTCCAGATCTCCTCGGCCGTTGTCCGGCGGTGGATCTCCGGGTTAGCCGGATTCTCGAACTGCTGCGGCATCCAGTAACTGGAATCGGATTCAGCCAATTCCTTAGCCTTGGAGATCGCGCCATTCATCCCTTCGGCGGCCGGTGTCAAAATCAGGTTCGCGCCCAGCGCCCGCAGAAGAGCCCGTCTTTCAAGACTCATGCTCTCAGGCATGGTCAATGTCAGCTTGTATCCTTTGACCGCGCAGACAAACGCGAGCGCGATCCCCGTGTTACCGGATGTCGGCTCGACAATGGTTGTCTTACCGGGATTGATCTTACCGTCTTTCTCGGCTGCGTCGATCATGGCAAACCCGATACGGTCTTTAACGGACGCCAGCGGATTATAATATTCCAGCTTCAAAACGATATCCGCCATGCATCCTTCTTCCTTGGCGATCTTACCGAGCCGCACCAATGGTGTGTTCCCGATCAGATCGATAATGTTATTTGCGATTTTCATCTTTCCCTCCGTCGCGGTTGGTCCCATTCTTACCTCCTGTTTGTTATAAGACCCTTATTTCCTGTTTTCTTTACTCAATTTCCTTAAATAGACCATCAAAATCGAGATGGCCGCCGGTGTCACTCCCGAGATCCGGTTGGCCTGCCCAAGCGTCCGCGGGTTAAAACGTTTGAGTTTCTGCTGAATCTCAATGGACAAACTCGGCACCCGCGTGAAATCCAGATCTTCCGGAATACGGATGTTCTCGATGTGTTTGAAACGGTCGACGTCCTTCAGCTGCCGCTGAATGAATCCTTCGTATTTGATCTCGTACTCCACCTGGTCAATGACCTCCGGCGAAAAATCCTTCAGGTGTCCGTCGAACGGCGCGATCATCGCGTAATTGACCTGCGGCCGTTTGAGGATCGTGCTCAACAGCGTCGGCTGGCGGAACGGGCTCAGCGCGTTCTCTTCCAGCACCTTGTTGAGCCGTTTTCCTTCCGGCGTGCCGGGATGAAGACGCGTGGTCTTCAAATGCTCGATCTCGCGGTCGATCCTGACGTATTTCTCGACGACCTTGCTATAAGCCGCCTCGGGAAGAATGCCGAGCCGGCGGCCGTATTCCGCCAGACGGCGGTCGGCATTGTCTTCACGCACGACCAGCCGGTGCTCCACGCGGGAGGTGAACATCCGGTAAGGCTCGTCGGTACCCTTGGTCGTCAGGTCATCAATCAAAACGCCGATATAACTTTCGTGCCGTCCGAGAATAAACGGCGCCTCCTGTCTCGATGACAAAACCGCGTTGATCCCCGCGATCAGTCCTTGAGCGCCGGCCTCTTCATAACCGGTCGTGCCGTTGATCTGCCCGGCGAGAAACAGCCCTTTGAGTTTCTTCGTCTCAAGAGTATGACACAACTCCGTCGCCGGGACGACACCGTGTTCGATCGAATAGCCGGGACGGCTGATCTTCACCTTCTCCAGTCCGGGAATGGAACGGACAAAGGCCTTCTGCACGTCGGCCGGCAGGCCGGTTGAAATCCCGTTGGGATAATACTCATCGGTGTCAAGCCCTTCCGGTTCCAAGAAAACATGATGCGAATTCTTACCGGCAAATTTCTTGAGCTTGTCCTCGATCGACGGGCAGTAACGCACGCCGGTGGCCTCGATCTGTCCGGAATACATCGGCGACAGGTGCATGTTGGCCTGGATGATATCGTGGGTCTCCCGCGTCGTGTGGGTAATATGGCAGGGGATCAGTTTCTGGTCTTTCGGAACGAAAGGCGTGCGGAACGAAAACGGCACCGGGCGCTCATCGGAATGCTGAACTTCGAGCTTAGAGAAATCGATAGTCTTGCCGTCAAGCCGCGGCGGCGTCCCGGTCTTAAACATCCGCACCTCGAACCCAAGGTCATTGAAGCAGTCGGCCAGCCGCGTGGAATTCTGTTCCCCGACGCGTCCGCCCGGAGTGATGTCGCGCCCGGCATGGATACGGCCGCGCAGAAAAGTGCCGGTGGTCACAACAACCGCGCGCGCCGCGATCTTCACGCCGGCCTCGGTCACGATCCCGGTGACGCGTCCGTTGTCGACGGTAATCTCGCCCGCCTTGTCCTCGATCACCGTGAGATTCGGCTGGTTGAGGACCGCGTCTTTCATATATAAACGGTAACGTTTGCGGTCGGACTGGCAGCGCGAAGAACGCACCGCCTGGCCTTTAGAGGCGTTGAGCTGACGGAACTGAATGGCCGTGCGGTCGGCGGCCAGACCCATCTCGCCGCCCAGGGCGTCGATCTCTTTGACCAGCTGGCCCTTTCCGACTCCGCCGATGGCCGGATTACAGCTCATCTGGCCGATGGTCTCCTTGCTCAAGGTCACCATCGCGGTTTCAGCTCCCATGCGGGCCGCGGCCAGCGCGGCTTCACAGCCGGCATGACCGGCGCCGATCACTATGCAGTCAAATGTTCTGATCATTTTTCTAGGATTCGTCTTCCAGTCTTTCGTCAACTTTGTTGCGGGCGTACACCAAAAGGGAATTCAGGAAAGCGAACAAAAAGATGCCGATCGCGATGATGTCCAAATCCGTATATTGAAAATTGGTGAAGGTCGCGGCCAGGACCGCGGCAATCGTGGCGATCCACAGGACATACATCATCAAAGTCACAATCTTTTCCATAACCGCTCCTTACCCTGCCCCTACCCTAACCTCGTAAGTTAGGGAATTCCCCTGACCCAACCTACGAGGTTAGGTAAAAATGGAAACCTGCAACTTTATACCTTAACGCTAAACCCGGGGTTTGTCAATATTTTCATCAGAGCCGTAAGTTAGGAAGATTTGAAGGGGTTACAAGAATCGCGGACGACCAGTTGCGGGGTCAGAACCTTCTGGACAATGGACTTTTTCTTACCGCTGAGGATATTGTTGAGATAGCGGACGGACTGTTCGGCCATCTCGAAAAGCGGCTGGCGGATCGTGGTTAGGGCCACCGAACCGTACAAGGCCGAAGGGTTGTCATCAAAGCCGACAATCGAAAGGTCATCGGGGACACGGATCCCCTTTTCATTGGCCACCGAGATCGTCTCCAAGGCCATATCATCGCTGGCCGCGAAGATAGCGGTCGGCGGTTCATCCAGGGAAAGAAGTTTCTCGGCCGCGATCCGGGCGCTGCGGCGGGAATAGTCCCCCTCCACGATATAATCCTCCCGGACCGGGATACCACTTTTTTCCAAAATGTGCTTATAGCCGCGTAGGCGGTACTCGCCGCTCTGGGTCTGCAGATTCCCGGTAATGACGGCGATCCGGCGGTGCCCGAGATCCACCAGATATTCGGTGGCCTGTTCGCCTCCCAACAGATTGTCGATCCCGATATAATTGACCTCCAAATCATCGACCACGTGGTTAACAATCATACAGGGAATGTTGACTTCCAACGCCTCTTCAATCTGTTTGCGATTTTCGATGATGTCGGCAAAGATAATACCGCCGACGCTGGTGCTGTTGAGAGGATTGAAACCGTTGGTGATATGAAAAACCAGGTCCAGCTTAAGAATCTCACAGGCGTGCCCGACCCCGCGGATCAGCTCGATGGCGTAGAAGGAATGAAAAACGCCGGGATATCCCGGCATGACCAGTCCGATCGCGTTATTGTTCCCGCTGGCCAGGCGCTGGGCGCTGACATCGGGTTTATACTTAAGATACGCTATGGCTTCTTCGACTTTGGCGCGGTTCTTGGGGCTGACGGTGGGAAAATCATTAATAACGCGCGAAACGGTGGTGATAGAC
>Ga0114931_10008562_pt1 | contig 12369 bp, 13 predicted proteins | sample 2SBtaG_FD_89579 | JGI IMG/M metagenome (GOLD analysis project Ga0114931, IMG submission 89579) | Deep subsurface microbial communities from Kolumbo volcano to uncover new lineages of life (NeLLi) - 2SBTROV14_V59a metaG | ecosystem: Environmental > Aquatic > Marine > Volcanic | place: Kolumbo...
ATTTTGCCGGCTCAGTAGTTCCTTGCGTTTTCACTTTTCCGGTAACTTCTTTTTTAATTTCTACTGCCGGCTTTTGTGTTGCTGTTTCTAACGGTTTGGCAGACTCTATTTTGCTGTCTGTCGCTGTTGCTGTCTTTGTATTTTCTTCAACTGTATTTTCTCCACCCGATTTTGCCGGTTCATTCGTTCCTTGCGTTTCCACTTTTGCGGTAACTTCTTTTTTAATTTCTACTGCCGGCTTTTCTGTCGCTGTTTCTAACGGTTTGGCAGATTCTATTTTACTGCCTGTTGCTGTCTTTGTATTTTCTTCAACTGTATTTTCTCCACCCGATTTTGCCGGTTCATTCGTTCCTTGCGTTTCCACTTTTGCGGTAACTTCTTTTGTACTTTTCATTGATAGTTCTTCTGTTTTAACCGCTATTGGTTTGCCAGTCTGATTTTTACTTTCTCCCACAGTTTCCTTTTTTGCCGAACTCGATATTTTTGTATTGGCTGCCTTATGCTGTTTTATTCTTACGATAACTTTCGAATTACTTTTCTCCAATACTGATTGAGATTCATTAAGTACAACTTCCCCACTACTTGAAGCAGCTTTATCATTCCGTATCTTTTCATTTACAATACCGGATAACTTTTCTTCTGTCGATTCTACTCCTGCAATTTTAATAGTAACATGTTGAGGGCTTTCAGCAATTATATTTCCCTCATTTGCCTTTGCCGACTTACTAACATTTATCTTACTATTATTGCTATTGGGGACGTCCGCAGTTTTAATAATATCCTCACTTGATTCAGTAGTCACGGATTTTTTAATTAATTTCGGAACTATTGAGTAAACAGCAATTGTACGTTTCCCTTTTTCCCCCGAGATAGGAATACTAACTTTATTTATTTCCGAAACATTCACTTTTTCATTTGTTGTGTCACTTATCTTTTGAGTTAAATTTGATAGATTAAATGTTTGAGGAATTGCAACAATTTTTATTTCATAATTATTCGACTTCTGGTTTTTAACTGTTTTATTCGATAATTCATTTTCAGGCAAATTAATTTTACTCACATCAACGGCAACCTTTTCGCCGTTTTGCTCGACCGATAACACAACTTCACCCTCATTATTTAACTGCGAAACCAATTGATTGATAAGTTTTTTTAAGTCGCTGGTTAGCGCTTCCCCATTGTTCCCGAACAACTTACTTAAAATATTTTCCAACTTACTTAAACTAACCTTAGCTGTTTGTGCATTAGCTATTAAATTATTTGCAAATGCTTTATTTAACAATTTCCCACTTTCTGAAGTTGTAGTATTTTCTGCATTTAATAATGTTAACGGAGTACCTTGTTTTTGTTCGACTTTTCCTGTTTTGCCAACATTATTTTCTGTTGCTATATTAAATTTTGAATTTGCAGAACCGGTATTACCCGAACTGTTAAAATAAACTTTCATAATATCGGCAAAAAGATAACCTTTCTTTTTTAGTGTGCCGGGTTTTGCAATAAACGGGTTTTCGTTTCCGCTTTCATTCTGCAGAAAAAGTGGATTAAATAACATCATTTTGCCTCTGTTAATTTTACAACTAATTCGGTATTTAAATTTGATAAAACTGCCGCCGCTTTCTTTTTTTTCATTTTATAAATTAAATCCCGTGCCTGATTATCGGATAATTTCTGAATTAATTTAGCAGCTTCAGACGGAGACATTGCTTCATATAATTTTACCGTTGATTTTACCCATGCTTGATACGCACTGTCTCTTTTAGTTATAATGCGTCTTTTTAATTTTTTAATAGTCAAATCTTTTAGTTTGTTCTGACTAATTAGCAATTTTATTTGGCGTATTTTTTTATTTAAACTATCAACAACAGAAGGATCTTTTACTAATTTTTTAGTATAAACCGTATCATACCGCACTTCGACTCGAGTTTTAGTTATAACCCCTTTAATAGTATCAACTACAGTATAGTCTTCCTTTTTTGGCTTTTCTATAATTAATTTTATCCTCTTTGATTTTGGCGATATATTTTTCCCATCTGCAGTGCTGCTTAAACCCTCAAGCTCGTTTCCGGTTTTACTTTTGATTTCCGCTCTATTTGAACTAAGAAAAAGCAATTGCGGATTTGAACCTGCAATAAAATAGACCAAACCGGTTACCAAAATAAACGCAGCAAAGAAAATGATTCCATATAATAATCCCGGTTTCATAGTTTAACTTTTTGTCATAAATTTTTTAGCTGCTACATCATCAATTTCTTTTAATTCTTCTTTCATTTGAACTTTTCTAAAATCCACTATATGTTTTTCTTTAAGTTTCTCAAACATTCTCGATTCTTTCGTTTTTTGAGCTAGTTCAATTAATTTTTGATTATGTTTTTTTTCTAAATAAATTATTTCTTCACGTAATTTTTCAATTTTACGATCGATTACTTTTTCATATTTATCAGCAAATATTAATTCCGATGCTTTCAATTTTTTTTTGTTCAATACTTCATTTTTCTGTTTCTTCTTATCATCGATATAAATTTTTATTTTTTCCTTTCTCTTTGATATTTCAAGTTCAATCAAAGAAAGTTCTTTCTGTGCTTTTTTTTCAAAAGCAATTTTTACTTTTTGTATGCCTTCAAATTTGTATTTAAACTTAGACATTTAATTAAACCAATGATTTTTCAATTATCGAAAACAGTTTTTCTTTTGCGCCGGCAAACGTTGATCTTTCGTGCATATCTTGTTTTAAGAATTCTCGCAAATCATTTATCTTTGTTAATGAATGATCTATTTGGGGATTGCTTCCCTTTACATAAGCACCAATATTAATCAGGTCTTCCGCTTCATTATACGTAGCAAGGATTTCATTAAATTGCACTGCTCTTTTTCTATGATCATCCGAAACAACATCTGGCATTACCCTGTTAACACTTTGCAGCGGATCAATTGCCGGAAATTGCCCTTTATTAGCCAATTTACGGGAAAGGACAAAATGACCATCGAGAATTGAACGAACTGCATCTGCAATCGGCTCCGTCATATCGTCTCCGTCAACAAGTACGGAATAGAAACCGGTTATTGTACCTTTCTCCGAAGTTCCTGCTCTTTCTAGCAGTCGCGGTAAAATTGCAAATACTGACGGCGTATATCCTTTTGTTGTCGGCGGTTCTCCAATTGTTAAACCTACTTCACGCTGTGCCATTGCAAATCGTGTTACCGAGTCCATCATTAATACAACATCCTTTCCCTGATCCCGGAAATATTCCGCAATCGTTGTCCCTATAAATGCAGCTTTGATTCTCATAAGAGCCGGTTTATCACTTGTAGCTACAACAACCACAGACCTTTTTAATCCTTCTTCACCCAAATCTTTTTCAATAAATTCTCTAACTTCCCTGCCTCGTTCACCGACAAGGACGATAACCGAAATATCTGCATCGGTATTTCTTGCAATCATTCCCAACATTACGCTTTTGCCCACACCGCTGCCTGCAAATATTCCAACACGCTGTCCCTTTCCCGTCGTAAGAAGCCCGTCCAAAGCTCTTACTCCGGTTTGCAGTGGTTCACTAATCCTTTGCCTCTGCAATGGATTTGGGGGATCGCGATAAACACTGCTGTATTTTTCATACTCAATATCCCCTTCGTTATCAATAGGGTTCCCGAATCCATCAATAACACGTCCGAGAAGTGAATTGCCTACACCTACGTGGAAACTCTCACCGGACGAAACTATTTCGCACGAAGGGGAAATACTTTCCACTTCACCAAGGGCTATTGAAAGAACTTTTCCTTCTTTAAAACCAACTACTTCGGCGCGGCAAACAACAACTCCAGCTTTGTTTACAATAGTACAAACTTCACCGAGAGAAACATTCGGGCCAATTGAAACAATTATCAAACCAATCACATCTGTAACTTTTCCGTTTAACTTAATCGGCTCGGCTTGTTCAATTACGTTTAAAACAGTATCGATATATTTTTCGGCTATACTCAATTTTCTTTGTTTTCACTTAACAATTTGTTTTCAAGTGCTTTTGTTATTTCGCTAATTTGTGTTGATAATCTTGCGTCAACATTTCCAATTTCGGTTTCAATAAAACAACCGCCTTTTTCAATTTTGCTGCTATTTTCAAATTTTATGCGCGAAAATTTGTTTGTCATAAATGAAGTGCCATTATTTTTTGTAATGGATTCATAATCTTGAGGATTTAGTTTTATTATCACATCATTTGCTCCAATAATTTTTGAAGCCGATTCTTTCAATGTTTCTTCAAGAATAGATGTGCTTTCAATCTCTCGTCTTACAATTTTTTCCGCTATTGCTTTTGAAACCGTTACAATAATTTTTAAGAAATCCTTTTCATATTCTTTTAGTGTGGATTCAAACCCCGAAAGAATATTGTAAAATTCTTCCGTTTTTTGCAATAATTCTTTGTTTTTCACCTCTTCATATTTTTCTTTAGCTTCATTATAACCTTTATCAAAACCTTCGTTAAATTTCTTTTCTAATTCTTTGGCTATTGAATTTTCTTCGTATTCAGCCTCAATTGGAGAAGACAAATTATCGTTAGCAATTACAGCTTTTAATGATTTTGATTTTAAATTTAACTTTAATACTTCAGACATATACTTCCTCAGATCCACGCATATTAATTGTAATTTCTTCCTGTTCCTCTAATTGTTTAATTACATCTACAATTCTTGCTTGTGCAGCTTCTACTTCTTTTAATCTTACCGGACCCATAAATTGAAGTTCCTCTTTCAGCAAGTCCGCAGCACGTTCGGACATATTTGAAAATATTTTATCTTTCACTGCATCATCAGTAATCTTAAGTGCAAGTCCAAGATCTTTTCTGTCAACTTCTTTCATAATCCGTTGTATATCCTTGTCTTGAAGTTGAACAATATCGTCAAATATGAACATTAACCGCTTTATTTCAGCAGCTACTTCATCACTTTTTTCTTCAATGCTTGCAATTATTTCTTTACTTAAGCTCACACTTGTTCTATTTAAAATTGTTGCAACACTTTTTGTCCCTCCAATTTTACTCATCTGTTGGTTAATTGAAAGTCCTGCGAGATCATCCACAACACGTTCGATTTGTTTAAGTGTATGAGGAGAAATTTTGCCCAAAGTTGCAATCCTGTATATTACTTCAGTACGTAGATCATCGGGCATTTCTTTAATTGCTTCTGCTGTTTGCTCGGGATTTAGATGCGACATAATTAATGCAATAGTTTGCGGATGTTCTTTACCCAAAAAATTAACAAGCTGAGTTGAATCCGCTTTTTTTAGCACGTCAAAACCATGAAGTGTCGTTATAGCCTTTACCTTCTCAATAATCTCAACTGCTTTGGCCATCCCAAAAGATTTTTCAAGCACCTCTTGAGCATATTCTATTCCGCCTTCAACTACGTATTGTTGTGCCGTTACCATTTCCGAATAATCATCGAGGACTTCATCAACAACCTCCGGTGCAATATTTTTAACACGAGAAATCTCGGCAGAGATCGCTTCGACATCAGCAGGATCCAAATACTTGAAAATTTGTGCAGCCGCATCAACATCTAATGCTACTAAAGTAAGTGCCGCTTTTTGTAAGCCTGTAAGATCCTTAAAACTGATATTTCTCTCATTAGTACTCATCTTCCCTCAACCATGAATTTATTAGTTTTGCTGCATCTGTCGGATTTTTTGTAACATAGTTTGTAATTTTTTCTTGACGGGCCTTTTTCTTCAAAGCTTCATCTGTAATTTTTTCTTCCAAATCACCTACCGACAATAATGCCTTTTTCTTTGAATTTTTTCCATTTGATATTTGTCCCATTGTTCCCCCGCCGGATAAGGAAGGGGTCAAATCATTAAAAGAAGGATCATTATAATTTGCACCACCTCCAAGCGTACCGATCATAATTTTTTCGTTCTTCAGCCTTTTCATCAGTCCTTTCAAAACAAATAAAGATGCTCCAATTGCTACAAATATTAAAATCAAATTTGAAAATCTACCAATATCATCCAATGGTGATTTTTGTGGCTGTACTTCTTTAATTACCGTTTTTTGATTTTCAAATGGAATGCTTACAACCGAAATTTCATCCTTACGTTGAGCATCATAGCCAACAGCGGTTTTTACAATTTGTTCTATTTTCTGTAGTTGAGCATCAGGTCTGGGTTCAAAAATTGGTCCGCTTTTACTTCCCTTCGGAAATTTTTTCTTAACACCGTTTATAACGGCTGCAACCGTAAGTCTTTTAATATTACCTGAACCTTCAACTACTTTCTCAATTGTTTTACTTAATTCATAATTTGTAGTATTGTTCTCTGTAACAGCTTTGTTTGAATCACTTTTTGACGTACCGCCAGATGATGATTTTATGCTTTGCTCACTAATTGCGACTTGTGATTCAGGATCATATGCTTGAATTGTTTTTTCAACCTGTTTTAAGTTTAAATCAACATTAACTTTAACTACCGAACTTCCATAACCTAGTACATTATCAAGTATAGCTTGTACTTTTTGTGAAAGGTAAGATTCAACTTTCCCTTTTATTTCAAACTGCTTATTGCTTGAAGTCGTTAAAGGATTATCATCATTACGTTGTGATAATAGTCTTCCCCTAGTATCAACAATCGTAACCATATCAGGTTCTAACCCCTCTACACTACTGGCAATTACATAGGCTATCGCATCAATATTTTCCGACGACAAACGGGTACCTGATTCTGTTTTTAAAACTACAGATGCGGAAGGATTTTTTTGTTGATCTTTAAAAACAGATTTTTCGGGAAATACAAGATGTATTTTTGCATCGCTTATTCCTTTTTCTGTCATAATAGTTCTTGCCAATTCACCTTCCAATGCTCGTTTATAGGTAAGTTTCTGCATAAACTCAGACATTCCCATTGTATTTTTATCAAACAATTCATAGCCAACATTGCCGGATGTAGGAAGTCCCTTCCCTGCCAAATCAAGTCTTAATTTATAAACCTGACTCTTTTCAACTTTAATAGTAGAACCGCCATTTGTTATTTTATACGGGACTTTTTTACTTTCCAATTCTTTTACAACCGCTGAGGCATCCGGCTGAGAAAGGTTTGTATATAAAGTTGAAAAACTCGGTTGATTAAACACCGAAAAAAGTACACCAAGCAGAATTAAAGTAACAACTACAATTCCACCAAGCATCATCCGCTGCTGAATTGATAGTTTATTAAATATGCCGTAAAAAGCACTCATTGAGCTATTATTATTTTCCATAATTATTGTAACCTCGATAATTCTTTAAACATGTCTACTGCTTTATTTCTAATTTCAGTAAGTAGTTGTAAACTTGTTTTTGCTTCTTCAGCCGAAATCATTACATCATGAATTTCAACATTTCCTTTTCCTGTAATAAAATCAGAAGCTACCTTATCAGCTTTTAACTGACTATTATTTACTTGTTTAACAAAATCGGTAAATATATTTCCAAATCCGTTTTGTTTTGGTTTTTGTACTTCAGTAAATTTTGGTATCTGTGGAATAACACCGGGCAATTTATTAATTTTCATTTTATCCTCTCCTGTCAAATAGTGAACCAACAGAAACGCCGAACATTTGTCCGTTTTTACTATAAAAATCATGATGAATTATGTCATCCTTTTTTTTAGGATACATTTTTGCAAAAAACAATCTTTCATCCGTTGAAATTCTATCAGCCGGAATTTTTATTTCAGCATGCTGAATTTTATTTTTAGGACGAATTTTTGTTGTTCGTTGTAAGTTATAATTCCCTATGGCGTTTGTATTAATTTTCATGATTAAATATGCAATGCATCTTTGGCAATTTGTTTTGAAGCATTAAAAGCAGTTAAGTTAGCCTCATAACTCCTACTTGCAGCTATCATATCAACCATTTCCGTTACAACATTTACATTGGGCATTTGCACATAACCGTTTTTATTTGCATCAGGATGATCCGGCATGTAAACTAATTCTCCTCTCGATTTATCAGCAAGAACTTCGGAGTTCATCCCATCTTTTTTCTGTCCGTTTATTGTAATTGTCTGCGGAAAAGCAATATGCCCCGGTTCCGAGACTTCAAGGTTCAATTTACTTTTTTCTAATCTTAAACTGCTATTAAACGATTTATCTTCTTTAACAACGAGATATTTCCTTTTATACACCGTTCCATCTTTGGTCCTCGTTGTATCGATATTAGCAATGTTTTCAGCTACCAAATTCATTTTTTTCTTTTGTATGCCCATCCCTTTGGCACTTAGTGAAAATGCAGAAAAGTTAGGATTAATCTTCATTGTCATCTTCCTCCTTTAATCACAGATTGTAATTGATTGAAATAAAAATTCATACGCCTTGCAGCAAGACGAAACAAAATTGAATTTTGTGCCATTTCTGCCATTTCAGTATCCACATTTACATTATTACTCCCTGAAAGATTTTGGTCACCTTTGGTGCTGCCTTTTGTAATCACAAAATCAGCTTCGCCCGGAAGTGAAACCTCACCGGTTTTAAAATGCATGCTTTCTGTTGTTTTCAACTGACTATTACTATCCATATTTAAAAAATCATTAAATTTAATATCTTCTCTTTTGTAGTCCTTAGTAGCGATATTAGCAATATTCTTGCTAATTAGTCTTTGTTTAACTGTAGTATAATCAAGTGTTTTTTGTAATAATTTAAAAATTGGCTGCGACATAGCAATTTTCTCTCATTTTTATTTATGATTAAATTGCAAAAGTAATGCCAACAAAAGAGTTGATTTTTTTGATGTACTTAGAGGTTAGTGGATTTGTTTGTGGCTAAATATAAACAGTTGAAAATTATTATTCATTATAATCTAGCAAAACCGACTTTGTTTCGCCGCAGGAACAAATAAATTTAATTTCTTTTATGTTATCATCACTATCCTTTTTTAAGACAATTTTAATACCATCATGCGCGTCCTGTTCCATTGTAATTTTAGCAACACCAACAATTTTAGCATCTTCGGCTTTTACTAAATTACCATCTCCGCTTAAAGCTCTATAATTTATTTCTTTGAAAGTATCGTCTTGAAATTCAGATTCCATAATTTACACCGCCTTATTAATTATTAGTGGAATTTTTTCAAGTGGTGCAATCTCATCCGCATTACCGGCATCTACAACAGCTTTGGGCATACCGTAAACCACACAGGAGTCTTCATCCTGTGCAAGGCAATAACCGCCGATATTTTTTAGTCTTAGAATAGCTTCGGAACCATCATGCCCCATCCCTGTCATAATTACTGCAAGCGTTTGTTTGCCATAAACACTTACAACCGAATCAAGCATAACATCCACCGAAGGCCGATGCAGAGTATTATCAGGTTTCGGATTTATTTTAATTGCTACTTTACCAATTCCGGTTTTCTTTAAATTCAAATGATAACCGCCTTGAGCAATATAGACAGTACCACCTTTAACTTCCTCATTATTCTGAGCCTCTTTTACGTTTATTTCGCTCATATTATTAAGCCTGTCGGCAAGAGACTTTGTAAATTTTGGTGGCATGTGCTGAACGATAAAAATCGGGACTCTGATATTTTTGGAAAGTTGAGGAATTACTTTTTGAAGTGATAATGGCCCGCCTGTGGAAATTCCTACTGCAACCGCTTTATAATTATTTATTGGCAATCCGGGGACACTTTTTTTTGCAAATGATTTTGCACGTATTCCTTGCGACATACCACTAATTTTTCTTAATCTCTTGTGTAGCTGAGTTTGCCGGCAAATAGTTTTTACTTTTTTTATTAAATCGGCTTTTATTTCGGAAATATTAACACTTACAAACGACATTTCTTTAGGGATAAAATCTACAGCTCCCAGCTCTAATGCTTTCAAAGTAGATTCAGCACCTTCTGTAGTTAATGAGCTAACCATTATTACAGATGTAGGAGCTTCTTTCATAATTATTTTTAAGGCTGAAAGACCGTCCATTCGCGGCATTTCAATATCCATTGTAATTAAATCAGGACGCAATGATTTAGCAAGTGCTACGCCTTCCATTCCGTCGCGAGCTGTCCCTACAATTTCAATATCCTCATCCGAATTAAGCATTATAGAAAGTGATTTCCGCATAAAAGCAGAATCGTCAACAATTAATATTCTAATTTTTTCGTTCAATTTACTGACCTCACTTTTGTAACTATTTCAGCAATATCTGCAATCATAACAACCTTACCATCGCCCATTATTGTTGAACCGGCAATTCCTTCTATATCGCCAAGATAATTTCCAAGCGATTTTATTACAACTTCTTTTTGCCCGATTAAATGATCAACTTTTAATCCGAATCGTTTTTCCGCTATACCAACTATCACGATATATTGCCAATCACGTTCTTCTTTTTTATTCCCGTTTTCATATAGTAAAGCATCAATTGCCAATAACGGATGAACAGTATCCCGCAGTTTTATACACTCAACTTGATTTACATAATATATATCTTTCTTTGAAATTCTCACCACTTCAATAACCGTACTGAGTGGTATAACAATTGTTTCACCTGAAATATCAACAAGTAGTCCGTGAATAATTGCAAGAGTTAACGGAAGTTTAATTATTATCTTTGAACCCTTGCCAACTTCCGAATCTATTTCAATTACTCCACGAAGTTTGGTAACATTTGTTTTTACAACATCCATCCCTACACCACGTCCGGATACATTTGTTACTTTTTTTGCAGTTGAAAAACCCGGAGCAAAAATAAGATTGTATATTTCTTTTTTAGTTAGTTCATTTGCTCTGTCCTTTGAAATAATTCCTTTTTTAATAGCGATTGATTTTATTACTTCAGGATCAATTCCTTTCCCGTCATCTTCAACCGTAATTATAATATTATTACCTTCGTGCTCGGCAGCGAGCAGAACTTTACCTTTGCGAGGTTTTCCTACTTTTTCTCTTTCCTCCGGAGGTTCAACACCATGGTCAACTGAATTTCTAATTAAGTGAACAAGAGGATCATTAATCTCTTCAATTAATGTTTTGTCCAATTCGGTGTCTTCCCCTTTTATTTCAAGTTTAATTTCTTTCCCAGTTTCTTTACTTAAATCGCGAACTAATCTTGGAAAACGATTAAAAACTTTACCAATTTTAATCATTCTCGTTTTCATAACCGCAAGCTGCAATTCTGTTGTCATCAAATCAATAAATTGTGTTGTCTCCATTAAATTTTGTGCTAATGGTGTACCTTCGTGTTTTATCTGCATTTCAGAATTTAATTGTGCCAACTGATTCCTTCCAAGCACTAATTCCTGAACATAATTCAAAAGATCGTCTAATCTTTCAACATCAACGCGTATAGTATTTTCCCCTTTTTTCGTTGAAGATTTTTTCTCCATTTTATTCAATCTATCCCTTGCCGACATCTTTGCGTTTTTCGGTTTGTCTTCAGAAACTTTAGACTGCTTTTTTTGCGGTGGTTCATTTTTATTAATTTCTTTTTCGTCCGTCTTTCCGGTTTTATGTGCAACAGTTCCGTCATCTGCCTGTTTCTCAGGTTTTACTTTTTCTGCTTTTGCCGGTTCATTACTACCGCCGTTTTCAATACTAGCAATTACGGTTTCAAGTTCTGCCGTTACTTCCGAAGTATCATAATCCTCATTTTTGTTTTCTTCTATAACATCAAGCAATTCTGTAGTAGCATCATATCCGTGAAGAATTGCGTCCATTATTTTTTCGTTTACTTGTGCTTCTCCTTTACGCAACTTATTTAATATATCCTCACCATGATGCGTTAATGCTTGCAGTTTCACAAGACCAGAAATCCGGAAGTCCCTTTAATTGTGTGAAAAGATCTGAAAATATCATTTAATAATTCTTCATCATCCGGTCGATTTTCCAATTCAACTAAATTTAAATCTAATTTTTCTAAAATTTCCCGCGTTTCAACTAGAAAGCCCTCAAATATTTCTTTCATATCGGGATCGTTAAGAAGCGAATAATCCGATTGCTCTGACATCCCTGATTTTCCTTCATCAATATCAGATTCCGGCTTTTGCTGTGCTTCACTTTTTTGTACTACTTCTTCTTCCGGTTCGACAGGTTCGGTTGTTGCAACAGTCTCGGCTTCTGCTTGTATTTCAGGTTCAGCTTTTTCTTCCACGTCCGGCTTCTCTTCTTTTTCAGTCTTTGCCGTTGTTCCGCCGCCATTTTCAATACTTGCAATCACGGCTTCAAGTTCTGCCGTTACTTCCGAAGTATCATAATCCTCATTTTTGTTTTCTTCTATAACATCAAGCAGTTCTACAGTTGCATCATATCCGTGAAGAATTGCATCCATAATTTTTTCGTTTACTTTGGCTTCTCCTTTTCGCAGCTTATTTAAAATATCCTCTCCGTGGTGAGTTAGTGCCTGTAGTTTC
>Ga0114931_10008563_pt1 | contig 12369 bp, 11 predicted proteins | sample 2SBtaG_FD_89579 | JGI IMG/M metagenome (GOLD analysis project Ga0114931, IMG submission 89579) | Deep subsurface microbial communities from Kolumbo volcano to uncover new lineages of life (NeLLi) - 2SBTROV14_V59a metaG | ecosystem: Environmental > Aquatic > Marine > Volcanic | place: Kolumbo...
AGGCCGCCGCCCGCTGCCAGTCAAAGATGAACTCTCCTTGCGAGTCCCAGCGGACGAAAAACGGCACAACGCCCTTGAGTCGCCCTCCCCTATAGAGAGTGATGTAGCGCGGCCACCACGCTGTCGCCTCCCCTACGGCACCCGAACGCTCGAGCGCGGCAAGAAAACCATACTCGAGAAAAGGGTCGCCGCCGTCCACGAGCGCGTTCCACTCGTCGGGGCCGATATCCCCCAACCCCTCGCTCACCGCGAGATGCGTGGAAGGCTTCTCCGTGGGTTCTCTCATGGGTTTCTACCCGCCATTGGATCGTCAGCGTCGCCAATGACGCCCCCCCTGGTGTAGCCGATTCGAACCGCGAACGGCAGGTTTGCAACGACCGGCGGCCGTGGGGCATTGTTTCGCCCGCTATTCCACCGTAAACTTCAAGGTTCGACCGCTTGCAAAACCGACTCGTCCCACGGCCCGCGATGACGGCGGCGGGGACCTCGGGGTCGTTCGAGCAAGAACGCACACGCATGGTTCTGGAGGGCTGAACACACATGTCCGGCAAAGACACGACGACACATTTTCAATGGGATACCAGCGGCAAAGCAACGTTTGACGGTTACGATCTCGCCGAACTCGCCGACACACACCCGACCCCTTTCTATCTGGTTTCCGTCGGGCAACTGCGAGACAACTACCGCCGCTTCCGCGAGGCCTTCTCGATGGTCGAGGGTCTCAAATGCCATTATTCGGTAAAATCCAACTTCGAAAGTATCGTTATCCGCACCTTGTGCGAAGAGGGATGCGGCGCGGAGGTTTCCGGCGCGCTCGACCTCGAACTGGCACGCCGCGCCGGCATGAAACCCGACAATGTCGTATTCGACGGACCCCGTAAAACCGAAAGCGAACTTGAAGCGGCGCTGCGCTTCGGTGTTCACCTCATCGACATCGAATCGATGACGGAAGCACGCATGCTCGACAACATCGCCGGCCGCTTGGGCAAGAAAATCAACGTCGGCATGCGTATCGATCCCTGCCTGAGCAAACCCTACTACGACAAGGTGATCAGTACCTACAAGAAAAAGTTCGGATACCCGATCGACCAGGCCTTGGCCATGGCGATCGCGATCAACGAACTGCCTAACCTAAAACTCGTGTGCATCATGACCCATATCGGCTCGCAGGTTTTCACTCCGACCCGATATCTGAACACACTCGACAAAATTTTCGACCTTATCGGCCAGCTCAAAGCCCGTGGCGTCGAGATCGAGGAAATCAACCTCGGCGGCGGATACCCCGCGCAAAGTATGCGCAACATGAGACTCTCCCGGCGCATTCGCCTGGCGAAGATCCTCGAGCGCTTCGGTCGCTTGGACGCCGACGTCAAGTCGATTGCCGATTTCGGCACCGCCATCGGCAATCACTACAACGAGCTGTGCCGTAGTACGGGGCTCAAGCCCCGACTGTCGCTCGAGCCCGGGCGTTGCCTTGTGAGCAACGCCATGCTGATCGTCGGTCGCATCGAAATTCTCAAAAACAATTGGCTGTTTACCGACATCTCGATCAACGACATCCCCGAAAACCTGTTTTTCTCCGAGTGGCGACTGGTGGTTCCGGGCCAAGCCCCCGACGGTCCCGCTAAAGAATACAACATCGCAGGGCCGACGTTGGCCACCCAGGATGTATTGTACTTCGAACGTGAAGTCGTCGGCGCACGCGAGGGATCGCCGTTCGCGATCCTCGATATCGGTGCCTACAGCATCGCTCGCTCCAACCAGTTCACGCGTCCACGCAACGCCGTCTACGCCGTCGACGCCGACGGCGCACTCAAACTGGTGCGCCGCGCCGAAACCGTGGAGGACGTGTTGCAAACGCAGATCTGGGACGATAGCGAAGAGTCGATGACAACCGCCAAAACCGGCTGAGTACGATTTCCGGCGTACATCGTTTGCCGATAGGAGGCCCGCATGTCCGATCGAGTTACTGTCAACAGCGTCGGCGGAATCGCCGACGTCCGGCTCAACCGCGCCGATAAGCACAACGCCCTCGACAAGGAGATGTTTCGCTCCTTGACCGAAACCGGCCGGCGACTCGCCGAAGACACGTCGCTACGCGCCGTAGTCCTGTCAGGCGAAGGCAAATCGTTCTGCGCCGGGCTGGACTTCGCGAGCTTCATGGAAATGGGCGAGGGTGCCGAGACCGGCCAAGGCCTGCTCGCGCGCGAGCAGGACCGTACCGCCAATGTTGCACAAGCCCCGGCCTACGTGTGGACAGAATTGCCGGTGCCCGTCATCGCCGCGATTGCGGGCCATTGTTACGGGGGAGGGCGGCAAATCGCGCTCGGGGCCGATATCCGCTTCGTGCGCCCGGACGCGCGGCTGTCGGTCATGGAGATCAAATGGGGACTGATCCCCGACATGAGCGGCACACAGACCCTTCGTCACCTCGTTCGTGCGGACGTAGCCAAAGAGCTGACCTACACCGGGCGCATCGTATCGGGAACCGAAGCCGTGGAACTCGGACTGTGCACCCGCCTGAGTGAGGATCCCTTGCGCGACGCCCTCGCCATGGCGCACGAAATCGCCGGCAAATCGCCCGACGCAATCCGTTCCGCCAAGCGCGTGCTCAACGAGTCGCGCGTACTCGACGTGCGCAGCGGCCTCGAACTCGAAGCCGATCTGCAGTCCCGGCTAATCGGTTCTCCCAACCAGCTGGAGGCAATCGCCGCGAACGTCGAAAAACGCCCGCCGCGATTTTCCGACCCCGGCTGACGAGCGCATCGTTCCCCACCGGCGGTATTTGCACACATCGCCGGTAGGTAGCTTCGCTACCCGACTTCGCTACCCGACCGAGGCCGTCCGCCCACCGCCGCTGCCGTCGTCGACGGCCGTCGAACCGGCGAGATCGCTGAAAGGCCGGGGCCGGAACGCGTCCGGGTTCCACCCGAGGTCGACGGCGCCTTGCTCGAGCCAATCCTGCTCGCCCTTGAGAACGCTCGCGGCAACGTCGTTTTTGAGCGTGTCCTCATTCGCCCATAGGTCGCGGAATAGTCGCTTCACCTTACGCCGCGAACCGCGGCAGAACAGATCGGCAAGCGCTTGCGCTCGGTGGGCCTCGGGCAACCCCGCATCCGCCATCCGACGCGCGCGCGAGACCGTAGCCGCCATCACAAACAGCTCCATCACGATGTCGACGGCACGGAATAGAAATCCCTGCTTCCGTTCCATTTGGGCCTGATACATCACCATGCCGTGAAACGACGAGCGCGCGAGCTTGCGACTGGCACGGTCGATAAAGCGAAGATGCCCCGTCAGAGGTCCCCAATCCCCGTACCGTCCCATGATCGTGAGCCCCTTCAACCACAACGGCGGGTACCATCGAGCGTAGAAGCCGAGGATCGACGGCAACGCCGATAGTTTGGCCGACGCTTTCGATTTGGGGTCGATCATGGCGCCGGCTACTTCGAGATGTTTGTCGACGGCTTCGCGCGCCATGAACAGATGCATCACCTCGCTCGAGCCTTCGAAGATCAGATTGATCCGGCAGTCGCGCAACATACGCTCGACGCCTACGCCAAGTTCGCCGCGGGCCGCAAGCGACCCCTCGGTTTCGTAACCGCGACCGCCGCGAATCTGCAGGGTCATGTCCGTGAGCCGCCACCCCTGCTGGGTGTTCCATTCTTTGGCGGCCGCTGCTTCCAGACGAATGTCATAGTCACCGCGATCGGCCATCGAACTCGACAGCAAGTACACGCTTTCCATCGCAAACGTAGTCGCAGCCATATCGGCGATCTTGTGGGAAATCGCTTCGTGCTTACCGATGGGAACGCCCCATTGGTTGCGTACGTTGGCCCAATTTTCGACGATACGCAGGCACTGTTTTGCTTGCCCGGTACACGCCGCCGGCAAACTCAAACGGCCGGTGTTGAGCGTGATGAGGGCGATTTTGAGGCCGCTCCCTTCTTTGCCGATGAGATTTTCACGAGGCACGAAGACATCTTTGAAACTGATCACACCGTTGGCGATCGCTTTCAGCCCCATGAAGCGGCAACGGTGTTCGACCTTGACTCCGGGAGAATCGGTCTCGACGACAAACGCGCTGATTTTCTTGGTCTCGGGGTCGCGCGCCATCACGACCAGCAATTCGGCCAGCGTTCCGTTCGTGCACCAGAGTTTCTCCCCGTTGAGAAGGAAGCCGTCGCCCTGCGCGATCGCCGTGGTCGACAAGCTCGAGGGGTCCGAACCGGCATGGGGCTCGGTGAGCGCGAAAGCCGAGATGGCGCCCTTCGCGCAACGGGGAAGGTACTTTTGCTTCTGCTCGGGGGTGCCGAACAATTTGAGAAGCTGGGGCACCCCGATCGACTGGTGCGCAGACAACAGAGCAATCAAATTGCCATCGTAGCTACCGAGCAACTCCATGGTCTTACAGTACTGACCGACGGAGAATCCGAGGCCCCCATATTCCTTGGGAATCTTGATTCCGAACGCGCCCAACTTTCTGAGCCCGTCGAGCACGTGCTCGGGGTACTCGCCGGTCTGGTCGATCTCGACCGAGTCGACTTCGCTCTTGAGAAAGCGCTCGAGATCCGAGTAGAAGCGCGCGAACTCCGCATCGTCGCTCTCATCTTCGGGGAACGGATGCACGAGAGGAAGGCCGAAATTGCCGAGGAACAACTCGCGAACGAACGTACGGCCCGTCCACTCGGATTCACGGGACTCTTCGGCCACCCGCCGGGATTCTTCCTCCGACGAGACCTCGTGCTGCTTCTCACTCATGGCGAAAACTCCTTTGCGTGCGGGGGTTTGTGCCGTCCTGGCTATCCCCGGCCACGAGCCTCGTTTGTACCTCGAAGAATGTGGCTATGCCAACGCCGAACAGCCTGCACACGAAACGTCAACCACGATCGGGGTCAAATCGCATCAACGAGTTCGAGACCGAACAACGCCGCTTTCTGCATGATGATCTCCGCGATCGTCGAAGGGTCCCCTAGGCCCAGGCGTTGCAGATAGGGTTCCGCCGCCGTAGGAACCGACACGACGCCGCCCAAGCGGCTGAGGTCGGTAAAGGAAAACTCCCGCGACTTTAGTTTTCGGGCCACGGCACGCAAGGCTTTCGCCAGGACGATTTCCTCATCCGTGTAGTCGGTGCCGTAAGGAAATTCGACGAATAGACCGCGTTCGCGATAGGGCGCAAGTAGTCTCTCGAGTCGCTCGGGATGATTGCTGCGATAGCGCTCGGGAACGCGGTACCCTTTGGGCAGTTTGCGTGCACGCACTGCGTCGCGAACCAAGCCTTCTTGAAAGCGCGAATCCGCAACCGCAATCATCGCCTCGACGACCTCGCGATCGCGCTTGCCGCGCAGATCCGCGATACCGTATTCGGTAACGACAATGTCGCGCAGATGGCGAGGAATGGTCGTATGTCCGTAATTCCACACCACGTTGGAAGCCGTATCACCGTCGCGCTCACGGACGGCGCGGATCATAAGAATGGAACGCCCGTCCTCGAGGGCGTGCGCCATGGCGACGAAGTTGTATTGCCCGCCTACTCCGCTCAACACACGACCGTCCTCCAAGCCGTCGGATACCACCGCGCCGGTCGCCGTTGCCATGAGGCCGGAATTGAGAAAACGAGCGTCCTTGCGCTGGGCGCGCTTGAGTTCCTCGCAGCCGTACAACTGATTCACGAAGGAAATACGAGTCATGTGGAACTGCTCGCGTTCACGCCTCGGCATGGATGCAAGCCGCCTGTAAAACTCGCGCGGACCGAGAAAGAAACCGGCGTGGGCCAACACTCCTCCACGTAAGCGATTTCCGAGCCCGTGCTCGGCCACCTCGGCGAGAGCGCGCGGATCAGCGAGATCGACCGGTAGGACCCTTGCTCCGGGCCCTCGGATGCGGCCGTCGCGAAACTCCAAATCCTCGCGGAGAACCCCCCAACGCTGAAGACGGACGACATCGGCCTCTGTAAGCTTCGCCGCCACGGCACCCTGCTCAATCAGGGCCTCGAGCAATCCGCGATCGACGCTTTCGTCGCCGCGCCTGAGATCGAGGACCCTCTGCAGCGCTGCATCGCCGTAGACCTTACGCTTGAGTATCCCGCTTCGGTAGAGTTCCAGATAGCCGTCCACGAGCATCTCCGTGGACGCATACAGGCCCCGCTCGAACGGCTGCAGACCGCCCCAGACGGCTACGGCGTCGCAAACGACATCGACCATGCCCGCGGCATCCACGAGGTTGCGGAACACCCGGTTTTGCTCATGCCGCAGTTGCAGCGTGTAGGTTACCGCATCCCCCATCGAGCCGATTCCGAGCTGTAGAGTCCCGCCGTCCTTGACCAGGCAGGCGGTATGCATCGCAATCATATAGTCGGCCGAACTCACCGCCGGGTTGGGCGGCCCGAACAAGTCGAAGTGATAGCGCGGCGAATCGAGAATGCCGTGGAAACTTTCCGCTCCCAGTTCGGCGTCGCCATACATGAAGGGTAGCTGCGGGTGGACCTGGCCGAGTACCGCCACGGCCTCGCCTGCCGCCTCACGTCGGGCGAACTCGTCCAGTAAATCGAGTGACAGGTCGGAATTGCAACTCAAGCTGAAACGATCGCCTTCTTCACGAGCGATCAGTTGCGCGAGCACATTGACGCCGAAATCGCTCAGATCGCGGACCACGTGGGTGTAGTTCGAACTTATGTAGTTTTCCTGGGCGGATTCGTTGTCCAACAAGGACCCCGGCGGGTAGAAAAATTCGATCACTTCTACGTTGGGCGGCAAGCCTCCGGCGCGCCGACCGAGCGCGTAGCGAAGGTCCGGATAGTTTCCGAAGATCCGTTCGGCCAGGGGCTCGATCAAGCGCTGCTCGAGCCCGTTTTTCCAGCGAGGCCGCTCCAGGGTGAGCGCGGTTACGATGCGCAAATCCAGAGTCCGGTCCTCTCGGGCCCGCCGGTACAGCTCGTTCACGACGTGGTTCGCATTCCCCACGCCCAGGGGCGTGGCCAGGACCACGCGTTTGCCGACTCGGCTCAGCGTGTCTTCCACGCAGTCCTCGACGCTTGTGTAGGATTTGCCGCGATCGTTCATAACACCAGATTAGCCGCCAGGAGAGCGCCAGCGATCATAGCGGAACGTGGACTTTGCCGTCAAAGCCCGGCGCGCGTAAAAAGAAAAGGTCGAATTCGCGTCAATGAACGCGAACCAGGAGGTGTTGTGTGAAGAGGTTCTTCCTGAAAAGCGTTGTCCTCACCCTCGTCGCCGGGCTCATGGTCTTGCCGGCACGATCCGCCGGCGCGGCTTTGGTGTCGACCGGCAGTCTCCTCGCCGGCCAAAGCACCGACGCCGGCCGCAGCCGCTTGCAGACGGCACTCGCGCGTGAGGACGTACGGCGGGGCCTAGCTGCCTTCGGTGTCGACCCCGAGCGAGCCGACGAGCAGATCGCGGCGCTGAGTGACGAAGAGATCGCCGCGCTCGACGGACACATCGACGACCTTCCGGCAGGCGGCGGCGTCGTTACCGCCATCGCGGTGACGTTTGTCGTTCTCGTCGTCCTCGACCTGCTGGGAATTACCGACATTTTCACCTTTCTCCATCCGATCCGCTGAGGCGCACGAGCCGGTTTTTCATCGATGCCGTTCGCATACCCGCACCGTTGGCCGATCCTAGGCATTGTGACAACGCTGGCCCTGTCGGCGTCCGCCTGCACAGCCTCGGGAGTTGCGCGCTGGCCCGCGCAGGCTTCGGTGGCCACCGAGGCGAGACCACATTCGCCGACCGCCGAGGCGGCGCACGCCGCCACCGAACCAGCGACGGTCGTGCGCATCGCCGATGTGCCGTTCTTCGCCCAAAAGCGCTATCAATGCGGACCGGCGGCGCTAGCCATGGCGTTAGAGTGGTCGGGGGAAAAGGTCGATCCCGAAGACTTGGTGGCCTCCGTCTACACCCCTGATCTGCATGGAAGCCTCCAGGCTTCCATGATCGCGGCGATTCGCAGACACGGCAGAATCGGCTACGTCATCGACAGCCCCGACGAGTTGTTCGCCGAACTCAGGGCCGGCAACCCGGTGATCGTGTTGCAGAACCTTCGCTTTTCCTGGTGGCCGGCCTGGCATTATGCGGTCGTGATCGGCTACGACACTCGCGACCGTAGCGTGCTGATGCGCTCGGGCAGCGACGCCGAGCGCCGCGTCGGCTGGCGACGGTTCGCATCGAGTTGGCCGCCCGGGAGCCGATGGGGTCTGGTCGTGCTTGCGCCGGGCAAGCTTCCGGCGACGGCCACCGCGCATGCGTACCTCAAAACCGTCGTCGCCCTCGAACGAGTCGATCAATGGGACGCGGCTGCAACGTCCTACCGTGCGGCCTTGCAACGGTGGCCGCGAAACCTCGCAGCCGCCATCGGCCTGGCCAACGCCGAGTTGGGGCTACAGCGTCCGGTCGCAGCCGAAACCATTCTTCGCGCTACGGTGCAAGAGCACCCGCACAGCGCCCAAGCCCACAACAACTTCGCACATGTCTTGGCCCTCAACGGCAAACACGACGAGGCTCTCCGTCAAGCCAGAATGGCGGTACTGTTGGGAGGAAAGCACACCGAGATCTACCGCCAAACCCTCGAGCAAATCGAAGGCCGCACCCCGCCCTGACCCGCAGGCCCACGTTCGCCGAAGGGCTCGCGCCGGCACAAGCGCCTCACAGGCGGGTTCGGATACGCTCGACGGCTTCTTCCACCTGATCGCGCTTGCCGAAAGCCGACAGTCGGAAATATCCCTCTCCGCAAGCGCCGAAGCCGGCTCCCGGCGTGCCGACCACATGAGCGCGCTCGAGCAGGTCGTCGAAGAGTTCCCAAGAACTCTTGGACTGAGGCGTCTGTACCCAAACATAGGGCGCGTTGACACCGCCGGAGGCTTGCAGGCCGACCCCTTCGAGTCCCTCGCGAATGATCTGCGCGTTCGCGAGGTAGTACTGGACCCGCTCTCGGACTTCGGCCTTGCCGGTGTCCGTGTAAACGGCCGCTGCACCGACTTGCACGGGATAGGAGACGCCGTTGAACTTGGTAGAGTGCCGGCGGCTCCACAGGTCGTGCACCGCTACCGATCGGCCGTCGGAGGCGCGCCCCTCGACCGTCTTGGGCACGACGATGTAGGCGCAGCGCGTCCCTGTAAAACCGGCGTTCTTCGAGAAGCTACGGAATTCCACGGCCACTTCGCGCGCACCGGGGATCTCGTAGATCGAATGCGGAATGGATTGATCGGTTATGTAGGCTTCGTAAGCGGCGTCAAAGAGCAAGATCGCACCGCAGCGCTTGGCATAGGCGACCCACCCTGCCAACGCATCGCGTCCGGCAACGCTACCGGTGGGATTGTTCGGAAAACACAAATACACCAGGTCGACGTCTTGCGAAGGAGGCTCTGGCAAGAAACCATTCTCGTGTGTGCACGGAAGATAGATGATGCCTCGATAGCGACCGGCGGTGTCGGCGCGGCCTGCTCGGCCCGCCATGACGTTGGTGTCGACGTAGACAGGATACACGGGGTCGGGAACCGCCACCACCGCGTCGGCGGCGAAAATTTCTTGGATGTTTCCGCTGTCGCACTTGGACCCGTCGGAAACGAAGATCTCGTCGGCGGCGACCTCGACACCGCGGGCGGCGAAATCGTGTTCGGCGATTGCCTCCCGAAGAAACGCGTAGCCTTGTTCCGGTCCGTACCCGCGAAAGGTTTGCTCGACTCCCATCTCATCGACAGCGCGGTGCATGGCCGTACGCACGCTCTCAGGCAGGGGTAGCACGACGTCGCCGATCCCCAGACGGATCAAATCGGCTTGCGGGTTGGCTTGCTGAAAAGCCGCAACGCGGCGACCGATCTCGGGGAACAAGTAGCCGGCCGCCAAGTTCAAGTAGTTGTCGTTGATGCGGGCCATTTCTGTCGCCTCTCCTCCGCCGCCGCGGCGAAAACCGCCGATGCGGTTCCACGGGGCGCCGGGAGAACCTAGCCGGAGGCGCGCGGAGCTTCAACGCATCCTTTTCCGTTGCTGTCGAATGCCGTATTCTTCCCTGCACGCAAAAAATCCATATAATAACGGCTTCGCCGGCCGTACCGGCACGGGAGACTACCATCCGAATCGCAAACATAGTCATGGCGTGCGTCTTCGCCGTGTTCACGCTGCTTCAATACAACGACCCCGACCGTTGGTTGTGGATTTCTCTGTATGGCTACGCAACGCTCGCCTCGGTGTCGGCCGCGCAGGCCACTTTCCCGATATTGGGCCCCATCGGCCTTCCGCTATACTTGCTTCTCGCCGCCTACTGGTACCCGGGCTCGATGACCGGGGGGCTGGCTACCGAGACGATTCGCGAAACCTTAGGCCTGCTCATCTGCGCAGCCTGGATGGGTACGATCACGGTCGACTGGGCTCGCGGACGGGGCCGCTCGTTTGAAAAACCGGCCGGTTGACCGGGTTCAGGCCTCGCCGCGGAAGGTTTCCTGATCGGGCAGAGCTTTCGGCAAAACGGTTACTCGCCAACGCGAGCCTTCTTCGGCAGCTTGCGGCACCTCACGGAGTTCGCAGCGGTAACCGCGCTCGGCCGCCTGGTCGACGAATTCCTCGGCGACCTTTTTCGAGAAAAACGTCCGTACCGTGCCCGTGAAGATCTGGTTGTCGATTCCCTTTTTTGCCATTTCGTAGAGATACCTTTTAGCAGGGAAGGCGCACGCGGCAAGCGGCCGCGCCGGGTCCGGGTCGTATCGCCCCGAGCGCCCGCGCGTGTACTTGCTTGCGCCCCCGGCACAAAGTATCCGAACGCGTGAGCATCAAGCCGAAATGGTTTATCGAAGCGCTTGCGGCTCCCTTCGAAAGCCGTCGTGTAGAAGTCGCCGGCACGTCGATCCACTACCTCCGTTGGGGGAACCCCGACAAGCCCGGCCTGATGCTGGTGCACGGCGGCGCCGCACACGCCCACTGGTGGGGCTTCCTGGCCCCGCTGCTCACCCACGGCTACCACGTCGTTGCGCCCGACCTTTCCGGCCATGGCGACAGCGGCCGTCGCGACGAATACCCGCGTGACCTGTGGGCCGAAGAGTTGATGGCCGTAGCCGACGACGCCGGTTTCATCGGACCGCCGATCGTCGTCGGCCATAGTCTCGGGGGATTCGTCACCATCGTAGCGGCGTCGCTGTATGGCGACCGCCTGGCCGGCGCCGTTATCGTCGATTCGCCCGTGCGGAAGCCGGCGCCCGAAGCCGAGGAAGGCCAGCGCGGGCGCATGTTCCGCAACCCCAAAACCTATGCGAGCGTCGAGCAAGCCTGCGATCACTTTCATCTCATGCCCCCGCAGCCGTGCGAGAATGACTACATCGTCGACTACGTCGCGCGCAACTCGCTCAAGCAGGTCGAGGGGGGCTGGACTTGGAAGTTCGATCCGCGCGTGTTCGTACGGGTGGATCCGCAACCGATCAACGACTATCTGGCCAACACCCGCTGTCGGGTTGCAATTTTGAGGGCCGAGTACAGCGACCTGGTGCCTCCCGAGACCGGCGCGTACATGTACGAACTTCTCGACCGCAACGCCCCGATCGTCGAGATCCCGCAGGCCTACCACCATTTGATCCTCGATCAGCCCTTGGCGTTTGTCGCCGCCCTGCGCGCGTTGTTGGCCGATTGGGAACATTCGGTACCGCGCCGCAAGGACGCCCACCGGCCGACTCGTCGTGAAGGGGAACGGTAAAGGCGAATCGATGAAGCACGACGCGTTGCAATCGATCGATGCCAGCGTGTGGATAGCGCCCGGCGCACAGATCTACGGCAAGGTCGCGATCGCCGAAGGCTGTTCGATCTGGCCCAACGCCGTCATCCGCTGCGAATGCGAACACGTGAGCATCGGGCGCATGAGCAACGTGCAGGATTTCGCGATGATCCACGTCGGGTACACTTCGCCGACACGGATCGGCGCATTCTGCTCGATCACCCACCACGTGACCGTGCACGGCGCGACCGTCGGCGACGCCTGTCTGATCGGCGTCAACGCCACTCTGATGGACGGCGCCGAGATCGGCGCGGGTTCGATCGTCGCGGGCGGGGCTTTCGTAACCGAGCGCAGCGTATTTCCTCCCGGTTCGATCATTGCCGGGGTTCCCGCCAAGCTCATCAAACGCCAGGACTCGGCCAAGGCCAACCGCATGAATGCGTGGTTTTATCATCGCAACGCCCAGGCCTATCGCAGAGGCGAACACCGCGTCTGGGCCGGCTCCGAGTTCGAACAGTGGTCGGCCGAATTGTGGGCCAAGGTGCAATCGGACGAGGATCTGCGTTAAGATCCCGAACCATGTCGTTGAACCCGATCGACATCCTACGTTTCGTCAAAAACGGCGTCGGTGCCATGCTCAGGAGTCCGACCATGCTC
>Ga0114931_10008564_pt1 | contig 12369 bp, 12 predicted proteins | sample 2SBtaG_FD_89579 | JGI IMG/M metagenome (GOLD analysis project Ga0114931, IMG submission 89579) | Deep subsurface microbial communities from Kolumbo volcano to uncover new lineages of life (NeLLi) - 2SBTROV14_V59a metaG | ecosystem: Environmental > Aquatic > Marine > Volcanic | place: Kolumbo...
ATGACGTAGTCGATACCGCTGTCTGCGGGCAGGTAGTCGAACAAGTTGCGGTCGGTAATAAAATCATCGATCAGCTGAACCTGGCAATCCGGGTTGATATCTATCGCCCGCTGTTTGAGCACCTGTGTCTTTTTCTGCCCTAGCTGGCTGTCCAGGGCGTGAATCTGGCGATTGATATTGGACACGGCGACAGTGTCATAGTCGACCAACAACAGCTCACCGACGCCGCTGCGCGCCAGCGCTTCCACCGCCCAGGAACCAACACCGCCGAGACCAATCACGCCGACCCGCATATCGCGGATCCAGATCGTTGCCTGTCGGCCATACAACCGTTCGATACCACCGAATCGGAGCCGGTAGTCGTCGCTCACGCCTTCAGTGTTCAAGCTTCAGGACTTCACGTGCGTTGCTGCTGGTCTGCCGGGCAATCAGTTCGGCGTCCTCAGCACGCACCTTGGCCAGCGCCAACAGGCACTCGTGCAGATACTCCGGGCTGTTACGCTCACCCTGGTGCGAGGCCACCGTCATGTCCGGTGCATCGGTTTCCAGCACAATCGCCTGCAGGGGCAATTGCCGGGCAAGCGCCCGAATTTTACGGGACCGTTCGTAGGTAAGCATGCCACCGAAACCCAGCTTGAAACCCAGTTGCAAATACTGCTGCGCCTGCTGAATACTGCCGTTGAAAGCATGCACGATACCGCCTTCCACGCGCTGTTTGCGTAACAGTTTCAGCACCTCGTCGTGAGCCTTGCGCACGTGCAGTATGACCGGCAGGCGACTGTCGTGAGCAATCGCCAGCTGAGCCTCAAACAGCACTTGCTGAGCCTGACGATCGGTCTCCTTAATATAGAAATCCAGGCCAATTTCGCCTACCGCTACCGGCCGATAGCGCCCAATGGCCTCAACCAGCTTAGGTAAATGGTCCCGGCTGTGACACTGCAGAAATACCGGGTGCATACCCAACGCCGGGTAGAGTCCCGGCTGATCGCGGCAAAGATTGATCAAGCCGTCCCAGTGTGCAGCATCGACAGCCGGAATGACCATCTGCCTGACACCGGACGCCTGCGCCCGCGCAATAACCGCATCGCGATCCTGGTCGAACGCCTCCACATCGAGGTGGCAGTGTGTATCAATCAACTGCATTCAGTTGCCGCCTGACCGCGCCGGGTATTTCAGTGGCGACACCGGCCCGGTGTTCGAACCAGACGATGGTACCGTGCCCCAGGGTGGATAATTCTTCCGGCCGATCCGCGCGGCGTATTTCATAAAAGGTATCGAGACTGGTGCGGCCGGCCTGTCCGGCATACAAGGTCACATCGACGTCGCCCGGGTAAACCAGTGGTTTGAAATAGGTACAGGAGACATTGGCCAACACCAAGGCATGCGCAGTACCGAGCGACGCCAGCCAATCGACACGCACTTGTTCGAAATAAGTGAAATACAAAGCGTTGTTGATATGTCCAAAGGCATCCATGTCACTCCAGCGCAAGGTATAGCGGGCCTGGTACAAACGGCGCGCATCTTCCGGCAGTGCTTCGAAATAACGCATCGTTGTCAACGCGCCGCGGCCGCGGCGCGAACGCCCGCCAGCACCAGCGCCAGCTGCTGGCGGTAAACCGTCGCAATGCGCCCCGGGTCTGAGGCCAGCAACGTCAAGGGCACACCGAATAATACCGACAACAGCGTGCCCAGTAACAGTGACACCAGGGTGTTGTCAGGTAGATCACCCTGGCTGACGGCCGCCTCCAGGTGGGGTGCCAACCAGGCATCGATACCCCTGATCGGAGTGACCTCGATACCCGCGAGTTCGGGGAAGGCCAGCTGTTTTTCAAGCGCGTTGATCTGCAGCCCGGTATTGAGGGATCCTCCCCGCGCAATCCACGCCAACAACTCAGCCAGGACACCGGGGCGACGCTCACAGGTGCGGGCCACTTCGGCGAACAACCTGTCCACCACCTGCAAACCGCCGGTTTCGGCCGAGGCTCGTTCGACGTGCCAACCCAGCTCCAGTACCCATAGGTGCGCCAGGTAGGTCATCAAATCCTGTTTGCGCGGAAAATAATTAAAGAATGTCGCTTCGGAAACCTCGGCGGCACGGCACAGGCGCTTGACCGGTACCTCGGCAAAAGGCTGTTCACCCAATGCATCGGCCAGCACCCGCGCCAGAGCCAGGCGGGTACGGGCAAACTTACGTTGTCTAAGATCGCCCATAGATTTATATAGTATTCTATAGTTTTAGTGTTACAAGGTTTTTTTATTCGCCAGTACCATTTTTCCGGACGCTTTAAAGCGCCGATAAATTTTGGTATTTATTGAAGCCAATATATTTATTGTTTATTGTATTAATTATATTATTCAGATTGATAAATGTGTCATCACCACAAAATATAATCAAAATTATAAATAAAGTCGTACTGTGATAAGATAACCATGTATTTGTAAGGAATACGATTCGAGAAGCCCAATCACCGGCTGTTTTATTCCCTTGACTTCTGCATAATTGGGATTATTATCCCATATTATGACGAAGTCCCTTCAACAGACGCTGACGCGTGCCCTGCTGACTCTGCTGAAACCGCTGGTACGGGTGCTGCTGCGCAATGGCATCGCTTACGGCAGTTTTGCGGAGCTGGCAAAAAAGACATACGTCGATGTCGCCTTCGAGGCCTTCGCCCCCAAGGGTAAAAAACAAACCGTCAGTCGCGTATCCGCCCTGACGGGCTTGACCCGCAAGGAAACCAAACGCCTCCATGAACTGGACAACCCGGATGCCGACAGCAGCGAACAACGCTATAACCGTGCTGTGCGCGTGATTTCCGGTTGGCTCAACGACGCGGCCTTCCATGGTCCCGATGGACAACCGGCCGAATTGCCGGTTGACGGTAACGCGCCCTCCTTCGCGGCGCTGGTGAAAAAATACAGCGGCGACATCACCACCCAAGCCATGCTGGCCGTGCTACAGGCGGCCTCCTCGGTCGAGAAATGCGAACAGGGTGTCAGACTGGTGCAGCACGCCTACCTGCCCGGGAACGACCCCAGCGAAAAACTGGCGATACTCGGCACCGATACCGCCGAACTCGTGTCGACCATCGACCACAACCTGGTAGCCGCCACCGAAGAACGGCGCTTCCAACGTAAGGTCTCGAATCACAATATGCGACCCGATAGCGTCCCGGCGTTTCGCGCCCTGTCTGCTGAAAAATCCCAGGCGCTGCTCGAGGAGCTCGACGCCTGGTTGTCGGAACACGAAATTGAGGCGACCGAAGACGGCGAAACGTCGGGGCACTATGTCAGCCTCGGCATTTATTTTTTTGAACACGGTCCTGAGAAGGAGGACAAGACATGACAGCCTTCAAGCTGATTGCGGGTAGTGCGCTGCTCGCATTGTTTACAGGACTCGTGGCCTGCGGTGGCGGCGGCGGCGGCGGTACACAGACCGCGGGTATCGGTGGTACCGGAAAAATCGCCAGCGGTAGCATCACCAAGTTCGGCAGTATTTTTGTCAATGGCGTGGAATACGACATCAACAATGCCACCTGCTCGGTCGATGACAGTGACGTGAGCGGTAACTGCCAGATCAATCTGGCGCTCGGTATGGTCGTGACCGTCGAGGGCACGGTTTCCGGCGCTACGGGTACCGCAAGCAAGGTCGTGTTCGATGCCAATGTAGAAGGCCCCGTCGTCAGTCTGACGACCGGGATGGACGGGCTAACCAAGTCATTCTCGGTCTTAGGTGTCAGTGTTAGCGTCGACAAGGCCGTCACTTTATTCGACGATAGTTTTGCGGGCTTCAGCTTTGACACACTTACAGCTAATAATGTCGTGGAAGTCAGCGGCTTCTTCGATGCCGGCGGCACACTGCAAGCGACCTATATCGAAAAGAAATCCGACGCCGCTGTCTTCGGCACAACTCCGGTGGAACTCAAAGGCAGCGCCAGTAATGTCACCGGCAATGGCGGCCCGAACGACAGCTTTACGCTGAATGGCGTCACGGTCACCCTACTGGCCGGCGTCGATCTCAGCGACATGCCCGGCAACCGCGTGTCCAATGGCGACTTTGTCGAAGCAAAGGGCATATTGACCGGCGCCGCCAGTATGGATGCCAACCGCGTCGAGCCGGAAAGCCAGACCGTTGGCATGGACGGTGATGACGTCAGTATCGAAGGCCTGATAAGCAACTTCAGTGGCGACCTGAGCAACTTTCAGGTTGCCGGACAGACAGTCAATGCCAGCGGTTCGTCCTTGGAACCGACCACCTTGCAGTTAGCCAATGGCCTCAAAGTCGAGGTGGAGGGCACGCTAAACGGTACGACGCTGGTCGCCGACACAATCGAGGCCCGTGGTAATGATATAAAAATCGACGCTACGGTCTCGACCATGACGACTAGCAGCCTCACGGTACTGTTGGGTGACGGTAGTATTACCGTCAGCGTCAACAACCAGACCAAAATCGAAGACAGCACCGGCGTAGTCGAAAACCCCAGCCTGAGTGACCTCAATAGCGGCGATTTCGTTGAGATTCGTGGCTTTGAAGATATCGCCGGGGTGGTGGCCTCGGAAATCCACCGCGATTCGCCGGACAACATCCTCCTACAGGGTCCCGTTGACAGTTCTTCGCCAGGCACTTCAATAACCGTGCTGGGCGTCACCTTCAGTACGGATGGTAGTACCAATTTCCAGGACAGTAATGAAGCGCCCTATCCCGGCGGCAGCGGTGCGTTTTACAGTGGCCTCAGCGCCGGCACAATCACCGTCGTCAAAATAAAGGACAGCAATGGCGACGGCACAGCCGAAGAAGTCGACCAGGAAGATTAACGACGACAGACGGCGCGGCCCGCGCCGTGCTCCTGTCCCCACTTGCCCCTCCTTCAAGGAGGGGCTTTTTTTAGGGTGCTATTCCAAAGAGGCCGTTCAACGTAGCTCGCGCACGGTGATTTTGGCAACCGGGTTGCGCCAGTCGTAAACGGCCTCGGCCAGATCACCCACGCCATGAATACCCGGGTGAATAGAGACGTAGCCTTCACCGCCGGTCGGATTGAAGCCTTCACCGGCACAGGCACTGGGTGGCCCGGGAATGCTGACGCAAAGTTCGTCATTGGCTTCCGTACCGGCGTCGTACGCCGGCGAATAAACACTGATGCTGCGACCATATTTGGGAACCCGCACGGCATTTACAGCAAAGAACGCATCGTTGCTGGGGACCAGCATGGAAGCCACACTGACGGTGTTATGTTTCCGGTCACCACTGACGTGTAGAGTCATGCTGCCACCGGGTGGCAATACTCCATCGGCAGTGACCACGTCGGCCGCGCCACCCGCTAAAAGTGCCGCGCTCAAAGGCCCGGTATTACCGCTCTCCGCTAACTGCTCCAGTTCGCTACTGGCCGGATCACCGACATTGAACAAACGCGTGTCGCGATTCAGGGATGCAACCATTATCGGCGTAAATACTTCGTGGCTGGTAATGTTGGTAATCGTGACTTCGAACATCCGGTCGTCGTCATCTGCGGATACCGCAGCACTGACGAGCAAGGCGCCGGCCCCACCATCGTACCGGCTGTTTTTATTAATGATTTCATGGCTGTATTCTCCTTGAAAAAATGTCATAGACGCTTCAGTTGCACACGCAACGCCTGCCAGCCTAGACCCAAGGTTTCACAGCAGAATCACCGAGTTTTCACTTTTCTGTCACGCGACAGGCGCACCCTCACTCAAGCCGGATTGAATTTCCAGCTGAAAACTGAATGTGGTGCCTTCGTCAAGCCGGCTATCGACGCGAATCGCGCTGCCGTGCAATTCGAGGATACGTCGCACGATGGCAAGCCCTAATCCCGCCCCACGGCCACTTTGGCTGCGACTCTTGTCGGCCTGATAGAGACGGTCAAAAATATGCGGCAAGTCCCGTTCGGCGATGCCTGCACCGGAGTCATTCACCCGAACCGCAACGGCGCCCTCGCCGCTGACCACGCCGACAGACACCGTACCGCCAGCCGGTGTGTGTCGCAGCGCATTTTCGATAAGGTTTTCCAACACGCGTTGCATCAAGCCGATATCACCGTAGACCAATGGTACGCCTGAAGAAATATCAGCCTGCAAGCGAACCGATCGCCGCTCGGCAGGTAATTGCAATTTATGGGTGACATCCTGGACCAGTTCAGTCAACGAAAAAGGCTCTGCGAGCAATACCGTGTCGCAGGCGTCCAGCTTGGCCAACTCAAACAGCTCACTCACCAGACGCGCCAGCTGCCGCCCATGACTGAGTGTAATTTCAATATAATGTTGACGTTCCTGTTCTGAGAGCTGCTCCCCCTTGAGTTGCAGGGTTTCCAAATAGCCTTGCAGGGTCGTCAAAGGCGTACGCAAATCATGTGAGATATTGGCGACCATTTCGCGCCGCGCGGCGTCCTGTTTTTGCAGTTTTTCGAGCTGGCGGTCAATTTGTTCGGCCATATGCTCGAATTGCAGCGCCAGCTTATCCACTTCGTCACCGGTATCGGCGCTCAGTTGCTTCAATTGATCGTTATCGGTATGGCTCTGTCCGTAATCCGACATACGGCGGCTCAAACGACTGAGACGCCGCGTCAGCCAGGCAAATACCAGCAAGCCCAGCACGACCGCCACCAGCACCGCACCCAACAGCCAGCCACTGGCGGCGCTTAATATATAACTGGCCTTTATCTGCTGCACCGCATTCGCATACAGCTCACCACCCAGAATGATGTACAGATAGCCTACCCGCTTGCCCTGTTGAGTAATTTCCGCCGCTGAAAATACTTTCTGCTGACCGGGGTGTCTGGGGTCAGGACCCAACAGGGGAAACCTTATCTTGCCGTGGACAAAGGTACGCAGCGGCTCAAGCGCCACCTGCTGCAATTTGACTTTACCCTGGGGAGCCGAGAAGGCCAGGATCTTGCCATTGTTATCCAACAGATAAAGCTCAATGCTGGGGTTTATTACCATAAGCTGATGAAACAGATGCTCCAGTGCTTCGCTGTTTATATCTTTGCCAAGCATGAGCGACTGATTGCTGACGATGTTGTTTGCCAGGTCGCGATTCAGCCGTTGCGCCACTTCCTGCTGATACATTTCGCTGGCACGGTGTAGGGTCTGCAGTTGCACCAAGCCCAGTGCCACCAGTAGTAAAAACAACGTCAACCCCAACTTACCGTATAAACTGTTCATTACTCAGGCCACGTCGTCTGGAGAGGTAAATTTATAACCGACGCCCCATACCGTCAGCACATAACGCGGATTGGATGGATCATGCTCTATCTTGGCGCGTAAGCGGTTGATGTGCGAGTTCACGGTGTGTTCGTAACCGACATGCCCGTAACCCCAGACACTGTCCAATAATTGGCTACGGGTATAAACCCGACCCGGATTGCTGGCAAAATGCCAAAGCAGATCAAACTCTTTGGCGGTCAGCTCTATGACACGGCCTGCCAGCGATACCCGACGTTTTTCGGGATCCACTGTCAGTTGGCCGTAAGCCATGTGCTGCAGCGCCTGATCCTGATTGGCAGCGCTGTCATAAACCTCAACGCGCCGCAACAATGCGCTCACCCGCGCGACCAGTTCGGCCACACTGAACGGCTTGGCCAGATAGTCATCCGCACCGGCTTCAAGGCCTAGTACACGGTCGACTTCCGAATTGCGTGCCGTCAACATAAGAACCGGGGTATAGATTTCACGTTGGCGTAATGCACGGCAGACATCCATACCATCCATCCCCGGTAGCATGAGATCGAGCACTAGCAGGTCATAGTTTTTCTGTAACGCCTGCTCCAGGCCGCTTTTACCTTCTGTTTCAATATCCACCTGCATGTTGCGATCACGCAGGTGCATACCTACCAAGTGCGCGATATCGGGGTTGTCTTCAATAACCAGAATATTTTTTGGGGGCATAGCGATCTGACAGTGATATCTATCACGTTGCCAGCTTAGCCGGCAGTTATCACGAAAGCATCACAAACAGCTGTGACGGGAATCGGCTTCCGCTATTCTCTGATACAGCAGTTTCTACCCGCCTGTTTGGCCTTGTACAGTGCCTTGTCAGCACGCTCGAAACAGGATTCTGCACTGTCGCCCTCGTGAAATTGCGCCAATCCGCAAGACGCGGTGATGGTAACCGCTTCGCTGCGGAAGTGGAAACCGGTGGTTTCGATCATGCCGCGCAGCTTGTCGACGACGGCGACACAGTCGTCTAATTCCGTGCCGGTCATCAGATGAACGAATTCCTCACCGCCGTAACGGGCGATGAAATCGGTCTCACGGATAGCGGCCGACATTTTTCGGGCCAGGGTACGTAGTACTTTATCACCGGCCTTATGACCATAGTTGTCATTGATCAGTTTGAAATGGTCAACGTCCCACATCACGATCACCAGCGGCGTATCAAAACGCTTACAGCGGGCGATCTCCTGTGCAAGGCGCTCCTCATAGGCCAGTCGGTTGGGAATCCCGGTCAGTGCATCGGTTTGTGCCTGGTTCCGTTCTTCACGCATGCGCGAGCGCAGTGACTCGGTTTCACCCTCCAGTTCGCTGAGGCGATCATTCATGGTCGCGATTTCAGCCTTGGCTTTATCGTAGCGTTGTTGTTCTTCGGTGCGGTGCTTCTCCATATGTGTAAGTACCGCATCGATGTGTGTTTGCACCAACTGCTTTATCTGGCCCAGATCGGTGGCTTCGCGTACACCCGTTTCAATGCCGTCGATACCCATTTTGACCGCGCTGTCCAGTTGCTCACCGGCGGCGAAACTATCGTCATAGTACTGCTCGCTGTCCACCAGCTGACGGTCGACTTCCTGCAGGCGTTCGCTCAATTGCAGGAGAAAATCCTCAATACCCTGCTTTTCTTTCTGCGTCTGGGTACGGATTGCCTGCACCAGATCGGCGATTTTTTCCAGGATCGCGTCCCATGAATCGCCTTCCTCGGTATGTTCGATTTCATCATGGATAGCCTCGACCTGATCGACCAGTTCGTCGGGCAGAGACAGCCGCTCCAGCAGGCGAATCAGTATCTCGCGAACTGTCTCCACGGGGCGGGGCGATGCTCCAACGGTAGCGCCGCCTGGCTGACCGCCATCTTTGACATCGCCCGCAGGCGCTTGCTTTTTCTCAGCACCGAACAGGCGCTTAAAGAGGCTGCCACCGGATATTGCCTCACTGGCGCCCCCATCTTTCGCCGGAGACAGTTCCAGCGCAGAATGGATGAGTTCGACAAACCCGTCTATTGTCGTTTGCAGGTCGCGATCCTGTTTGGAATCGAGCTTTTTACGCAGCGCCTTAACTTTTCGACCAGTGCCTTTCGGTAATTCCAAATGCTCCAGCAGAATCAGCAGAGGATTTTCGGTGGGAATGGATTTGCGCTGCTTCCGCTCCCGATCAAGTTTGACCAAGGTGGACGATAGCGCGTTGATGGTGTTTTGCAGTTGTGAACTGCCGACTCGGTCGCGGATAGCATTGCGTAGATCCTGTAGCTGACGATCCAGCGCTTCATCCTGACCATCGGCCGCCAATGTCAGGCGGGAAATCGTTTTACGCAACAGCTCGTCGGCCTGCTGCCACTGTTTTTCTTTACTTTCGCTTTCTTCAAGCTGCTCGAAGTACTTGCGCTTCCATTGCTCCAGTTCCGACGCGTCTTTATCGATATCCACGTCGCGCGTCTACCCTCAGGTATGCAGTTCGATATTCTTAGGCAGGACCACTTCCATTGCCATAGGCAAATGATCGGAAAGCGGGTAATTCAACACCTCAGCCTTGGCGACTTCGACGGTCGGCGTCACAAGAATATGGTCGATATTGCGCCGTGGTCGCCAGCTCGGGAAGGTATTCATACCGTGTAATGGTTCGGTCATCAGGGTTTTGTTGAGCAGCAATTCCATTTCATCACTCTCAGAGCGACAGTTCATATCACCCATCAGCACGACATGCCGGTAGTCATTCACCAGGTCAGCAATGTAGTCCAGCTGGTTCATGCGTCCACGCCGACTCAGCGCCAAGTGCACGATCAACACCACCAGCGACTCAGCACCGTCGCCGAAACGCACCGCCATGGCCCCGCGCCCGGGTATGCGGCCCGGCAAGCGGTGTTCGGTGATCCCGGTCGGCCGATAGCGGCTGACCACTCCCAGGCTGTGTTGGGCAAAACGACCGATACGGCGGTTGGTCTGGTCATCCCAATACGGAAAGCCGGCGCTGGCCGCCAGGTATTGCGTGATATTCACAAAACCGCTGCGGGCACTGCCGGCATCGGCTTCCTGTATACCAACTACGTCATAGGTGCTCATCAACTGGGCTATGCGATCCAGGTTGTCGAAACGCTGCGGGTGATGCAGCACATGCTTCCTGCTGTGCGTCAGATACTGGCCATAACGCCGCGTCTTGATACCGATCTGAATATTATAGCTGAGCATCCGCAGCGTATGCTGTGGTGCGCGTTCAACTTGTTTAACAGTGGCGGCAGAGGGCATGGCGGTTCAAATCGGGCAGACCAGGTTGCCCAGCTGCTCGGTCAGCTTTAAATTTTCACTATAATCGACAGGACAGTCGATAATACTTACGGTCGGCTGGCTAAGCGCATCCTTGAGGATGGACTGCAGCTGTCCCGGCCCGCTGACCCGGTAACCGCGCGCGCCGAAGGATTCCGCGTACTTGACGAAATCCGGGTTGGTAAAATCGACGTGCGACGCACGCTGAAACTGGTTCATCTGTTTCCACTCGATCAGGCCATAGCCCGCATCATTCCAGATCAGGATGACAATCGGCACCTGCAGGCGCATGGCAGTTTCGATTTCCTGCGAATTCATCAGAAAACCCGCGTCACCGGTGACGGCGACCACGGCTCGGTCGGCGGCCACCATCTTGGCGGCGATGGCCCCGGGCACGGCAATCCCCATGCTCGCAAAGCCATTCGATATTATACAGGTATTCGGCAACTCGCAGCGGAACATGCGCGCCATCCACATTTTATGCGCGCCGACGTCGCAGATAACAATATCGTCCAACTCCAGCACCGTGCGCAGGTCCCAGATGATTTTCTTCGGCTTGACCGGGAAGCCCGGGTCGTCGCTGTGCTGATTCATCTCCTCGATCAGCGCCTCGCGCAGCGGCCGCATCAAGTGGCCCTGGTGAGGCGTTACCAGGGCTGCAATCCGCATCAGACTGTGCTTTATGTCACCCAGCACGCCAACCGTGACGTTGTAGTGTTCATCGACTTCAGCCTGGGTACGATCAATATGGATAATGGTACGGTCGCGGGTCGGATGCCATAAATAGGGGTGGTATTCGACCAGATCGTAACCGACACAGATGACGACATCGGCGCGGCTGAAACCGCAGCTGATATAGTCGTTGGCCTGCAGACCTGCGCTGGCCAGCGTCGTGCGGTTGCGAAACGGCGTGACACCCTTGGCCATGAACGTATTGGCCACCGGGATATTGAGCCCCTCGGCAAAATCCGCCAGGTGTTTCCAGGCGCCGGCGCGTACCACGCCGTTACCGGCCAGAATCATGGGGTTGCGCGCTTCCGATATCAGCTTGGCGGCACGCTCGACCTGCTGCTGCGGTGGCTCGGGCGGAAACGGCCGGTTCACCGGCAACGGCCGGGCCACGGCCGGCAACTTGGCCAGATCTTCCGGAAACTCGATAAAGACGGCGCCGGTTTTTTCCGACTGCGCCACCTTGAAGGCCTTGCGCACGACCTCCGGCACCACGTCCGGCGCCAGAATGCGCGACACGTACTTGGTAATGGGTCGGAACATCTCTTCCAGGTCGAGCACCTGGTGAGATTCCTTGTGCAGCCGGTTGGTGCCGGCCTGGCCGGCGATAGCCACCAGCGGCGCATGATCCATGTTGGCATCGGCGACACCGGTCACCAGGTTGGTGGCGCCCGGCCCCAGTGTCGACAGGCACGCGCCGGCATGTCCGGTCAGGCGGCCGTAGACGTCGGCCATAAAAGCCGCGCCCTGCTCGTGGCGGGTAGTGATGAAACGGATGCTGGAATCCAGCAAGGCATCCATCAGGTCGAGATTTTCTTCTCCCGGAACACCGAAGATGTATTCGACACCTTCGTTCTCAAGGCACTGGACGAATAGTTGGGCAGCGTTCAAGTCACTGCGCGGCGGCCTGGGCCTTGCTGTCAGATCCCTTACGTTCTTTGGCCACCAGGAAGTCAACCACCTGCAACATCTGTTTGTTGCCGCCGGCCAACTTTGCCGTCGTGCGGTACTTGCCGTTGACAATCAGGGTCGGGACGCCGGTCACGCCATACATTTCACGTACCTGCTTGGCGCGGTTGGTTTTGGTGATTACCGCGAACGAACTGTAGGTCTTGTCAAAGTCGGCCTCGGATACGCCGTGCTCTTTAAA
>Ga0114931_10008565_pt1 | contig 12368 bp, 11 predicted proteins | sample 2SBtaG_FD_89579 | JGI IMG/M metagenome (GOLD analysis project Ga0114931, IMG submission 89579) | Deep subsurface microbial communities from Kolumbo volcano to uncover new lineages of life (NeLLi) - 2SBTROV14_V59a metaG | ecosystem: Environmental > Aquatic > Marine > Volcanic | place: Kolumbo...
CCGTACCTAATGGCACGTTGGTTAGAGCAATTAATGTAGTTCTACCGATATCGCGTCCCTAACGAGACGAAATCTTAGATAAGATTCAATTACTATGGTTGTTAGGTCAGGATTGGGTTTTAGGGAGGCTGTTTTCATGCCTCTCAATCCCCTGAAGGGGACTTTTGATTTCGGGTAGAATGGATTCCTTCCAGATAAATCAGGATTTCATCTTGCTCTGTGAGATTACTATGTGTTCTGTGGTTATTGAGAATGTGAAAAAAACAACCGCAGAGCCCACAGGGGGAAACACAGAGTTGGTCGGGATTAAGGATTGTTCCAGATACCGTCCCTTTCTTACAACGGTATGTTCGTACCCTTTTCTACGTCTGTACTGTCCGGAACAGCGCTCCGGGCTACGTTTGGTTGTGCTTCTTATCTCAAACGTTCGCTAACGACTGTTGAGTTCCAGGTGGCGGGCTACGTATTTGCCGAGGATGTCAAACTCAAGATTGACAGAGCTGCCGCTGGTTAGCGTGTTGACATTTGTGTGATCATAGGTGTAGGGAATGATTGCCACGGTGAAAGTCTCATCAGTAAGCCGGGCAACTGTCAGGCTGATGCCATCCACAGAGATACTTCCACGGCCAACCAGCAGCGACGCAAATTCAGCAGGATATTCGATGGTGATAAGATAATCCGTGCCCTCTTTACTGATTTCGGTAACACGTCCGGTTGTATCGACATGTCCCTGAACAATATGACCATCAAGCAGTTGGTTCATGGTTAGCGATCGTTCGAGATTGACTAACTGGTCTTTTTCCATATCCCCGAACGTTGTCTTCCGGAGCGTCTCCTCCACAGCCTGCACGATGAATTCGTTGTTCGCCTGCTTCACGACCGTCTGGCAGACACCGTTGATGCAAATGCTGTCGTCAACCTCAAGAAGATGCGCAATGTTACTCTCAATCGTGAGTTCCCGTCCTCCATCCAGTTCATTGATGGATTTTATATAACCGGTGTATTGAATAATTCCTGTAAACATGGTTCAATCCATTAAAAATATCCGGTGAAGAGCAGATCGCTGCCGACCGGCTCCCAATGTGTTTTTCTAAATGTTACAATCTCATCAATGCGGTCGATGCCAAGACCGAGGACAGAACGTGTGCCGCCGCCCAGCAGCTTGGGTGCGACGAAGAGTTCAAGCTTGTCGACCAGGTTGTTCTTGATCATGGTGCTGGCTAACCGGCTTCCCGCCTCGACGAGGATAGATGTGATGGGTATCTCTGCGAGTTGTCCAAGCGCCTGATCGAGGTCGGAATGTCCGTCGACCTCAGAAACGAGAATAGTCTGCCCCCTGAAGTAGTTTGGTTCTAAAAGCTTCAGCATAGGGTCAACCGATTCGCCGGCCTTCTCTTTGTTGTGGGTGATGACGATCGTCTTCTCTTCATGCTGATCAGTGAACAAGTCAAGTTCACGCGGGAGGCTGAGGTTGCCATCGATAACGATGCGGTATGGCTGCCGGCCTTCCACTTGCCGAACCGTAAGTCTCGGGTTATCGAGAAGCGCCGTGTTGCGGCCTATCATCACTGCATCGTACTCGCTGCGCCATTGGTGGACACGTTTCCTTGCCTCCTCGCCGGTAATCCAGCGTGATTCACCGCTTGGCGCAGCTATGTAGCCATCGAGCGTCTGTGCTATTTTAAGCGTGACGAACGGCTTATGATACTTCTGAAAATAGATAAAAAATTCGTTGAGCCGTTCTGCTTCTTCGCTGAGCAAGCCGGTATCAACTTGTTTGCCTGCCCGCCGAAGGATTTCGATCCCTTTGCCGTTGACAGCCGGATTCGGATCAACCATAGACACAACCACACGTTTGACCGGCGTCTTGCTCAATGCAATGGCGCACGGCGGCGTTTTTCCATGATGAGAGCACGGTTCGAGAGTTACATAAACCGTTGCATCAACCAGGTCGGCAGGCTCTGATACTGACTTCAATGCATTGATCTCGGCATGTGCCTCGCCAAAACGTTCATGGAATCCCTCGCCGATTTTATCCCCTTCTTTAGAGACAATGACACATCCAACCAGTGGATTGGGCGCAACATACCCTTTGCCTTTGTCAGCAAGCCTGAGCGCCCGTTTCATCCATTTTGTGTCGGTATCCGTAAATATGGCTTTGGATGTGGTTGACATTTCCAATCAAGTTGAAACAATGAGGTTTCCTGTTGAGTTGTCAGGGTTTGATAACCTCATTAAATGAGCATTAATTCAAAAGCTACGCAACCTCAATTGCAAACCCAAAGAAGAGTTAGAGTATTCCGCAACAAAAAAGGCAGAACGGAGGACCCATTCTGCCTTAATCATAATCAGATAAAATTATTTACCGCAGGAGCTGGGCCCTGTTGTCCACAATGTCAGCATTCTTCTTAAGCTGATCGATCCATGTTTGACCGAAAAGGCGTTGTTTCTGTTGCTCAAGCTGCTGACGAATCTGCTGACGTTCCTTGCTGGTCATTTTCGACGGATCGGCATTCGTCCGCTTGGTGACTTGGATAACGAACACGGCAGACTCACCGGCTAATGGTCCGGTAACCTGGTTCAGCTTGGCGCCAAACACATCACCGATGATTTTAGGCTCACGTCCGCCGTTTGGAATGAACTGACCGCTAAACAGCGTATTTTCAGACGTGTAGACTTTTGCGTTTTCAGCTTTGGCCAGTGCATCAAGTGAGGTGTTTTGCTTCATCAGATCAGACACCTTCTGCATGAGTTGCTTTTGACGAAGCTCAGAGCGCACAGCCGGAGTCAATTGATCTTTTATTTCATCAAAGGAACGGATGCCAGCCGGTTTGATGTCGGTAACCTTGAAGACAACAAACTGATCAGGCAATTCGATGGCTTTTGAGATTTTGCCTTCTTCAGAACGTTCAAGAGCATTGAGCATCTGCTGGCTTTGACCGATACCGGCTATGAAAGGCGTTCCTTCCGTTGCCATCGATTGATGCACCTGCAGCTTTTCTTTTTGGGCTTCATCCTGGAAATTGGTCTGTGTGGCATAATAGCTGAAGTCATCCGCATTGGAAGCCACCTTGTCGACGGTATCGAGAGGGTCGGCAACAATGTCTTCACTCATATCAGCAAAAAGCACTTCTTTTTTGCCTTTTACAGTGCGTTCGCCCAGTTTCTTGATCATGTGCACGCGGCCGTCAATAGTGATCACATCACTGATTTCACCCTTCTTCATGTCGAATACACGTTCGTAGGGTTTGCGTACTTCCGATTTTTTGACCCAGCTTCCGGTGTATGGAGTAGCTGATTGATTGTTGGCCAAAAATAATGAATCGTTCTTTGCCGCCTTGAAATCGTCCCTGAGCTTCTTCACTTCATTAATGGTCCGGACCGTATCCTTGTGTGTTGGAGCCTTGCTAAAGGTCACATACTCAAAATTCCACGTCTTATCGCGATGGTATTCTTCTTTATGGCGATTATAGTAGTCGCGCAACTCAGCGTCGGTCACCTGTATCGTCGAATCCGGGATGGTAGCATATGGGATTCGGATAAAGTTGAAGTCAGCACTCGAGTTTTGGCGTTCCCATTCCTGTTCGATCTCAAGGTTGCTAATTTGCAAAGCCGACTGGATATAATTTCCAAGCTTCTCACGACGGCGTTTCTCACGAAGCTGATGTTCGATCTGTATCCATGCTTTGGTATTTTCGGGGGCATTGATTGCAGCCTGTAAGGCAACACGGTCGATCGTTCCGTCTTTTTTGCGGAACTGCTGTGCGATAAGAGGATCCGGGTTTTTGCCCGTTACCATATCAACAATCTCAGCGTCCGTAACCGTGATACCCAGTTTTTTCATCTTATCTTTGAGTATCTGGTTGAGCACCAGCTGGTTCCAGGCGAGATCTTCATAATATGCCTGCATTTCAGCAGAAGAACCATTGTTTTGGTTTCCGGCACGCTGCAGATAATTATTGACGAGGTTATTGTAAGCTTCAACGGAGATGGGGGCGCCATTTACCGAGCCAAGGTCATGAGGACCGCTCATAATAGCGTTAAATACCTTGGTATCACTAAGACCCCACAAGAGTCCGAACGAGATGATCAAGAGCCAGAGAATATACTTCGTACTGGCTCTCATTTTTTCCATTACACCCATGAAAAAAACCCTTTAGATGGTGTTATTCTGAATTATGACAAAACGTGATGTACGAATTTCGTTAATTAAGCCTCAAAATATACTGCTTGGTCTTACCAAGAGCAACGCATAACCCCCATCTAATCATATGTTCTTCGTGTAAATCCGTGTGGGAAAAAATCAGAATAGCTTTATTGTTACGTGGCGAAGGTAGTCCTGAGGACGCTCATTGAAGTGGCGCAGAGTCTTTTGCAGGTGAAAGGTCAGGCTGTCGAGGTTATTGTAGAGGTGATCATCATTAACCAGTTTTCCAAGCGTTCCCTGTCCGTTGTTGATTTTTGTGAGTATCTGGTCGAGTTGGCCGGATACTTTGTTGAGTTTGGCAGACATCTCACTGATGTCATTTGAGCTCTGTTGAAGATTGGTGAGCAACGAGTCGAGTTTGTCACGATTTTTTGTGCTCAGGGTATCAACATTGCCAAGGATGTTCTTAAAGTGTGTAATTGACGCCTGGATGTCCTCATTTTTCTTTTTAAGGATGGTATTCAGCTCGTCACTGCTTTCTTTGAGGTTGCCAAGAGTGCCCTCCAGATTCTTCTTCACATTGTTGTTAAAAACCTGGTTGAGGCTAATCAACAAATCGTTGACATTGTTTGAAACTTCAGCAACTTTATCTCCGATCGTCAATCCTTTTTTCTGGATCTCGCTAAACATACCCTGATCATAGACACCGGTAATGCGGTCACCATCGTGCAAGTAACGGTTGGAATGACCACGATCGATGACAACGGCTTTACTTCCCAGGAGGTCGGTTGACCGGATATACGCTTTTGAATCGGATGGGATTTTCAGCTTCTCGTCGAGGCTGACCACTACACGTACACTATCGCTTGGGAGCAGCCTCAGGCTTTTAACCGATCCGACATCGACACCGTTTATATAGACCTGCTTGCCTGCAGTCAGGCCGCTAGCTTGCGGGAGGACAGAAATCAGGTTGATCGACGATTTAAAAATGGGGATTCCTCTCATGTATCGGAAACCGAGGACTCCAATTATCATCGCCCCAACTATGGTGAGGCCAATTTTTGCTTCGTTTTTCGTGAATTTCAAAATAGTTTCTTTTTTGTTATTCGTAACAAATTAGCTGATCAAATATTCCGATGCTTTAATAAAATCGCGTAGATTCTTCTGCTCAGCGTGTTGCATCTCTTCGACGGTGCCCGACCAACTGATCTCCTGATTGTCGATATATGCGGCCTTGTCTGCTACTTTCAACACACTGTGAATGTCGTGTGTTACCACGATTGAGGTGATATCGAGACTGTCGGCCATATAGTTGATCAAGTCGTTGATTTCATCAGATGTCAATGGATCCAGGCCTGAAGTAGGTTCGTCATATAACAAATAATCCGGCTCTGTTACTATGGCACGGGCAAGGCCAACGCGTTTGCGCATCCCGCCGGAGAGCTCGGCGGGTGATTTGTCGCCAATTTGCTTTAAATCAACCATCTCGAGACTGCGAAGGGCCCGTTCCTGTATCTCATCTTCTTCCATTACCCTGAAATAGCGTAAAGGGAAAGCTACATTCTCGAATGCGCTGATGGAATCAAAGAGAGCAGCACCCTGAAAGAGTACGCCAAAACGTTGCCTCAGTTTACGAAGGTTCACGTAGTCTTTTTCGAAAATATTTTGCCCATCTATACTAATGTAACCCTCATCGGGATACAATAACGCATTAAAGTGCTTGAGAAGCACGGATTTCCCTGAACCGGATTTGCCGATTACGGCCAGAGTTTCTCCATCCAGAACATCGAGATTTACATTCTGCCAGATCAGATGGGAACCAAAACTTTTTTTCAGATTTCTTATTTCAATCATAACTGGAATTTACAATCCTGACCAGTCTTCTAAAGCAACGCCTCAAAGTTAACATTTTTAACAAACTGTTCAGAAGTGACTGCAAGTAACGTGTTCATAAAAGAATACTTGCCAGAATCAGGTCGGCGAAGAGAATGTATATACAGCTTAATACCGTTGCCTGGGTCGTTGCCTTGCCAACCCCTTCAGCCCCGCCGGTCGCATAATACCCTTTGTAACAAGCTATTGCTGTGATTATAAAACCAAAAACCAACGACTTGGTCAGTCCAAAAACTACGTCTGAACCAAAGAAATATTGCTGTGCACCCGTCATAAACTCAGCAGGGGCAAGTGTTCCGAGAAGTGCACCCGATGCAACACCGCCGATGATGCCCGATGTTGCTGCAAACACATAAAGTAACGGAAACATAACAATCCCTGCCAGCAGCCGGGGCATGACCAGGTATGTTACAGAGTTAAAGCCCATGGATTCCAGCGCATCAATCTGTTCGGAAACACGCATGGTGCCAAGCTCGGTGGCTATCCGGGCGCCGACCCTTCCTGCGAGGACGAGACCACTGATTACAGCTGCCAGTTCAATGACAGTCGATTGAGTAACAATTGCACCAATCGTGGATTTTGGAATCAGTGAGGTCGTCAGCTGGTAAGCAGTTTGTATCGTCATAACCGATCCGGTAAATACGCCGGTCAGCAGAATAATCGGAAGTGAATCATACCCGGTTTTTATCATCTCGAGCAGCAGATTGCTGCCATAGGTTTTCACCTCGGTAGACGAGCGAAGTGTCTTGTAAAGCAGATTACAAAAACGTCCTAATTCTTCAAATAAGTTCATGTTATACGATATTGTAAAATCGCCGTAAATTGCTGTATGTACAGGCAACCGGGTCATGTTGTATGTTATTTGATGGTCTGCATCAACCCGGTATTGCGCACAATTTCGTCGTCAATATACGGCCTCTTTCGCATTTCATGCGCATAAAATTTGGGTTATATTGCCAAACGTTTGCATAACCAAACCCAGCTAACCCATAGATGCGCTTTAAACTAAGTATATGGCTGATCCTGGCTTTTCTACCAATCGATGCCATGTGTCAGTCAGCCATTCATTCTACGTATCGATTTCTTCTGGTTCCGCCATCGGCCTATGCATCGGCCCTTGGTGGCGACGGCGTGTCTCTGAAGCAGGGCGATTTTTCCATGATGACCCTTAACCCCGCCTATATAAGTGAAAGTGATCATCGTCACTTCTCTTTATCATACGTAAATCATATCTCAGATGTAAATTTAGGGATGTTGAGCGGGGCAGGGCATTTCCCAAAGATAGGTACTTTAGCAGGAGAACTTCGATATCTCAATTATGGAAAGCTGATCCGCGCCGATGCCGAAGGAAATCGGCTGGGTACCTTTCAGGCATATGATATGTCGCTGAGTGTGGCACTGAGCCGCACACTCCTTCCTGGACTACGTTATGCTGGTGGTGTCACGCTTATTCGTTCATCTTATGGGCAGTATCAATCCTCGGCGGTGGGAATTATGGGAGGCCTCTGGTATGAGATACCGTCACAGGATCTGACCCTGGGAGCATCGATAACGAATCTCGGCGCACAGATTCAGAAATTTGAAGCGACGAATGAACCCCTGCCGATCGATATCCGCGTAGGTGCATCCAAGAGGCTCGAACATATGCCCCTCAGGCTCTCCCTCACGATGCACTCGCTTAATCGGTGGGAAATGCCAACGGTCACCGACACCCGAACACCTACATTCTCACAAAACCTGGTTCGTCACATGGAGTTTGGTGCCGAGCTGCTGCTAAGCGAGTACGTTCAGATTGGTCTTGGCTATAACCGAATGCGGCATGAGGATCTGAAATCGAGCAATCGCCTTGACCTGGCAGGAACGAGCATCGGTTTGATTATTCATACAAAACGTCTCCGTTTTGATGTCAGCCGGAGTTCGTGGAGTGACGCTGGAGGATTATTGCAGCTGAGTATACAGAGCACCTTCTGATCAAACAACATAACATCGATGGGTAAACGCAGGAAATCCTTATACCGGTTTGAAGGCGATTTTCTAAGACGTAGAATCGTGGCGGCATCGCTGTTTTTAGTACTGGTGTTTGTGGTTGGCACCGTCGGGTATCATCTTCTTGAGGGAATATCGCTGTTCGATGGTTTTTACATGACGTTTATAACCATCACAACCATCGGGTTCAGCGAGGTCAAGCACTTTTCGACCGGCGGACGAATATTAACGGTTGTACTTTCTATATTTGGCATAGGTTCCATCGCGTATATGGCCTCGCAAACAACTCAGGCGATTTTTGAAAGTGACCTGATATTGAAACGCGCACTCAGGCGCAAACTGGAGCACATGCAGAATCATCACATAATTTGCGGATACGGACGGATAGGCAGGCGGATAGCTGAGGTTCTTACTGAATCGGATATCGAGATTGTTGTCGTTGATAACCGTCCGGATATCATAACTCGTCTTAAAGAGCGCGGTATCCCTTATGTGGAAGGCGATGCCAGGGAGGAGGAAACCCTGAAACGGGCAGGCATCGAAAAGGCTCGCGGTCTTGTCTGTACGTTGTCGAATGATGAAGTGAACGTGTTTGTGACACTGATCGCCCGGGAGCTCAACAGCCGGTTATTCATTATGGTGCGTACCAACCAGCAGCAGAATACGCGAAAGATTTTGCGTACAGGGGCGGATAAGGTAATTTCGCCGTATGAAATTGGTGCCGACCGGATGGCAAATGTTATATTGCGTCCTAACGTGGAACTGTTTGTCGACCGGATTGTAAAGTACACTGATGAGGAACATTTCTTCGAAGAAGTACTGATTACAGAAGATTCTGATCTCCATGGAAAGACCATTTCCGAGGCGGATATCCGCAGCAAGTACAATCTTATGATTATTGCGATAATCCCGGGCGATAGAGGCAAGATCATGTTTAACCCGGGCAGCAGGGACAAGATCAGGATAGGAGATATTTTGATTGTTCTCGGTGAACGCGATCGAATCGACAGGATGCGGGAAGAAGCTTGTGCGGATCGTCGCACACTGGCCGACAGAGTTGCGGGGGCCGATTATCTTAAATTAAAAATGAAGTCCGGTTCAACGGACTAAATGAAAATGAAAATAGAATTATATGATTCGATATCTCACAGCAGGTGAATCGCATGGGCCGGAGTTGACCGGAATCGTGGAAGGTGTACCGGCAGGTTTACCTCTGACAGAAGATGAGATAGCTCACCAACTGGCACGCCGTCAAAAAGGATACGGGCGCGGCGGCAGAATGGCATTCGAAAAGGATCGTGCCGTGTTTGCATCGGGTGTTCGCTTTGGGAAGACCATGGGAGATCCCATCGCCATGCGTCTCGTGAACCGTGCATATGAGAAAGATGCCGTCGGATGGCCAACGGTCATGTCAAAAGATGGGGACGGGAAAGATGTGGAACGTATTACGATTCCCCGTCCCGGTCATGCCGATCTCGTGGGAGTTCAGAAATATCGTTTTAATGATATTCGACCGGTAATCGAACGATCCAGTGCGCGAGAGACGGGTATCCGCGTTGCTTGTTCTGCAGTGGCCCGATCGTTCCTGAGATATTTTGGTATCGAGATAGGCGGGCACGTGTTACGCATAGGCAGTGTGGGTGACGAAGACTGGGAATCGGTGAGAAATAGAACACAACCATTGATGGGCAACGGTGCGGAAAACATATCCGACACGGCCGACGAGTCGGAGGTACGTTGTCTGGATCCTGAACTGACGGAGCAGATGGTTGATGAGATCAAGGAATTTAGGAAAATGGGCAGTTCCCTCGGCGGTGTCTATGAAATTATCGTGACCGGATTGCCGGCCGGACTGGGAAGTTATGTCCACTGGGACCGAAAGCTTGACGGACAGCTTGCCCAGGTCATCATGGGAACACAGGCAATGAAGGGCGTTGAGATCGGATACGGTTTTGAAGCAGCACGACATGGCGGTCATGAAGTACACGATGAAATCACGTGGGACGGTCAATCGTACCGCAGAGCAACGAATAGGGCAGGCGGTCTGGAGGGTGGAATGACAACCGGTATGCCGTTGGTCATTCGCGGTGCCATGAAACCTATTCCGACCATGCTAACGCCGCTGGAAACCGTCGACATCGATCGTCATGAAGTAACAGAAACGAGATACGAGCGGTCGGATGTCTGTGCATTGCCGCGGGCTGTTGTTGTCATCGAGAATATTATCGCCCCGGTTTTAGCCAATGCGTTTCTCGAGAAATTCGGTGGAGACTCTGTTGAAGAAATTGAAGAACGATACAAAGTTGCTCAGAGTTGAATTCCAAAGATTATTGGGTTTAAAAACGTATCGATATGAGTGACAAGATGATCGAACGGTTGCGTGCTTATCTGGATAAGGATCCGGATGATACCTTCACCAGGTTTGCACTTGCCCTTGAGTATCAAAAAAAGGACGATGTCGAACAGGCACGGTCGTTATTTGAAGCGATTCTGTCCGACGATCCAAACTATGTTGGTACTTATTATCATCTTGGCAAGCTATATGAGCAGATGAATGCAACAGAAAAGGCCCGGGAAACGTATCACAATGGTATCCGGGTTGCGCAAACAGCCAATGACCACAAATCACTTGCTGAATTGCAAGAAGCGTTGCAAGTTCTCGAATAGTCCTGGTACCCGGGAATACTTAGTGAAATTTGGATGACGAGCTGGAATGAATTCTTCCAAAGAAATACTTTACGTACAAAGGATAAGAAGCTGAGCGCATGATAGTTAAAAAGATATTTCACACGGCAGCAGTTGGTTTAACAGCATTAATGCTTCTGGCAGGTTCCCCGGCGCTGGCCCAGCAAAACAGTCAGCCACGCGAACATACTGTAAAGACCGGCGAAACGCTGTATAGTATTGCACAGCAATATAATGTCACCGTGCAGGACCTGATGAAATGGAATCATCTGAACAATAATGATATCCAAATTGGTCAGCAGTTGATGGTGGCTCCGCCCAAACAGGAAACGGGAGGCGCACAGGAAGCTTCAACTGTGAAGCATGTTGTGAAGAAAGGGGAAACACTGTTCAGCGTTGCACGACAATACGGAGTGACCGTTGACCAGCTGAAATCCTGGAATAATATTCAGGCCAATGCATTAAATGTTGGTCAGATTCTTGAAATTCATAATGCCGGACAAGCGAACGCAGGAGCAAATAATGCATCACCAACCCCTCCAGCAACAAAATTTATCCAGGGTAATACCGGACAGACCCAGGTCTATACCGTTAAGAAAGGTGATTATCTTTCGCTTATTGCTCAGCGATACAATATGACCGTTGCCGAGCTAAAGAAGATCAATAACCTGAAATCCAACGTCATACACGTTGGCCAGCAATTGACCGTTATAGGTGGATTATCAGCTCCATCGGTAGCAGAAGATTCAAAAGCCTCAAGTCCCCAGGGTCGTTTCGCTACATATCGTGTACCCCGGACTCAGTCATTATCAGATCTCCTTCAAAAGTTCGAAATGGATGAAAGTGATTTCAAAGCACTCAATCCAGATTACCAGGGAACGCAGCTTAGACGCGGACAAACCATACTTGTGTTGCTTCCGCCGACAGTTCATCATGCCGATCCTTATCGCGTAGATAATAAAATGAAGCAAGTTGGGGTAACACCAGTTGAGGTCTATTCAGAGAGTGCCGCAGAGAAACCGACAACCAGTGGCGACCTGTATAATCCTGATGCCCTGACGGCCGGACATTCAACGCTTCCTCTCGGGAAAGTTGTGTTTATTCAAAATCCTGAGAACGGCAAAGGTCTGTACGTTGTGATTAACGACCGTATTACGGGCAACGGGATTAAGCTTTCAAATGAAGCATATCAGGACTTAGGATTAAAAGTTGGTGACCCCGGAGTTAAAATTACGGAGGTTCAATGAACCCGGTATCTGCGGCCATCCAACGGTACTATCGTTCAAGTCGCAGTGCCGTATTCAGTTATCTCGTCAGTTTACCTCTGCTGGTTCTCTATGAGTTATTGATCTATCTGACGGAGGCAGATCCCAGCCATTATGTGCGGATCGACGCCGATGTCTGGATAAAAAGCATGTTGTCGGTTTTAGGATACAACAGCATCGCTCTGACCTTCACTCTGGCTTTGGTCATTGGCGTAGTCCTGTTCATCAGGGAGAGAAAGAAGGAAATACACCTTCAGTTCAGTCATTTTGTTTTTCTGATTATTGAGTCACTGGTGTACGCCGTCGTTTTGGGGCTTCTGATTTCTCGTCTGACATCGGTATTGACAACAAACGCCGCCCTGCAGGGAAGTCAGCCATTACATTTAAGCCCG
>Ga0114931_10008566_pt1 | contig 12368 bp, 12 predicted proteins | sample 2SBtaG_FD_89579 | JGI IMG/M metagenome (GOLD analysis project Ga0114931, IMG submission 89579) | Deep subsurface microbial communities from Kolumbo volcano to uncover new lineages of life (NeLLi) - 2SBTROV14_V59a metaG | ecosystem: Environmental > Aquatic > Marine > Volcanic | place: Kolumbo...
GACGCGCCGCGGCGCGTCGGCGCCCACAAAGCGGGTGAAGGGAATCGAACCCTCGACATTCAGCTTGGGAAGCGATCGGCCCGTCGCGCAACCAGCAGAAACGACAAATACTTACGGACACACCGAGGCGACCCCCGGCGATAGTCCCAGCGATTCGGCCGCGAAACCGACCGCAGACGGCCGGCTCGCCGACGTGATCGACGCTTGGGCCTCATTGCCCGAGGCCGTGCGCGCCGGCATCGCGGCGATGGTCGCGGCCGCACGGACGCCCTCCGAGCCAACCGAAGGGAATCGGTGATGCGTTCCCCCGCCGGTCACCCTGTCACCTGTCCCCAGAACCCTGAGAGCCGCGGCCCCGCCCACTGGGGATTCGCTTCCGGGGACGCCCGCGGATCCTTCCGAGAGGGGGTGCCTCTGCGATGCCTGTGGGAATAGTCGTGATACCAGACAGACTTTCTTTTCATCCATCGAAGGGATCGAACGATGCGTGAACTCACGGTGACGGAGCTACGGACCACCCTCGGCGCAGTTCTCGATCAAGTCGGCGACGGCCGCGGTGTGGTGGTGACGCGGGACGGTGAGCCCGCCGCGGCCCTGGTCACGCCCGACGTTGCGGCTTGGGGCCTGGTGATCGCGGCGCGGTTCAGGGATCGACTCCCGCCCTTCACCCAATCCGCGTTGGACGAATGGGCCTCGGGCATACTCACGGCATCCGACCTAGCCGAAGTCATGGCGGCCGATCATGGGTGAGGCCAACGCCAAGCCGAAGCGCAAGCCCACCGAAGTCACCTTGAAAGGCGACCCCACCAAGGACCGCGACAGCGCGCGCCGCGTCCATCTCGAAGCCATGCTCGGCGGTGTCTACGCCAACTCGATCGGGTCACGCATCCGCGAGATGTTCGCGGGGCTGGACCTGAGCAAGTCGGCCATGCTCTACGCCCGTGACACGCTCGAACGCATGGCCCCGCGGGACCCGATGGAAGAAATGCTCATCGCCCAAGCCCTCGCGGCCCACGCCCGCGTGATGCACCTCACGAGCCTCGCGAACTCCCAAGAGCGACTGGAGAGCATCCGCACCGTCCACGAATACGCCGACCGAGCCACGAACACCTACCGGCGGCTCATGCTCGCCCTCGCCGAATATCGCAAGCCCCCGAGGGCCGGAGATTCGTTCACCGCGATCAGGCAAGCGAATATCGCGGGGCAGCAAGTGGTGATGAACTCCGAGAAATCCCCACGAGAAAGCGCGACGAACGAACAAGGATGCAACGACGATGGCGAACGCCACGCAACCTCGCCGGTCCTATCGGCTGACCCCCCAGGGGTTGGCATCCCTTCGGGCAGTGGCGGCTTGCGTGAAACCCTGGAAGCGGTCAACCGGCCCCCGGACGCCCGAGGGGAAGGCTCGAAGCCGGATGAACGCATGGAAGCACGGTGAACGGTCGGCGGAAGCGGTGGAGCAACGGGCGATGCTGGTGAACCTGCTCCGGCTGCTGCGGGATAAGGGCGAGGCGCGGCGCGAGTCGGCACGCTGGATCGACGTAGCCGGCAAAATCTGAGAGAATCGAATCGGGTAGCCGGCTGATCCCCGGCGAATGGCGCAGACGCGATCGTGGACACTCACCTGCCCCACGATCGCGCCTGCCCGGCCCGCAAGGCAGGTGAGTCATGGACAGACAAACCACAACCGAACCGGATCAAGCCTTCGGGGCGGCGGCCACGTTCATCGACAGTCTGGCGATCCTTGCATGGCATGCACGGCGCTACCAGCGCGACCCGGCGAACCCGGACGGTTGGAAGCGACTTGGCGGCACGTACGCGCAGGCATTCATCGCGTGGTTCGACCTGTCGCACCTGCTGACGCCTGCGGTCCGCGATGCGGCGCGACGCGCGTATCCGGTCGGCGCGGCGTCGATCAAGGTCGGCAAGCTGAGAGCCAAGGCCACCGTGATCGAGGCGATAGCCGATGAGCTGGGCGTCTACTTTCGCAACGTGCTGTATCAAGGCCGCCGGCATCCTCTGAACCCCGAGAGCGAGCGCGTGGCAGTTGAAGCGAAAGCGCAAGCGGTGGCGCGGCAGGTAGCCGAGGGCAAGCCTGCGGTGCCGTTCGGCTGGGGCGCTGATTTCAATGAACTAATGAAGAAAGAAACCCGCGCGGCGGTCCGCGTACGCCTGGGAATCAAGACCCTTGGCGATGCGTGGCTGCTGATGGCCCGCGAATGGGAAAGCCAAGACCCTGTATTCGCGGAATCGCGGCTGGGCATGCTGCGCTGCGGCTCGATCGACTTTGACGACCTGCGAACGCAACTGGACCGCGAAGCCCAGGCCGTGATCCCGCCGGATGAAACGGACACCTTCGCGCGCTCGGGCATCGCCAGCATGCGCGCGCATGAAGAGGGGCTGGAGCGCGTCAGTCGCACCATCGAGCGCATCGCGCCGCTCGGCGAGCAACTGCGCGAGCTGATCGCGGGCCGCCCCGCCGCTCCACGCTCCACAACGGAGACTGATTGGCGCGACGTGCAGCGCCGGCTCTTGGAACTGTACGAACGCGGCGAGCGGTACTCCAGCGTTGCCGATCTGGCGAAACGGCTCGGCTGCGGCAAGGCCACGGTCCAGAAGGCCATCAAGCCCGAGCAGTCATTGCTTGACCGACTGGACGAAACTGCGCGAGCCGAAGCCAGATCGGCGGCGCGGAAGCTCGCCAGCTGGCAGGCGAGGCACTTGGAATCGAAACGATCACCCCGCGCGACGAGCATCAATGACGTAGTGACGGACAACGCCGAGCAGACACGCGAAGCGGACCCGGCCAAGGAAGCCGAAGGCGCGGATTGGGAAATCGAGTTCGCGCGACTGATCGAAGATGCTCAGCCCGGCGAACGCGCCAGGCTCAACGCGATGGAGGACGAGCATCGCAAGGAGCTTGTCGCCGTTCTCCGAGAAGACCCCGACGAATACGATCGCGTCCTTGGACGCAAAGCCTGACCCAGCAGAAAGCCCGCCATGGCGAAGAGTACAAGCACCAAGACCAAGAAACGCGGCACAAAGACATCCAGCCGCTCCGGTCCCGACAAGGGCGAACTGATCCCACCGCCAGCGCTCGACCCGGACGCCGACGAACGCAAGGACGCGCTGCCGCAGCAGGAGGACTTCTGGAAGCCGCCGGTGCGGTTCGGATCGGTCCCGGTCGAGTCCGAGCCGCTGGGCTGGGATCGGCGGCGGGGCTTCCGCAAGCTGTTCCCGGCGGTGTACCTGCCATTTCAAGTGGTGGATCGTGTCAACTTCGGCCACCCGGAGCTTGAGCCCAATCGCCTGTTCTGGGGCGATAACCTGCACGTCATGCGCCAGCTTCCCAGCGAGAGCATCGACCTGATCTACATCGACCCGCCGTTCTTCTCCGGACGCAACTACAACGTCCTCTTCGGCGACCAGAACGAACTGCGATCCTTCACCGACATTTGGGAAGGCGGGATGCCCGGTTACCTGATCTGGCTCAACGCCCGGCTGTACGAAATGAAACGGCTGCTGAAGAAGACCGGCAGCATCATTGTCCACTTGGATGAACACGCGGCCCACTACTCGAAGGTTGAGTTGGACAAGGTATTTGGTCATTCGTCCTTCGTGAACGAAGTGATTTGGCATTACACCGGAGGCGGTCGGTCGAAGCGCTACTTCTCCAACAAACACGACTCGCTCTTCTGGTACGCAAGGGCAGCGAAGAACGGTGATTTCTTCTTCGATGTCGATGCCGTGCGCGTTCCCTACAAGGAAACGAGTGGCTACGCAAAGGGCGGAATTGTGAGTGCGTCCGGGAAGAAGTACATGCCCAATCCCAAGGGCACACCGGTAGACGATGTGTGGGACATCCCAATCATCAATCCTCTTGCGGCCGAACGAATCGGTTACCCGACTCAGAAGCCGGAAGCACTGCTTGAAAGAGTAATTGAGGGGTGTTCCCCAAAGGACGGAGTTGTTGCCGACTTCTTCATCGGCGGGGGTACAACGGCGGCTGTCGCGCAGCGACTCGGCCGCCGCTGGATCGCCTGCGATCAATCGCGCGTTGCCGTGGCGTTGACGGCGGACCGACTTACCCGTCAGGTCGAGGAGAAGACCGGGAAGTTGTTCGAGGTCCCCGATTTCACCGTCGAGCACTGGGGTATCTATGAATCGAGGCGACTGGCTGACATGCCGCCCGACCAGTTTCGCGCGTTCGTCATGCGGTGCTTTGGCGCATCGACGGAAGAGCACCAGCCGGGGATTCACGGCATGAAGGGGGCCGTCCCGGTCTGGGTCGGCGATAGCAACCCACGGCAGGGCGTAACCGCGCAGGACGTACAGGATTTCGCGAACGCTATCCGTAAGACGCTGCGCTACAAGCAGGACAATCTGCGCGATGGAATCATGCTCGGCTGGGCGTTCCGCAAGGACGCGATGGAAGCGGCAGAGCGGCTTCGCCGACTGGAACAGACCGACTTGAACTTCATCCGCCTGGAACAGGTGCGCATCGACTCGCCCCGCTTCCGCGAGCACGTCGCGGCCCTGTCCACCGACCACGCCGACTACGAAAACTTCCTGACGTTCGTGCAGCCGCCGCGCGTCGAGATCGGCTACAAGCGGCTCAAGTCTCGGACGTACCTGTTCGACGTGAGCGAAACCGTGGTGCTCAACTCGGGCGCGAAGATCATCAACGTGCAATGGGACTTCGACTACGGCAAGCGGTTCTCAAGCACGCCGGGGTATTCGTTCGTGCGCGGCAAGAAGGGCGATCCGACGTTGCAGGTCGAGTATGAGTTCGGGGGATCGGGGACGCATACCGTGGCCTGCAAGGTGCAGGACGACAGGGGCGGGGAAGGCATCTGGTCCGGCGAAATCGAGGTGAAGTAGCGGTATGTTCAACCAGTTCGCCAAGCACGAAGACGCCTTCCGGGACTGGCGGCGGGACGGGATGCCCGGCCTGAAGCCCGAGTCCTACGCCTACGTCGAGTTCCTGACATCGAAGGATGACGACCAGTTGCCGCGCGACGGAACGCTTTGGCCGCACCAGTGGGAAGCGTTCCTGCGGGTGGTGTACGCCCACGAAATCCTGCGCAAGACGGAAATCGGGGCGGACGGACTGCTGCTGAACGTCGTGACCGGCGGTGGCAAGACGGCGGTGATTGCGGCGCTGATCGCCTGGCTGCGGATCGCGCACAACGTGCAGAAGTTCGTCCTGCTGTGCCCGAACCTGATCGTGCGTGACCGCCTTCAAGACGACTTTGAGGGCGGCAAGGTGTTCAAGGATCGCGACCTGTTGCCAGACTCCGCAATCGCGGCGGGACTCGGTGACTTCGACCTTACAACACTGGGCAGCGGCAAGGAAGGCGGTTGGTCGGGTCTGTTCAGCGCGAGCGTGGTGCTTGGAAACATCCACCAGTTCTATCAGAGCAATAAGAGCGGGCAGAGCAACTTGTCGGCGCTGATGAACGGGCCGGACTTCGCGGTGTTCAACGACGAAGCGCACAACTCATCGGCACCCGAATATGACGCTGTACTTCGCAAGATGCGGGAGAAGGTAGTCTGCCGGGTCGATACGACGGCGACGCCCGATCGTGCCGACGGGAAGACGCCCGATAGCGAGATGATCTACGAATACAGCGTCAACGACGCGCTGCATGATGGGATCATCGCAACGCCGGTGGTGTACCAGCCGGACATCAAAACGGTGCAGTTGACCTACACCGACGCGAAGACGGGCGAGAAACGGAAGGTCGAGGAAATTGACTGGGACGAAGTGGACCGGCTGGGCTTGAGCGCGACCCAGTGGGTGACGGATGATGAACCGATGCGCCAGCAGATGGCGATTGCATTGCGGCGTCTGGAAGAACAGGAACGCCGGGCGAAGGGCCGGTATCAGCCCATCCTGTTCATCGTGGCGGTGTGCAAGGCGGACGGCGAGAAGGCGGCGCAGACCCTGAACAACTACTTCAAGGTGAAGACGCTGTTGGTGACGGAAGACAGCGACGAGGCCGACCGGAAGAAGGCGCAGGAACTCGGACGACAGCGAGAATCGGGCAAGCCGTACAAGGCGGTGGTCAGCGTTCTGATGCTCCGCGAGGGCTGGGACGTGCCAGAGGTTGGGGTCATTCTGCTGCTGCGGAAATTCAGTTCCCACGTCTACGGGCAACAGGTGGTGGGTCGCGGTCTGCGACGGGTTGCGTGAAGGGCGTCGAACCGGATGAACCGCAGATATGCGCGGTGGTGGACCATCCGAAGCTGGATCATCAATGGCTGTGGGACATCTTCAACGCGAGGAAGCGCGAAGGCGTCCTGCTGGATGACCTGTTCGACGAAACCGATGACCTTCCTCCACCGTTGCCGAAGCAGGAACTCGTCAGTCCCGATCTGGTCATCGACGTGCCGCCGTCCGACCCGACCATTCTCGATGACGGTGAGTTTGATGTCGGCGACATCGCGCCCCCGCCTCAACCTGTCGAGACGTGGCGAGAGGCGCTGGAAGCGATCGAGTACGACCCGGTTGTACGCGAGATTACCAAGGTCGGCATCGCCGGAGTGACCGGGCAAGAACTTGGTGGCGAGGGATGGAAGACTGTTCATTCCGCGCCTGATCCCTCAGAGCCAGATACCGTTGGGACGAGCATCACGGATAGCGCGATCCGCGATGCCGTCAAGACGGCTGTGCTTGAGATGGCGGAAGAGTTGACTGTGGAAGCTGGTTACGCCAGTGGCTTCAAAGATCGGGTCTACAGTGCGCTCGTGCAGCACATCCGAAGCAAGTTCCTGAGTGGTACTTCACTGGGCTTGGCTGAACGCGACGAAGTAGAGTTCGCATGGAAGATGCTGCGCCAAGTCAAGTCGAAGGTTGAGAGCATACCGGGGCTGGTTGCAGGGATCATCGAATATGGCGATTAGCAAGCACGGTGACTTCTTGAATCCGAAGAAGAGCCCCTGGAACTTTGAGAAGTACCAGAGCGATCTTGAGCGCCGGATGATGATGAAGCTGGAAGCTGACCCGTTTGTCAAGAAGTGGATGAAGCGACACGGAATCACGATCCCCTGGATTGACGGCCAGAAGCACCAGCGGCGCTATTGGCCCGACTTCTTCGTTGAGTATGAAGATGGCGGGAAGGTTATTCTCGAAGTGAAGGATCCGAGCCGCCTCGACTCCAACGACGTGCAGCGAAAGCGCAAGGCCGCCGAAATCTGGTGCAAGCAGCGCGGGATGGAGTACATCCTGGCAACGATCTGACAGCCCGCGTCCGCCATTCGCGAACGTTCGCGAACGCCAAACCCAGCCTGACACCCCCGCGAAGCCCGATTCCATTCCGTTCGCGTGAACGCCCGCCTTCCTTCGGGGCCGCATCGGCCCTGAACGGAAAGGCAGGTCTCACGGATGACGAATCGACCCGTTGCGAAGCTCCGAACGCCCGGCGTGCTGGCGGCGGACCTGGACGTGCCCCTGCATCGTGTGTTGTACGTTCTACGCACCAGAAAGCACATCGCGCCATCGGCCCGCGCCGGTCGGCTGCGGCTCTATGACCGCAAAGCCATCGCCCTGATCCGGCATGAACTCAACGCCATCGACGCTCGGCGGGAAGGGGTCGGCGATGACTGAACACACGCGCCGCCACCTTGACCCCCCACCGCAATCACCAGATAGAAGCGCCGTGCCGCTGCTGATCGACGCGAAGGCAGCGGCGAAGATGCTTGCCGTCGGCGCGCGGACACTCTGGACCTACACAAACTGCAACGCCATACCCTCGCGGAAGATCGGCCGCGCGGTTCGCTACTGCCCGGAAGAGCTACGAGCATGGATCGCGGCGGGCTGCCCGACCGAAGCCGGCTCAGGGGATCGGATTCGTGCCGCGATGCGGAAGGGGGGGCTCCGATGACCCCCGTGGATCGCCTCTTGGCAGCCCTCCGCAACCACGGATACGACCCGAAGCCAGCGGGCAAGGGTTGGACATGTCGGTGCCCCGCCCACGACGACCGTTCTCCGAGCCTGAGTATCGGGGTCGGTGACGAAGGCCGCGCGCTCGTGAACTGTCACGCTGGCTGCGCAACGGCCGACGTGATCGGCGCACTCGGGCTCGAATTGCGGGACCTGATGCCGGACAACGCCTCCACCCGAGCGGCGCGGACAAAGCCGAGGGCCTCGGGTTTCGCCACGGCGCGCGCGGCGGTCAAGGAACTGGAGCGCCGGCACGGGGCACGGTCGGCGCTTTGGACGTACACCTACGCGACCGGCTCGCCGGTTGGCGTCGTCGTCCGATGGAATCGGGGCGACGGGAAGAAAGACCTTCGCCCCGTGAGCCTGCGCGCCGGACGATGGAAGATCGGCGGCATGGCCGAGCCGAGGCCGTTGTATCAACTGCCGACGCTGGCGAACGCCGATCGGGTCTACGTCACCGAAGGCGAACCGGCGGCCGATGCGGCGATCGCTTGCGGGCTCGTGGCGACGACCTCGCCCCACGGCTCGAAGTCGGCGGCAAAGGCCGACTGGTCCCCGCTCACCGGGCGTGACGTGGTGATCCTGCCCGACCGGGACGATGCCGGCGAGCGATACGCCGAGGAAGTCGCCGAGCTGGCGAGGAAGGCCGGTGCGCGATCGGTCCGCGTGGTCCGGCTCATGGAGCAATGGCCGGAGTTGCCTCCGGGCGGCGACATGGCCGACGCGCTCGAACTCGCGGGCGGTGACGCGGATGCCGTGCGCGCGGCGGTCGAGGATCTGGCGAACCGGACGGAAGCCGAGGACGCGGATGCGCCAAACCAGCCGGCGCGGTTCACGCCGTTCCCCGTGGCCGTGCTGCCCGAACCGATCCGGGCCTACATCGTGGCCGGCGCGAAGGCGATCGGCTGCGATGCGTCCTACATCGCGCTCCCGATCCTCTCGGCACTGGCGTCCGCGATCGGCAACACGCATCGGCTGCGCCTCAAACGCTCGTGGATCGAGCCGGCGATCATCTGGACGGCGATCGTTGGTGAGTCGGGCACGGCCAAGAGTCCGGCGCTCGAGCTGGCATTGCGGGCCGTGCGCAAGCGACAGCATCGAGCCATGAAGCAACACGCCGACGCGATGAAGGCGTGGGAAGCCGACTACGCGAGCTGGGAAGTGGACAAGGCGGCGTGGAAGAAACAGGCGGCGAAGGGCGGCGCGGCGGGTGATCCGCCCGAAGCGCCCGAACAACCAGTGTGCCCGCGCACTTGGACGGACGACACGACGACCGAAGCCCTCGTGAAGCGCCTCCAAGAGAATCCGCGCGGTCTGCTGATGGTCCGCGACGAGCTGGGCGGCTGGTTCAACTTCGATCGCTACGCCGGCGGCAAGGGCGGCGGCGATGCGGCGAAGTGGCTGGAAGTGTTCGGCGGCCGCGCGTTGATCGTCGATCGAAAGACGAGCGGCACCGAGTACGTCCCCCGTGCCTCGGTGAGCATCGCGGGCGGCATCCAGCCGGAGACGCTGCGGCGATCGCTCGGCCAGGAGCATCGAGACAGCGGCCTGGCGGCGCGGATCCTGTTCGCCATGCCGCCGCGTCGGGTGAAGCGATGGACGGAGGACGACGTAGACGAGCGCTTGGAGGCGTCGGTAGCTGACGTGTTCGATCGTCTCTACGCGCTGGAGTCCGCGCTGGACGCCGAGGGCGATCCCGAGCCCCGGCTGGTCACGCTGGGCGCGGAGGCGAAGGGCGCGTGGGTGCGATTCGTGAACGAGCACGCGGCCGCACAGCTCGGCGTGGTCGGTGACGAGGCGGCGGCCTGGTCGAAGCTTGAAGGGTACGGCGCGCGGCTTGCGCTCGTGATCCACCTGACGCGCGCGGCGGCGCGGGATCGGACTCTCGCCGATGAGTCGGTCGTCGATGAGGCGAGCATCGCCGCAGCCGTGGTGCTCGTGCGATGGTTCGCCCGCGAGGCCGAGCGGGTGTACCCGATCCTGTCGGGTGATGACGAGGACCGCGAACGCCGGCGGCTCGCCGAGTGGATCGAGGGCAAGGGTGGTTCGGTGACGGCCCGCGATCTGACCAAGGGGCTCCGAGCCTATCGAGGCGATCCGGGCAAGGCGCGCGACGCGCTCGCCGCACTTGTCGAGGCCGGGTACGGGACTTGGGAGACGCCCGGGCCGGGCCGGACGGGCGGGCGACCGACAAAGCGATTCGTACTCGCCGCTGGCGTCCCCGTCCCCGAAACCCCGGCCGACAGCATCGGGAATGCGGGTATTGGGGACGGGGACAGTGGGGACGACTCGGCGGATGACGGCTGGGGGGTCTTGTGATGCAGACCACCGAACCGACCACCGATGCCCTCGTGTGCCTGCTGATCGACGCCGGCGCGCGTGGCGTCGAGCTGGCCGCCGATCCCGCCGACGTGGCCCGATTGAGGCACCGGCCGGCCCCGCTCCCGCCTGACCTCGCGGCCCGTCTGCGGCTCCACAAGGGCCGGCTGCTCGCCATGCTGTGCGGGGAGGACGTGCCCGACCAATCCGACTCGGCCAGTGAGGACGGCTACGTCATGGGCGAGCGGCTGGGCATCGCGGACGGACTCGGGATGCCGACGCACAGGGGCGCGCCGGCGTGGTTGATCGCGGCGAGCGAGGCAATGCGGCATAGTTGCCCGATGGCAACGGATGGGGTAGACTGATGGCATGGCGAAGTTGCTCGACACCCTACGGCGAGCGGTCGAGGACTCGGACGAGTCACGGTATCGGATCGCTCACGGCTCCGGCGTGGCGGCGTCTCAACTCGCGCGGCTCGTGAGCGGCGAGCGCGGGCTGAGCATCGAGTCTGCGGAACGGCTGGCGGACTACCTCGGGCTCGAACTCATCATCCGGCCGAAACACCGAACGCGAAAGGCAAAGTGATGGCAGGACGCAAGCGAACACGAAGCAAAGGAACGGGATCGCTCTACAAGCGCGGCGGTCGCGGCCCGTGGATCGCAACGTGGTTTGACCACGAGGGGAAGCGGCGCGAGCGGTCTACGCGGACGACGGACAAGGCGGCGGCCGAGCGCATCCTGTCGAAGCACGTTGCCGATGCGGCCCTGCGGCGGGACGGCGTGATTGATACCGGCCGCGATCGCTTCGCCACCGAGGGGCGTCGGCCGCTTACCGAGCACGGCGAAGCGTACATCGGGCACTGTCGCCACGCCGGGCAATCGTCGCACCACGTCGGCCAGAAGGACGACCACCTGCGCCGGCTGATCGACGGGGCGAAGGTGACGCGCCTCTCCGAGCTGACCGCCGACGCGCTCGAACGTCACCTGGCCCGGCTGAAAGACAGTGGCCTGTCGGCGCGGTCGGTCAACTTCGCTCGACAGATTGCGGTGGCCTTCTACTCGTGGTGCGTCAAGACCGGCCGGGCCGAAGTGAACCCGCTACGGATCGTGCCGAAACAGGACGAGACGCGCGACCGCCGGCGCGTCCGTCGCTCGCTGACCGACGAAGAACTCGGGAAGTTGCTTGCGGTCGCGCGGGAGCACGGCCGCGAGGCGTGGTATCTGGCTGCTGCACTTGCCGGACTGCGGAAAGGTGATCTGCAACGGCTGACCTGGACCGACGTGGATTTCGCCGAAGGGACGATCACGGTTCGCGGCGGCAAGGCAAAGCGGGTGGACGTGATCCCGATGCACCCGCAGTTGGCCGAGGCCATGCGGAAGCGCCTCGCCGACCGGCCGGCGGTCGGTGCGGCTCGCGTGTTCCCCGAGACGGTGACGAATCGGACGCGACTCCGCGACTTCCTCCGCGCCGGCATCGCCCGTGAGGAAGTCGTGACCAATGCCAACGGCGAGCCGGTGATGATCGGGAAGGGCACGAAGCGATCGCCGCTGCGGCCCAAGACCCGAATCGTGACGGTGGACGAGGACGGCCGCGTGATCGACCTCCACGCCCTTCGGACGACGCTCGGAACGCAACTCGCGCGCGCCGGCGTGGCCCCGCAGATTGCCCAGCGGATCATGCGGCACGGCGACTACCGCACGACCTTGAAGCACTACACCGTCCTGGGACTCACGGACACCGCGAAGGCCGTGGACGCGCTGCCCGGCATCCAAGCGGGGGACGATCAGGCCGTACGCGCGACCGGGACGGCCGACGTGCAGGCGCACGATGTCGCCGACTCCGACCCCCAGCCATACCCCCGGCAGTTGGGGCGCGAATCCCGGCGATTCGGGGCGAGTGACGGCGACAAGCTCCGCGCGACCGGGATGGACCCCGCTGACGCAAACCCCACGAAAAACGGCCCTTGCGGGCCGTCTGACGGAAAGCGGGTGAAGGGAATCGAACCCTCGACATTCAGCTTGGGAAGCTGACGTTCTACCGCTGAACTACACCCGCGATCGCAACGCCGCAGTATATCAGCGCCGGGGTGGCGGGCGAGCCTGGC
>Ga0114931_10008567_pt1 | contig 12367 bp, 6 predicted proteins | sample 2SBtaG_FD_89579 | JGI IMG/M metagenome (GOLD analysis project Ga0114931, IMG submission 89579) | Deep subsurface microbial communities from Kolumbo volcano to uncover new lineages of life (NeLLi) - 2SBTROV14_V59a metaG | ecosystem: Environmental > Aquatic > Marine > Volcanic | place: Kolumbo...
ATGATTCGGAGTGGCTGGTGTTCACCGCATCTGCCGTTTTCACGCTTTTTGTCGGGGTGTCGATGGCGCTGGTGTCGTGGGGCCACACCGGCGATCTGTCGATCAAGCAGGCCTTCGTGCTGACCACCATGGCATGGGTGGTGCTGGTCGCCTTCGCCGCGCTGCCATTCGCGCTGGGCAGTCTCGAGCTGTCCTATACGGATGCCTATTTCGAGGCCATGTCCGGGCTCACCACGACCGGGTCCACGGTCATCACCGGTCTCGACCAGGCGCCACCGGGGCTGCTGTTGTGGCGTGCCCTTTTGCAATGGCTCGGCGGCATCGGCATCATCATCATGGCAATCGCGGTGCTGCCGATGCTGCAGGTCGGCGGCATGCAGCTGTTCCGGGTCGAGGCGTTCGACACATCGCAACGGATCCTGCCGCGCGCGACCCAGGTATCGGGCTCATTGACGCTGATTTATGTGGCCCTCACGGTGGCTTGCATCATCGGCTATTATGTCGCCGGCATGCGTCTGTTCGATGCCGTGGCCCATGCGCTGACGACCCTCTCGACCGGCGGCTATTCGTCCTACGATGAATCGCTCGGATATTTCGACAACCCGCTGATCGAGTTTGTATCGATCGTTTTCATGATCGCCGGGAGCATTCCGTTTCTGCTCTATATCAAGTTCCTTTACGCGGATCGCTGGTCGCTGTTCCGTGACCCCCAGGTGCGCGTCTTTCTGATCTGCCTTGTGGCCTTCACGGTCCTGATCTGGAGTTATCAGCACTTCGTATACGGCGAGAATGCCGGAACCGCGTTGCGCCATGCCGCCTTCAATGTGGTCTCGATCATGACCGGGACCGGTTTTGTCTCGACGGATTACACCGTCTGGGGCCCGTTCTCGGTGGCGTTCTTCTTTTTCCTGATGTTCATCGGCGGCTGCGCCGGCTCGACCTCATGCGGCATCAAGATATTCCGGTTTCAGGTCATGATCGCCAACATCCGCAGTTATCTTGCCCACATCGTCTACCCCAACGGCGTGTTTGTGCCGCGCTATGACGGACGGGCGTTGCCGGAAAGTGTTTCCGCGGCGGTCATGAGCTTCTTCTTCCTGTTCATGCTGTGTTTTGCGCTGACCGCCTTTGCGCTCAGCCTGCTCGGGCTCGACGACACCACCGCGCTGTCGGCTGCCGGGACCGCGATTGCCAATGTCGGGCCCGGACTTGGGTCGGTCGTTGGCCCGTCAGGCAGTTTCGCGCCGCTGCCCGACGCCGCGAAATGGGTGCTGAGCTTCGCCATGCTGCTTGGCCGGCTCGAACTGTTCACCGTGCTGGTGATGCTGTCGCCGGCATTCTGGCGCTCGTGAGCGGTCCGGCCGGTCGCCGCGACATTTGCATGGCCAGCCTCGCCGGTCGGCAAGGCGGCCGGACCTTGTCGCATAAGTCCGTATCAGCTGATCTGACCTGCCATTCGTCGTTTATCCATTGAATCTACAGGTACTGTAGCTTCTATATTCCGCTCTGCGAACCAACAGCCGGACGGGAAAAATGACGAACACGGTCACACTCAAAGTCGAGGGCATGGACTGCCCGAGCTGTACCGGCAAGATCGAACGCGCGGTCTGCGCCATACCCGGTGTCGACAACGTGCAGCTCAGCTACACCAGCCAGCGCCTCAGGCTTGACGTCGCCGACAGCATGGCGGGCGCGGATGCGGTCGCCCGCGTGGTCGAAAAACTGGGATACCGGGTCAGTCCCGCCGGCGACGCGCCGGAGGTGGCGGACCTGTCGTGGTGGCAGACGGCAAAAGGCCGGCTCGTTATCGCCGCCGGGGCGCTGCTGGGGGGTGCCGGGATACTGTCTTTCGCCGTGCCCGGTTATGCGTTCTACATGTTCGCCGCAGCCGCCCTTGTCGCGCTCGCGCCGCTGGCACGCAAGGCGCTGCTGGGCGCGGCTGCCGGTCAGCCGTTTTCGATCGAGACCCTGGTCACGATCGCGGTAATCGGCGCGATCATTATCGGCGAGGCCGCAGAAGCCGCCGTCGTGGTGTTTCTGTTTTCGATCGGCGAACTCCTGGAAATGCTGGCCGCCGCGAAAGCCCGCAAGTCGGTGCGGGCACTTGCCGACCTGGTGCCGAAGACGGCCTTTCTGGTGTCCGATTCCGGGGTCGTGGAAGTCGCCGCGGATACCCTGGCGATCGGCGATCTGGTGGAAATACGGCCCGGCGGGCGGATCCCGGCGGATGGCGTTATCACCCACGGGGAAACATCGATCGATGAATCGACCGTGACCGGGGAGTCCATCCCCGGACGCAAGCAGGTCGGCGACAGTGTTTTTGCCGGGTCCATCAACGCCGACGGCGTGATCCGGGTCACCGTCAACCGCAGCGCCGAAAACAACATGATTGCCCGCATCCTGCAGATGGTCGAGGAAGCCGAAGGCAGCAAGGCGCCGACGGCACGGTTTATCGACCGCTTCAGCGCCTATTACACTCCTGGCGTCATCGTTGTCTCCGCGTTGATCGCCATTGTCCCGCCGCTCGTGTTCGGTGCCGACTGGTCGCTGTGGGTCTACAAGGGGCTGGCCATCCTGCTCATCGGCTGCCCGTGCGCGCTTGTGCTGTCCACGCCGGCCGCCATCACGTCCGGCATATCGTCCGGCGCCCGCCAGGGCCTGTTGATGAAAGGAGGGGCGGTGCTGGAGGCCATCGGCAAGGCCACGGTCATAGCCTTTGACAAGACCGGCACCCTGACCGAGGGCACGCCCAGGGTTACCGATATTGAAACCTTCTCAGGCGATCAGGACGACATGCTGGCGCTGGCCGGCGCCGTTGAGGCCGGATCGTCCCACCCGCTTGCCGTCGCCATCGTCGATGAGGCCGCAAAGCGCGGCATCGATGTTGCCGAGGCAGTTGATGCCGAGGCGTTGCGTGGACGCGGTGTCAGGGCCACCGTCAACGGCCGGGATGTGATCGTCGCATCGCCGGGATATGCCGCAGAAATCACCGCGCTTTCGAAAGCGCAGAACGAAGACATCCGGGCTCGGGAGAAAGAGGGAAAGACGGTCGCGGTCGTTCTTGCCGACGGACGCGCGCTGGGGTTCATCGCGTTGCGCGACGAGCTGCGCGAGGATGCCCTCGGCGCCATGGCGGAGCTGTCGGGGCTGGGCGTTTCCGCCATCATGTTGACCGGCGACAATGCCCGTACCGGGGCTGCTCTTGCCGGCCGGCTCGGCATCGAGGTGCGCGCCGAGCTGCTGCCGCAGGACAAGCTTCAGGCGATTGAGGAGCTGAAGGAAAAAGGTGATGTGGCAATGGTTGGCGACGGCATAAATGATGCGCCGGCACTGGCCCGCGCCGATATCGGCATTGCCATGGGGGGAGGGACCGATGTCGCTCTGGAAACCGCCGACGCGGCCCTTCTGCACGAACGTGTCGGCGATGTGCCGGCGCTCATCAAACTGTCCCGCGCGACAATGGCAAACATCCATCAGAACATCACGATCGCGCTCGGGTTGAAGGCGGTTTTTCTGGTCACGACTCTGATGGGCGTAACCTCATTGTGGATGGCGATCCTTGCCGATACCGGTGCGACCGTGCTGGTCACGATCAACGCCCTGCGCCTGCTCAGGCACCGGTTTCACTAGGACATGCAATCGATGTTGCCGGAACCGCCCGGCATCGTAACCGGCCTTGCGGCAGCAAATCTCAGATTTTGATTTTCCGCGGCGGCCGGCTGGCAAATCCGAGAAATGTTCCGATGCGCCGGGCGATGCGTGCGGTATCGTCGACCACACCGAGCGAGGCCGGCACCAGGATCAGCACCAGCAGGGTTGCCGCCGCCAGCCCGAACACCAGCGTGATGGCCATCGGCAGCAGGAACTGCGCCTGCAGGCTCTTTTCGAACAACAGCGGCGTCAGTCCGCCGATGGTCGTCAGCGATGTCAGCAGCACCGCCCGCAGCCGGTCCTGGGCGCCACCGACCGCGGCCTCGGCGAGACTTTCGCCGGCCCCTCTCCGGCGCTCGATCTGGGTAACCAGAATGATGGAATCATTGACCAGAATTCCGGCCAGGCCGAGCAACCCGAAAAAGCTCAGGATCGTCAGCGGAAACCCCAACAGCATGTGGCCGATGACCGCCCCGACCAGGCCGAACGGAATGATGGCCATGACGATGACCGGCTTTATGTAACTGCCGAACACCCAGGCCAGAATGACATAGATGATCGCCAGCGCCATCATCGCCCCGGTCTTGATGTCGCCGATGGTTTCCGAGCTTTCCTGGGCGCGGCCCCTGAAGCGGTAGCTGACACCGTATCTGGCGGCAATTTCTGGCACCGGGCCGGCCGACAGGGCGGCGACAATCTGCTGGTTGTCGGTCTGGGTCTGATCGACCTCGGCGGTGACCGATATGGCGGACTTGCCGGCGCGGCGCTGGATTACCGAAAAGCCGGCCTTGCTGTCGATCGACACAACCTGCAGCAGCGGTACTTCCTCGCCTGACGGCGCCCGCAGATAGAGATTTCTGATGGCGCCGATACCGCCGGCATCGGTCCGCACCTTGACCCGGATCGTGACCTCCTCGTCGCCGCGCGCGAACTTGCGCGCGATCGCGCCTTCGAAACTATTGCGGACCTGTTCGCCGACCGATGCCGTGGTGAATCCCAGCGCCGTGCCCCTGGGCGTCAGCTTCAGAATCAGCTCCTCCTTGCCATAGGGCTGGTCGTCGGCAATGTCGGATACACCCGGCAGGCGGGCGAGCTCCGTGCGCAGGTCAAGCGCTGCCTGTTTGAGCAGGGCCGGCGTGGCGCCGCGAAATTCGACATGAACGTCGCGCCCCGGTGGTCCGGCCCGCCGGCCGGCGATGGTGATGCGCTCGATGCCGGCAATTTTCGGAATTTCGGTGCGCCAGGCCCTGATCATCGCGACCGTTCTGATGGTGCGCTGCTCGGCTCTGGTGAGCTCGACATCGATGCTTGCCAGATTGTCATCGCTGACCCGGCCCGAACGGCCGCGCAGCGTGAAACTGGTGACCACGACGCCGCGTTTTTCGCCGGTAAGTTTCTTCTCGGCGCGGTACAAGGCTTCGATTATCTGGCCGAGCGCCCTGTCTTCCGTGGCAAGTGGCGTGCCGGCGGAGAACTCGATATTGGCGTTGATGATCTCGGGTTCGGGTGAGGGGAAAAACTTGAAGCCGACGCGGCCGCCGGCAATCAGTCCGAAACAGATGATGAGGGCGCCTGCTGTGACCGCCAGCGTCGTATAGCGCCAGCGATAGCAGACTTGCGCGAAGCGGCGGAACGGATGATCCCTGAGCCACGCGAAGCCGCGGTCGAAACCTTCGCGGAACCGGCCGCGCCTGCCGCTGTCGCGTTCGAGAGAATGGGCGAGGTGGCCCGGCAGGATCAGGAAACATTCGAGCAGGCTCGCCGCCAGCACCGCGATCACCACCATCGGCAGGGCGCGCATGATGTCGCCGATGATGCTGCCGATCATGAACAGCGGCAGGAAGGCAGCCTGGGTCGTCAGTGTCGCCGCAATCACCGGCACCAGCATGCGCCCGGCGCCGCGTTCCGCCGCCGCCAGCGGCGCGACCCCCTGCGCGCGCAATGTGGCGGTGTGTTCACCGACGACGATCGCGTCGTCGACGATGATGCCGAGCGTCAGGATGAGTGCGAACAGCGACACCATGTTGATGCTCTGTCCCATCGCCCACATCACCGCCAGCGTTGCCATCATGGCCACCGGGATGCCCATCGCGACCCAGAACGCGATCCGGGCATTGAGGAAGATGAACAATATGATCAGCACCACGATCAGACCACTGGCGCCATTCTTCAGCAGCAGGTTGATGCGCTGGGATACCAGTTCGGCGCGCACATTAAAGCGCTCGACCTTGAGTGTTGGCGGCAGGGTCGGCCCGAGTTTGGCCAGCGTGTCCTTGAGGATCCGGGCGACCTTGAGGGTGTCGGCGGACGGCACCCTCTGGACCACCAGCTTGATCGCGCGGCGGCCGCCCTGATAGCCGACAGGGGCGCTGCGCTCGAACTTTTCCTCGATGGTCGCGATATCGCGCAGCAGGATCTTTTCACCATCGGGCAGGGCACGGATTTCGATTTCACCCAGTTTGTCTGCCGTCTGCACCAGTCCGATGGAACGGATCTGGCGATCGAAGGCGCCCTCCAGAATGCCTGACGGCACATCGCGGCTGGACTCCGCGATCCGCTTTGAAATGTCTGAGATCTTGAGATCGAGGCGGCGCAAATCGCGCGGTGGCACGGTGACCCAGATCTCCTCGTCGCGAAATCCCTCGAACGTGACACGGTCGATACCCGCTTCCAGCAGGCGGTCGCGTATAAGCTTGGCGTAGCGCTTGAGCACGGTCTCGCTGAACGGTCCCGAGATCGCGATACTGGCGACATTCTCGTAGAAGATGATCTGGCGAATGACCGGGCGTTCGGAGTCTTCCGGCAGTGTCGTGACATTGGCAACCGCCGCCTCGACATCCGATACCGCCTTGTCCATATTGGCGCCGAGCTCGAATTCCATGACGATGGTGGCCGCACCTTCGCGCCCGCTCGAGGTAATTTCATCCAGACCATCGAGAAACCGCAGTTCCGGCTCCAGCAGTTCCAGAATATTCTGCTCGACATCTTCCGCGCTGGCGCCTGGCCAGGCCACCGACACGGTGATCTGCGGAATTTCCACGGTCGGAAAAAACTGGGTGTTGATGCGCCATAACGCGAACACGCCGATAACCACCATCGCGATCATCAGCAGATTGGCGCCGTTGGGGTGACGCACGAACAGACGCAAGAGAGGCGAGGTCCTGGCCATGGTGTCCTTTGGTATTACTGTACGGTTACCCGGACACCTTCACCGGCCTGGGAAATCCGCGTCGTCATCACCTGATCACCGGCAACCAGGGCACCGCGCACCAGCACATCCTTTCCGGCAAAGCCAAGCTGCTCGATCTTTTTCGGCACGAGCCGGTTGTCGCGCACCACGAATACCGTATCGGAACCATGCAGCGCGGCTTCCGGCAGGCGCACGGTGTTGCGGTAGACCCGGTCCTGTAGTTCGACTTCGACAAAGGTTCCTGATCTCGGCAACCGGACACCGGGTGCTGCGGCAAGGCGGCATAGACGTCAACCCCGCCGCTGGCGGCCGATATCTCGGCGGCGACCCTCTTGATCGTCGCGCGATAGGTGCCGCCGTTTTTCATCGCCTTCCAGAATATCTTCACCGGCTTGTCGATAATGCTGTTTTCGGCGGTCATGATGCGGCCGTACTGCCGGTCAGACAGGTTGAACCGGACGTCAATGCGCCGATCATCAATCAGGGTCGCGACCCGGTCATTGACGCCAAGCATGCGTCCGCGCTCCACATTAATGGCCGACAGATAACCGCTGAACGGCGCCCTCAGGCGGGTATCGGCCAGCGCCCGCCTGGCCCGCTCCAGCGCCGCTGAAAGCCGGTCGACCACGGCTTCCTGCTGGGCTGCGCGGGCCTGTTCCACCTTCAGCGCGCCGCCGCGTTGACGCAGCGCCTGCTCGCGGTCGCGCACGATGATCTGCTTGTCGTCGACCGCCTTTTGCGCAACCAGCCCCTGACGCCGCAAATCCGTTGACCGGCGATGATCGCGCCGCGACAGCTCAAGTTGCTCGCGGGCAGCGTCAATCAGCGCTTTCTCCAGTTCGACCCGCGCGCGGATTTCGGCAAGACGCGCCTTGCCCTCCTTGAGATTGGCCTGTGCTTCCCGCAGCCGGCTTTGATACTCGAACGGATCAATCCGCACGATCAGCGTATTGCCGGCGACCCGCGCCCCTTCCGCGAAATCAGGGGCCGTCTCGACGACCTCTCCGGCCACCAGCGCATGGAGTTCAACCTTGCGTCCGGCAATGATCTGGCCATAGAGCCGCAATGCCGGACGATGGTCCTCAATGGTCACCTTGACGACCTTGATCGGCCATACTTTCTCGATCGAAACGCGCTGTTCGAGGCGCGGTCTGGTGGCGGCAAGCGCCAGATAGATGCCGCCGGCGGCGACCACCACCAGCACCGGGAGCAGTCCGCGTATCAGCACCTGCCACCAGCGCTGGCCGGCTTTCGGCGTGACGGGTCTTGTTTTCCTGGCGGCCATATCAGCTGAACTGTTTCGACAGATTTCTGGTCTAACGTTTCGGACCCGATGATTCCGGCGCGCGGGCGCCCGAACTGTTTCCCTACGGCCCTGAAACGGTCTAAGTCATGAACTCATAGACAGGCTCGAAATAGTATGGGCTCATGACCTAGTATGGCCGACTGGCGGCAAATGGCAATGGCTCGGGAAGATGGGGCAAATAGAGCATGGCAGGCGATGTCTACACCTCACGGGAAATGATTGAACGACTGGTTGGTTTTGACACGACCAGCCGATTGTCGAACATGCCGCTGATCGATTTCGTGCGCGGCTATCTGGCGGGTCACGGTATTGAAGCCATCACCGTCCCCAGCGAAGACGGGACCAAGGCCGCGCTCTACGCCACGATCGGGCCGGACGATCGCGGTGGCGTTGTGCTGTCCGGGCACACCGATGTCGTGCCGGTCGACGGTCAGGACTGGGACAGCGACCCGTTCGCCATTGTCGAACACGATGATCGACTCCATGGCCGCGGCACCTGCGACATGAAATCGTTCATCGCCATTGCGTTGGCGATGGTGCCGGAATTTCTCGAAAAACCGTTGAAGACGCCGGTTCATTTCGCGCTGTCCTATGATGAGGAAATCGGCTGCCTTGGCGTCGAGCCGCTGATCAACCATGTCGTTGAAACACTGCCAAGGCCGGAGCTTGTCATCATTGGCGAGCCGACCGACATGACCGTGGTCAACGCCCACAAGGGTCTGCAGCACTACTGCACCGAGGTGACCGGTCACGAAGCCCATTCGAGCGCGGCGCGCTCCGGCGTCAGTGCCATCGCCTACGCCGCCGAGGCGCTCGGCGAACTCAATGCCATTGCCGAAGAGGCGATCCGGCGCGGCGATCCGTCAGGCCGCTTCGATCCACCCTATACGACACTCAATGTCGGCATGGTCGAGGGTGGCACGGCGATCAACATCATCGCCCGGCGGTGCCGGTTCGACTGGGAATTCAGGGCGCTGCCCGACGACGATCGCGACTGGATCCCGGAGCGTTTCACCCGATTTACCAAAGGGTTGGAGACGCGCATGCGCGAAGTCAGCAGGGATGCCGGCATTACCACCAGCAAGATCGCGGAAATTCCGGTGTTCAAGGCCGGTCAAGATTCACCCGCCGAACTTCTGGCACTCAATCTGGCGCGCCAGAACAATGCCCACGCGGTGTCCTACGGCACCGAGGCCGGCTACTTTCAGGCTGCCGGCATTCCGGCCGTCGTCTGCGGACCGGGCAGCATCCAGCAGGCCCACAAGCCCAATGAATATATCGAGCTGTCCCAGGTCAGGGCGTGCGAGACGTTCATGCACCGGCTTGCCGGTCACCTGCGCGGGTAAATATCTGCTCAGGAACATTCCAGCGTGTCCGCATCGAAGCGGTATGTCGAATTGCAGAATTCGCAGGTCACAACAACCTCGCCGCGCTCGTTCATGTCGGCAAGCTCTTCGGCGCTGAACTGCCTGAGCATGTTTTCAATGCGGGGTCTGGAACACCGGCAGTGCCAGTTCAGCGCCACCGGATCGCCGGCGCGGACATGGTCTTCGTGATAGAGCCGGTACAGCAGTTGCAGCGCCGACAGCTCGGGGTCGAGCAGTTCGTGGTCTTCGACAGTCGCCAGCAGCGCGCGGGCCTTGACCCAGCGGTCATCCTCGATGATGCCGGCGGGACGGGCCGCCCCGGAGGGTATCTCTCCGGGATCCAGATCGAGGGTGCGCGGCATCCCGCCTTCAGCCGGCAGATGCTGGATCAGGATGCCGCCGGCCCGCCAGTCGAGCGGCTTGCCGGGGGTTATCAATGGCGCCGCGCACAGCCGGACCTCGGTCGGGATCTGTTCCGACTGCCGGAAATAGACGTGGGCCGCTTCGGCGAGGGTTTCGTGATTGAGCGGCACGACGCCCTGATAGCGGTCCGTGGCAGAGCCCTGATCGATCGTCATGGCGAGATGACCGGCGCCGAGGAGGTTTGCGGCGGTGGCTTCGCCGGCTTCTTCAAGCGCACGGACTGAGCTGTCATCGAAATGAGCATAGGCCCTGAGCGCGCCGGGGCTATCGAAGTCGACGACGATGAGATCGACCGGGCCGTCGGTCCTGGTTTTCAGGATGAACTGACCGGCGAACTTGAGTGACGAACCGAGCATCGTCGCGAGAGCTGCCGCCTCGCCGAGCAGGCGGGCGACAGAATCAGGATAGTCATGACGCAGCAGAACATCTGAAGCGACCGCCCCGAGCCGCACGACCCGGCCACGTACGCCCAGCGGGGCGACCTGAAACGGCACCACGAGGTCATCGTTGCGCAACGTCTGAGCATGGCCCGGGATGGCGGATGGAAAGGACGCGCGCCGGCTGCTGCTACTGCTCATCGAGACACCATTCTAGGATGGCCTTTTGCGCGTGCAGCCGGTTTTCCGCTTCATCGAACACCGCCGATTGCGGACCATCGATCACGCCGGCCGAGACCTCCTCGCCGCGGTGCGCCGGCAGACAGTGCATGAAGATCGCCCGTTCTTCGGCCAGTGCCATGAGTGCCTCGTTGACCTGATAGGGCATCAGCGCGCGGTGGCGGGCCCCGGCATCGCTGTCACCCATCGAAACCCAGGTGTCGGTCACCACGCAGTCAGCGCCGTCAACCGCCTGCCGGGGGTCGTCGGTGACCACCAGCTTTGCACCGTTGTCCTGCGCCCATTGGATCAGGCCGGCGGACGGCCCGTAGGACTTCGGCGATGCAATCCGCAGTTCGAAGCCGAGTATGCCGGCGCCGTGAACCCACGAGGTCGCCACATTGTTGCAATCGCCGCACCATGCCACCGTGCACCGGTCAAGGTCGCCGAAATGCTCCTTGAGCGTCAGCAGATCGGCCATGACCTGGCAGGGGTGGGTCCGGTCGGTCAGCCCGTTGATGACCGGCACGCTCGAAGCCGCGGCCAGATCGAGCATACTCTGATGGTCGTTCAGGCGCACCATTATGGCGTCGACATAGCGTGACAGCACCCTGGCGGTGTCGCCGACCGGCTCACGCTCGGCGAGGCCAATATCCTCATTGTTGAGGATCAGAGCGCCGCCGCCGAGATCACGCATCGCGACATCGAATGAAACCCGGGTCCGCATCGAGGGCTTTTCAAACACCATCGCCAGCACCTTGCCGGCGAACGGGCCGGGCCGGCAGGCGCCCGCGCGCTCACGTTTTGCCTCGGCGGCGCGGTCAAGAAGTCCGAGCATGGTCGCCCTGTCGAGCCCGTCGATATCCAGAAAGTGCCTCGGGGGGGTCATTGTTCAGGCGTCCTTGAGATCCGGGCCGCTGCCATCGGGTCCGCCGCGAAGGGCGCGGCATGCCGCAGCAATTCTTGAGACCGCATCATCGACTTCCGCATTGCTGATATTGAGCGGCGGCAGCAGCCGTACGACATTATCACCGGCACCGACACTCAGGAGATGCTGGTCCAGCAATGCCCTGAGCACACGGGTATTCTCGATCCGGCATTTAAGGCCGAGCATCAGGCCTTCGCCGCGTATGTCCTCGATGATATCGCCGAACTGCTCGGGCAATGCGGCAAGCTTTTGTTTGAGCCGCCCGCTGGTCCGGCTCACCGCTTCAAGGAAACCGTCTTCCAGCACGACATCAAGCACCGCGTTGCCGACCGCCATCGCCAGCGGATTGCCGCCATAGGTCGATCCATGGGTGCCGGCCGTCATGCCCGCGGCCGCCCCCTTTGTCGCCAGACAGGCGCCGAGCGGAAAACCGCCGCCGATGCCTTTGGCGACCGCCATGATGTCCGGCACAATGCCGGCCCACTCATGGGCAAACAGTTTGCCGGTCCGCGCCATCCCGCATTGCACCTCGTCAAGGAGCAGCAGCAACCCGTGCGCGTCGCACAGTTTGCGCAGGCCCTTGAGAAATTCCGGTGCGGCGGGACGGACCCCGCCCTCGCCCTGCACCGGCTCGATCAATATGCCCGCGGTCTGTGCACCGATTGCCGCGCGGGTCGCCTCAAGATCGCCGAACCCGACCTGATCGAAGCCGTCGACAGCCGGCCCGAAACCATTGAGATATTTGGGGTTGCCGCTGGCGGCGATTGTCGCCAGCGTGCGGCCGTGAAAGGCACCCTCGAAGGTAATCAGCCGGTATCTCTCCGGGTCCTGGTTGTGGGAATGATACTTGCGCGCCATCTTGATCGCGCATTCGACCGCCTCACCCCCTGAATTGGTGAAGAACAC
>Ga0114931_10008568_pt1 | contig 12364 bp, 11 predicted proteins | sample 2SBtaG_FD_89579 | JGI IMG/M metagenome (GOLD analysis project Ga0114931, IMG submission 89579) | Deep subsurface microbial communities from Kolumbo volcano to uncover new lineages of life (NeLLi) - 2SBTROV14_V59a metaG | ecosystem: Environmental > Aquatic > Marine > Volcanic | place: Kolumbo...
CATTGATGTCTGCATTCGAGGTGATGTCGGTGCGATGCAGGTTCAGGCCGTGCGCCAGGATCTCGAAGGCATTCCCGGCAAGGTGCCGTGTCTCCTTGGCAATCACGTCCAGAGCCGTATCCGGGAACTCCAGTGCGGCCTTGTTAAGAAACTGCACCCGGGTGGTCTCAACCGGTTCGACCCGTTCACGCAACAGCTTCTGCAGCAGCACGACCATGGGGTTGATCAGCGGAACCATCACGATCACACCCACCAGGTTGAACAAGGTATGAAAGGCCGCGAACTTGAGCGGGTAGTCGTCGGCTGCGATCCCGACCAGTTTGCTGAAGCCGTCGACGGCGGCCGAGAATTCACCTATGAAGACCACGGCAAGGGCGCCTGTGGTCAGATTGAAAAACAGGTGGGCCAGTGCCAGTTGCCGGCCGGAGGTACTGGCACTGATGGCGGCCAGCAGCGCCGTGATAGTGGTGCCGATATTCGAGCCTATTGCCAGGGCCAGTGCATTCTCGTAACTCACCTGGCCGGCGGCCAGTGCCGTGAGGGTGAGGATCAAGGTGGCATGACTGGACTGCATAATGACCGTCATGGCGATCCCGATCACTATATAGATGAGTAGGCCGCGCAAACCGGGCACGGCGTACCGTGACAGATCCAGGCCATTACTGACGGCCTCGAAGCCTTCCTTCATATAGGCGATGCCCAGGAACAGGAAGCCCAGCCCGATAAGCGCCCAGCCGGCCGCGCTGAGTCGCTTGCTGTTTTTCTGAAAGATCATGATGACGCCGAACACCAGCATAGGCAGCGCATAGGCACCGATATCGATCTTGAGTCCAAGACCCGCCACCAGCCAGGCGCCGGTGGTGGTGCCGAGGTTGGCGCCGAAGATAATGCCGATACCCTGCGCCAGCGAGATCAGCCCGGCGCTGAGAAAGGAGATGGCCAGCACCGAGACCAGCGAACTGGATTGCATGAGAGAGGTCGAGATCAAGCCAAACGACATACTCTTGGCTGTCGTGTCGGTGGTGCGCTGCAGGAACCGGGATAGCACACCGCCACTGAAGGCCTTGAAGCCCTTCTCCAGGGACAGCATCCCGAGCAGAAAGATGGCTACGCCGGCCGTGATGGTCTTGAAATCCGGGCTGATCCAGAAGCCGTAGCCAAGTACCAGGAATATGCTCAGTGTGAGGAGGTTGCGCGTCATGCGGTTCTAGCCTGAATGGTAAAAAAAGGGGACGGATCTATTTTCCATAACTGTCTCGCTGCCCTGTAGGGCCGGATTCATCCGGCCACCGGTGCATGTCCTGCCACTGCTGGTCGAATGAATTCGACCCTGCAAATCTACCATCAGGATGGCTTAAATCAGAAAAATAGATCTGTCCCCTTTTCCTTGTCCCCAGTACAATCCGGGTTCTGCTGCTGTTTGGCGGGTATCGTATATCGGTATTACCCTAGCTTCCCAAGCTAGTGAGGCGGGTTCGACTCCCGCTACCCGCTCCATGCCAAATCAGTTATCCATAATATTCACTAATATGCATATAAATATATTCTTATTGTATTATAAGAAAATGTTAATATACTTATCAGCACGTTTGGAGAGGTATCTTCCAGGCACAAATATATAAACCCTGACCTATATTATTGGAGATTATTATCATGAAAAAGATTGCTATCGTACTTTCCGCCGCAACCATCGCTGTTGCTTCTACTGCCGCTTCCGCCTGGGGTTGGGGTGACAACGGTTACAACAACGGCTATGGCAACGGTGCTGGTGATGCTTACGGCGACGGCGCCTTCGACGGTGACTTCGGTTTCAGCATGAACATGAGCGGTCGTGGTAACGGTCGTGGCTACGGTAACGGTAGTGGTTACAACGGCTACAATGGTACCAACGGCTACGGTTATGCCCCTTACGGCTACGCCCCTGCTTACGCCCCGGTACAGCCTGCCGTTGAAATGACGGAAGAGCAGCGCAAGGCAATTGCTGACCAGCAGGCCAAGTACATGGAAGACATGCAGAAGGCCCAGCAGCAGGCTCAGCAGCAGGCTGCCGAGTTCTACGCCACGCAGCGTGCCCCGATGACTGACATGCATGCCGAGATGATGAAGCAGCGTGAAGCCCGCATCGCCGAGATGGACGCGCGTATGGCCGAGCACGTCAAGGCTGCTGAAGCCCGCCGTGCCGAGTTCGAAGCCGCTCACAAGGCTCGCATCCAGGAAACTTCTACCAAGACTGAAGAGACCAAGGCTGCTGCTGACAAGGGTGCGTAATTACACCTGACGAATATCCGGCGCTGTAATTGGCCGGGAAGCACCAAAAAGGGGTGTGCGGGAAACTGCACACCCCTTTTCTTATGGGTGTGTGTGCGTCAAACTACCGCAATCAAGACGTTTATACGATCTCATAAGAAGGAAAATCCATGGGCAAGCTTCTGAAAATCATTCTCTGGCTGGTGCTGGTACTGGTCGTCGTGATCGTCGTTGCAGCGGTAGTGTTACCGATGGTGGTCGATCCGAATGACTACAAGGACGAGATAGCCACCGCCGTCGAGCAGCAGACCGGGCGTACCCTGACGATTGAGGGCGACATTGGGCTATCAGTATTCCCGTGGCTGGGGCTGGATATAGGGCCGACACGCCTGAGTAATGCGGAAGGTTTTACCGAACCTGACATGGCGGAGATCCAGGCCGTACAGGTTCGGGTCAAGCTGTTGCCCTTGTTAAGCAATCAACTGGAAGTCGACACGCTGCAACTGTCCGGTCTGCGCTTACACCTGGGCAAGGACAAGCAGGGCGTCAGCAACTGGGATGACATGGTTACCGCATCGGCCGATACGAAGGCTGCAGAACCGGCCACAACGTCAGTCGATTCGACCGGTGGTGGCAAGGGTCTGGACGCGCTGACCATCGGTGGTATCGAGGTGACTGATGCGCGCATTGACTGGGATGACCAGTCCAGCGGCAGCAAGTACGTGGTAAACGACTTGTCACTGACCACCGGCGCCATTGTCCCGGGTGATGCCTTTGACCTGGACATGCAGCTGCAACTGACCGCGATGCAACCGCCACTGGATGCCCGGCTGGCGTTGCAAGGCGAGGTGCTGCTCGCCGCTGACCTGAAGGCGCTGTCGATCACCGCGCTTACGCTGCAGGTCGATGCGAGTGGCGCGACCTTGCCGGCCGGCGAGCTGCAGGCCAGCCTCACCACCGATGTCTCGCTGGGGCTGGAGGCACAGACCCTGCTATTGCCTAATATCGTGCTGGAGACGCTGGGTGTGCAGATCAGCGGCTCGGTCACCGGCGCGGCAATCAGCGGTGATGACCCGCGCTTTAACGGCAACTTCGTGATTGCAGAATTTTCACCGCGTGAGCTGATTGAGGCACTTGGCGAGGCCGTGCCCGAAACAGCAGTCCAGGGCGTTCTTGACAAGGCCGACGCCACTCTTGCCTGGGAGGCCACCCTGCAACAGTTCAAGGTCTCGACGCTGTCTGCACACCTGGACGAGACGGCACTCAACGGCGATGTGCTGGTGCAGTCATTTGATGCGCCGGCCATCAGCTTCAACCTGGCCGTCGATCAGTTCAATCTGGATCGTTACCTGCCGCCGGAAAGTGAACAGCCTGTGTCCAGTGAGGCTAACAAAGAGGCCAGGGGCAAGGCAGGCAAGACCGCTGCCCCGGCCGGTGATTTACCGCTGGAGCCGTTACGGCAACTGGATTTGAAGGGCGAGTTCAACATCAAGGAGCTGCAGGCCTTCAAGCTGCACTACAGCGAGGTGCTGATCAAGATCGATGCGGATGACGGCGTGCTGGAAATCAGTCCACTGGCCGCCGGGTTTTACGACGGCGATATTGACCTCCATCTCAAGCTGGATGCACGCAAAGACACCCCGCAGGTGTCTATAAAGGAGACACTCAAGGGGGTGCAGGCTGGCCCCCTGCTAAAAGACCTTACTGGCGAAGATACCCTGCTGGGTACGACCACCTTGCAGGCAAACCTGAAAGGTCGCGGTGCCGATGCCGACGCCATCATCCGGACACTCAATGGCAAGGCCAGTTTCACGTTCAAGGATGGTGCACTCAACGGTGTGAATATCGCCGCCCTGATACGCGAGGCACAGGCCCTGATCGAGGGTAAACCGGCGCCCAAACAGGAGGGACCGGTGCGGACCGATTTTGCACTGCTCAAGGGGTCGGCGACCATCAAGAATGGCGTGGTCAAGAATGATGATCTGAAAATGAAATCTCCGTTGCTGCGCATCAATGGCGCCGGCACGGCCAACCTGCCGAAGGAAACCCTGGACTACACCCTGACGACCAGGATCGTCGGCTCCCTGGAGGGGCAGGGTGGCAAGAGCAAACTCCAGGGTGTGGACATTCCGGTACACGTCAGCGGGACCTTTAGCGATCCGGATTATTCGCCTGACCTGGGTGGTGTTCTGAGCGAGGCCGCCAAGGCCGAGGTCGACAAACGGGTCGAAAAAGAGAAGAAGAAGTTACAGAAAAAATTCGGCAAGGATGTGCCCGACGACCTGTTGAAGGGCCTGTTTGACAAATAGTCATACCCACTGCACGGGCTTGCACCTGACGGCGGTTTGCCTGCTGCTTGTCCTGATATTGCCGGGCCCGGCCGTGGCCGGCCAGGTGCTGGCATCCAGTGCCGAGCGCGTCGGTGATTTGTACGTCCTCTCCGTGTCCGCGCAGATCGATGCGCCGCTGGCGACGGTGTACCGCTCAATCACGGATTTTGACAACCTGGCGGCGATTAATCCGGCCATTGAGGAGAGCCGCCTGCTGGCGTCGGATGCCAATAGCCGGCGCGTACGCAGTGTTATAAAGGTCTGCATCCTGGTCTTTTGCAAGCGCGTGGTGCAGGTACAGGACGTCCACCTGCTGAATGACCACGTCATCGAGGCGGTGGTGGTGCCCGCGGCGAGCGACTTCATCAGTGGTATTGCCCGCTGGGAATTGACAACACAGGACGCAGCCACCGTGCTGGTATTTACCGATCAGTTTGAACCGGACTTCTGGGTGCCGCCGCTGATAGGCCCTTGGCTGATCAAGCGCAAATTGATGCGCGAGGTCGCCGAGACGGCCATGTATATCGAACTCAAATACACGAATGAGTCGAAATAAGAAACAGCAGGCATTCAGTCAGTCGGTGCTGCAGTGGTTTGCCGCGCACGGCCGCACGGACCTGCCCTGGCAGCAGCAGCCGACACCGTACCGGGTGTGGGTGTCGGAGATCATGTTGCAACAGACGCAGGTCGCCACCGTGATCCCGTATTTTGAACGCTTTATGCAGCGCTTTCCCGATCTGCAATCACTGGCGGTGGCGGATCCGGACGCGGTGTTGCACCACTGGTCGGGCCTGGGGTATTACGCCCGCGCCCGCAACCTGCAGGCCGCGGCACGCCAGGTGGTCGAACGGCATGGCGGCGTCTTTCCACAGGACCTCGAGGCAGTAATGGCGCTGCCGGGTATCGGCCGTTCGACGGCCGCTGCCATCCTGTCACTGGCCTGCGGGCAAGCGCATGCCATTCTGGACGGCAATGTGAAACGCGTACTGGCACGTGTTCATGCCGTGGCTGGCTGGCCGGGCCAGTCAGCGGTTCTGCGCACCCTCTGGTCACTGGCCGAACAGTACACGCCGGCACAAGGCTGCGCCGCCTATACCCAGGCGATAATGGACCTCGGAGCGACAGTGTGTACCCGTGGGCGTCCGCAGTGCGATGCCTGCCCTGTCAGCGCGGTGTGTGTCGCCTGCGCGCAAGGCAACCCGACTGACTATCCATCCCCCCGCCCTAAAAAGACCCTGCCGGTACGTGCCGTGCAGATGTTGATGCTGTGTAATAATGACGGTGAGGTGTTGCTGGAGAGGCGCCCGCCGACAGGAATCTGGGGCGGGCTCTGGAGCCTGCCGGAGTTTGATGAAGCTACGCTGATCACTGGCTGGTGTCGGGACAGGCTCGGCATGGCGGTGGCTGGACGGACTTGCTGGCCGGTTATGCGCCACACCTTTAGCCATTTTCATCTCGATATCACGCCGGTGCTGGTGCAGGCCACAACCACCGGTGAGTGCGTAAGGGATGAAGCCCGGCAGCTTTGGTATAAACTCGGTGGTGAGCAGCAGACAGGCCTGGCGGCACCAGTCAGCAAGCTGTTGCTGCAACTCACACAAACACAACCATGGAAACAACATGACGAGAACAGTGCACTGTGTAAAGCTGGATAAAGAGGCCGAGGGCCTGGACGCGGCGCCTTATCCCGGCGAACTGGGTCAGCGGATCTACGATGGCGTCTCCAAAGAGGCGTGGCAGCAGTGGCTGCAGCATCAGACCATACTCATTAACGAGAACCGCATCTCGCCCGTCGACCCCGAATCCCGCAAGTTTCTGGAGACCGAAATGAAAAAATTTTTCTTCGGTGGCGGCTCTGATATGCCCGGTGGCTTTGTCTCTCCGGACTCGTTGAAATAACTGCATTTGTAGGAGCGGATCGCATCCGCGACCACGGTCGCAGATGCAATCCGCTCCTACAGAAATAAATTCTCTGTAAAGAAGGACATCAGCATGAAAGGCATCATCCTCGCCGGTGGCAGCGGCACACGGCTCTACCCGTTGACGCGCACAGTCAGCAAACAGCTGATGCCGGTCTATGACAAGCCCCTGATCTATTACCCGCTGTCGACCCTGATGCTTGCCGGTCTGCGCGAGATTCTACTGATCTCCACGCCGCAGGACCTGCCCAACTTTGAACAGTTGCTGGGTGACGGCAGTCAGCTGGGGATAGACATTCAGTATGCCGTGCAGCCCAGCCCCGGCGGCCTGGCCGAGGCCTTCCTGATCGGCCGCACGTTTCTCGACGGCGGACCTGCCTGCCTGATACTGGGCGACAATATTTTCTATGGCCACGGGCTGGCGACCAGCCTGCAGCGGGCCGCGACCCTGACGCAGGGCGCGACGGTGTTTGCCTACCGGGTACGTGATCCCGAACGCTACGGTGTGGTCGAATTTGGTGGCGATGGTCAAGCCTTGAGTATTGAAGAAAAGCCTGTGCAGCCAAAATCCCGCTATGCCGTTACCGGCCTGTACTTTTATGATGCACAGGTGGTTGATATAGCCGCCGGCCTGGCGCCGTCAGCGCGCGGCGAACTGGAGATTACCGATGTAAATACGGCCTACCTGGACCGGCAGGCACTGAATGTCGAGTTGCTGGGACGCGGTACCGCCTGGCTTGATACCGGCACCCATGAATCGTTGTTGCAGGCGGCCACGTTTATCGAGGCGATCGAACAACGCCAGGGGCTCAAGGTGTCGTGCATAGAAGAGATCGCCTACCGTATGAACTATATTGATGCGCAGCAGCTTGAGACGCTGGCGCAACCCATGGCAAAGAACAGCTACGGCGAGTATTTGCTGGACATATTAAAGGTCAGCTAACCTCCAACCACTGTAGGGCCGAATGAATTCGGCCCTACAGTGATAGAGTACTGTTTATCAGATGAACGTACTACCAACCAGTCATCCCGAGGTTCTGTTAATCGAACCGGACGTGTTCGAAGACCCGCGCGGCTTCTTCATGGAGACCTATCACGTCGAAAAATACGCGGCGGCGGGCCTGCCCACTGACTACCTGCAGGATAACCATTCGCACTCGGTGCGGGGTGTCCTGCGCGGCATGCACTATCAGTTACAGCACCCGCAAGGAAAACTGGTGCGCGCCGTAAACGGCGAAGTGCTCGATGTGGCCGTCGATATACGCAAGGGCTCGCCGCACTTTGGCCAGTGTGTATCGGTCGTGCTGTCGGCGGAGAATCGCCGGCAACTGTATGTACCACCGGGCTTCGCGCACGGTTATTGCACACTCAGTGAACGTGCCGATTTCCTGTACAAGTGCACAGAAATCTATATGCCGACCGATGAGTACGGCATCGCCTGGGATGACCCGGCGCTGGCCATCGACTGGCCCGGGCTTGACTATAAACTGTCAGACAAGGACCGCGTGTATCCGCTCTTGAGCGAGAGCGATCATTTGCCGGATTACCAGGCGGACAAATGAAGCTGCTGGTCACGGGAGTTACCGGGCAGCTCGGCCGTGTAGCCGCGGCCGTATTTTCACAGCAGGGCCACACGGTCATTCAGGCTGACCGGGAGAGAATGAATTTCCTGCATTCGACTCAGGCGGCAGCCGTGGTTCATGCCGAGCAGCCTGACTGGGTAATAAATTGTGCAGCCTACACCCAGGTCGACAAGGCCGAGGATGACGCGGTGCAGGCCTTTACCATTAACCGCGATACGCCGGCACAACTGGCACAAGCCGTGGCTGGCTACGGCGGGCGCATGCTGCAGGTATCAACAGATTTCGTGTTCGATGGATCGCAAACACGACCCTATACCGAAGATGATGCGCCGCACCCGCTGGGTGTCTACGGGCAAAGCAAGCTGGAGGGTGAACAGGCTATACGTGAGGCATTGCCCGATGTGCTTATCCTGCGCACGGCCTGGGTGTACGGTGTGCACGGCAACAATTTCGTCAAGACCATGCTGAGACTGGCTGCCGCAGGCAAGCCGCTGCGGGTCGTCGATGACCAGACGGGCTCCCCGACCTGGACGAAGGATATCGTCTCGGCCATGGCTGCATTAATCAATCAACAGGCCGGCGGCGTGTATCATTATGTGGCTGATGGTGAAACCAGCTGGCACGGGTTTGCGAGTGCCATAGTTGAGGATGCCGGGTCAGTGGGGATCGGGATCAAGACCACGCAGGTTGAACCCATACCGACATCCGGCTACCCCACCCCGGCAGCGCGCCCTGCCTGTTCGGTGCTCGATACCACTAAAATAAGGCCCTTGCTACCGTCACCCATACCGGCATGGCGCGATAGCCTGAGAAACATGTTAAAGGAGTACGCGGCATGCGCACACTGCTCGTAACCGGCGGCGCAGGATTTATCGGTTCCAACTTTATTCGCTACTGGACAGGCAAGTACCCGCTAGACCAGGTCATCAACCTGGATGCGCTCACCTACGCCGGGAACCTGGAGAACCTGGCCGGGGTGCAGGATGCAAGCGGCTATCGCTTTGTCCGCGGCGATATCACCGACAAGGCGTCTGTCTGCGATCTGCTGGAGAGTGAGCAGATCGATACAGTGATCAATTTTGCCGCCGAGTCTCATGTCGACCGGTCCATCCTGGGGCCGGACGCCTTTATGACAACCAACATCCTCGGTACGTTTGCATTGCTGGAAGCCGCGCGTACCGTGTGGGGCGACTTTAATGATGTGCAGCGTTTTCTGCATGTCTCGACTGACGAGGTCTACGGCAGCCTCGCTGCCGATGAGCCGCCCTTCGATGAGGCGCATGCCTATGCGCCCAACAGTCCGTACTCGGCATCCAAGGCCTCATCCGATCACCTGGTGCGCGCCTATTACCAGACTTACGGCATGCCGGTGCTGACCACCAATTGTTCCAATAATTACGGCCCCTGCCAGTTCCCCGAGAAGCTGATACCACTGACCATCCTGAATGCCCTCGAGGACAAACCGATCCCGGTCTACGGCGATGGCAAAAACATCCGTGACTGGCTGTTCGTGGATGATCACTGCAGCGGCATCGATGCCGTACTCCAGGGCGGTATACCTGGACAGGTATATAACATCGGTGGCATCAACGAATGGCAGAACATCGATATCGTCAAGCTGATTTGCGCGCGGCTGGATGCGTTGCAGCCGGGCGAGCATGCGTATGCCGATCAGATTACCTGCGTGACTGATCGCCCCGGCCACGACCGGCGTTATGCGATCGATGCCAGCCGCATGCAGCAGCAACTGGGCTGGTCACCGGCACATACCTTCGAGGCCGGTATAGAAAATACCATCCAGTGGTACCTGGCAAATCGTGATTGGTGCGACCGCGTGCGCAGCGGCGCATACCGCGATTACTATGCCAGCCAGTATGGCGAGCCGGCCAATCCCTGAAAATACCCCGGTATTGGCCAAAATCCCCTTTCAGAACCTTGACTCCCCGACGGGCAATCGCTTTAATACACGGCTCGTCTGCAATGCGGCCAGGTAGCTCAGTCGGTAGAGCAGGGGACTGAAAATCCCCGTGTCGCTGGTTCGATTCCAGCCCTGGCCACCATTTAATCAAGGACTTAACAAAGGAAAAATTTTCGTCCGCCCTCCCCTTGTGTAATTCCTGTGTAATCGTGCACTTGAAACATCCTCCAGATTCCTAAGGGGTCAGTACCCTTTTCAGGCACCCATGTGGAGAGGCGATGCAATATCGAAGAAAAGGGTACTGACCCCTTATTTATGGAACAAAATAGATCTGTCCCATTTAAAAGGTTTCCGGTCTCGGGTCCGGGATAAAGCCGTCGCGGTTTGGCATGGCCACCTTTGCGATCGTATCGGCATTTATGACGACGTCCTGGTCGATGATCCCGCCCTCGGCGAGGATATAGGCCGTCACGGCATAGACTTCGTCATCGTTCAGCGAGCCGGGCGCGTTGAACGGCATTGCGCGCCGCACGTAGTCGAACAGTGTTGAGGCGTAGGGCCAGTAACTCTCGACCGTTTTCTGCGGCTTGCCCGAGGCGAGTGACCCCCGGCCACCCCTGAGGGCGGCCGCCCCGGTGCCTTTTACCGGGGTGGCCATGTCGGTACCGTGGCAGGCGGCGCACTTGTTGGCATAAATTGTCCTGCCCTGGGCATAGCTACCCTGTCCCGGCGGTGCGCCGCGGCCATCGGGCATGACGTCGATATCTATCCCGGCAATCGCTGCGGGACTGGCCGTAACGCCGAAGCCATACGGGCCCGTGTCAGCGGCGCGGGCCACAATACAGAGACACAGCAGCAGTATGCAGCAAGTGGTCCGGCGCCAGATATTAAAAGTGGTGCACATTGGTCACACTCCCGTCACGGGCAATGGCCCAGCTCTGGATGCCGTTGTTGTGATAAATGGAGCCATACAGGGGGTGTCCATCGAGGCCGCGCACTGCGACCAGTTGCGCGATGGTGGGCTGGGTGTAGCCGGTCTCATCCCGGCAACGGCTTTGCAGGATGGTCGGCCCGCCATGCCAGTGCCAGGGGAACCGGAAGCGGGTGTGGCAGCGGGGTAGTACCGGAGTTTGCAGTTCTGCCGTCTGCCAGCTGGCGCCGCCATCGGTAGAGACCTCGACCTGCGTGATGCGGCCGCGGCCCGACCAGGCGATGCCCGTGATTTCATAGAAGCCCTGGCCCGGCAGTCGCATGTCCCCGGACGGGAAGGTGATCACCGACTTGGCATCCATGGTGAAGGTGAACTGACGTGCCTTGCCGCCGTTCACGAGGTCTGTGTATTTGGACGTTTCCTCGCGTGTCATGAAGGGCTTGTCGCTGACCTCCAGCCGGCGTAACCATTTGATACAGGTGTTGCCCTCAAAGCCCGGCAACAGCAGGCGCAGCGGATACCCCTGTTCGGGTCGCAGCGCCTCGCCATTCTGCGCGTAGGCGAGCACGGCGTCGTCCCACATCTTGTCGATGGGGATGCTGCGTGCCATTACGGCCGCGTCACTGCCTTCTGCCAGTATCCAGGCCGCGCCGTCCTCGATGCCACATTCGCGCAGGATGGTGGCCACCGGCACGCCGGTCCATTCCGAGGTACTGGTCAGTCCATGGGTGCCCTGCACCGTCTTCAGGGTCGGTTTCTTCCATTCCGTGAGACCGTTGCCCGAGCATTCGATGAAATGCATGCGGGTCACCGAAGGAAAGCGCTGCAGTGCCGCCATGGAAAAGCGTTTGGCCGTGTTGACCATGCCATGCACCGTCAGCGTGTGTCTGGCCGGATCGATGTTGGGAATGCCGGCGTGGTGGCGCTCGAAGTGCAGCCCCGACGGCGTGATGATGCCGTTACCCTGCTCCAGCGGTGTCATCGACCACGACGATTCGCGGGTGGCGGTAGGGTAACGCCAGCGAACCTCGTTCTCGAATTGTGAACGGCTGCCATAACCGTCATCGGCACCGATAGGCCGGCCCGGCTCCCGGGTCGGATCGGCCTGGACCTTGTAATCCACGCTGCCCGCGGCGGCCGCTGCCAGGCCCTGACCCAGAAGTGCTGCGGTACCCGTGCCCGCGGCTGCCATGCGGGTGAGAAAACCGCGGCGGTCGGTGGCCGGAAACATGCCCTGCTTGCATTCGCAGGCCGGCTGTTCCTGCTTGCGGGCGATTGCGCGGTTCTCCGCCTCGATCATGCCTGCAAGGATTTGACGGGTTTTCTCGTCGTAGTCGCCCGAACCATCTTTGCTGCTCATATCAAGTGAGCCCCCTCATAAATGCCACTCTATGAAATACCACCTGAGGCTCTGCTGCGCAACTTATCAAATAAGG
>Ga0114931_10008569_pt1 | contig 12364 bp, 10 predicted proteins | sample 2SBtaG_FD_89579 | JGI IMG/M metagenome (GOLD analysis project Ga0114931, IMG submission 89579) | Deep subsurface microbial communities from Kolumbo volcano to uncover new lineages of life (NeLLi) - 2SBTROV14_V59a metaG | ecosystem: Environmental > Aquatic > Marine > Volcanic | place: Kolumbo...
CATCCTGGTCGCCGAGTCGGTGGTGTGGGAAGGCGCGGATCCGGGCATCGTCGAGGCGGTCGAGCATGCCCTCGAGGTCCTCGCCGCGGCCGGCGCCGAGGTGGTGCGGGTGGCCGTCCCCGAACTCGCCGAGGCGATCGAGCTGGTCGAGCGTTACGGGCCGCTGGTCTCGATCGAGGCCTCGGCCATCTGGGGCGATCTGGTCGCCGCCAACCCGGAGAAGGTCTATGTCAACGTTCGCCGGCGCTTTCTCGCGGGTGAGGACGTCCGCGCCCGCGATCTCGAGCGCCTGCGCAGCGGCCTCGCCGACGCCGCCCATCGGCTGCACGCTCGGATCGCCGGCGCCGATGTGCTGGCGGCGCCGACCGAGGCCATTCCGCCGCCGCCGATCGCCGAGGCCGAGGCCGACGCCGACGCTTACCACCGCTTCAACCGGGCGGCGCTGCGCAACACCACGCTGGGCAACCTGTTGAAGGTCTGCGCGGTGACGCTGCCCTGCGGCGGCACGCCCGAGGGCCTGCCGGTCGGGCTGATGCTGATGGCACGGCCCTTCACCGAGGCGGCGCTGTTGCGCACCGCGGCCGCCGTCGAGGCCGCGCTCGCCGAGGTGCCGCTCCCGAGTCCAATTGATGTCGGATGAGAGTGACCGGCCGTAACGGCCCGATCGGCAGAAGTTTTTTGATCTCACCCGCCTCGGGTGCTAAGGTCGCCCACCGCGCCTGAGGAGGGGCCGATGGCCGTCCGAACGTCTGCCACCGCCGCGAGGCCGGCACTTCTCCCCCGTGGTGCCGCCGCCTTCCTGCGCCGGCGGCTGGCCGAGCTCGCCGGGCTGGCGCTGGTGGTCGCCGCCGCGGCGCTCGCGCTCGCCCTGATCGGCTACCACCCCGGCGATCCCTCGCTCGATACCGCCGCCGCCCGCGCGGTCGCCAACCCGCTGGGCGCGACCGGCGCGGGGGTCGCCGACGCCCTGGTACAAGGGCTCGGGGTCGCCGCCGCCCTGCTCATCGTCGTTCCGCTCGCCTGGGGCTGGTGCCTGATCGGCCATCATCGCCTGCGCCGGCCCTTCCTGCGCCTCGGCCTTCTCGTCTTCGCGATCCTCGCGGCGACGCTCGCGGCCGGCGGCATCGGGATCGCGGTGCCCTGGACCCTGCCTGCGGGCTGGGGCGGCGCGGTGGGGGTGGCGCTCGGCACGGCGCTGGCGCCGGTGGCGGCGCTGGTCCCGGGGTGGGCCGTTCCCGTCGCTGCCGGCGGGCTCGCCGCGGCGGCAGCCGTGGGCGCGCTGGCGGTTCCCTGGCGGGACTGGCGGGCGCTCGCCCGCGGCCTCGCGGTGATCGCCCGGCTGACGGTTTCCGGCGCTCTCGCTGTGGCGCGCTTGGCACGGCATCGCCCGCGCCCGGAACGCGCGCCCGTGGTCCGCCGCGAGCCCCGCCTGCCGTGTGCGCCGACGAGCCCGCCGCCACGCCGCCGGCGCCCGCCCAAGGTGGTGACCCCGCGCGCCGGGCGCCGCACCGTGCGTCAGGAGGCGCTCGATCTCGCCATTCCCGGCGAGTATCAGCTTCCGCCGCTCAGCCTCTTGACCCTGCCGCCCGCCCGCGACGGCGGGGCCGAGGCCAACGAGGACGCCCTCCAGCAGAACGCGCGCCTGCTCGAGGCGGTGCTCGACGACTTCGGGGTCCGCGGCGAGATCGTCGAGGTCCGCCCCGGCCCGGTGGTCACCCTCTACGAACTCGAGCCGGCGCCGGGCACCAAGTCGTCGCGGGTGATCGGGCTCGCCGACGACATCGCCCGCTCGATGAGCGCGATCTCGGTGCGGGTGGCGCTGATCCGCGGGCGCAGCGTGATCGGCATCGAGCTCCCCAACGAGCGCCGCGAGACCGTTTATCTGCGCGAGCTGCTGGCGGCGCCCGAGTACGAGGCCACCGCGGCGCGCCTGCCGCTGGCGCTGGGCAAGGACATCGGCGGCGGCGCGGTGATGACCGACCTCGCCCGGATGCCCCATCTGCTGGTCGCCGGGACCACGGGCTCGGGCAAGTCGGTGGCGATCAACTCGATGATCCTCTCGCTCCTCTATCGGCTGCCGCCCGAGCGCTGCAAGCTGATCATGATCGACCCCAAGATGCTCGAGCTCTCGATCTACGACGGTATCCCGCACCTGATCGCCCCGGTGGTCACCGACCCCAACAAGGCGGTGGTGGCGCTCAAATGGGCGGTCCGTGAGATGGAGGAGCGCTATCGGGCGATGTCGCGGCTGGGGGTGCGCAACGTCGCCGGCTATAACAAGCGGCTCGCCGAGGCCGCGGCCAAGGGCGAGGCCCTGGTGCGCCGGGTCCAGACCGGCTTCGACGCCGAGACCGGCGAGCCGGTGTTCGAGGACGAGGACCTCTCGGGCGAGCCCCTGCCCTTGATCGTCGTCGTGGTCGACGAGATGGCGGATCTCATGTTGGTCGCCGGCAAGGAGGTCGAGGGCGCCATCCAGCGCCTGGCCCAGATGGCGCGCGCCGCCGGCATCCACCTCATCATGGCGACCCAGCGGCCCTCGGTCGACGTCATCACCGGCACCATCAAGGCCAACTTCCCGACCCGGATCAGCTTCCAGGTGACCTCGAAGATCGACAGCCGCACCATCCTCGGCGAGCAGGGCGCCGAGCAGCTTCTCGGCGACGGCGACATGCTCCACATGTCGTCGGCCGGGCGCATCAAGCGGGTCCACGGCCCCTTCGTCAGCGAGGCCGAGGTCGAGCGCGTGGTCGCCTTCCTCAAGTCCCAGGGGGCGCCCGAGTACATCGACGCGGTCACCGAGGACGACGATGACGGCCCGGCGATGGCGCTCGGCGGCGCAAGCGGCGAGGACACCCTCTATGACCAGGCGGTGGCGCTGGTCTGCCGCGAGCGCAAGGCCTCGACCAGCTTCGTCCAGCGCCACCTTCAGATCGGCTACAACCGGGCCGCCCGCATCATCGAGCGGATGGAAGCGGAGGGCGTGGTCAGCCGCGCCAACCACGTCGGCAAGCGCGAGGTCCTTGCCCGCGACATCGACGAGGATAGAGTGGCCTGACCCGCCCCCGGCCCGAGGAGGGCTCCGTGCTTCGAGTCTCGTGCTTCTGGCGCCTGGCGCTCGCCTGCGCTGTCGCCCTCGCCATGCTGCTGTTCGCTGGCTCGAACGCCGGGGCGGCGCGCACCGGCGCGGACGCCGCCGCGGTCAAGCAGGCCGAGGACTACCTCAACGGCATCGGCACCTTGCGCGCCGACTTCCTGCAGGTCGCCGACGACGGCTCGATCGCCCGCGGCCGGCTCTATATCGCCCGCCCGGGGCGCCTCAGGCTGGAGTACGACCCCCCGGTCACGGTGGTGATGGTCAGCGACGGCGACTGGCTCACCTATATCGACTACGGCCTCGGTCAGACCAGTCAGATGCCGCTCGGCGACACCCCGGCCGCGGTGCTGGTGGCCGGACGGGTACGGCTTTCCGGCGCCATCACGGTCACCCGGGTGGCCCGCCGGGCGGGGAGCTTGCGCCTGACCCTGGTACGGACCAAGGACCCCGAGGCCGGCTCGTTGACCCTGGTGTTCAGCGAGACCCCGTTCGCCCTTCGCCAGTGGGTGGTGACCGACACCCAAGGCTTCACCACCCGGATCACCCTGGCCCACGTCGAGCGTGACGTGAAGCTGGAGCCCTCGCTGTTCGAGGCTCCGCCGCCGGCGCCCGCGGGCGAGTCCGGCCGCTGATGCGCTGAGGGGGGCGGCGCCATGTCGGCCGGCGATGCCGCCGCCACCGGGGCGATGCGCCGGGTCTGGCGGCTGGCCTGGCCGATCATCGTCTCCAACGTCACGGTGCCGCTTCTCGGCGCGGTCGACACTGCGGTGGTCGGCCATCTGCCCCAGCCCCACTATCTCGGCGCGGTGGCGGTCGGGGCGCTGATCTTCAGCTTCCTGTTCTCGGCCTTCTATTTCTTGCGCATGGGGACGACCGGGCTGACGGCGCAGGCGACGGCGCCGGCGACGCGCTCGAGATGCGCGCGGTGCTGGCCCGCGCCCTGGCGATGGCGCTCGTCCTCGCCCTTCTCCTGATCGCGCTTCGCCGACCGGCGGCGACCCTCGCCTTCGCCCTGATCGACGCCAGCGCCGCGGTCGAGCGCGAGGCCGCCCATTACGTCGCCATCCGCATCCTCTCGGCGCCCGCGGCGCTCGCCAACTTCGTCGTCTTCGGCTGGTTCCTCGGGCGGGGGAACGCCCGCGCCGGGCTGGTTCTCCAGGTCCTGATCAACGGCGTCAACATCGCCCTCGACGTTCTCTTCGTGGTCGGTCTCGGGATGGCGGTCGCCGGGGTCGCCTGGGCCACGGTGATCGCCGAGTACGCGGGTCTCGCGGTCGGCCTTCTGATGGTCGCCCGGGCGCTCGGCCGGCTTCCCGGCCGGCTGACCCTGGCACGGGTGATCGAGGGCCGGGCGGTGCGCCGGATCGTCGGCATCAACCGCGACATCTTCCTCCGCTCGCTGGCGCTGATCCTCGGCTTCGCCTGGTTCACCGCCGCCGGGGCGGCGCTCGGCGACGTGGTGCTGGCGGCCAACGCGGTGCTGATGATCCTGGTGACCTTCGTGGCCCACGGGCTCGACGGCTTCGCCTTCGCCGCCGAGGTCCTGATCGGGCGCGCCGTCGGGGTCCGCGACGCCGCCGCCTTTCGCGCTGCGGTACGCGCGGCCTCGGCCGCGGCGGCGGCCACCGCGCTCGCCTTCTCGGCCGTCTACCTCGTCGCCGGCGGGGCGCTCGTCGATCTCCTCACCAGCATTCCCGAGGTCCGGGCCGCGGCCCACGCCGCGCTGCCCTGGGCGGTGGCGATGCCGCTGGTGGCGGTGTGGAGCTATCAGCTCGACGGCATCTTCCTCGGCGCCACCCGCACCGCCGAGATGCGCAATGCCATGGCCGGGGCGCTCGCGGTCTTCGCCCTCGCCGTTCTGGTCTTGCGCCCGCTCCTCGGCATCCACGGGCTGTGGCTCGCCCTCGGCGTCTTCTTCGCCGCCCGCGCCGGCAGTCTTCTGGTCTATTACCCGCGGCTGGTGCGCGGGCTCTCAGCGGCGCGGTAGGAAGGGGGCGAGCAGAAGGACCCCGAGCGGGCGCTCGCCCATGCTCTCGACCCCGATGGCCATCGCGGGCGTGCGCGGGCTCAGGCTGCGGCTGGCGAACAAGCGGTCCCAGAGGCTGAGCATGGTGCCGTAGTTGCTGTCGGTGTCGGCGCGCACCGCGTGGTGGTGGACCCAGTGAATCGCCGGCGTGATGATGGCCTGCGACAGCGCCGCCTCGAGGCGCGGCGGAATCCGGATGTCGGAGTGATGGAAGAGCGCCGCCACCAGCACCGCCGCCTCGAAGGTCAGGACCGAGGCGAGCGGTATCGCCAGCGCCGCGACCGCGAGCGCGCGCACGCCCGCCGAGAGGATCACCTCGCCGAAGTGGAAGCGGAGCGCCGTGGTGGTGTCGAGGAAGCCGTCGAGGTGATGGACGACATGGAAGCGCCAGAGAAGCGGGACCTCGTGGTTGGCCCGGTGCCACCAGTAGATCCAGAAGTCGAGCAGAACGAGGTCGAGGACGAGCCCCGGCGCCCCGCCCCACCACGCCGGCCTTTGCCACGGTGCCAGCGTCGCCGCCCAGGCGGTCAGCGGCACCACCAGAAGCGGCGAGAGCCCGGCGTTCATCGCCCACAGCCCGAGGTTGCGTCCGACCCGGCGCCAGCCGCCGCGGCGCGGCACCGCCGGCCAGGCCCGTTCGACCGTGAACAGGACGGCGAAGACGGCGGCGACGACCAGCGCCTTGCCGGCGAGTGTGCTTCCCTCCATGGTCCCTATATGCGGACGCCGGCGTCGCCGGCCAAGCGCCTTGCCGCCGCCGCCGGGCCATGGTAGCCAAAGGCCATGCCCGTCAGCCATCCCTTGCCCGTGATCGGCATCCCCGCCGACGTCCGCGTGATCGACGGCCATCCCTTCCACGCGGTGGGCGAGAAGTACATCAATGCGGTTGCCCACGGCGCCGGCGCGCTGCCGGTGCTGCTGCCCGCCTTCGGCACCGGGATCGATCTCGAGGCGCTGGTCGAGCACATCGACCTCGAGGACCTGATCGGGCGCCTCGACGGGCTCTTCCTCACCGGCGCCCCATCGAACGTCGAGCCCCATCGCTATGGCGGCGAGCCCAGCGCCCCGGGGACCCTGCACGACCCCCAGCGCGACGTCACCACGCTGCCCTTGATCGAGGCCGCACTGGCGACCGGGCTGCCGCTGTTCGCCGTCTGCCGCGGCATCCAGGAGCTCAACGTGGCGCTCGGCGGGAGCCTGCACCAGCGGGTCCAGGAGGTGCCTGGGATGATGGACCACCGCGGCGATGCGAAGAAATCGCGGGCCGACCGCTATGCCCCGGCGCACCCGGTGCGGCTCGCCCCCGAGGGCGTGATCGCGCGCCTCACGGGCAAGCGGGAGCTCATGGTCAACTCGCTCCACGCCCAGGGGATCGACCGCCTCGCCGAGCGTCTGGCGGTCGAGGCGAGGGCGCCCGACGGCCTGATCGAGGCGGTCCGGGTCAAGGACGCCAAAGCCTTTGCCCTCGGCGTTCAATGGCATCCCGAGTGGCGCTTCCGCGACACCGACCATTACCGAATCCTGTTCGAGGCCTTCGGCGACGCCGCCCGCGCCGCCACCGCCCGCCAGCGCCGGAGCGTTCATGGAATCCATGGAAAAGTGGCTTAGGGAGCGGAGCGTCACCGAGGTCGAGTGCCTGGTCGCCGACCTCACCGGCATCGCCCGCGGCAAGATTCTCCCGGCCGAGAAGTTCATCCAGACCCAGAAGGACCAATCGCTCCGCCTGCCCGAGAGCATCTTCACCCAGACCGTGACCGGCGAGTGGCTGCCCTCGGACATGGACCCGACCGACCCCACCATCCCCGACATCTATCTGGTGCCCGACCCGGCGAGCCTGCGCCTCGTCCCGTGGTACGAGGAGCCGACCGCGCAGGTCATCAACGACTGCTTCTATGCCGATGGCGAGCCCGTCGGGATGGCCCCGCGCCAGGTGCTCAAGCGGGTGATCGCGCTCTATCACGAGCGCGGCTGGCAGCCGATCGTCGCCCCCGAGCTCGAGTTCTTCCTGGTCGCCATCAACACCGACCCCGACTACCCGCTCGAGCCCCCGGTGGGGCGCTCGGGCCGGGCCGAGACCGGGCGCCAGTCCTATGGCATCGACGCGGTCAACGAGTTCGACCCGGTGTTCGAGGACGTCTACGACTTCTGCGAGGTCCAGGGGATCGACATCGACACCCTGACCCACGAGGCCGGGCCGGCGCAGATGGAGATCAACTTCGTCCACGGCGATCCGCTCAAGCTCGCCGACGAGGCCCTGATGTTCAAGCGCACGGTCCGCCAGACGGCGCTCCGCCACAACGTCTATGCGACCTTCATGGCCAAGCCGATGAGCGGCGAGCCCGGCTCGTCGATGCACATCCACCAGAGCGTGGTCGACCGCGAGACCGGGCACAACCTGTTCGCCGACGCCGACGGCCGCGATTCCGCGCTCTTCCTCGCCCACATCGCCGGGCTCCAGCGCTTCCTGCCCTCGGCGATGCCGCTCTTGGCCCCCAACGTCAACTCCTACCGCCGGCTGTTGCGCTATTCGGATGCCCCGATCAACGTCCACTGGGGGCACGAGAACCGGACCGTGGGCTTTCGCGTGCCCAACTCGGGGCCCGAGGCGCGCCGGGTCGAGAACCGGGTCCCCGGGGCCGACGGCAACCCCTATCTGGTGATCGCGGCCTCGCTCGCCTGCGGCTATCTCGGCATGGTCGAGGGCCTGGAGGCGACCAAGCCGATCCAGGGCTCGGGCTATGAGCGGGCGCACGCGCTGCCGCGCACGCTGGTCGAGGCGGTGCAGAAGTTCGCCGCCAACCGGCCCTTGCGTGAGGTCCTCGGCGAGGCCTTCGTCCGGGTCTACGTCGCCGTCAAGGACGCCGAGCACAACGCCTATCAGCGCATCATCAGCTCGTGGGAGCGCGAGCATCTGCTGCTCAACGTGTGAGGCGAGCGGCCGGCGCGGGTGTGCTATAGTGCCGCCATGTCGGCCGTTCCGATCGACCCCTTCCCGCCGCGCTCGCTGTTCGACGAGCTTCTGATCCTCTGCGCCCGCATCGGCTTCAACCCCTAGGCGCGGTCTCGCCGGGTGTCGGCACCCGCGCCTCAGCGAACCCGTTACCGCAAGCCAGGGGAATCCCACCATGATCAGCACCGCTACTGCCCAGTGGCAGCAACGCGACCGCGAGCACCACCTCCATCCCTTCACCGACGCCCGGGCGCTCGCCGAGAAGGGCGTCAACGTCATCACCCGCGCCGACGGGGTCTATCTGTGGAACTCGGAAGGAAAGCGCTTCCTCGACGGGATGGCCGGCCTGTGGTGCGTGCAAGTCGGCTATGGCCGCCACGAGCTCGCCGCCGTCGCCCGTCGCCAGCTCGAGGAATTGCCCTACTACAACACCTTCTTCCAGTCGGCGACGCCGCCGGCGATCGACCTCGCCGCCAAGCTCGGCGACCTCACGCCGGCGGGGCTCGGCCACGTCTTCTTCGCCAACTCGGGCTCCGAGGCCAACGACACCGCCGCCAAGATGGTGCGGGCGTACTGGAACCTGATGGGGCGGCCCGAGAAGAAGACCATCATCAGCCGCCATTACGCCTATCACGGGGTGACCATGGCGGCGGCCTCGCTCTCGGGGCTGACCCCGATGCACACGCTGTTCGATCTGCCGCTGCCCGGCTTCGTCCACGTCGCCGCCCCTTACTGGTACCGCGAGGGCGGCGAGATGAGCCCCGACGAGTTCGGTGTCCAGGCGGCCCGGGCGGTCGAGGAGAAGATCCTCGAGCTCGGTCCCGACAAGGTCGGCGCCTTCATCGGCGAGCCGGTGATGGGCGCCGGCGGGGTGATCGTCCCGCCCGCCACCTATTGGCCCGAAATCCAGCGCATCTGCCGCGCCCACGACGTGCTTCTGATCGCCGACGAGGTGATCTGCGGCTTCGGTCGGACCGGGCCGTGGTTCGGCTGCGACACCTATGGCATCGCCCCCGACATGATGACCATCGCCAAGGGGCTGTCGTCGGGCTATCTGCCGATCTCGGGCGTCATGCTCCACGACCGCGTCGCCGAGGTCCTGATCGACAAGGCGGGTGAGTTCGCCCACGGCTTCACCTACTCGGGCCACCTGGTGTGTTGCGCGGTGGCGCTCGAGAACCTGCGCATCCTCGAGGAAGAGGGCATCGTGGCGCGCGCCGGCGCCGAGACCGCGCCCTACTTCCAGGCCCGCCTCGGCGAGCTCACCGATCACCCGCTGGTGGGCGAGGTCCGCGGCGTCGGCATGGTCGCGGCGATCGAGCTCGTCGCCGACAAGGCCGCCCGCCGGCCCTTCGACGAATCGCGCAAGGTCGGCACCACCTGCCGCGATCTCTGCCTCGAGAACGGCCTGGTGATGCGGGCGGTGCGCGACGTCATGGTGCTGTCGCCGCCGCTGGTCATCAGTCGTGACGAGATCGACGATCTGGTCGCCCTCGCCCGGCGGGCGCTCGACGCCACCGCGGCCGCGGTCGCGGCGGGCTGAGGCGAGCGAAGGCGAGGCGCGTGCGCTACGTCAGCACCCGCGGCCGGGCGCCCGCGCTCGCCTTCGACGAGGTCCTGCTCGCCGGGCTCGCCGCCGACGGCGGCCTCTATGTGCCCGAGCGCTGGCCGCGGCTCGGCGAGGCCGAGATCGCCGATCTCGCCGGCCTTCCTTACGCCGAGGCGGCGGCCCGGGTGATGCGGCCCTTCGTCGGCGAGGCGATCGAGGCGGGCGCCTTCGCTCGGATGGTCGCCGACGCCTATGCCGGCTTCGACCACGAAGCCGTCGCCCCGCTTTCCGAGCTCGCGCCCGATCTCTGGCTGCTCGAGCTCTTCCACGGGCCGACGCTCGCCTTCAAGGACATCGCACTCCAGCTCGTCGGCCGCCTGTTCGACCACGTCCTCGCCCGCCGCGGCACCCGGGTCACGGTGGTCGGCGCGACCTCGGGCGACACCGGCTCGGCCGCCATCGAGGCCCTCAAGGACCGCGCCAACGTCACCGTCTGCATCCTCCACCCCAAGGGCCGGGTCTCCGAGATCCAGCGTCGGCAGATGACCACGGTGACGGCCGCCAACGTCCACAACGTCGCCATCGAGGGCACCTTCGACGACTGCCAGGCCCTCTTGAAGGGCCTGTTCGCCGACCCGGCCCTGCGCCAGCGGCTGGGGCTCGCCGCGGTCAACTCCATCAACTGGGCGCGGGTGATGGCGCAGACGGTCTATTACGTCACCGCCGCGGTGGCGCTGGGGGCGCCCGAGCGCGCCGTCGCCTTCGCCGTGCCGACCGGCAACTTCGGCGACGTCTTCGCCGGCTGGGTCGCGCGGCGCATGGGGCTGCCGATCGCCCGCCTGGTGATCGCCACCAACGCCAACGACATCCTCGCTCGGGCGGTGGCGACGGGCGAATACCGGGTGGGCGCGGTCACGCCGACGCTCAGCCCCAGCATGGACATTCAGGTGGCGAGCAACTTCGAGCGCCTGCTCTATGACCTCGTCGGTGCCGACGGGGTGCGGGCGGCGATGGCGGCGCTCGGGCGCGAGGGCGGCTTCACCCTTGCCGAGGCGCAGCGGGCGGCGCTCGCCGAGGTGTTCGAGGCCGAGGCCGTGGACGACGCCGCGACCCTCGCCACCATCGCCGAGGTCCACCGGGCGAGCGGCACCGTGGTCGACCCCCACAGCGCGGTCGGAATCGCCGCGGCGCGGCGCCGGCGCGGCGACCGCCGGGTGCCGATGGTCGCGCTGGCGACCGCGCATCCGGCCAAGTTCGGCGATGCGGTGGGCCGCGCCATCGGCCACCCGCCAGCGCTGCCGCCGCGGCTCGCCGCCCTCGCGGAGATGCCCGAGCGTTACCGCGTCTTGCCAAACGACCTCGCCGCCGTGCACTCTTTCCTCCTCGAGGTGGTTGGCGAGGCAGGACGCGGCGCGGCATGACGGAGCCCGTGGTCAGCGTGCTCGGAAACGGGCTCAGGGTGGTCAGCGCGGCGATGCCGTCGCTGGAGACGGCGGCGGTCGGGGTCTGGGTCGAGGCCGGGGCGCGGCACGAGCCGGCGGCGCTCAACGGCATCTCGCACCTGCTCGAGCACATGGCCTTCAAGGGAACCCAGCGGCGCAGCGCCCTCGCCATCGCCGAGGAGATCGAGACCGTCGGCGGGCACCTCAACGCCTATACCTCGCGCGAGCACACCGCTTATGTCGCCCGGGTGCTCAAGGAGGACGTGCCGCTCGCCGTCGACATCCTCGCCGATATCCTCCAGCACGCGACCATGCCCGTCGACGAGCTCGCCCGTGAGCGCGAGGTGGTGATCCAGGAGATCGCCCAGGTCCACGACACCCCCGACGACGTGGTCTTCGACATCTTCCAGGAGACCGCCTTTCCCGACCAGCCGCTGGGGCGCTCGATTTTGGGAACGGCGCGGCGGGTCGCCAGCTTCGACCGCGATTCGCTGGTCGCCTACATGGCCGAGAACTACACCGCCGACCGCCTGGTCCTCGCCGCCGCCGGGCGGGTCGACCACGCCGCCCTGGTCGCCCTGGCCGAGGACGCCTTCGGAGGGCTTCGCCGCGGCGACGGCCGTGCCGTGGCCCCGGCGCGCTACTGCGGCGGCGATGCCCGCGAGGCCCGCGATCTCGAGCAGGCCCACCTGGTGCTGGGCTTCAGCGGCGTCGCCTATGAGGACCCCGCCTTCTTCGATCAGCAGGTGCTGGCCACCGCGCTCGGCGGCGGGATGTCGTCGCGGCTGTTCCAAGAGGTGCGCGAGAAGCGGGGCCTCGCCTATTCGATCTATGCCTATGCCTCGTCCTACCGCGACGCCGGGCTGTTCGTGATCTATGCCGGTACCGGCGATGAGCATCTCGCCGAGCTGGTCCCGGTGATCTGCGACGAGACCTGCAAGTGCGCCGAGGGGATCGACGACGCCGAGATCGATCGCGCCCGGGCCCAGCTCAAGGCCTCGCTCCTGATGTCGCTGGAAAGCCCGTCGGCGCGCTGCGAGCAGGCGGCCCGCCATCTCTTGATCTTCGGTCGCGTCATGCCGACCGCCGAGATTATCGAGCGGATCGACGCCGTCGATGCCCGCGGCCTCGCCGCGACCGCGCGCCGGCTCATCGCCGAGGGACCGCCGACGGTCACTGCGCTGGGGCCGGTCGCCGGGCTCGCCCCCTATGAAGCGATCGCGGCGCGCCTGGGCTGAGTGAGAGGGCCGGCCGTGTGGACCATGATTCGGGGGGTGCGTCTCCCCGCCGCGGAAGCGCCCCG
>Ga0114931_10008570_pt1 | contig 12363 bp, 10 predicted proteins | sample 2SBtaG_FD_89579 | JGI IMG/M metagenome (GOLD analysis project Ga0114931, IMG submission 89579) | Deep subsurface microbial communities from Kolumbo volcano to uncover new lineages of life (NeLLi) - 2SBTROV14_V59a metaG | ecosystem: Environmental > Aquatic > Marine > Volcanic | place: Kolumbo...
AAGCCGCCTGATTCCAGCACAGCATTGTGACGTTCCTGCCACTCATTTTTTATTCTCTCAGTTTCTGGACCGTCTTCTGATTCCATGACTGCCAGCTCCACTTCAAGATTACCACCCAGCACAATATCGGTACCACGGCCGGCCATATTCGTAGCAATAGTAACGCTACCAGGTTGTCCAGCCTGAGCAATGATTTGTGCTTCTTTTTCGTGGAATTTAGCATTAAGGACTTCATGGTCGATCTTTGCTTTATTCAGTAGTTCAGATAAATATTCTGATGTCTCAATCGATGCAGTACCCACCAGAACAGGCTGTTTTCGTTCACGACAATCTCGAATATCTTCCGTTATCGCATCAAACTTTTCTTTTTGCGTCAGATAAACCAGATCACCCATATCATCACGCGCCATCGGTTTATTCGTTGGAATTACAATGACTTCAAGTCCGTAGATCTGCTGGAACTCAAAAGCTTCTGTATCGGCGGTACCAGTCATACCGGATAATTTGTTATACAGACGAAAATAATTCTGGAACGTAATAGAAGCCAGGGTCTGGTTCTCATTCTGTATAGAAACGCCCTCTTTGGCTTCCACCGCCTGATGAAGACCTTCCGACCACCTTCGTCCTGGCATCGTACGTCCGGTAAATTCGTCCACAATGACAATCTGATCATCATGAACGATGTAATCAACGTCTTTCTGAAACAAGGTGTGTGCGCGAAGAGCTGCATTCATGTTGTGCATCAGGCTGATATTGGTCGTGTCATAGAGACTTTCATCTTCATTCAGCATCCCTGAGTCAACCAGTAAATTTTCAACCTTTTCATGACCCTGCTCTGTCAGATAAACCTGTCTGGCCTTTTCATCCACCGAATAATCGCCAGGCCCCTCTTCTTCCTCTTGTTTTGTCAGATTAGGGATCAATTTATCAATACTTTGATAGATTTCTGTTTTATCGTTTGTTGGACCAGAGATGATCAACGGCGTTCTGGCTTCATCAATCAAGATTGAGTCAACTTCATCGACGATCGCAAAGTTCAGTCCTCGTTGTACCCGATCTTCTTTTGCGAAGGCCATGTTGTCTCGTAGATAATCGAAGCCAAATTCATTGTTCGTACCATAGGTAATATCGGCAGCATAAGCAGCTTGACGTTGTTCTTTATCAAGGTTTGCTACAATAACGCCTGTGCTCAGTCCCAGAAAACCATACAGTTTCCCCATCCACTCAGCATCACGGCTGGCGAGATAATCATTGACGGTGACAACATGAACACCTTTACCAGACAATGCATTAAGATAAGCCGCCAGGGTCGCAACCAGTGTCTTACCTTCACCGGTACGCATTTCTGCGATCTTACCATCGTTTAGCACCATGCCACCGATCATCTGACAATCAAAATGTCGCATGCCCATGGTTCGTTTACCCGCTTCCCGGACAACGGCAAAAGCTTCTGGTAAGAGAGAATCCAGAGTTTCTCCTTTTTCAAGCCGATCACGAAACTCCTGAGTTTTATTTTTTAGTTCATCATCACCTAAACCAGAGAGTTCTTCTTCAAATACACTGATCTTTGAGATAACCCTGTTTAGTTTTTTTAAGACACGACTATTTCGACTGCCGAAAATGTGGCTCATCAGGCCACCAAAGGAAGACTGCTTATTTGACATCTTTTTCGCGATTGTCCCTGAAAATTGAAAGTTTTATCAGAATAGGTAAGATTTAGAAAAAATTAGCCAAGCGGTTTAAGATATGGCTTTGGATCAATGGGTTTACCATTTTGCACGACCTCGAAATGCACATGAGGCCCTGTCGAATGTCCTGTTGATCCCATCAAAGCAATGGTCTGACCTTTGACTACTTTGTCGCCAACCTTGACTATGTTTTTTTCGTTATGTGCATAGCGGGTAACATAACCATGTCCATGATCGATCTCGACGAGATTACCATAGCCTTTTTGTTTACCTGACCAGGTTACTACACCTTCTGCTACCGTGTGGATCTCGGTTCCTTTTTTTCCGGCAAAATCAATTCCCTTATGAAGATCATGCTTACCAGTAAAAGGATCTGTTCGCATGCCAAAACCTGATGATATCCACCCATTCGCTACTGGATTACCAGGAGGGACAGCAGCCGTTTCCAGTTTTTTATCTAACATTATTGAATCCAACATGCTGATTCTATGTTGGTGTTCATCGATTTTTTCTGACAATGCCTCCAGAGATTGAATAAAATCCGGAACGTTAAATTCCTGTTGAATGACAGGTTCCTTCCCACCCATTGCCGGTGTCTGTTCAAAATCAAATTCATCTGACGTAACGCCCGCAAATGAGTTTAAACGTAAAGTAGCTGCTTCTAAACGTGTTACTTTGGCTTGAATAACACCTAGTCGCTTTGCCAACGCATTCAGGTTTTCATGAGCATCCACAACTGCTGATTGGATCTGCAACTTCTGTCCATCAATCTCTTTAGTAAGAGACTGGCTGATAGACAACTGATCCTGCACTTCTTTATTGATCTCAATTTCCTTTGTCTGGTCTGTTCCCAAATAGTAACCTGCATATCCTGCAGATCCCATTAAACAAAGTACTGCGAGTACTGTCAGTGCGGCCATCACCCAACCTGCCTTCAAGTGTGAAAATCGCCCATTAGAATTGCCCGTGATCAAAATCTGCATAATTTATTGTCCAGTTATGTCAAAATATTCCTTAATGAACAAACTCAGTAATATCAAACTAGGATCAATCATTCAGGATCAAAGTCTGAAACCTGTGATTGAGCACGTAAAAAAAATAAAAAATGCTAACAAACGACTGAAGCATTTTCTACCACATCCTATTTCTGAACATGTCATCGTTAGCAACATAAAAGGTAAGACATTGATTTTACAAGCTAATTCGCCTGTTTGGTCAACTCGAACCAATTTCATCGCCACAGAAATTGTTAATTATATGCGAAATGAGGGTGGTTTGGCGATGGTTGAACGACTGAAAGTGAAAGTTATACCTCCGCAGACTAAGCCTGGTTCTGTTGTCAGATCGGTAGTACCTCTATCAAAAGATACGTCTGACCTGCTTAAATCTGTTGCATCGGGAGTCGAAAATGAGGAACTATCGAATGTACTGGGCCGGTTATCCAACCATTATCAAAAAAAGAAGTAGTACATTAACTTGATGCCAATGCGTGCAAAAATGAAATTGGGCTTTTTTCCTGCTCTGTGAACGAAACTAATTCCCAGGCATCCTGGTTAGCTAATAACGCTCTTAATAATTTATTATTCAAAGCATGGCCTGATTTGTTACCTTCAAATGCGCCTATCAGACTATGACCCAACAAGTACAAATCACCTATCGCATCCAGGATTTTATGTTTAACGAATTCATCATCATAACGTAAACCATCTTCATTCAAGACGCGATAATCATCAACCACGACAGCATTGTTTAAACTTCCACCCAGAACCAGATTCTTTTCACGTAGTGCTTCTGTATCCTTCAGAAAACCAAAGGTTCTGGCACGGCTAACTTCTTTAACGAAAGAAGTTGAAGAAAAATCAATGGAGGCAAACTTACTACTTTCCTCAAAAAATGGATGCTCAAATTCTATTGCAAATGAAACCTTAAAACCTTCAAAAGGTTCAAATTTCGCTCTCTTGTCTCCATCTTCCACAGTGATTGTTTTTTTTATTCGGATAAATTGTTTTGCGGCGTCCTGTTCTTCTATCCCGGCAGACTGGATCAGAAATACAAACTGACCTGCACTTCCATCCATTATCGGGACTTCTGCAGCACTGACATCTACATACGCATTATCGATTCCAAGACCGGCAAAAGCGGATAGTAAATGTTCAACAGTGGAAATAGAAACATCACCTTTTGCCAAACTGGTAGACATCATCGTGTCGCCAACATTTTCAGCATGGGCAGGTATTTCAACAACGGGATCGAGATCAACTCTGCGAAAGATAATACCTGTATTTACTGCTGCCGGATGAAGCGTCAAATAGACTTTCTTCCCAGTATGAAGGCCAACGCCAGTAGCGCGAATTACATTTTTCAGAGTATATTGTCTGATCATTAGAAACCCCGTTTTAACACTTATATTCGCCAATCTACCTTGACGTTTTTTTACATTCAGACAAGCATGATAACATAGACATTGATCTGAACAAATTTGCTACAGAAGCTCAACACTGAGCGACTGTAGCAACGCGATGTTCTCTACTTCAATCTCTAAAACTATCAATCAGCCTGACGGCGAAGGAAAGCAGGTATATCGAGATAATCACTATCTTCTGTTACTTCTGCCTCCGAACTACCATCAGTTCCCTTACGAATAATGGTTGGGCGATCCAGTTTCCCCCAGTCAACCATTTCTGTCGGACGAGAACCAGTCTCTACAACAGTGAGAGGGTCTGATTTACCTGTATCAACCGCCCCAAGCCCTGTTGCAACCATAGTTACCCTTATTTCATCTGTCATATCCGGCTCAATAACGGTTCCAACAACAACGGTGGCACTATCCGAAGAAAACTGTTTGATCGTATTACCTACTTCCTCAAACTCACCCATGCTGAGATCTATTCCTAATGTAATATTCACCAGTACGCCTCTGGCTCCAGCAAGATTGACATCTTCAAGTAACGGGCTAGCTACCGCAGCTTCCGCTGCGATCCGTGCCCTGTTCTCACCTTTACCATTACCTGTACCCATCATAGCCATACCCATTTCAGACATGACCGTACGCACATCCGCGAAATCAACGTTTATGAGTCCTGGACGGGTAATTAGTTCCGCAATTCCCTGAACTGCACCAAGTAATACATCATTTGCTGCTTTGAATGCATTCAGCAAACTGATATCTCTACCCAGTACACTTAGCAGTTTTTCATTAGGAATAGTGATCAATGAATCAACATACTGGCGGAGATCACTAATCCCGTCACTGGCAATATCTGAGCGTTTTTTACCTTCAAAGGGGAAGGGACGCGTTACAACTGCAACCGTCAAAATACCCATTTCTTTGGCAACCTGTGCAACAACTGGTGCCGCACCCGTGCCGGTGCCACCACCCATACCGGCCGTAATAAAGACCATGTCTGAGCCTTCCAGCACATCCATAATCCGATCACGATCTTCAAGTGCTGCCTGTCTTCCGATTTCCGGATTGGCACCTGCTCCAAGACCTTTGGTTACTTCCGTCCCCATTTGCAGGGTTGTTTTGGCAGTAGAATTACTCAACGCCTGCGCATCAGTATTGGCGCAAACAAAATCCACACCTTCAAGACTAGCACTGACCATGTGTTCGAGAGCATTACCACCGCCACCACCGACACCGATCACCTTTATAACAGCACTCTGGCTGAATGAATCCATTAATTCGAACATCGCTTTATCCTCCGTTTACCCTAGGTTTTACTTTTTTGTCACTAAGACTTTTAATTAAAAATTACCCTGAAACCAACTTTTCATCCTTTCCCACATACCCCCTATACCAGACTCTGATCCAGATCGACCTGCATTTGTTCGAGAATAGGTATTCCCAAACAACAACAAACCGACGCCGGTTGCATAAATCGGGTTACTCACCACATCTACCAGACCAGACACCCCTGTCGGGATACCTGATCGGACTGGCATATGAAAGACTTCTTCTGCCAGATCGATAGCACCTTCCATCTTGGAACTGCCTCCTGTCAGCACGACACCAGCTGCCATCAATTCAGCAAAACCGCTCTTCTTCAGTTCTGCATTGATGAACATAAATAACTCTTCATAACGTGGCTCGACTACTTCAGCTAATGTCTGACGTGCAAGACGTCTGGACGCACGTTCTCCAACACCCTGAACTTCGATCGTTTCATCTGGATTGGCCAATTGCGGTAACGCACAGGCATATTTGATTTTGATCTCTTCTGCATGCTGAGTAGGTGTTCGTAATGCCACTGCAATATCATTGGTTACCTGATCACCAGCAATCGGTATAACCGCTGTGTGCTGGATCGCACCATTAAGGAAAATAGCGATGTCTGTCGTACCACCTCCAATATCCACCAGACAGACACCCAGATCCTTTTCGTCATCGGTTAAAACAGCATGACTGGATGCCAGTTGCTGCAGGATTACTTCATCGACTTCAAGACCACAACGTCGTACACATTTTTCGATATTCTGTGCCGCGCTCACTGCACCAGTCACCATATGAACCTTAGCTTCCAGCCTGACACCGGACATGCCTATCGGTTCACGAATATCTTCCTGTTTATCAATAATAAATTCCTGTGCCAGCACATGGATAATTTTCTGATCAGAAGGTATAGCTACAGCCCTGGCTGCATCCAGAACACGATCAACATCACCCTGTACCACTTCACTATCCCTGATCGCCACAATACCGTGTGAGTTAAGGCTACTGATATGACTCCCGGCAATTCCAGTAAACACCGACCGGATCTCGCAACCTGCCATTAACTCAGCTTCCTGAACCGCACGTTGGATGGATTGGACTGTTGATTCAATATTGACAACAACACCCTTTTTCAATCCTCGGGAAGCATGCGATCCAAGACCAATGACTTCGATTTCACCACTCTCATCAACTTCACCAACAATCGCGACGACCTTAGAAGTGCCTATATCCAGCCCAACGATCAGATTTTTTTCTGCTTTTTTAATTACCATCTGTTACGTCCCTCTTAGATCACTGTGATGCATTACCTTGTCCAAACCCTGATGACTATTCCGAACCAGACTTTTATCTTTACTTTCATCATCCCTGCCTACGGTAAAACCATTGGCATATCTCAGATCAACCTGAACAATGTTTTCCAGGCTCTTTCCTAACACCCTTTCAACTTTATTCACGTATCTCCAAAACCTCTCATCAACCTCTTTACGACCGACAATAACTGTCGGACCATCATTTATTTTGAAACGCCAACTTCGTCGATCATTTAACTTGACCCAGGCAACACTCTGATTCTTTGTACTCAACAGACCCATCAAAGTTTTATATTTTTCAAAAACCAGGCGCTGTGTTCCTTCTGGACCATTTAAGGTGATCAACCCTTTCGGATAAGTTGTATCTTCTGGTTTAAATAACTCGCCTTTATGGTTCAGAAAACCATCCTTTCCCCAACGAACGACTGCGTTCTGCTCTTTAATTCTCACGTACAATGTGTCTGGCCATAATTTTCGCACCGTCGCTTCCCGCACCCATGGCGCTTTCATCACTGCACGTCTGATTTTTTCAACATCCAGTGTAAAAAAACCGCCATTAACATTTTCTGCCACCAGTTTTTCCAACGTCTTCGTCGACAGATAACGATATTCACCTTCAACCTTGACGGCTTTAATCGGCAGTGTCCCAGGATCTGCCATCATTCCAGCAACCCAGGTCACCAGGCCAATACACCCGAATACCGCCATAAATCCGATCATAGTCAAACCGCTACGAACCACTTGCCGATCTTTTACGACTGATACCCGCTTTTTAATTCGGCGATTCTGCTTTCTGCGATTTGTTTTATTTTTGATCATCACAAACTCGTCTCTAGTATCCGGAGCACAAGCTCATCAAACTCAATACCCTGCTGTTTAGCTGCCATAGGAACCAGTGAATGACTGGTCATTCCTGGTACGGTGTTAACCTCGATAAAGAACACTTCTCCATCTTCATTTAGAATCAGATCAACACGACCCCAACCAGAACAATTCACTGCACGGAAGGCCTTTAAGGCGATCGATTGAATTTCTTTTTCGACAGTAACATCCAGTCCACAAGGGCAAATATAACTGGTTGTAGTTTCTTCATATTTAGCTTTGAAATCATAAAAATCCCGCGGTGTTTCCAGTTTGATCACAGGCAGGGACTCATCGTTTAAAATCCCTGCGGTATATTCGCCACCTGTGATCCATTGCTCGATCAGAACACTGTCATCAAACTTTTTCGCATCACGCCATGCAGGTAAGAGCTGATCCAATTGATCAACCTTACTGGCACCGTAGCTTGATCCTTCCCGGGATGGTTTTACCATTATTGGTAAGCCCAACTTATCGATCACATGTTGCGGATCAGGCTCATCTACCAGTGCCATAAAACCAGGTGTTGGTATCCCTGTAGCTGCCCAGATCTGTTTCGTTCGTTCTTTGTCCATGGCAAGTGCTGATCCCTGTACACCACTACCTGTATAAGGTATTTCCATTGTTTGCAGAACACCCTGGATCACACCATCTTCACCACCACGTCCATGTAGTGCATTAAAAACTCGATCAACTTTTTTATTCTGTAACTGCTCCGGAATGCCACCTTTCCAGTCAATGCCCTCAGCATCCACACCTAATCGCAACAAGGCAGCCAGCACTGCGTTACCACTTTCCAACGAGATCTCACGTTCGGCAGAATTTCCTCCCATTAACACGGCGACTTTTCCGAAAGCTCGAATTGTTTCCATGACCTTACTCATCGCCAACAATCCTCACTTCTGACTCTAGCTTTACGCCATGTTGTCGTTTTACTTTTTCTGCAACCGTCATGATCAACTGCTCAATATCCGCAGCGCTGGCATTACCTAAATTAATAATAAAATTCGCATGCTTTTCAGAAACCTGAGCTTGTCCAATTTGAAAACCTTTCAGACCACACGCTTCGATCAAACGAGCAGAATGATCACCTTTCGGATTACGGAAAACCGATCCGCAACTTGGCAATCCCATCGGCTGTGACTTTGATCGTTTTGCTAAAAGCTTTTTGATCTGCTCCAGGCTTTTTTCGCCATCACCTTTTTGTAAATTAAAATGAGCTGCAACAAACCATTCTTCTACCAGTCCATTCATCGGACCGATCACTGATCGATATCCAACCAGATATTGATCACGATCGCGCAAATGAAATTCACCCTGCCGATCCAGTGTTTCCACCTTCTCTACATTCGGCCAGGTTTCGCCGCCGAATGCGCCAGCATTCATCGCCAGCGCACCCCCGACTGTACCGGGAATGCCAGCCAGAAATTCCAGTCTGGTAAAGCCCTGTTTCGCACAGCGCTTAGCCACAATCGCACAAGGCATACCAGCCTCAACTCGTAGCGTTTGACCACCAAGAATTTCAAAGCCATCCAGCAACCCGGTGGGGCAGATCACGCTGCCCCGGATCCCCCGATCCCTCACTAATAAATTACTACCCAGCCCAACCATCATAACCGGCTCTTTCTCAGGTAATTGGTGTAAATAATTGGCCAGATCTTCAATATCGGCAGGCTCATAGTAATGATCCGCCGTTCCCCCGGCACGCCATGATGTGTGCTTCGACATGGGTTCATCGAACTTCAAAACTCCGCGTAATTCTGGCGATAACTCCATTGCAGCCATAACGTTGCCTCACTCCCATAGCTTTCGATCAACTGCGCTGCTACATTACCAATACTGCCAGCGCCCATGACCAACACGATGTCCCCATCTTCTATAAAAGCCGGAATCACTGAAACGATCTCGTCCGGTTGGTCAACAAAAATAGGGTCAACTTGCCCGCGTAGTCTGATCGCTCGGCTGAGTGCCTTACTGTCTGCCTCAGCGATTGGCTTTTCACCTGCTGAATAAATATCCAGCAACAACAAGATATCTGGTTGTGACAATATTTGTGCAAAATCTTCAAACAGATCACGTGTTCTTGTATACCGATGTGGTTGATATACCATAACTAAACGGCGCCCCGGCCAACCTTTACGAATTGCCGAAATTGTTGCTGCAATCTCATTGGGATGATGACCATAATCATCCACCACCATTGCAGAGTTCTTATCGATTTGAATCGTCCCGTGGATCTGAAAACGTCGACCAATTCCCTGAAAGTGTTCCAGCCCACGACATATTGTTTCTTGTGAAACACCAAGCTCATAGGCCACAGAAATTGCTGCCAGTGAGTTCAACACATTATGCAAACCCGGCATGTTTAATTGCACCGGAAATGTATACTCACTGTTCGGTAAGGTCACCTTAAATTTACTCACACCTTCAGTGTAAGTAATATCTGTTGCCCGGATGTCTGCATGTTGATCTATTCCGTAAGTCAGTACCGGTTTGGTTAATTCATGTAAAAGTTCTCGCGCTATTGGATCGTCATAGCAGATCACTGCCATGCCATAAAAAGGCAGGCGTAGCAGAAATTCCAGAAAGGCTGATCGTAATTGTTCAATATCACCACCATAGGTTTCCATGTGGTCCATATCGATATTGGTCAGAACTGCGATCACTGGTTGCAGGTGTAAAAAGGAGGCATCGCTCTCATCCGCTTCAGCAACCAGATAACGACTCTCACCAAGCTGCGCATGTTTACCAGAGCTGTTAAGACGACCACCGATAACATAGGTTGGATCCAGCCCACCTTTAGCCAGCAAACTTGCGACAAGGCTGGTCGTGGTGGTTTTACCATGCGTTCCTGCAATCGCAATACCGTATCGAAAACGCATTAACTCGGCGAGCATTTCTGCCCGAGGGATGACTGGAATTCTGTTTTCTCTGGCATAAGCAATTTCAGGATTTTCAAGATCAATTGCACTGGACACGACGACGGCATCACTGTTACCGACATGTTCTGCTGCGTGACCAATATAAATTTTAAGGCCCAGATCAGCTAAACGCCGTGTCACTGTATTTTCCGCAATATCCGAACCAGATACTTTATACCCGAGGTTAGTTAAGACTTCGGCAATCCCGCTCATGCCAACACCGCCAATACCAACAAAGTGTATATTACGAGCGCGGCCCATACCCATCGTCTTCATTACCTGCCTATCCATAGGCCACCCCCGAGATCGATTCGGCAACTTTTTCAGTTGCGTCCGTCATGGCCATCCTTTTAGCCTTTACTGACATTTCACTGATCAGCTTTGGTGTCGAAATCCAGTCCTTAATAATCGGTGCGAGTTTTTCTTCAGTCAGATCGCAATCCTGAATAATGATCGCAGAACCAGAATCGGCCAAATACTGAGCGTTAGCTGTCTGATGATCGTCAACTGCATAAGGATAAGGGATCAGAATCGCAGGCAGCCCGGCGACAGCAAGTTCTGAAACCGTTAATGCCCCCGCACGACAGATCACGAAATCAGCCCAGGCATAAGCCTGATCAATTTCATCAAGAAAAGGTTCCACACGAGATTTAATCCCCATATGTTTATATTGATTTTTAGTTTGCTCAAAACCGCGTTTCCCAGTCTGATGCCAGATCTGTGGTTTCTCATCCAACAGGGATATGGCCGCTGGCACAACCAGGTTCAGAGTCATCGCACCTAAACTGCCACCAACAACCAAAACTCTTTTTTCAGCGGATGGTTTAACTTGCCTGAACAGGTTCACAATCGACCTTCTGACAGGATTTCCAACATGTTGAGCTGATCGTTTTCCCGGAAAAGTTCCAGGAAAGGCTTCAAACACTTGTGTAGCAATTTTAGATAACCAGCGATTGGTCATTCCGGCAATGGCATTCTGTTCATGAATAAATAGAGGAATACGCATCAACCAAGCAGCAATGCCTCCCGGACCACTGGCAAAACCACCCATGCCCAGAACGGCTGCCGGGCGATGTGTGATCATTATTTTCATCGCCTGAACCACCGCGATCAGGATCTTGAAAGGTGCTATCAAGATTGTGATCAGCCCCTTGCCTCGAATACCCGCAATACTTAAAGTTAAAAGTCGATATCCTGCTTCAGGTACCACTTTGGCTTCCAGTCCTTTTTCTGTGCCCAGCCATAACAATGGTATTTCTCTGGCATGCAAATAATCAGCAACTGCCAGTGCCGGGAAAACGTGTCCACCGGTTCCACCAGCCATGATCATGATCGGCCGTTTCATTATTCGACCTCCTCATAATCAAATTCAAGACGGTTTTCATAATCAACCCGCAGGATCAATGCTGTTGCTATGCACATCATGATCAGGCTGTTACCACCATAGCTGATAAAAGGAAGTGTCAGTCCTTTGGTAGGCAGAGCACCCATATTCACGCCCATATTAAAAAATGCCTGCATACCTATGAGGAGGCCGAACCCGTAGGCCAGGTATGCAGGAAAGTACCTTCCACCCCTTTCAGCTTGTGCGGCGATATGAAACACTCGCCAGATAAAGAATGTAAATAGTGCGATCAGCATCAGGCATCCAAACAGACCCAACTCTTCCGCAAGAACTGAAAAAATAAAATCAGTGTGCGCTTCCGGCAGATAAAATAATTTCTGCACACTCCTGCCAAGACCGACACCAAACCATTCGCCTCGACCAATAGCGATCAAAGCCTGAGTTAACTGAAAACCTGTATGATAAGGATCAGCCCAGGGGTCCATAAAGGTCAAAAGACGCTGCATTCGATAAGGTGACATCA
>Ga0114931_10008571_pt1 | contig 12363 bp, 10 predicted proteins | sample 2SBtaG_FD_89579 | JGI IMG/M metagenome (GOLD analysis project Ga0114931, IMG submission 89579) | Deep subsurface microbial communities from Kolumbo volcano to uncover new lineages of life (NeLLi) - 2SBTROV14_V59a metaG | ecosystem: Environmental > Aquatic > Marine > Volcanic | place: Kolumbo...
CCACCCGTCTTGCGGCAATATTCATCAACCATCGTGCGGCGGCGTCAATCCATGTTTGCTTTCTTTGCCAGCCGGTGCTCATTGAGCTTCAGGAGGCCCCATTTTTCGACCTTTCTGCCGTTATCATCCATACCATCGAAGGCGATAGCGCCGGCACGAAGCAGCAACTCGCGCAACCGTGTATCGTTCTCCAGCCGGATATGCCGCTTGATATGTTCGAAGCTGTGAAGCTCCCATCCCTGTGTGCCGAGAAGTTGTCGGATCGCAGTCTCAATGGAAAACTCGAACTGGAGTTCGGCCCGTATTTTCTCGCGCTGAGCGCGCGGGGAAAGTTGCGCCGTGGCATAAGCGACGATAATCGATGCCGCGATCCCCAAAATCCACTGCCTGGCAAGCCCCCTCCGATCTTGGGTTTCGACCGTGCCCGCAAACCCTCAGTCGTGCAATCGGGGACAGTGAATTCCTGGTGCCCGCTCGACATGTTTGGGTGATGTCCAATATCATTGTTCATTATGATAATTTGAAATATCTAATTTCAACATGACTTTATGATGCTTTCTTAATATATTAACGGGGTGGATATATTGAGGGAATGACGGTGCGTGAAGGAGCGACAATCGTGTCCGCGGCTGCTGTGCTGGCCAGCCTCAGCCTGTTGGTGGCTTTCGAGGCATGGCTTCTGATATCGCCCGGAGCGCTGTTTGTCAGCGGGATGGAGGCCGATGCGCTGCATCTGCTCGATGCGCTCTGGCGTATCGAGCTTGGCCAGCAACCGCATCGGGACTTCTCCACCCCGCTCGGTATTCTGACCTTCGAGTCCCTCGCCATACCGATGCGCATGGGCCTGACCGCCGGCCATGCGATGATGGCGGCAAATATTGGGGTGGCGGTATTGGTAATCCCGCTGGCATTCTGGCTGCATCTCACGCGGCTGGGGCTTGCCGCATCAATTGGGATCGGCGCTGTCGGAATCGTGATTGCGAGCGCGATGAACTTTGCCGGTTCGGATGCGGGGGCGACCATCGCGATGTTCTATAATCGATGGGGCTGGGCGCTTCTGATTCTGGTGCTGCCGGTCCTCATCATTCCTCCACATACGCATCTGCGCAGCGATGCCGGTGACGGGATCGCGCTGGGGCTCATTGGTGCGATACTGATGTTTCTGAAGATCACCTACGGCGTCGCGGCACTTGGGCTGTTTCTGGTCTGGCTGGTGGCAACGCGACGCTGGCGTGCCTCAGTATGGGCGCTGGGGGCAGGACTCACATGTGCGGTGCTGGTTATCCTGGCCTTTGGCGGGCCTGATCTGGTGAAGGGCTACATCTCCGACCTGATCGCCATGACTGAGTCTGGCCTGCGAACGCGCCCCGGGGGCAGTATCGGCACGATCCTTGCGCGCACCGATACGACGCTGATCGTGTTTTCGCTGGTGCTTTCGGCTCTGCTCTTATTGCGTATGGGGGCGCGGGGCGTGGCGCTGATCTGGCTCGCGATGATCGTGGCGCTGGTCTATGTCGCCTATCAGAACTTCGGCAATTACCTGGCCGGTGCGATTGCGGCGCCCTTCATGCTGCTCTGGTTCGCGCGCCGGGCAGATCCCGATCAGCGGGCCTTCGGGGCGCCCCTGCCATCGGCGATGCGGGTTTTTGCCGTGGGACTGTTCTTCCTGCAGGCACCATCGCTGCTGTCGCTTCAGGGCAGCCTGCTGGCGGCGCAATCCATCGGGCCGGGACGCAGTGTTACGATGCTGGCAGGCGCCGGCGTGCCCGACATCCACTTCACCGATGAGGGCGGCCGTCTGATCGGCGCCTTTCCCATCGGTCCTGATGCTTATAACGATGCGCAAGCAGCTACGTTCGAGGGAGAAAAATTCCCCGGTTGCACCTTTGGAACTGGTTATGAGGCGAGCATCGCGTTGCTGGCCGGGATGCTGCGGTCGCGCCCCGGGATCGCGGGCGAGACGGTCCTGATGGCCGACGCCGTCAACCCGGTCTGGAAACTCGCCGGCGCCCGACCGCAACGGGGCGCACCGATCTGGTATTACCGCCCGCTAGGTCCGGCAATGGACGAGGTGGACCTCCTGGCCGTTCCGGTCTGTGCCGCTGCGCCCTGGGTGCGCAACATGATCCTGGAGGAGGCAGCTTCGCATCAGTGGCGCGTGTCCCATCGATCATCGCTCTGGGTGGTGTTCACCCGCATTGGTAACTGAGGCAGTGTGCTGTCAGGGCTGTGCCACAACCTCGGTCTCGAATTCGATCGCTGCCAGCCTGTCACCCTCGATCGCCGCCTCGAAGGCCTTCAACCGCTTGTAGATTGACATCAGATCAACGATTGTCGTCCACGACTGGACCAGAAACTGGAACGAGCTTTCGACCCGGCCGAAGGCCCGGATGATCTGCTGCATGACCCCGAGCGTGAACCCCGATGCGACGATCGTCGGTCCGAGCGCAATGTAGGGCAGGATCACCCCTGCCTGCAGATAGCCGTAGCGGACGATGTTGAAATAGAGATAGTTCAGATAGAGCCGGAAGTAGTTTCGGCGCACGTTCGCGAACAGCTGTGACAGCGTTGGCGGGCGCGCTCGATCGCTATCATCCTCGCCGAGAACAAGCTCCTTGCGAAAGGCCGCCTCGACCCTCTGGTTGCGAAACTCCAGCCCGGGGAGCCGGTATCCGGCGAGCGCCAGCAACGTGGTTCCGAGAACCGACCAGAGGATCGCGACGAAGACCAAGGGTTGCGGAACGTGCCCGACCAGCGGCAATTCGGTGATGAAGGACGACAGCCCCCAGAGGATAGGCAGGAAGGCAACCAGTGTCATTGCCGCGTCGATCAGCCGGGTGCCCAGCGTTTCCATGATCTTGGCAAACTGCATCGCATCTTCCTGGATCCGCTGGGACGCCCCTTCGATATGGCGGATCTTCGGCCAAAGCGCGACGTAGTGGTCATTGAGCGCCGTGCGCCAACGAAAGACGTAGTGACTGGTGAAAAAGCTCGCCAGCACCGCGGTGGTGATGAACACCATGGCGATTTTCAGGAATGTGAAGAGTTGCCCATAATATGCGCCAGTGGTCACGGCATCAGGCTCGGCCAGCGCCTTCTGAACCATGTCATAGAAGCTGCCGAACCACTCGTTGATCATCACGTCGAGTTGCACCTGAAACCAGGTGACGAAAACGATCGCGGTTGATCCTGCAATCGACCATCGTGCCCAGGGGTGCGGCGCGTACCAAAGCCAGAAGAGCGCGAAGGACAAATAGCATGTGGCCACAAATTCGTAGAGCCAGAATATCGATGCCTCCCAGCCCGTAACCTCTGCAAGACCAAAGGGCTCGCTCCAGTCGAATGCCACGAAGTTCCAGAACAAGATACAGACCACGGCCCAAGCTATCGCCGACAGGACAAACATACGGGGATGTGGAAAGAATGATCGGAACATGGGATCTCCTGTCGGGGTTCGTTAGGTTTTTCGGGCTTGCTGGGCAAGCGCCAAAAGCCGTTCGCCCACCTCATCCGAAGAACAGAGCGGGGTATCGAACCATACCCGCGCCACCTGATCTCTTTGCGTCAGGTCGAACCCCTCGGAATCGAGACAAGCAAGGGTCCAATGGCCCTGTTTAAGTCCCGCGAAGCGTTGGGCGAAAAGATTAACCACATCAGCGTGATCGCGGTTCATGTGATTGACCGCCTCGGCCTCGCTCACAGGCAGGCCTTCCGGAACTGCTGCCAGCAGGTCGGACGCCGCCAACTCGTATGCCTTGCCGAAGCCACCATTCAGCAATGCCCGCTCAGGTGTCAGCCGCCAGAAAGCGAAGTCGCCGAAATCCGCGTATAGCTTGGATTTGGGGTGGCGGGCGAGGAACCGGCTCCGGATGCTTTCGCGTTCATCCCCTCCTGCGATGGACGCACGTCCGATCAACGTCATGCGTGGATGTGCCAGCGGGTCGCCCCGACCGAGGGTGCCATAGAGAAGCGAAGCGCGGGCGTCGGTCTCCAGTGCGCCATAATGAACCGACAACTGCGAGATCAGGAAAATCGGGCTGCATTCCATCGCGCTCGCCACCGTGACACGGCTGACAAGCGGCCAGCCGGTTCCGGGTTCGATAACCGCCAGTGATGCCAGCCTAACGCTGCGCAACAGCGTTCCTGCAAGTCGTCTCGCAGCGTCATCGACGGGCTGGAGAAGGGTGTTCCGGGTCACCTCTGATATTTTTCCTGCAGCTTACTGCTCGTAGCCACCGGCCGGTGGCGAGATGTCCCTGATAGACCATCACGTTTGCGGATGGGGATTAATTTGCCTTCACCTGCATCGTGCCGGAGAATTTTCCAGCGTCGCTGCACGGGCAAGAGTGGGTGGATAGGCAAAACAATCATAAGTTGAGTATTGATCGTAACACTCGTCACAGACGATTCCATCGATTTCTGAAATTATGCCAGCATTCAGCTAAAAACATTAGGAGAATCAAAATGGTAACCCGAAAAAAATCCGGCGGTGGTAGCGCTGGCGCCAAATCCCTCAAGCTCGTTCTTCGCGGTCAGAAAGCCGAGGAAGAAGCCCCCGTTCTGGCCCTCTATGCCATTTCCCGTGACGGGGATGTGGTCGGTCGTGCCGAGGCCCGGTCGGGCGATACGATCGACCTGGAGGCCGCCGCCCTTTCCAAGGCGGAGGCTGTTGCGGTGCTCTCCAGCAATGCTGAGCCGACCCGGGAGGCGTTGAGTGCGGCCTATCGGGTCTCCGCGGCCCAGATCGCACGGTTGAAAGAACTGCGACAGCCACTGGAACTCAGCCCAGCGCGATGGCGGCCGCTGTTGCCGTTCATCCGCTGTGTTGACGGCAAGGTCCAAAAATGCTGGTGGTGGCCGTTCTATGTCCAGGCCCTGAACGAGCGAACGCTGGCGCGCACTGGTCTGTTCCAACGCGGTGTCCCCGAAGTTTCGATTGCGGGATCGACAGCGTTGCAGCCGCTCGGGCACCAACTGCCGTTCCACCCGCCTATCTTCCGTCGTTGCAAGCCGGTATGCGAGGGCCTTGTCGAGGTGTATCAGCGCATCTGCTGTTGTCACATCGTCATCACTCCACCGATAATCATCGATCTTATCGACCGGCTGCGCGAGATCATTCGGCGTCTGCCGGATCCCATCCCGGACCCCGATCCAGGCCCGATCCGGCCACCACGGCCACAGCCCGACCCGGTGCCGTTCGAACGGGCTGGCATGTTCCGCGGTGGTGTCGTTGATGATGTGGCGATCAAGGCGGAAACCGACCTGCGGATGCTGTCATCGGCGCAATTCGAACATGCGGAATCCTATATCCGGGCACGGCCCCACCTGATGCGCATTCTCTGCGGTTGCGGCAGTCCGGTCTTCAAGGGCTCGACCCTGATCGGTCCCGGTGGCGCGTTCAGCCTTTGCTATCTCGACTCTCCATTTCTGCTGGCGAATTGCCACATCGAATGGGCATTCCGTGTGCGTCAGGTCATCGATGGGGTCGATACCGTTGTTTATGACGGGGTGGCGTCGGACCAGTGGTTCGAGCCGGGCGATGAAATCACGCTGACGACCCATGATCCCCGTGCCGTGGATTGCGACGACACGCCGGCACCAGTGCCTGATGATGCGCCGTTCGTGATGCTGGAGGACATAGGCTCGACCGATGCATGGCACCTGAAAACTCCGGCGCCAACCGGTTGGGACCGCGCCGCGGTGACGTCATATAATGACGGGCTTTCGTTCCCGGCGGCCTCGGTTGCAGCGGCCCGTGGCACCTACCTGAACCGCAACTGGGGTGGGACACTGCCGTTGCGCTATCTGATCACCGAGCCGATGAAAGCGGCCGGTGCCCGGTATTACCGGGTCAGCGTGATCAGGGCGGATGCACTCGGCAATCCGACCGGGGCCAGGCACTACGAGAGCCGCCCGATTTCGTGGCAGTACTACGAGTCGCTCGGGGGTTTCCCACCGCTGATCAAGATTGGGCAAAAGCAACTCAATCTGGAAGACGATCCGACCTTTTACGAAATCCCCTATCGGTCGGACCGGAACTGGCTCAGCGCCGGGTTCCACGCTTTCATCGACACAACGAAGTTCGATGACAGCCGGCATCTGGTGTCACTTGAGCTCTATGATGCAGGGCGCAACAGGATCGTGCCTAACAACGCCCTCGATCCGGCGGGCGGAGATACCGCGCGGGCCTTCACCTATGAGTGGTGGTGGGACAATCCGGCGGTTCCTGGCGCGCCCGAGGCCACGACCAATGTGCCCTATGCCGGGCTGACCCACATGTTCTGGTGGGACAACCGTCGCACGGTTGCGAAGATCGTGGATCTCAGGAAAGACGGGGTTGCGAACACCGCCGAGTGCCAGTTCATGTCCGGAGACACGACAACCCAGTTCTCGGCCGGCTTCCGGGCCTACCACCCGCATGACTGGTTCATGCACAGCTATCGGTTGTGGTGGCGGCGCGGACTTGGCGGGTCGGCAAAGGATCTGGAGGTAGGCTATTCGAACGTCGGGGTCTCTCCCGGGCCCCAGCATGAGAGCCAAACCGAGTCGTTCGACGAGATGCTGAACTACTCGCCGAGTGATCCGGGCGATACATTGCCTGCCGATAAGCGCAACGAGAAGTGCACCTTCAGCCTTCTGCTGCATGTCGACGTGAAGACATTCAACGGGTCGTCGATACTGAACGGGCTGGATAGCAACGACGTTGCATCCTTTGCGCTCGATATCTCGTAGCGAAACCTGAACCGGCCGCTCGATTCGCGCGGCCGGTTCTCCCTTTACCCCATTTCCCGAACAGAGATGTCTTGGCAGAGCGTTGGTGATACGCTTCACTGTCGGTTGTCTGGCACCAGCCCACACATGCGCATCGGTGCGGTAAAACGGGGATACACCGCATTGCTGAAGATTTCAGGCCTTGGCAGCGACCTGATAGGGCCGATCGATCTTGAGGTGGCAACAGGAACATGCATCGCCGTGCGCGGGCCGTCCGGATCGGGCAAGTCACTGTTTCTTCGCGCGGTTGCCGATCTCGACCCGAATGATGGGGTTGTTGTGCTGGACGATGAGGATCGCGGTGCGATGCTTGCCTATGAATGGCGTCGTCACGTCGCGCTGGTCCCTGCCGAGAGCGGATGGTGGGGCGACCTGGTTGCCGAGCATTTTACTTCCGGTAATGATCCCGGGGCATTTCTGGAAGCGGTCGGGCTGGTAGAGGCGCTCGACTGGCAGGTTGCACGCCTCTCGACCGGCGAGCGCCAGCGCCTCGCGATCGCCCGGGCGCTCTGCAATCGCCCGAGGGTGCTGTTGCTCGACGAGCCGACGGCGGCGCTCGATCAGGCCGCGACCGGGGTTGTCGAAGATCTGATCGCCGCGCAGTGCAGGGCAGGGGTGTCGGTCGTCATGATCACCCATGATCCGGCCCAGGCCGCCAGGCTGGCATCGAGAACCTACCTGATGGATGCCGGGCGGTTGCGGCCGTCAGAGAGGGTGTCGTAGTGACGGGATATATACCACTCTCGGTGCTCGATCTGGTTCTCGCCTCGGTGTTTCTTGTACTGAACGCCGGGTTTTCCCTGGCATTGCGCCTCGGGCTGGAACGCCAGCTTCTGATCGCCGCGCTGAGGATGATCGTGCAGCTATTGATGGTCGGGTTACTGCTGAAGGCCGCCTTCGCCATCGCATCACCGTGGGTGACGCTGGGGATCGCAGCAGTGATGGTCGCATTCGCCGGGCGCGAAATTCATGCGCGCCAGGAAAGACAGCTCAGGGGTGCGTGGGGTTATGGTGTTGGCGCGACTTCGATGATTGTGGCCGGCGCGCTTGTGACCATCTTCGCACTCACCAGCCAGATCCAGCCATCGCCCTGGTGGACGCCACAATTCGCCCTGCCGCTATTTGGCATGATCCTTGGTAACACCATGACCGGGGTCAGTCTCGGGCTCGACACGCTCCATACGGCGGTAAGCCGTGAGCGGACAGCCATCGAGGCGCAACTCATGCTCGGACACACCTTCCGGCAGTCGATTGCGCCGGTCATGCGCCGTGCCCTCCGGAGCGGGTTCACGCCGATCATCAATGCTATGGCGGCGACCGGGGTGGTGTCGCTGCCAGGGATGATGACCGGGCAGATCCTGTCCGGTGTCGATCCGCAACAGGCGGTGAAGTATCAGCTGCTGATCATGTTCCTGATCGGAGGGGCAACCGGGCTCGGAGTTCTGGGTGCCGTATTCGCAAGCGCCTGGCGGCTAACTGACCCGCGCCACAGGCTGCGGCTTGACAGGTTGCGCAAGCAGGAAGCGTGAGCGTGAAATGCCCGGGCAGATGGAGTGTCTCTTCTTGCTGGTCTCACGCAGTCCCGGCTGCCGGCGCATCCATCGAACCAGTTGCGTGGAACCGCTTCAACTGCTCGCTGTAGGGTGTAGTGTCGAAGCCCTTATCCGCCAGCCATTCCTTTGAATAGTATGTGTGTAGATAACGATCTCCAGCGTCGCAGATGATTGTGACAAGGCTGCATTCCTGGCCAGCCTTCTTCAGTTCGCTGGCTATCAAAAAGGTGGCGTAGAGATTGGTGCCGGTCGATCCGCCGCATTTGCGGTTGAGCAGCCCTTCGAGAAAATGCACCGTCGCGATCGAGGCTGCATCGGGAACCTTGATCATCCGGTCGATGACGCTTGGCAGGAAGGACGGCTCGGCGCGCGGCCGCCCGATCCCCTCGATATTCGTCGAACGGTTCAGCGTCAGGCTGCGATCTCCCTTTCGGTAAACGTCGTAGAACACCGAATTTTCTGGGTCGGGGACACAAAGCCGGGTGGAGAGGCGGCGATAGCGGATATACCGGCCGATGGTCGCCGAAGTCCCGCCCGTGCCGGCACTGGTGATCACCCATGCCGGCTTGGAGAAGCGTTCGGCCCTCATCTGCGCAAACATCGACTCGGCGATGTTGTTGTTGCCGCGCCAGTCTGTGGCGCGTTCCGCATAGGTGAACTGGTCCATGTAGTGGCCGCCGAGTTCATTCGCGAGCCGTCGGGATTCGGCATAAATCTCCGGGGCGTCCACGAGGTGGCATCTGCCGCCGTAGAAAACGATCTGCTCAATTTTTTCACGCGAGGTGGATTTCGGAATGACGGCGATGAACGGCAGGCCGATCAGCCTGGCGAAATAGGCTTCCGATACGGCGGTACTTCCAGACGAGGACTCGATGATCGGGGTGTCCTTTCCAATCCAGCCATTGCAAAGACCATAGAGAAACAGCGATCGGGCGAGGCGATGCTTGAGGCTTCCTGTCGGATGGGTCGATTCGTCCTTCATGTAGATGTCGATCGTGTCGATTGACGGAACCTCTAGCTTGATGAGATGGGTGTCGGCCGAACGGGCGTGGTCGGCCTCGATTATTGAAACTGCCTGGTTGGTCCAGTTGCTCATGGCTCGCCTCGGTCGTCGAATTCACTGTGCTCCGTCGCTCTGCTGTATGGTCTGGCGATCTGCAAGTCGCCCTTCGTTCAGAGAGTATTTATCTGACAAGGCCAAGCCAGTTGGACCGCCGACGCTGATGACGTCAAGCTGCAAGGTCTCAACAGCTGTTCGCAAATGAAACGGAACGCTGATTTGCACTCAATAGGACCGCGGTTTGAGACCGTGTGGCACCATCTCAGACCACCCGGCTGGAGATCTTCCTGGGGTTTGTGTCCGCAGCCTCCTGAAATCCCGGTATCCACCGCAGAATATCGTTCGACTGGCAGATGTTCTGGTCAGAAAATATTTACAAGATTGTTGGTCTTTGAAGATAATATAAGCGGCAGTTACAGTTGGAGGCGGTGTGTCAATCCGGAATCTCAAAACCCTGATCGCAGTTGCGGATAATGGTACATTCACGGCGGCGGCCCAGGCTGTCCATGTGACACATTCCGCCGTCAGCCAGCAAATGAAGACGCTGGAGGCCGAATGGAAGGTCGCAGTCTTTGACCGGTCGAAAAGGACACCGGAGCTTACACCGGTAGGCCGCGCACTGGTGGTCAGGGCACGGGGAATCGTTGCCGCCTATGACGGAATCGTCGCCTCGGTGCTGGGCGATGATGGCTTCAGCGGCGAACTGACCCTCGGCGCGGTGCCGACGACGCTTACCGGGCTGGTGCCCTTCGCGGTCGCGATGCTCAAGCGCGATCATCCGGATCTTCATGTGCGCGTGGTGCCGGGTCTGACCACCGATCTCGCCTCTCAGGTCGAGCGCGGCGCCTTGGATACGGCAATCGTCACACGCCTGCCGGTGATGGCCATGAAACACGTATTCTACGAAATTGCCCGCGAGCCGATGGAGCTTCTGGCCTCCCGTCAGACCATGAGCGACGACCCAGTCAAGCTGTTGCGGAGCAAGCCCTATATCCGGTTCTCACGCCGGGCAGTCGTGGGGGCGATGATCGAGGCCTGGCTTCAGGCACAGGGCATTGCGGTATCGGACAGCATGGAGCTTGAAAATCTCGAGGCGATCTCCAGCATGGTCCATGCCGATCTCGGGGTTTCGATCGTGCCGCGGCGCTGTGTCGTGACCCCGAATCCGCTGCCGCTCAAGCGGATCCCGATCGAGCCCGGCCCCGGCATGCGTATTCTAGGGCTGCTGTCACGTGCGGATCATGTCAAGCTGCGGGTTCTGGAGACACTGGAGGCCAAACTGCATGATGCGGTTCGTATCGGCAAATTCGACCCGTCATCGCTCTCTGAAAAAGCCACTCCCGAAGAACATTGATGCCGTTGGCGCTTGCGCTTCAGGAGACTAGATCAGTTCATCGGAACGGTCGTCGGTTTCTCCGAAGCGTTTCATGACCGCGGGTCGGGTTCCTTCATAGACCTTGGCAAGACCCGGGGCGATCTTGGCGTTTTCGCGCGTGAACAGGCAGTTGCCCTCCAGGTCGCTGGCGACGATGAAGGGCCCCATGTTGTTGCACTTGAGCACCCACATCGCCTGGGCGAGGCCCAGTTCTTCGTGCCAGTGCACCGCCTCGACATTCTCGACCCCCCGGCCCAGGAGCGCCCCGGTGCCATAGCCCACCGTGGTGAGATAAATCGCGCTGTTGGGGACGAAATGCGCCTTGTAGTCGGCCGGGCTCATACCGCCCTTGCCGACGATGAGTTTTGCGCCAGATTTGGCCATCCACTCGCCGATCCATTTCGAGAACCTGAACGAGGCCGTTGCGGTCACAGCCCCCATGGTGAACGAGCCGTCCGCATTGATGGTCGCCGCCGGCGAACAGTGGAAATTCGCCGCGCTCTCGGCCGGCAGTTCCATCGGTATGTTGGCCTTCTCCTCCAGCGCGCGCATGTAGACGCCCTCGCGGGCCGCGTACATCAGCCCGTCGAGATAGACGATGTCGCCAAGCCGAAGGTCAGCCAGCGCGTCAGCCGTTGGCGTCGTGCTCAGGCGGATCTTGCGGGGCGTGGTCATTGTCATTCCCTCATGAGAACGGCCGGTGCCGCGCCCGATCCTTGGAGGGCGTTGAACCAGGCCTGTTCAGTGTGCTGCGCGTCGAAGCATCCATGTCGCGCGAGCTTCGCACTGTATCGCCACGCGCCCTCCCTGGGGGAGGGTCGGGCGCGGCCCGGCTGCGCCGGGCCAGGTCGGTGCAGCGTCTGCGGCATCGCCCTCATTCCGCCGCCATCTTCGCGGGCGGCCATTCCACCGTCTCCCGGCGTTGATAGGGGGTGAACCAGTCGGGGTCGGTGCGGTGTTCGACCCGCCCGTCGGGGTGGATGCGCGCGCAAGCCCGGCGCGAGCTGAGGCAGAATGCGTGCACGCTCATCTGCATGCCGCCTGTGTGGCAATAGCCGACCTCGATATGGCAATCGACCACCATCGACTTGCCGACGAATCCCATGGCGCCCATGCCGATGGAATTGCCCAATTCCTTGAACTCCATCTCCAGCGCGGCGATCTTCGGGTCCGGGTTGCGGTCACCCACCACCCGCAGACAGGCGGCGCGCTTGCCCAGCACCATGCAGGTGTCCTTCGAGCCGCCGAGCCCGATGCCGATGATCGCCGGCTGACAGGCGAGCCCGCGCTTGCCGAAGGCGACCAGGCTGTCGAGATAGAAGCGCTTGATCCCCTCGATCCCGTCCGAGGGGAACAACATGCGGTAATCGGTGCCGAAGAGCCCGCCCTTGTGCACGGTGGTCAGGTCGATCCAGTCGCCTTCGGGCTCAAAGCCAAACTCGATCTCGGGGGCGTTGATGCCGACATTGTTGTCGTGATCGGTGCGCCAGAGGGGGTGCACGCGGTTGGGGCGCAGCGGCACGCTGTTGGTGGCGTCGGCGGTGGCGGGCCGCAGAGTGGTTTCAAGCGCCACAGGCCCGCCCTCGATGGCGGCGTCGTTGCCC
>Ga0114931_10008572_pt1 | contig 12362 bp, 9 predicted proteins | sample 2SBtaG_FD_89579 | JGI IMG/M metagenome (GOLD analysis project Ga0114931, IMG submission 89579) | Deep subsurface microbial communities from Kolumbo volcano to uncover new lineages of life (NeLLi) - 2SBTROV14_V59a metaG | ecosystem: Environmental > Aquatic > Marine > Volcanic | place: Kolumbo...
GAGTATTCCCGCTCGACGCGGCGCGCAAGCCAACCCGCGCAGGAAGGCGCCCAACCAGCGTCGAAACGCAATGAATTTTGAACAAGGAAAGAGAGCCAGGGGCGGGACGATAGTGGCTTACGACCGAAGCGTCAAGATGTCTTGACGCAAAACGCGATGCCGCCCGCAGTGCTGCGCGGCGAGATCGGTGCTGGACTGTACGTGAACACCGCCGGATGGAAATGATTCTTCAATGCCGGTGGCCGGTGCCCTGGCAAGACGAACGAACTTCGAGAAAGAGGCCTGCTTGCCGTTTTGGCGGAATCGGCGCGACATTTCGCAAGCACTGCCTGCTACGGAAAGTCTCCGCCGTGGCGTCGAACGCGGTCCCCATGATCGGCAAGCCGCCGGGATTGCTCCGGCGACATGCCTTGCCAATGGTCGAGCAGCGAGAGGTCTTCGTTCAATTCGTCGGCTCCATCGGGTGCCATGAGGCCAACCGTCACCGCCGGATGGCCCAGCACGAAACGATACCACTCGGGCGCTTTGGGCGGGATAAACCCGGCCGGATCGTCGGGCGTTTTCCGCAGTAAGGCTCCCCAGCGAAGCCCGGTATAGGCAACCACCGGCAAGCCCAGCCGCGCGGTCACGGGAAAAATCTCTTGCTCGGCACCGCGGTGCGCTGCGTTGTAGCGAATCATCAGCATGTCAAGTCGCCCGCTTTGGGCAAGCTCGGCGGCCAAGCGGCGTTGATGGCTTGTCAGCCCGATCGAGCGGACAACGCCGTCGTGTCGTGCGGCTTCGAGCACTTCGGCGGCACCGCCGCGGGCCGTAATTTGCTGCCACTGATCAATGTGCTCAACGTAGAAATACGTGATCGCATCCAGATAATCGGTGCCCAATTCCCGCAACTGCGCGCCAAGCTCGCGCCGCGCTTCGCCGGCGGTTCGCGCATAGAATTGGCTTGCCACGAACACGCGGCGACGTTCGGCGTCGCCAAATTGGCGAATCGCTTGGCTCATGCCGTCGGCGTGACTGCACCAGTTCAGGTAATTGACGCCGCGTTTTATGGCCGTCAACACGTCGTCGGGTCGCAGGTGCGTGTTTCCCCGCGTCGCCAAACCCAATCGGCAGACCTGCCCCAGCCGTGGGAATTCGGCGAACCGTGGAACCGGGGCGATCAAGGCATCATCCATCTCGCGGGAATCCATCAGTGCCAACGAATCCGGGAAGCGGAAAATGTGCGTTTCGACGCGGTGCCGCGCCGAGAACCGGCTGCCGACGTGACGATCGAACCAATCCCTTTGCGTGCGTGGAATGAGAACACATCGCTGATGGCTTTTGTGTGCAGCGGTCGTACGCCGGTCTATCGAGAGGATTCGCGGTTCCCGGTGGCTTTCATCTCGAAGGGGTGTTCATTGTCCTGCGTGATGAAATTCGCCGTGGAGGGAAGCGCGAAGCGAATGCCTTGGGCGGCAAAGTCTCGTTTGATTTGCAAATTGACCTTTTCGCTGAAAGCCAGGAAATCCCAGTACTTGGGGGGCTGATACCAATAGATCATGCGCAGGTTCAGCGAGTCGCGGTTCAACTCGTTAAGGTAAACGCGCGGCGGGAACGCGTTGGGCATCCCTTCGTGGTCTTTCAGAATGCCACGCACGATGTCCAATGCCTTTTCACATTGCTCCGGGGGCGTGTCAAGCGGAATGGCGATGTCGGCTATGCGGCGAATGAACGGCCGGCGGCCGATGTTTTCGATGTCGCTGCGGGCCATTTCCTCATTAGGGATCGATGCCACATGGCCGGTCAGCAGGCGGATTTTTGTCGATCGCAAACCGATCTCTTCCACCACGCCGTCGTAATGCTTCACCGAAATACGCTCGCCCACGCGATAGGGGCGATCGAGAAGGATCATCATGCTGCCGAAGAAGTTCTTCAGCGTGTCTTGAAAGGCCAACGCCACCGCGAGCCCACCGACGCCGGCACCGGCTAACAGCGTGGTCAAGGGGATGCCAAGATATTTGCCTCCCTCGAGGAAAACGATGGTTGCCGCAACCAGGCTGAGCACTCGACACAAAATGCGAATGAGTTGGGCGTCAATCCCTTTGGGATGAATCCGCGGCGACGCGATGATAAGTTCGGCCACCCGATTGCCGGCTCCCACCAAAACCACCAACGCGGCCAGCAAAAAGATCAGATGCGACGAAAAATTAACCACCGTAAAGGCGGCACCTGAGATACGAATCTGCTCGGCGATGAATTTTCCCACCAGCAGCGGGATGAGCATGGCAACGATGGGAAAAAACAACGTCATCAAGTATCGCAGCAAACCCGTTTCACGCATCGCTGGCGCACGCCGACGGTCCACACGATACACCAGAAGCATGACGGACAAGCCAAGCAGAACCGTCAAGCCAAGCCCGACCCACTGCCAAAGCGCTTGGCCATAAACGAATCTGCGAGACCATTCAGGAAAACGTCGCACAAGCGGGCTGAGCATCCACCCTGGCTCGGAGAGAAACCACTCGTAGAATCCTGGCGAAACGTCGTATCCCTCGGTTCGATAGGGTAGGTGCTTGACGCGCTCGTAAAACTCAGCCGCGCGATCGACCGTCTCGGGACTGAAAAGATACTCCCCTTGACGGGCTCCGTCTTTTACCCGGGCAATCGTGATTTCCGTGTCGGGGATCGTCCATCGCACCAGACCGCCGGTCGCCGCGGTGGCGCTGCCGCTCGGCGCAGCGGGAATCGCGTCTTCCGGCGGCAGCTCGATTCGATCTAACACCTCTTTCAGGCAAACCGCTGATTCTCCGGCCATGTGCGAGCGCATGAACTCGGGCTGTTGGCTTAAGTCCAGACAACGCAGAATGCGTTCGATGATCGCATCGTGCCGCGGATTGCCGCGCCGCAGACGATTCGAAGATTGAATAACGGCGTAGATCTCATTGCAATTATCGAGAAACGTCGTCAGGGTCGCCCGTGGACTCGAAGTATCGGCGGGTTCGAGCGGATTCCAATTCTCCGCTGAGACGTTCGGGCTCATGATCGGCAACAGAGCGCCGAAAAAAACCATGCCCATGAATTTTCGCATGAGACGCTTGCTCGCCGTGCTCGATCCTCCGAATTCGTTCCTTCCCGAACCGTGATTCTAGCAGCTTAGGCGGCAACTGCGCACCGGCATCGTCTCTTCCCCGAAGGGATCGGGGCGCAAGGCACAACACGTCAGCGGCGGTTGCCGACATCGACACACCAGCTCATTCAATGCTTGACGACTCATTCAATGCGTGACGAAACGATGGCGTGCATAAGTCGGCCTTGAAATCGACGCAGCCAAGCAACATGCACGCGCTGTGCCCCGTGGCTACAATGGCCGATCGACGGGCACAACAGCGGCTGGCGTTGCGGAAAGCTCGCGATCGACTGCTTGATCTTGAAGCCGGAGCCAAGACATTGAAACCGTCGTTCATGATGCTTACTTTTCTCGTACTGGCGGCCACGTCGGGGTTGGCGGAAGAGGAGCCTCTCGCTTGGGTCAAGCTGACCGACCGGGCGGGGTGGCAGCCGCGTGATTCAGCGGGCGAGGTGGTTTACAAGAACCGGTTGTGGATTTTTGGCGGCTGGTTCAATTCGTTTGAGTCACCGCCGCGCGACGTATGGAGTTCACCCGACGGCAAGACGTGGAAGCCGGCCACGAAGCAGGCGCCGTGGAAGCACAGCGATCTGCCGATGACGCTCGTCCACGACGGCCGAATGTGGCTGATGGGCGGTTGGTACAACGGACGGCTGCCCGGGCATTCGGCCAGCAACGAAGTTTGGTCGTCGACCGATGGCGCGCGATGGACGCAGGTTGCCAGCCATGCGGGCTGGACGCCGCGAATCGCCGCCGCGGTGGTTGAGTTCAAAGGCAAAATATGGATCCTCGGCGGAACCGAGGACTATTATTTCGGCGACCAGAAAAGCCTCAAGAACGATGTTTGGTTTTCCTCTGACGGTAAGCAGTGGAACCTCGCGACGGCCCATGCCCCGTGGTCGCCGCGAGCGTATCACGCGGCGGTTGTCCACGACGGAAAAATCTGGATTCTCGGCGGCGGGAACTACGTGCCGAAATATCACGCGACCAACGACGTTTGGTCTTCGGCAGACGGCGTTCATTGGACTCAGGCAACCGCTGCGGCCCCGTGGCATCCGCGGCTGTGGTTTTCATCGGTGGTTTACCGCGACCGATTGTGGGTTCTCGGCGGTTGGTCGAACCCTTACAAAAACTGGGGAGACGTTTGGTACTCAGCCGACGGCCGGCGCTGGAAACAGCTTAAGAGCGAGACGATTTGGAAGGCGCGTCACGAGCACTCGACCTATGTGTTTCAAGATAAAATCTGGGTTGCCGGCGGCCATGCCCAACCGCTGAGCAGCGAAGTCTGGTCCCTGCGGATCCCCCCGAACTGGTTTTCGCGGGAAAGCCGCACTGTAAGGTAGGCTTGACCGATGAAGCTTGCCGCGTGTTTTTCTCAGGGCCGCGAATCTTTCCTAGTGCCGCCAATCACAGTGGGTCATGGGAATCGCCCGATGTGCGAAAGTGGTTTAACCGGCGGCGCGGCATCTGTTATGCTGGAAGCCACACGTCTGACCGACACACCTTCCCGTTTGGGTAACCAACCTCTTGACATACGAGGAGTACATCCATGACCAGTCGCACACGTCGACAATTTCTTGAAGATTCCATGATGGCGGCGGCCGCGGCCATGACCGCCGGAGCGGCCGGCCACGCCTTGGCCGCGGAAGAAAAGAAACCGCAATCCAACGCGCCCAGCGAAACGTTGCACGTGGCGATCATCGGCACGCGGGGGCGGGGAAAAAGCCACATCGACGCGTTGGCCGGTCGCGACGGCGTCGAAGTGACGTACGTCTGCGACGCGGACGAAAAGATCGGACACAACCGCGCCAAGCGTGTTGCCGAGCGGCAAGGCCGCGCGCCGAAATTCGTGCAAGACATGCGCGACCTGTTCGACGACAAGTCGGTCGACGTGGTGACGATTGCCACGCCGAACCACTGGCACGCGCTGGCCGCCATCTGGGCCATGCAGGCCGGTAAAGATGTCTACGTCGAAAAGCCGGTCAGCCACAACATCAGCGAAGGGCGGCGAATCGTCGAGGCCGCGCGAGCCCACAAACGCATCTGCCAGGCGGGCACGCAAAGCCGATCGAACAAGGGCATGCAGCAGGCGATCAAGTACGTGCAATCCGGAAAGCTTGGCAAGGTGAACCTCGCTCGGGGCCTGTGCTACAAACGCCGCCGATCGATCGGACCCAAGAAAAAGTACGACGTCCCGGCCAGCGTGGACTACAACCTTTGGACCGGTCCCGCGGAAATGCGGCCGCTCATGCGTCGTTCGCTGCATTACGATTGGCACTGGATCTGGAACTACGGCAACGGCGATCTGGGCAACCAGGGCATTCACCAGATGGACATCTGCCGCTGGGGTCTGGGGCTGGATCACTTGAGCTATGGCTCGCTGTCCTACGGCGGAAGGCTGGGCTACGAAGACGCCGGCGAAACGGCCAACACACAGGTCTGCCTGTACGACTATGGCGACAAACAGCTTGTGTTCGAGGTCCGTGGCCTGGAAACCGAACCACTCAAGGGCGTGAGTATCGGCTGCATCTTTTACGGCAGCGATGCCTATATGGTGATGCCCAGCTATTCCAAGGGAGTCGTCTTCGACCTCGACGGGAAGGAAATTACCCGCTTCGACGGCGGCGGGGATCACTTCGGCAACTTCTTGAGTGCCGTGCGTAGCCGAAAGGTCGAAGACCTGAACGCTGACATTCTCGAGGGGCATCTTTCCAGCGCGCTGTGCCATCTGGGCAACGTTTCGTATCGTCTGGGCGATCATGTCGACGGCGTCGAGGCCAAGAAACGCCTTCCCGCCGGGGATGAGGCCCAAGAAACTTTCGAGCGGTTCGAGGCCCATTTGAAGGCCAACCAAGTCGCGCTGAGCGATACGAAGTTCCACTTCGGCCGCAAGTTGGCCTTCGAGCCGACGAGCGAACGATTCAGCGATGACAAGCAAGCCAACGCGATGCTGACGCGCGAATATCGTGCCCCGTTTATCGTTCCCGGACCGGGCAAGGTTTAGGCCGCGAGGTTTAGGATATAGCTCGATTCCTTTTGGGAATCTTGCGTTGCCCCCCAAAAAGAACTCGACGGGCCGCTTGGCAGCGGAATCTTGGCTGCCAGGCGGCCCTCGTTTTGCGCTCCCACGCTTCGCGGTGCAAGGCATAGACGCCTCGAACGGAACAGCCCACGATTCATGCCACGATTCATGGTGCGGCCGATGAGCCGGGTCCGCCGTGGATCGCGTCGTAGATCCAGGGGTGCGTCCACGGGTTCCAAGTTGGATAGGCGACCGACAGCGTACTCATGAGAAGCAGGACCAAAGCCAGGGCTCGTCGCCAGCGGGCAGCGGCCAGCCAATCGGCGGCCGGCAGCATGACCATGAGCCAAAGCGGCGCGAACCAGAACATCCAGCGAAAGCCGCTTGTCATGCCGCCATAGTTCCGCGTCTCGAGCGGGCGCAAAAGATAGAAGCCGAGACAGATCACGGAGAGCAACACGGTCATCGCCGCGAGCCCTCGTCGGCGCCGCTTTCGCGCGAAAATCCAGATTCCCGCTCCCCACAGGCTGAGCCCCCACACCGGCGTGAGCGAAAAGATGCCATGGTGCCCAACCAAGACGTTCAGCGCGTAAACGCCACGCGACGGCTCGCCGCGATCGACGCCGACCGGGTGGTTCCAGTAGCTTTCGATCGTCCGTCCGTTGCGTTCGTAGGTGTAGTCGTACCAATTGTCGCCCGGCCGGCGGTGCAGGTACGGCGGTCGCAGGCTTTGGTGCGCGGCGTAGTTCGTGCCGAAGAACGCCACCGCCACGATCGCCGCCCCGGGGGCAAATGCCGCGAGCGTCGATCGCGGAAAGCGGACCAGCAGCCCGGCCGTTAAGAAAGCCAATAGCGACAAAGCGGGCAACTCATTCTCGGCGGCGAACGCCGCAAACAGCCCGGCGATGAAAAAGAACCGTAGCCGGCGCTCGCCCTCGTACCAGACGCGCAGCGCCGCATCCATGCCCACCGCCGCGCTTACGGCCGCGATTAAGTGGTTGTTCAGCACCACGGCAAACGTTGTCAGAAATGTGGCGAACGTCGCACATGCCATGACGAACAGCCGGCCCCAATCGGTCTGGCCGTATCGTTCGCACCAGCGGGCCACGACGGCGAAAAAGAGCAGCATCGGTAACAGGTTGACGGTTACCAGCATCACGCGTCCCACGGCATAAGGGTGCGTCGCCAAGGTCGCGCCGCTGAGCTTGTAGATCAACCAATACTCGCCGGCCAAAAGCGTCGGCAACAGCGGCGGCTTGCTCGAATAAAGATGCGCTACTCCATGGCGGTCGGCATGTTTGACCATGTCGATCGTGTCCCAGCCGGGCTGCCGCGTCACCTCGTCGATGGCGTAGGTGCCGTGTTCGACCAGCGCGCGAATCGTGAGCCAACGGCTGCGATCATTCGCGCTTAGGAAAGGCCGCTGCTGACGCCAATCTTTGCGACCCTGCCGATAGAGTGCCCGCTCCAGCGCGATGCGGTCCACTGAGTTCACCGCCGCGATGCGGCCCAGCATGCTGCCGGCGCTGAGCGTGACCAGCAGAAGGTAAACTGCCCGCCGCAGATTTCGTTGGTCGTGGTCGACGGCTTGGCTCATCGTGCGGCCCGGTTGTGATCGTTCGCCGGTGGCTCGGTCGCTTCGGCAATCGAATAAGCATCGCTTTCGCGGCTTTCGTTGGCCGTGATCAATTCGGCCAGAAAGCCGATGGAAATCAACTGCGCGCCGAGCAACAGCGAGCCCACCGAATAGATCACCGCCGGGCGCTCGTGCAGCGGCGTCAGGCCAAGATCGGGCCGAAGCTGCGCGATCAGCCAATACCCGCTGAGATAGGCCAGGCCCAATCCTCCGGCAAAAAAACACAACAGGCCCACCGTGCCGAGCAAGTGCTGAGGACGCTGCCGAAAAGAGGTCAGAAAGGTGACCGTCAGCAGGTCGAGAAAGCCTTTGACAAAACGTCTCGCGCCGTACTTCGATTTCCCGTGGCGGCGAGGCCGGTGGTGAATGGCGATTTCGCCCACGCGGAAGCCGCGCGCATGAGCCAGGACCGGGACGAAGCGGTGCATTTCGCCGTAAAGCCGCACTTCGCCGAGCACCTCGCGACGGTAGCATTTCATGCCGCAATTGTGGTCGTGTAACCTCACGCCCGTCAGCCGACCGATCATCCAGTTGAAAACGCGAGACGGAATCACTTTGTGCCAGGGATCGTGGCGAACGCGCTTCCAGCCGCTGACCACGTCCAGGCGATCGGCGTCGAGCTTGGCCAGAAAGTTCGGGATTTCATGCGGGTCGTCTTGCAAGTCGGCGTCCAGCGTCATGACGGTTTGCCCCTCGGAAAAGCGAAATCCCGCACTCAGCGCGGCCGCCTTGCCAAAATTGCGGCGGAAGCGGATTCCCTTGACGCGAGAGGTCTCTTCGGCCAATCGACGAATGACGTCCCACGAACCGTCGGTCGAACCGTCGTCGACAAAGACGATCTGCATGTCGTAGCCCTGTTGTTCCGCCACGTCGAGAAGCTCGGCGTAGAGGGCATCGAGGCTTTCCGCTTCATCGTAAACCGGAATCACAACGGAGAGCATGGTGTGCGGTGAAGCCTCGCGGACTGGAAGTGTGAAAAGGCGGGATTCGCCCGAACCCCGCGACGGCGTGACCATGAACCGAAAACGTGCCAGCGGTCGAACCGAGCCGGTGAGGTTTGCCGCGATCTTCAGGCGGATCCGCCGGCTTCGGGCCAAAGGTATAGGATAACCGAAACAGAGAGTTCGGCTAGCAGCCAGACGACTCGTAGCATCAGCGCGGCACTCAGCGCGGCGGCTTCGCCGAAGCGCGGCGCCATCAGTTCCAACAGCACGGCCTCGCGAACCACGGCGCCGCCAGGAATCATGGAGAGAAATCCGGCCACCACGGCCAGCGCGGCGCTTGCAATGCAAAGCGGGGCGTCTTCCGGCAAACGCGCGTCGGCACCCAACCCGCGCAGCGTAGCCCACAGGCTTAGTCCGATCACAGCCCACCCCAAGGCGATGCCGGCCCAACCGGCGATCAGGCTGAGCGGGTCAAGCCGCCTAAGCGAGGCCGCCAAACCCGGCTGAAAGCGTTCGATGCGCATCAGCCGCACGAGCCATGCGAACACGGCTGGAATTGTCGGCAGGCCGGCGGCGAACATCAACAACACGGCCACCGCCGCCAGCCAGCCGTGATGGCGAAACCTCACGGCGATCACCGCGGCAGCGACCAACGCGCCGACCGACATCATGGTCAAGGTCTCGTAGAAGACGCTCATCGCGGCCACCGGGGTATCGACGCGGTGGCCGCGAACCAGCATGGTTCGTAGAACAACCACGAGCGCCTTGCCCGGCACGTATTTGCCGAGGTGCCCGATGTAATAGGCGCGAAATGTTTCCAGCCAACTCGGCCTTTGCCCCAAAGCTGAAAGGACACGGTGCCAGAAGACCGCGCTGGGTAGCAAGCCGACAAGATAAAGCGCGCCGGCCAGCAGCAGCCACCACGGATGTAGCTGCCAGCGGGATTGCCGCAATCCCGGAAGCGCTTGTTGGACGGTATGTGCGACTCCCCACAGCACGGCCAGCAGAATGAGCCACTTCGCACCTCTGACCAACCATCTTCGTTTCCGATTTGCCGCGCCTTGATTCACCATCGTCCACAAGAAAGAGAGCGTTTTTTGAGGAAACACGCTGCGGAGCATTGTCGGACTTCGATCGAATCGGCTCAAGTGCGGTGGAGTGCGGTTAACTCGCTGTGTTCGGCAGGACCATTCCCGCTACAATTCGCAGCATGGATCAAGCCGCTTTGCTGGCAACCCAGCGTTCAATTCGCAGGCGAGGTCTCATAACCGGTCGTCCCCGGGAAAATTAAAATTCATGACAGGAGCGGCGCATGTCACGGTTGGTCTCGTTCTTCGTGCTCGCCGCGGTGGTCGCGGTGGTGGGGCTGCTGTTCGTCGAGGTCATGGCGCAGTTCCTCTTGCCGCTGTTTCTGGCGATCGTGTTGTCCGTTATCTTCCGGCCCGTTCACCGATGGCTGACGCGCCGCTTTCGTGGCCGGGTTCATTGGGCCGCCTTGGCGACGACCGTGATTGCCACGATGGTTGTGCTGGGACCGCTACTGACTATCCTGTTCATGGCGGCTGCCGAAGGGATCTCGCTTTACGGGCGATTCGATGCTCAGGCGTTGCAATTGCGGCTGACACGCTTGCGACCCTCACTCGGCTTGGAATTGCCACGCCCACCCATTTACGAGGCCCTGATCAACCTCAAGCAAAACGTGGACGGCCTTTACGACGTGGTCGGAGTCGAGGGCAAAGCGGCCGAACGAGAGGTCTTTGGTGAGTTGGCTCGATCGGCCACCGCGCTGGAAGAAAGTTTGAAACAGGATCGCTCGCCCACGGACGACGAAGCGTCCGTCGCGGAAACCACACCCAGCTTCGATGTGGCCGCCGCGCTGGATGCCCTCAAGGAATTCCGCCAAGCGCTTGACAAGTTTGCCGCCCCGCTGACAGCGACAGAACAGCGCGCGGCGTTGCGAGATCTGCAATCGACATTCGATCGGCTGAATCGCGTCATGGTGGGAAATCCGCTTGTTTACTGGCTCAGGCTTCAGGCCAACCCCAGCAACGAGCAACTTCACCAACTGCGCCAGCGTGTGCTTCAGTGGTTGGGGCCGATGGCGGTGAGCACGACGCAATACGTCGGCAGTTTTGCCGTTACGCTGACCGTGAGCTTGGGAGTCATGCTGCTGGGCTTCTATTACTTTCTGGCCGACGGCCCGTCGATGGTCAGCACCGTCATGCGGCTTTCGCCTCTCAAAGAGCGCTACGAACGGCGCATGATCGAGCAATTCGACACGGTAAGTCGAGCCGTGGTGCTGGCCACGATGCTATCCGCCGGCGTACAGGGGTTGCTGGCCGGGTTCGGCTACCTATTGGCCGGATTTCACGCCGTGTTTCTGCTGACCTTGCTAACGATGCTCTTCGCGCTGGTGCCTTTTGTCGGTGCCGCGGCCGTGTGGGGGTGTTGCGCGCTGTGGCTCTTCGTGGGCGAAGAGCGTTTCGCCGCCGCTGCCGCTTTGGCGATATATGGCATGGTGATTGTTTCCATGGCTGACAACGTGATCAAGCCGCTGGTGCTGCGTGGACAGTCGAATCTTCATCCACTCCTGGCCCTGCTCAGCGTGATCGGCGGCATCCAAGTGCTGGGTCCTATCGGCATTTTCGTTGGACCGATGGTGGTCGCCTTCCTTCAGGCGCTGCTGGTGATGCTCAACGAAGAGCTTCAGAATCTTAGCGATGAGCCGAAGCCAAGCAGCAACGCAACCGGGTAACAGCCCACGCCGGGGAAACGGGCAACACCGGGAATGCCCAGCCAACGCGGCATGCGGTAGAATACAGCTCGGTAGCCGTGCCGGGTTGCCCGACTTGTGGGGGCTCCGGCTACACGAACGATGAAGGAGCCAGCATGATGACTTCGTGGATCGTCCTGTGGACCGCCGCACTTGTGGGAATCGACGTCGGCTGGCAACCGCTCGACAGCGGCGAATTGGAGTACATCATTCAAATCGAACCGGAAACGCTCCACGCGCTTCGCGACGGCTCGGAGATCGTCAGCCGGGTGCCGCCCGACTTGGCGCGCGTTCGCAGCTATCGTATCCGTGTCGGGCACGGTGAGTTGCCCCACCAGAACGTATCACGCTTGCCGGATGAGTCACCGCCAGCCGAAGCAACCACCCGCGACACCGCGCCTCGACAGCCAAGCCCGGCCCGCTCCGTGGCAGGTTCTCCACGCGCCCCACGATCAACCGAAGTTTCCACCGACGACGAACCCAGCCATGAAACCGCGTCGGACGGCCCCGCGCTAGGGCAAATCGAAGGTACACCGCGGAGTCCACAGCCCACCAGCCCGCACGAAGCGGACTCACTCGGTGCCGGCGGCGCGGCAGCGTCGCCCGACTTGCGCCTTCCACAACCGTTTTCAGCCCACGGCGAGGCTAAACCGCTCGACCAGACCGCCGCCTATCGAACACCACGCTCGCGGGAAGAACTCAAAGGAGAAAATCAGAAGCCGACCTTGCCCAAGGCACCGGACGCCTCGGCAGCCAACAAGGCGACAGTCGGCGATATCGCGCCGACACTGGGCGCGTGGTTGCTGCTGACGGTTGGGTTGGCCGCTTCGGTCGGCGGCAATCTGTATTTGGTGATGGTCACTTGGAGCCAGCGAAAAAGC
>Ga0114931_10008573_pt1 | contig 12360 bp, 11 predicted proteins | sample 2SBtaG_FD_89579 | JGI IMG/M metagenome (GOLD analysis project Ga0114931, IMG submission 89579) | Deep subsurface microbial communities from Kolumbo volcano to uncover new lineages of life (NeLLi) - 2SBTROV14_V59a metaG | ecosystem: Environmental > Aquatic > Marine > Volcanic | place: Kolumbo...
ACAGTTATACTTTTAAGTATATAACGATATATAGTATAGTGCAGATTGGAACTTGTGGCTGGAGCTACCTCCCAAAAAAGTATGTTAACCCAGGGGAAAGTAGACTCGCAGCCTATGCTAAAATTTTTGATATGGTAGAGATTACTTCAACTTTCTATCAAATGCCAAAGACTTCAACCGCCAGGGCATGGAGAAAGGAAGTTGATGCTCTTAATCCTGATTTCGAGTTCTCAGTAAAGATTCCAAAGCTCATTACTCATGTGAGCAATTTTTCTGATGAGGGGACGTGGGAAAAAATTAGAGACATTGCAGAAGCTTTGCGTGCTAAGGTCTTGGTGTTTCAGACCCCAAAGACTTTCAAAGAAACCAAGGAGAACCTAAAGAGGCTCGAGGATTTCTTCAATAAGGTTGAAGGCTTCAGTTTCGCACTTGAGCCCAGAGGATGGAGCAAAGAAACCATTGAAACAATCTTTCCCAAACACAATATCACCCATATCGTTGACCCTTTTAGTGAGACTCCAATTAAGCAAAAGTTCAATTACTACAGACTCCACGGCAGGGGAAACATCATGTACCGTTACAGGTTCAAAGATGATGACTTGGAATTTCTTAAGAAAAAAATCAAAAAGAAAGACTATCTTCTTTTCAATAATATTTTCATGTATGATGACGCCATGCGCATGATTGATTTAGTAAAGTGAGGCGGGAAGTAATTAATACTTCTAAAATACAAAAAGACTATGATATTTGTCAAAGTCGCAGGAGGGGTCATCACCACTAAAAAGCCCTTCACAGTCAACTGGACAGGCATAAACACCATAATCAAAGGCCTCCAGGAGCTTGAAGAAGAAGCCGTAATAGGGCATGGCGGAGGGAGCTTTTCACAGACTATTGAAGCGGAGTATGAAGGCATCAGAGAAGGCTTCTTTAAAATTAGAGAATCAATGGATAAATTAAATTACATCTTTGTCTCAAGCTGTGTCGCCAAGGGGGTTGACGCCGTGGGATTCTCCCCTAATTCGTTTGCCATCTCAAAAGGGGGGACCATAAAAAAATTCTTTTTTGAGCCCATAGTTGAAGCTTCAAAGAACTACCATCCAATAATACATAGGGGGGCCGTGCTTGATACTGAAAATCTCTGGCAGGTCTTCAAAGTGGATGAACTTTTCTATGAATTGGCCAAACACATAAAGCCGAGGAAGTTTTTGATTGCAAACGACCATGAAATCACCAGCGATGGTGAGGCAGTAAACGAGATTGCGGACTGGAATTTCAGAGACGTAGTAAAAGGTTTGGATGAAACCGACAAGCAGCAAGTAATGGATGCGGCCAGGTTTTCTTCAAGATACAGAATTGAAGTTCATATCTTTGACGGTACGATTCCAGGCAATATAAAGCGCGCCTGGAAGTTTGGTGAGGGCACCCGCGTGCAGGTAATCAGGCTTCCAAAAGATTTGTCTGTCTTGTGAAATATTATTGAATCTGAACTTCAGAGCCTATGGCCTGGCCGGGAAGGCCCTTAATGAACCTGACTTTTAAAGCACCCTTATTGCCGTGTGAGCCTGAAATATGACCTTCAAGCTCTTTACCTGCCGGGCTCTTCCAAATTACTTTTCTTCCATGGAGCTTATTCGCCTCTTCTTTATTTTCGACACCTTCAGCTTTTACAATCATCTGGTGCGGATTTTGGGTGTGGCGGCCCATGCGGTAGTTCATGATTATTCCTTTCATGATACTTTGAGAAAAACGCATTTTAAAAAGCCTTGTTTTTTCGTTTCAGAGCTTTAGGGCATCTCACGAGAGAGCCTATAGGCCTTGTCTGCGATGTCCTCATCAAGGAAAACAGTCGCATTCTTGACTTTTTTTATGCGCTTGGCAAGTCGGATTGCGTATTCATTATTCATTTCATGCACCAAGGCAAGCACATCTTTCTGGTCGCCTGGAATCAGCTTTACAAATAGTGCTACAACTGCCATGAATATCCCTCGGAAGAATTTCCGTAAAGGTAGCCAGAAAAACATGGAGTCAAAAGCCCCAAGGAAGTGCTTGATATATCCCGTTCCTGAAAGGAACCAGCTTCTGGCCTCCTGCTGAACACTCCTTAACTCTGTTTCACTTAGGTTCATTTTTTTTGAAGCTGCGTTCATTACATATTCAAGCTTGGGCTCAATTAATTGCACAGAGATGGCGTTTAGGACACAGTGGTTCACGATTTTTACCCAAAAAAGTTCATCTTCAGGCCTTTCAGACCCGGTCCTCCTTGATACTTCGTTTAAGAAATCTTCGTAGGGTAAAAGAACATCCTCATATTCCTTCACAAGAGGTTGAAATTTATCGGGCGCCTGAATATAGACTCTCTTCTGTTTAATTTGATGAACGAGTTTAATAGGCTCAGGTTTTGCGCGGTGAAAGGGAACTATATCCACAAAAAATATAGGGAGGGGAAAGATTTAAGCAGTTCTTATAATTTCAGAGTCCTGATAAAATTAATGCTCGTGAATAAGTACGCCCCGCGAAAGCTTGATGAAGTCATAGGACAAGATGAAGCAATTAAAAAAATCCGCGAGTGGGCTAAGAACCCGAAAAAAGGGCTTCTTGTCAGCGGTTCACCAGGGGTGGGAAAAACCGCAGCAGCCGTGGCACTGGCTAAAGAGATGAACTGGGAATTAGTTGAACTAAATGCCAGCGACTTCCGCAAAAAGGGAGACATAGCAGAAAAGTTGATTAATGCTGCACAGCAGAAGAGTCTGTTTTCTAAAAGCAAGCTGATTTTAGTTGATGAAGTAGACGGATTAGCTGGCAGAACTGACTACGGGGCGCCCGGCGCAATAGTTGACCTCATAAAAAACAGCCCTTATCCAGTTTATCTCACCTGCAACGATTCATGGGCCAACCCTGTAAGAGCAATAAAGGGTGCCGTTACCGAAGTCAAGTTCAATAAACCAAAGACTGGCGACGTCTTAAAGATTCTTGAGAGAATCAATAAAATCGAAAACCTTGGGGTTGAGAGGTCAACCCTTTTGCAACTTGCGACAAGTCGTGATATAAGGGGTGCCATCTCAGACATGGAGGCAGGCTACAGCGGAGAGCGCAACAGAGTAAAGACGGCTTTTGAGGGTTTGCGAGAAGTCTTTAAGTCGCAGACCTTTGAAGATGCCAGAAAGGCCTATGAGGGCCTTGACACCAATATTGACCAGTTTATGTTATGGATTGACCAGAATATTGCAAAAGAATATGTGGATGAAGACCTCGCAAGGGCATATGAAGCTCTTAGTCGGGCAGATGTCTTCCGCGGCAGAATTAAAAGAATACAAGACTGGAAGCTTCTAAAGTATGTAATTGATATGTCGACTGCAGGCGTGAATAGCGCTAAATCACAAGTGAATAATGAATTCACTAATTATGCGCCGCCGGTTTTTTTATCTATGATGGGAAGAACCAAGTTCACAAGAGCCACAAGAAAAAGTCTTTTGACTAAGATTGCAAATCATACACACACCTCAACCAAGAGAGCTATAGAGTATTTGCCTGTAATCAAGATGCTGGCAAAAAGCGGTGAATTACCCTTTGAACTTGACGACAAAGAGCTTAGTTTTCTTGAAAGGTTATAGGTCTTTTGACAATTCAAAAATTTCTTCAACTGTTTTTGGCAAGTCCCGCCAATCAAGGTATTTCACATGATACGTGTCAATTAGCCACTGCGGTAAATTATAGTAGGCTCGGATTACTTTTTTCATGAAATTGACTTTTTCAAAGCTGTCTTTTATTCCCACCCGGATTTTACTTCGCCTGATTAATTCCTCTTCAGGAACCTTAACAATTATAGTCATATTAGGGACGGTCTGATTAAATTTATTCAATTCCTTAATCCACTCTTCATCAACACCAAGCACCATCGACTGGTAAACAAAAAGACTTACGACTGACCTTTCGAGTATTAAAAAGTCTGAATGGTTTTTGTCTTTGATTGAGAGGTGGTGGTTAAGATGGTCTGCAGAATAAACTAAGGCAAATACTTTCGGGTCGATTTTGTCCTTGCTGTTTCTCAATAGTTCTGTGAAGATGCCTGTGACCAGGCGGCTTGGGAGTTCCATCCTCTCGACTTTTTTTCCCTCTTCGCGAAACTTCATCACTATGGCAGTGCTTAAAGTTGATTTACCTGAGAAGTCGGGACCTTCAAGAGAAATTATTTTCATAGGGATTATAAGAGCAGTCAAATAAAAATATCATTGTCGTGCAACATCTATAATTGAATGGTAACTTGTTTTTGGATTGAGTACATGGTAGTCTTTAGGTCGGTCCTCTAGTTCGTAGTATCTGAGGTCTTTTTTTAGGATGAATCTGTTGCCTTTGCTTCTGCCAATGGCTCTGCTTATTGGAAGAGACTGGGACATCTTAAGCCTACAGGTACCATCAAGGTCATATGCACCAGTGTCATAATTTACAAAGAATGCAACCAAGAAAGTGTCTGACAGATAAACAAAATAATTGTCGCCAAAATTTTGTGGCTTTAGGTCAGATAGCACCCTCTTAAACTCCTTTACTGAACTGTTGTGTCCTAAAAAAGTGAGGCGTTCTATTTTGGATATATAAACATCATCTTCCTTTATTTTGAAAATTCTTTTGTATTCTTCTTGGCTCTCATCTTTTATATGGTTGTCAAAAGCTTTAGTATCATAATAGACCAGATAACTGCCAATTTTAAGTGAATTCAAAACCCCACTCATAAATCTTACGCTTGAAGTTTTTTGGTGGTTCTAAAAGAGAGTTATTAGACATGCCATTCTTAACACTGAAAAATAAAAAACTATAGGTTCTCACTTCTCTCCATGATTGCAAGCAGTAACTTTTCCTTAAAGTCTTCAAATTTCATAGGCTCCTTTTGGCCTCTAACACTCACAGTGCCTTCACCCAGCTCCTTGTCGCCAACCACCAGAGTTACTGCAACTTTTTGGGTCTGGGAATTTCTAATACGCTTACCAAGAGTTCCTTCACTTTCAAGTTCTGCCCTGACACCTAGACCACGCAATTCATTCACCAATTTTTTGGCATACTCAAATTGGGAGTCTCCTATTGGGAGAACCCTGACTTGCTTGGGGTTAAGCCAAAGAGGAAGCCTACCTGAAAAGTGTTCAATCATAACAGACATAAACCTCTCAATTGACCCTAAGAGAGCAAAATGAATCATAACGGGAGTCTTTCTTGAATCGTCCTTGTCGATATATGTCAATTTGAAATTCTTCGGCATAAAAAAGTCAATTTGTATGGTTCCAAGCTGCCACCATCTGCCCATGGAGTCCTTGACATCTATGTCGATTTTTGGGCCATAGAAAGCCCCTTCTTTTTCCTTTACTTCATACTTTAAGCCAGCAGACTCCAAAGAGGCTTTAAGGCTCTTTTCAGCCACGTCCCAGAGTTTTTGTTCTCCCATGGAGTCATCAGGTCTCGTTGAAAGATTGAAAGTGTATTCCATACCAAAGGTTTCATAGAGCACTTGTGCGGCCTTGATAATTTCATTCACTTCACTTTCAATTTGATTTAAGGTGACAAAGAAGTGATGGTCATCTTGTGTAAAGCCCCAAACCCTTGAGAGCCCGTGGAGCTCCCCGCTTTGCTCTTTCCTATAAAGTGTTCCAAATTCTGCCATCCTTATGGGCATATCTTTGTAGCTCCTCGGCTTAAACGCAAAAATCTGAGTGTGCATTGGACAGTTCATGGCTTTTACCCCCCACTCTTCGTCATCTTGGGTCCACATTAACATCTTGTCTTTGTAGTGAGCATAGTGACCACTTATCTTCCAGAGCTCAGCCTTGGAAATATGTGGAGTAAAAACTTCTCGCGCCTGCATCTTGGAGTTTAATTCTTTTATGAAGTTTATCAATTCTTCGCGAATTACCATGCCATCCATATGCATCAAAGGAAGACCAGGGCCTATGATATCTTCTTGATTATGAAACCAGTCAAGTTGTTCGCCAATATACCTGTGGTCGCGCTTGGTACGCTCTTCAAATTCCTTTTGCCAGTCTTCAAGCTCTTTCTGTGACTTATAGGCCACAAGCCAGACCCTTTGCATTTCCTGACCCGTCTTACTAGTATGGTGGCCAGCATTGATTACTTTAGCAAATATCCCTGCAGTCTTGAAATCTTTTTCCAGGCTTTCATAGTCGGTTTGAGTAAGAGGTGTAGTTAAAACATCAAACCACAAGAGTTCATCCCTGCTACCACTTTCAACTACCTTGCCTTTCTTTTCCAATACTGCTCTTAATTCCATTTTTTACACCTTTAGCCCTTTTTTCAGGTATTATTGAGTTGAATTCGAATAAATTTAAGGTTAACTAAAGTAGTAAAAATCAAAGTCATAGCTGGTCAGCAGTTGTGAAATCTGAACTCTTCTTGCGCCAGGTGTAGCCGCAACGTTCACACTTCATGGAATTCATATAGGGTCGGAATTTTGAAGATTGGCAACTTGGGCATTTTTTTATCATTTTTTCACTTCCCTTTTTGGAATTCTTAGGTTCTTTATTTCAAAGTTATTTTTTCAAGAAGCCCTCAAATTCCTGGACAAAGTCCATAATAAAAAGACACGCGAGAGTTTAAAATGGTGTTTGGTTAAGAGTTCCATGATACTAAAGTACGCACTTGCCAACGCGTATCAGTACGGCAAGGCAGATTTCAAGTCTGTGACGTCAAAAGTTTTTTCCGACCCCGAATTGAGGAAGAAAGCCAAGGAGCTCATACCTGAGATAAAGAAAGCCGTTGAAACTGTCAATAAGATGAAGAAGAGTGAAATTGAGGCCAAACTAAAGGAAATTGCTCCCGAACTCATGGAAAAGAAGAAGAAGGACGAAACAAAGGAGCTCCCACCTCTTGAAGGGGCAAAAAAAGGACAAGTGAGGCTAAGGCTTCCACCAGAACCCAATGGCTACTTGCACATAGGACACGGTCTTAGTTTCTGGCTAAATAACCTCTACAAAGAGATGTATGAAGGTGAACTCGTCCTTAAGCTTGAAGACACCAACCCCATTGGTGAAAAAAACGAATATTATGATGCCATAATAGATGACCTCAAGTGGCTTGGAATAAAACCTGACAAAACTTTTGTTATTAGCGAGAATCTTCAGAAGATTGAGAAGGGTGCAGAGATTCTTATTGATACTAAAAAAGCCTATGTCTGTAAGTGTAGTAGTGAAGCGGTAAAGGAAGCCAGGATGAAAGGCGAAGCGGACCCCTGCAGGAAGCATACCAAGTCGGAGAATAAAGAACTCTGGAGAGATATGTTTGCCAAGAAGCCTTATACCTTAAGGTGGATAGGAAACCCTTCAGACCAGAACACCGTGCTTCGGGACCCGATACTTTACCGTGTAGTTGATATGGTTCACCCTCACACTAAAGTAAACCACGTATGCTACCCCACCTACGACCTTGCAAGCGCGGCAACAGATGGAATGCTTGAAATAACTCACGTCCTAAGGAGTGAGGAATTTTTGATGAGGGCACCTCTGCACTCTGCCATAATCGAAGCGCTCGGAATGAAAGCCCCCCGTTATGTCCATTTCGGGAGGTTTGCCATGGACGGTTCACCAACCAGTAAGAGGAAAGTAAAACCCTTAGTAGAAGATAAGCTAGTTGACGGGTGGGACGACCCAAGGCTTGCCACCATTAGAGGTATAAGGCGACGGGGGATACTTGCAAAAACCATTAAAGACTTAGCAATGGCAAGCGGTCCGTATCGCGGAAAAAGGATAATCGACTGGAAGCTTCTTTTAGGTCTAAACAGAAAGAACCTCGACCCGATTGCAAAGAGGGTATTTGTAATTGAAGAGCCAAAGAAATTTTCACTTGACGGGAAGGAAATGAAAGTGAAACTAAAAAACCATCCAAGTGAAGACCTTGGGGAAAGGACTCTTGAATTAAAAAGTTTCATATACCTTGAGAAAAAGGATGTGGAAGCAAGGAAAATGAGGCTTAAAGGGGCTTATAATATTGAAATCAAAAAAGACACTGCAAAAGAAATAGAAGGCGGATTGATAAGACCAATTGTGCAGTGGATAAGCAGTCATGATGAATGTGAAATATGGAGGTCACAAAAACTTTTCACAAATAATACCGTCAACAAGATACGAAAGACCAAAGCCGTGTGTGAGAAGCGGGATTGGAAAGCGGGTGAATTTGTTCAGATGGAAAGAATCGGTTTTGCAAGAGTTGATTCAACCAAGCCTTTGAGATTGATTTATGTGAGTGATTAAAATGAAGATTCATGAAGCACAATTTTACAAGAAGTGGAGCGGGGAGATAATTTGTCAGCTCTGTCCTCACACCTGCACACTCCTAGACGGTGAGGTGGGAAAATGTGGGGTGAGAAAAAGCAAAGGAGAAATTCTGTCCACTGAAAACTATGGAAAGGTCGTGGCTTTAAACATCGACCCAATTGAAAAAAAACCCTTGTTTCATTTTTGGCCAGGGTCAAGAGTGTTTAGCATAGCAAGCCCAGGATGTAATCTCAACTGTGACTGGTGTCAAAACTTTGAAATAAGCCAAGACCCAAATACTCAAAGTCATCATATGGAGCCAGAAGAAATAGTAAAAGAAGCCGTCAATTCCAAAGTGCATGGAATGGCTTATACTTATACCGAACCCACCGTGGCATATGAATTTTTTTATGATATCATGAAGCTTGCCAAAAAGGAAGGGCTCTTTAACATCTGGGTCAGTAACGGTCTGATAAATCCAGAGCCTTTGAAAAAAATCGGTAAATTAATTGATGCTGCCAATATTGACATTAAAGGTAATACGAGAGTTTATCGACATTATGCAGATGGGGTGAGTGTTGAACCTATACTAAAAACCATTGAATATTTTCACAAACACTCCTGGGTTGAAGTAACTAATCTTGTGGTTCCAAAAGTGAACGATTCACTCAAAGACTTAGAGTGGCTAGTAGATTATCTAGCAGGTCTTGATGAGAAGATGCCCTTACACATCAGCGCCTTCCACCCTGACAACCGCATGATGTCAAAAAACCCAACGAGCCCCGATAAAATCAAAGAGTTGGTCAAAAAGGCCAAGGAGCAGCTTGAATATGTCTATGCAGGAAATATCGGGGAAGATACCGCAACCCATTGTCTAGGATGCGGGGTGAACCTAATTTTAAGGGAAGGCTTTTCCATAAAGACGGTCCACACTCTTAAGGACAAATGCCCTGATTGCGGCGATAAAACGCCGTTTAGGGGCAGAATTATTAAGTCGTTTTGATTTTTCCCGTGCCCAGGACTGTCGGGCCTGCTTTGTTAAAGCTTTAGGAAAGCTAATTAAACCCGTTGGAATGGTTTTTTTATGATTAAAGCACGTTTCATAATCGAAGCTCAGGTGGGCCTACCAAAAGGCGCAGACACAAAAAAGCTCGGGAAAAAGCTTGAAACCGCATTAAAGCAGCACATTGAAGCCGTAAAGCAGATTGAGCACCTCAAGGTCAATGATGAAACATGGGAGGACACTGAAGAGATGGAAGGCATGCTCTCAGCCCTTGTTGACATAGGAATTGAAGCCACGGACTTTGAAACCTTCTTTTCGGCCATTTTGAGGTCCGCACCGACTGCTGTAGTCATGGAAGACCCCGAAAAGCTTGAAATTGATATAAGGGAGATGCAAAACGTCGTAAACGACTTCGTGCAGCTATTTCACCTTTTAGCCCAGGCCAATGCCACAATGGCGATGAAGTCTGCAGAGCTTCAGAATAAGGCAGATAATGAGACCATAGTCATAAAAGAAGAGCCAAAAAAGGAGCAGCCTGTAACTGAAGACAAGAAGTAAAATCAGCCAAACCCGTGTTCAGGACAGAGGGAAAACTTCGCATCTTTTCTTGTTATCTCAATCATTTTCAATTTGCACTCTTTCCCACTATGTGGGATTTTGCAAGTTTCTTTTAGGATTTTTAGGGTACCTCTTTGAGGGAGGCCCCAAGACCTGCCGCATGAAAAACACTTGGCGTAGCGTTTATCGTTTTTGCTTTTTAGTGAATATACAGTTTGTCCGCACTCACATTTACCTATTGGTTTTCCACCTTTAGGTTTAGTCACCTTAGCAGTCTTGTTGTTTGTCATTGATACCTGAAGCTTTTCACCAACAGTTTTTTCCTTGGTCTTGAATTCAGCAAGTATTTTTTTTAATTCCCCCTTGGATTCATTAAGCAGGCCTTCCATCTTGCGCTTGCCTTCGTGAACTTCTTCCATCTTCTCCTCAAAGGCGCGGGTGAGGTCAACTGATACTATGTCTGGGGCTGCACTCTCTAAAGAATCGACTACAGATTCACCCAATTTTAGCACTTTAATCGACTTACCTTTTATATAGCCTCGGTCGTAGAGAGTCTCAATAATATTTGCTCGAGTGGCCTTGGTCCCGATATTGAGTTTTTCCATGGTTTTTAGGAGACCTGCTGCGGTGTATCTTTTTGGCGGCCTCTTTTGTTCCCTTCTGATTTCAAAATTGGAAATAATAAGGCCATCCCCCTTCTTCACAGGAAGTACTTCCTTTTCTTCTAACCCTGCAGGGTAAATCTTGGTAAAGCCAAGCTTAGTAGTCTTTCTGCCAATCATTTTGAATTTTATTCCTGAGATATCTATCAATACTTTGGTGCTTTCTCTTGTGGCTGCTGTTGAAAAGCTAGCCATAAACCTCCTTGCAACTAAGTCGTATAGTTTTAGTTCACTCGCATCACGCTTGCCAGGTATTGCTCCTGTTGGATATATAGCAGGATGGGCAGGATCTGTTTTACTGCCTTCGTGGTACTTACGGTTTTTGAGTTCCCTTGCAAATGGGTAATTTTTTGAGAGCTTCTCGAGTATTTCATTAGTGTCAAGCTCTTTTGGAAGTTTTTGGCTTGAAGTTCTAGGGTATGAAATTAGACCATCTTCATACAATTTTTGAGCAAGCTCAAGAGTGCGCTTTGGAGTAAATTTTAAGACCCGATTAGCTTCAGTTTGAAGGTCTGTGAGATTAAGGGGCGGGGGTGGGTCAATTGTCCTCACGTTTTTTAAGACGTCTGTGACTTTGCCAGGGGATTTCAGTTTGAGGAAAGCTTCCATAGCAGGCTTAAAGTCGTCGTACTCCGGGCCTTCTACCTGAAATCTGTCGATATTTGCCAATAGCTTGAAAAAGAATTTTGAGTCGAATTTTTTTATTTCTCTCTCGCGCTCAACTAAGATTTTCAAGGTAGGTCCTTGCACCCTGCCGGTTGAGAGCACCTTAAAGGCTCCCGTAGTTTTGTAGGATTGGGTAAGTGCACGAGAAAGATTTATACCCCAAAACCAGTCCATATAGTGGCGAAGTAAACCCGCTTCCACCATGCCTGTCTCAAATTGATTGTGCGGGTGAGCACCCTTAAAGGCACGGAGAAGCTCTTGAGGTGTAAGTGTTGAAAATTTCATTCTCTTAATTTTTTTTAAGTCAGATTTTCCTATGGCAAGCTTTAGTACATTAAAACCAATAACTGCACCTTCTATATCATAGTCTGTCGCTATGATTATCTCATCGGCCTCTTTACCAAGAGCTTTCAGATTTTGTATGTATGACTTGGTGTATTCAAAGCCTTTTCGTTTGTAGTTTGGCTCCCACACTGCTTCAAAGATGGGATATTCATAGCCTTTCCTCCCAGGGACGAGGCCAAAGACATGACCAACTGCTGAAGCCACCACGATATCACCACCGCCAACCTCATAGTAGTAGGAATTACCACCCTTCTTGGTTCGTGTAGGGCCAAGGCTTTCTGCAATTTTCTTGGCCGCCTTGGGCTTTTCGGCAATTATTAATATCACAAAAGATTTCCGCACTCCGGGTATTAAAGTTTTAATTCACTGGATGCATGGATTTTCATGAAAATTATAGTGGCCTCAAAGAACCCAGTCAAAATTGACGCGACAAGGGAGGCATTTTTGAGCTATTTTAAGGACCTTGAAGTCTTAGGGGAAAGTGTGTCGAGTGGGGTGTCAGACCAGCCCTTTGGATGGGACACTTTTTTAGGCGCAGAAAACAGAGCTAAGGCTCTCCACGGAAAAGCAGACTTTTCTGTAGGAATTGAAGGGGGAGTATTTGAGAGATTCGGCAAGCACTTCACCTTTGGAGCCATCTGCATCATGGATAAAAATGGGAAGCTCTCTTTTGGAACAAGCCCTATACTTGAGCTTCCCGATGTTGTTGTAAAAGGATTAAAGGGTGGCAAAGAGCTTGGAATCGTAATGGATAAATTAACCCATGCCCACAACTCTAAGCAGAAAGGGGGAGCAGTGGGCTTTTTTACTAAAGGGGTCGTTACAAGAAAAGATTTTTACACTGTGGGTATAAGGGTTGCCCTTGCCCCTTTCGTCA
>Ga0114931_10008574_pt1 | contig 12359 bp, 16 predicted proteins | sample 2SBtaG_FD_89579 | JGI IMG/M metagenome (GOLD analysis project Ga0114931, IMG submission 89579) | Deep subsurface microbial communities from Kolumbo volcano to uncover new lineages of life (NeLLi) - 2SBTROV14_V59a metaG | ecosystem: Environmental > Aquatic > Marine > Volcanic | place: Kolumbo...
CCGATTTCGCCCAGCTCGCGCGGACGGCCGACGCCCCGGCGGCCGGCCAGTGGCAGGTCATGGTCATTCCAATTCTCGCCGAAGGCTTGGTTCGCCCGCTCCGTTTCCACGTCCGCCGTCACGACCGCGATGGCGAAGACGCCGACGGCGAGGAGGGCGGCACCCGCTTCGTGATGGAGTTCGCGCTTAGCCACCTGGGCGCGCTACAACTCGACGGCTTGGTCCGCGAGCGTCATTTCGATCTGATCCTACGCAGTCGCGAGCGCGTCGACGACGACATGCGGCGCGCCGTCACCGCCATCTTCACCGACGGCCTCGCCGCCGTCGGTTACGCCGGTCGGATCGGCTTTCATGTCGCCCGCCGCCTGCCGCCAATGCCCGGCGACGCGGTCCGGCCGCCGGCCGGCGTGGCGACCGTCGCGTGAGCCGGGACGGACCCGACGCGACCCGGACCGATGACGCGCGGTCGGCGATCGCGACCATCGCCAACTCCGGATCGCGTCGCGACTATGTGATCACCTTCCGGCGGCGTCTCGCTGGGGCGCGTCCGACCACCGTGACCCTGCGCTACGTCCCCGACAAATGGCTGATCGTCGCCGCCGCGCTGGCCGCCCATCTCGACGCGATCGCGGCCGCCGCGGGGACGGCCGCCGAACCGCTTGCCCTGGCGCTGCTCGATGACGTGAACGACGAAGTAGTGCCGCGCTGGATCGAGGTCACGGTGGACGTCATGGGCGAGGGCGATGGCGCCGCGCCGCTCGGCCACCGCGTCACGATCGAGGACCGCCAGCCCGGCTGGACCGACCCCAGCGCCCTCCTGACCCGCCTCGGTCCCGCCTGACCGCTCAAACCCTGGCGGTGGCGTAGGTGGCGCGGCCGACGGCGATCAGGCGGTCGGCGGCGTCATGCACGTCGATGTCGACCAGGGCGATGCTGCGCCCGGCCTTGAGCACCCGCGCGGTGGCGGTCAGCGCGGTCTCGCCCATGCGCAGGTAGTCGACGGCAAGCGCGATGGTCGGCACCGGGCCGCCGATGCGCACCGCGATGGCGTAATCGCCGGCGGTGTCGATCAGCGCCGCCGTAACGCCGCCATGGATGCCGCTGGCGCTGTCGCCGCGGGCGAACTCGGGGCGCGGGGGCAGGCTCAGGGTCACCACCCCCTCGGCGGCGTCGAGCGCCAGCGCCCGCAAGCCGAGCCAGCGGTGGTAGGGCGATCGATCGACCCAGGCTTGCAGGTCGGCCACCGTCAGCGCCGCGCTCACGGCTCCAGCACCTGCTTGCCGAAGACCTGGCGGTCGACCAGTTCGCGCATGGCGACGCCAATCTCGGCCAGCGGCCGGCGGGCGTGGATCACCGGGTCGAGATCGCCCGCCGCGACCATCTTGAGAAGAGCGATCAGGTCCTCGCGCTCCCAGCCGTTGGAGCCGATGATGGCGAGCTCGAAGGACCAGATGTAACGAATATCGGTGGCCGGGTCATAGCCGGCGGTGGCGCCGCAGGTGAGGAGCCGGCCGTGCCGGGTTAGCACCCGCAAGGAGCGCGCCCAGCTCTCGCCGCCGGTGTAGTTGACGACCACGTCGACGCCGCCGCCGCCGTGGCGATAGCTTGGCTTGCCGCGCAGCCGCCAGACCTCGGCGACGAAATCCTGCGTCGTGCTATCGATCACGTGATCGGCGCCCAGCGCCTTCAGCCGCTCGCCCTTCCAGGCGCCGCCGGCGCAGGCGATCACCTCGGCCCCGGCGGCCTTGGCCAATTGCACGCAGGCGGTGCCGACACCGCCCGAGGCGCCGAGCACCAGCACCGTTTCGCCGGCCGCGACCCGGCCGCGCGCGACCATCATCCGCCGCGCCGCGCCATAGGCCACCGGCAGGCAGGCGGCCTGGGGCGCGCCGACCGCGTCGGGCAGCGGTAGAAGCGCGTCCTGGTCGACGGCGATCAGCTCGCAAGCGCCGCCGCGCAGGGTCTCGCCCATCATCCCGTCGGGCCGGTTGGGGATCACCAGCACCCGCGCGCCGGGGCGCCAGCGGGCGCCGTCGACCTCGGCGCCGCAAGCGACGATGGTGCCGGCGATGTCGGCGCCGGGGATCATCGGCAGGGGGGTCTTGAGACCGGGAATGCCGGCTAAAATCATCGGATCGAAGCCGTTGAGCGCCACCGCCTCGACCCGGATCAGGCAATCACGGGGACCGGGCTCGGGCGCCGGCCAGTCCTCGACGGCCAGGTTCTCGATCGGTCCGTGAGCGTGGAATACGGCGGCCTTCATGGATACACCCGTGATCGCGGAAACGGCGGCGCGCAGGGTAGCATGGGTGGGCTACGTGGTCTCGCCGCCGTATCGGATCACGCGCACTTTCTCCAGGGTCGACAGGCTCCAGGGTCAACAGGCCGCCGCCCATGATCGCGGTCGACGATCTCGATGACGATCGGCGGGTCCCACGACAGGCGCGGGGCCTTGGCGGTGTGCGGGCGGCTCGAATGGCCGAAGCCCATCGGCCCGCGCGGCACCGTCGCCCCGGCCAGTCCGTGCTCGAGCGCCTTGAGCACGATCGCCTCGTGGAGCGGCCGGCCGTCGGCCTTGTCGTCCTCGCCGATGAGGATGCGCGATAGGACCGCGTTCTCGGGCATGCGCACGGTCATGCCCCCCGGAGCTGATTGAGCGATCCGGCGCTGAGATCGCCAGGCCATACCGCGGTCGGACAGACGATCAGCGAAGCTGACAACGGCGCGCCGTCCGGCGCACGTTTTCGATCAGGATCAAGAGGCAGCCGACGAACAGTAGCGGCGCCCCCCAGGCGGCGTCGGCCCCAATCAGGGGGATGGCGGCGACGAGGGCGACCCAGATCAGAAGCGCGATCGCCAGGCTGCCGTCGTCGATGAACAGGCCGACGATCTCGCGGACGATTTCCACCGCTTTCATTGTCTCTCCTTCTACTCGACCACGACCGGCATCGCGTGTCGCCGGGCCAGCGGCACCGCCGCCAGCGCGGTCGCCAGAAGCGCGCCGGCAATGACCAGCAGCGACCAGTCGGCGCCCGGCCATTCGAGCCCCAGCCCCTCGCCGATCCAGAACACGCCGAAGGCCGATATCAGCACCCCGACGCCGAACTTGAGCGCGTTCTCGGGCACCCGCGCCAGCGGCCGGTGGAGCACCAGGCCGAGGCCGACCACCAGCACGAAGGCGGCGGCGGCGCCGACCCCGGCGGCGACCAGGGTATCGCCGGCGGCGCCGACGGCGATGACGATGAACACCACCTCGAGCCCTTCCAGCACCACCCCCTTGAAGGTCGTCGCCACCGCGATCGCGTCCCAGCCGGCGATGCGGATGCCGATCTCGTCGCGCATGGATTGAGTCTCGGCGTCGAAGGTGGCGAGCTCGTCGTGGAGGGCGATGATGCCGGCCGAGCGCAGGATCGCCTTGCGCAGCCAGCGCATGCCGAACAGCAGCAGCAGAACGCCGATCACGAGTTACAGGGCGGTCAGCGGAATGGCGTCGAGCAGCGGTCCGAGGACGAGGACGATCAGCACCAGGAGCGCCAAGCCGGCGAGGGTCCCCAACAGCGCCGGTTTCCAGCCGCGCACGGCGCCGACCGCGAGAACGATGGTCAGCGCCTCGACGAATTCGACCAGGGATGCGAAAAACGCGGCGGCCATCGACGGTCCCGCCTGCGCCCAATTGAACATGGTCGCCCAGTCTACCATGCGGTTCTTCTCTCTCCTTGCCGGGCCGAGCCGGGCCGTGTCGGGCGGGGCCTGCCCATGACATGAAAAAACCGCCACGACGGCGGGCCTTCGAGACGGATTCCCACCGTGGAGACATCGCGGTAGGAACCATCAGCCGGAACGGCGGTTAGCGGGCGGTTCCATGCCCGTCACCGCCGATCCTATGGCGCGAGCGCGCCGATTGCAACCGATCCGGCGCGAGACCCGATCGCGTCGATTTTCTCTCGAAAAGGCCGCGCGCCGACCATGGTCAAGGCCGAAAATACGGGCTACGCTTACGCGCCCATCAGCGAGCCGACCCCCTTACTCCCTAGGAACCAGGCACCATGACCGAAGACCCCGACTTCAAGCCCGAAACCCTGGCCGCCCAGGCGCTGGGCTGGGTGGAGCCGGCCCATAGCGGCGTCGTCGCGCCGATCTATCCCGCCACCACCTTCGTCAAGACGCCCGAGGCCCAGGGCAAGGTGGGGCGCATGTACACCCGCGACGCCAACCCCGGCTACGACCAGGCCGAGGCCCTGTTGGCGGCGCTCGAGGGCGGTGTCGCCTGCCGCCTGTTCGCCTCGGGCATCGCCGCCGTGGCGGCTGTGTTCCAGGCCCTGGCGCCGGGCGATCACGTGGTTCTGCCGACCGTCACCTATCACGGCGTGCGCAAGTGGGCCAAGGTCCACGGCGTCCATTGGGGGCTCGAGATCGACTTCGTCGCCAACGGCGATCTCGCCGCGCTGGAGCGCGCGATGCGGCCGGGCAAGACCAGGCTGGTATGGCTGGAAACGCCGTCGAATCCGATGTGGGACGTGGCCGATATCGCCGCCTCGGCGGCCATCGCGCATGCCGCCGGCGCCACCGTTGCGGTCGATTCGACGGTCGCGACCCCGGTCCTGACCCGACCCCTGGCGCTCGGCGCCGATATCGTCATGCACTCGGCGACCAAATACCTCAACGGCCATTCCGACGTCCTCGCCGGCGCCCTGGTGACGGCCCGCGAGGACGATTTCTGGAGCCGGATCGCGGCCTTGCGCCACGATTCGGGCGCCGTGCTCGGCCCCTTCGAGGCCTGGCTCCTGACCCGCGGCATGCGCACCCTATATCTGCGCGTGCGCCAAGCCTCGGCGACGGCGCTCGCCATCGCCCGTCATTTCGACGGCCACCCCAAGCTCGACCGGGTGCTCTATCCGGGGCTGGAGGGCCATCCCGGCCACGCCATCGCCGCGCGGCAGATGGCGGGCGGCTTCGGCGGCATGCTGTCGCTCAGGGTGCGCGGCGGGGCGCCGGCGGCGCTAGCGCTCTCGGGCGGCGCGCGGCTGTTCAAGCGCGCCACCTCGCTCGGCGGGGTCGAGAGCCTGATCGAGCACCGCGCCTCGATCGAGCCGCCCGACAGCCCGGTGCCCGACGATCTCCTACGGCTCTCGGTCGGTATCGAGGACCCGGGCGATTTGATTGCCGACCTCGAGCGCGCCCTGGCCGCGATCCGGCCGTGACGTCTCGCGAGATGGCCCAACCCGCGCCTGACCATGGTTCGCCTTAAGAGCTTGGGTTACCCCGTGCCGAGCCATTCGTTCACCAAGCGATTAAGGAGAACACTGGCGGATACCGCTTGGCCGCGCTCTAAACGCCACATCATCCCGGAGAATAAGCGATGATCGATCTCTACACCTGGTCGACGCCCAACGGGCGCAAGGTCTCGATCATGCTCGAGGAGTTGGGGCTCGACTATCGCGTCCACCCGATCGACATCACCAAGGGCGAGCAGTTCGCCCCCGCCTTCGTGGCCATCGACCCCAACGCCAAGATCCCGGCGATCGTCGACCATGACAGCCGCGACGGCGCCCCCTTCGCGCTGTTCGAATCGGGCGCCATCCTGATCTATCTGGCCGAGACGCACGGCCAATTCCTGCCGACCGATTTTCGCCCCCGCTACACCACCTTGCAGTGGCTGATGTTCCAGATGGGCGGGGTAGGACCGTTCTTCGGCCAGGCCCATCACTTCCGCCGCTTCGCGCCCGAGCCGGTGCCTTACGCGATCGAGCGCTACACCAAGGAGACCCGGCGCCTTTACGCGGTGATGAACGAGCGCCTCGCCGACGTCCCCTATCTCGCCGGCGACGATTACAGCATCGCCGATATCGCCACCTTCCCCTGGGCCGCGCGCCACGACTGGCAGGGCGTCGATCTGGCCGAGTTTCCCCACGTCAAGCGCTGGTACGACGCGATCTGGGCGCGCCCGGCGGTGGCCAAGGGCTATGACGTGCCATGAATGACGACGCCCAGGCCTTGCTCGACCGCCCGGCGGTGCGCCGGGTGCGCGCGGCCTTGGCGGCGGCCGGCTCGGCGGCCCGGGTCATGGTGCTGGCCGAAACCGCGCGCTCGGCCGGCGACGCCGCCGCCAGCATCGGCTGCCCCTTGGGCGCGATCGTCAAGTCGCTGGTCTTCGTCATCGACGGGCGCGCGGTGATGGCCCTGGTGGCCGGTGACCGACGCTGCGACACGCGTGCCTTGGGCGCGGCCCTGGGGCTCGCCGGCGCGGTCGGCCGGGCCGACGCCGACGCCGTGCGCGCGGCCACCGGCTACACCATCGGCGGGGTGCCGCCCCTGGCCCACGCGACCCGGTTGCCGACGGCGATCGACGCCAGCCTGGGACGCTTCGCCACCGTCTACGCCGCCGCCGGCCATCCCCATTGCGTCTTCCCCACCAGCCTCGACGAACTCGCCCGCCTGACCGGCGGCGCGGTCGCGCCCGGCATCGCCGCGCATCCCTGACCAGGTACCCTCGCGACCGTTTGATTGACAGGCCCCGACCCCACCAGTAGATATCGCCCAACGGAGGGATGGCCGAGTGGTCGAAGGCGGCGGTTTGCTAAACCGTTATAGGGTCAAAAGCCCTATCGGGGGTTCGAATCCCCCTCCCTCCGCCATTCACGTCTGCTCGAGAATTCTCCCGGCATCGAGGACCTTGCCCGAGAGCCCGGGGGACGCGGGCTTTTGCCGGTGACAACCGCACCTCCCGAGCAGCCAAGTGGCTCCAATTTGGCCGAAGGCCTTTCTCTGTATGGCCTGTTTCTCCGAACCATCCGCACTTGTAGGATCGGGTTCGGATAATTTCCTTTCGTCAAATCAATGATATCCGGATCACAGGCGGGGGAATAGTTCGATTCCCGAATGGGTTCACGAGTGCGACCGGATTCGGACAGCAAAGTGCGGCAAGCCCTGGGATCGAGAATCGACCTCAACGACTAGATGATTAGCCCCTTGCTGGTAGGTGGTAACGTAACCGACGACCCATGTCATGATCCGCCCATCTCATTACAAAGGTCCTCGTCGACCGCTCATGAGGGGTCCTACCGCGACGATGGACCCGGCTACTGCTACCTCTTTCCTTGCGAGCAATTGCGGCCGTTGCTAGCCTCACACGTTATGGGAGGCTGCTTCAAACGAGACGATGAGGATGCAAAGGAAATACCTCCATGACTTCCTTCCGCTTTCTACATGCCGCCGATATTCACCTCGACAGTCCTTTGAAGGGGCTTAGCGGTCAGGAAGGTGCGGCCGTGGAGCGCATTCGCTCGGCTACCCGTATAGCCTTCGAGCAGCTTGTGGGCTTCGCCATCGAAGAAGAAGTCGCCTTCGTCGTCATTGCCGGCGACCTCTACGATGGAGACTGGCGCGATTACAACACCGGCCTGTTCTTCGTCCGGCATATGGGCCGGCTCAATGCGGCCGGTATTCCTGTCTATCTCCTGTACGGCAATCACGATGCGGCCAACCAGATCACGAAACAGCTGGACCTGCCCGCCAACGTCCATGTATTCGACGGCCGCAAGCCGCAAACCTTTGTGCTAGAAGGGATGGACGTTGCGTTGCACGGACAGAGTTTCCGTCAACGCGACATTACCGACAATCTTGCGCTGGCCTACCCGTCGCCGGTCGCCAACGCCTTCAACATCGGCGTGTTGCACACCGCTCTCGGTAGCAGGGGCGAACACGAGAACTATGCACCATGTACGCCCGACGACCTTGTCAATACGGGCTACGACTACTGGGCGCTTGGGCATGTGCACCAGGCCGATGTGGTTCACGAACATCCCCACATCATCTTTCCCGGCAATCTGCAGGGCCGGCATATCCGAGAGACAGGACCGAAAGGCGCATGCCTGATCACCGTTGAAGACGGACAGGTCAGCAATTTCGAGACCATTCCCTTCGACGTAGTGCGCTGGGCCGTCCTGCCGGTCGACCTGACGGATGCCGCGACCCTGGGTACGGCTATCGACAGCATCCGGGACGGGATCGACGAAGCTGTCGGCAATCTGGCGGACGATCGCTTGCTGGTTTGCCGCATCGTGCTAAAAGGATGCACCGAACTGCACGAACAGCTGACCGCTTCAGCGGAACAGGTGCTCGCCGACGCCCGTGCCGCCGCACTCGGGCTCGGCGACGAAGTCGCGTGGGTCGAGAAGATAGCGATTACGACCGAATCAATGGTCGATTCGGCTACGCAGGCAGCACGCGAAGACGCCATCGGCGAGTTGCAGCGCATGCTTCAGGATGCCGGAAACGACGAAGAACTTTTGAAGCAACTGCAAGGCGACATCGGGGAACTGACTAGCCGTCTGCCGTCCGATGCCCGCACCGACACGGAAGACGAGATTCTTAAAGCGGCCATCAAAGGTGACTACGCTGCGCTGATCGACGACGTGGTGCCGTACCTCACGTCCCGCCTGACGGCACGGGAGGGTTGAGCATGCGGCTGCAACGTCTCGATTTGATGCGATACGGGCATTTTACCGACAGGTCGGTGGAGTTGCCCAAACAGCAGGCCGATTTTCACATCGTGTTCGGCCCCAACGAAGCCGGCAAATCCACCGCGTTGGCCGCTATCGAAGACCTGCTGTTCGGCATTCCCGGCCAGTCGCCTTTCAATTTCCTGCATGACTATACGGAAATGCGCATCGGCGCGGTGGTCGAAAACGGCGCTACGACGTTGCCGGTCGTCCGCCGCAAGGGCAACAAGGATACCCAACCGTGAGGCGGAGTTGCAACGCGAGCAAGAAGTGCTTCGCACACAGGCCGCCGAACTCGGCTGGCACGATGAGGATGCCGCGGCGCTGACCGCACGGATTCCCGGGCGGACCGCCGTCGGCGTCGTGCGCAACCTGTTGAACCAGCGCAGTGGCCTCATCTCGGACGTGACCAACAGGACCTCCCAGGCGAGCGGAATGCCGCGGAGCAGCGTTGCCAGTTTGAGCCCCTTGGGCTGCCGCCCTTCGAGGATCGCCTGCGTGACGTCGGGCGCGAGCAGGGTCAGGGTCAGCATCCTGGCGACGTAAGAGTCGGTGATCTTTTCGTGAGCCGCCAACTCGGAGGCCGACCGAAACTCCCCGCTGTCGATCTGCCGCCGCCAGCGATGCGCGCGGACGAGGGCGTTGATCAGCACCTCATCGAATCGCGGCGCAGATTCGTGGTCGACAAGGCCGTCCGGCGCGATGACGAGCTTTCGACCGCCGCGGCGCCTGAGCTTCATCGGAATATGGATCGTGACGCCGTTGACCTCGAGCCTGGGACCGCTATTCATGCCGCTGTTTCCTCCGTTCCCTCCGTCCGCTCGGTCTCCCGAAGCTCCGCGACAAGGCTGTGAAGGCCCTCGACTCGTAGCCTGAGGTCGATACTCTCGGTCCCGACCTCGAGCCGTTCTACAAGCAATCGCAGGATGCGCGCCTGCTCGGCCGGGAAGAGTTCCTCCCAGATCGCGTCGAGCCGCTGCAGACTCTCGGCCACCTCTTCGCTGTTCAAGGCCCCCCCGTTGGTCGATGTCCGCGCGGCGCGCATCATTCGTGCAACCATTTCAGGAGTCCGCAGCAGGGTACGAACCTGCGCGATCACCGCGTCCTCGATCTCGCCGGCGGGTACGCTGCGCACCGCGCAGGTGTCGCTGCCGTTCTTGATCGCGTGCAGACAGACATAGTAGCGGTACTGCTTGCCCTTCTTGCGCGTGTGGCTCGGCGTCATGGCGCTGCCGTGCTCGGCGCAGCGGATCAGCCCCTTGAGCGGCGCCGGCGTGGCGGCGCGCGTCCGATTGGCGCGGGTCCGCCAGTTCTCGGCCAGGATCGCGTGGACCTTGTCCCAGAGGTCGCGTGGCACGATCGCGTCGTGCTCGCCCGGGTGGGAGGTGCCCTTGTGCACCGCCTCACCGAGGTAGACCCGATTGTTGAGGAGGCGGTACAGGTAGCCCTTGTCGAGGGGGCGGCCCTCGCGTTGCCGTCCGGCCTGCGTGGTCCACGACTTTGTCCGGTAGCCCTCGGCGTTGAGCTCCTTCACCAGTTTCGTGGCCGAGCCGATCTTGATGAAGAGCTCGAAGATGTGGCGCACCAGGGCGGCTTCGGTCTGATTGACGACGAGCTTCCGGTCCTTGATGTCGTAGCCGAGGGGCGGGTTTCCGCCCATCCACAATCCCTTCGCCCGTGAAGACCGGAACTTGTCGCGAATGCGCTCGGCCGTGACCTCGCGCTCGAACTGGGCGAAGGAGAGGAGGACGTTGAGCGTGAGGCGTCCCATCGAGGTCGTGGTGTTGAACTGCTGCGTGACCGAGACGAACGAGATGCCGTTGCGCTCGAACGCGTCGACCAGCTTGGCCCAGAGGTCGCCGTGGCGGTCCGCGCCGGGAAACTGCGGTCGCACCTCGGCGAGATAGAATTCGAGATCAGCGACGAGCGTCTCCGGGAAGGGGAATTCGAGGGGCTCCTTCGTCTTTGTGTGCTCCGGCCCGTGGACGATCATCCAGGTGTCGCCGACCCGCCGCAGGGTGTGTTCTACCACCAGGGAAGACAGCGAGCGACGGCGCAGGGGCCGCGCGGCCAGGAAGGCGATAATCAGGCCATCGCGAAAACGCTGTCGTGAACGTCGGCTCTCGAAGACATGCGGCCGGTTCGCCGTTGGGGTCTGAGGGCGATCATCCTGGTCATGGCTGTCGGTGCGGGGAGACAAGGCGTCGCCGCTCGGCGACATTCAGGCTTGTCGTCGTTCGACGACAATGGCATAGTGTCGCTGAACAGTGACACCTCTTCGAGAGCCCCATGCGAATTCGAACGCCCTTGGACCTCGGCCTAGTCATTCGCGACCGGCGTCGCAAGCTCGGATTGAGCCAGGCCGATCTCGCGCACAAGGCCGGGGTCGGCCGCCAGTGGCTCGTGGCCGTGGAACACGGCAAGGCGCGCGCCGCGCTCGGCCTGGTGCTCCGCACTCTGGCCACCCTCGACCTGTCGATTTCCGTCGATCCGGCCGGCCAGCCGAACGTCGATGACCTCCCCGACATCGATGCCGTCGTGGCCGCAGCGAAGGGCAACGATACATGACCAATGTCCTCGTCGTCATCATCGAGCGCGGGATCATGGGCGAGATTCGGCGTGACCGCCGGGGCCGGTTGACCTTCGTCTACGACGAGGGGTGGCGATCGCGGCACGACGCCTTTCCGCTGTCCCTGTCGATGCCGCTCGTGGTTGCCGAGCACGACCACGCCAGGATCGAACCATGGCTCTGGGGTCTGCTGCCTGACAACGACCTTATCCTCGCGCGCTGGGCGCAACGGTTTCATGTCTCTCCGCGCAATCCATTCGCGCTCCTCGGCGCCGTCGGCGAAGACTGCGCCGGCGCCGTTCAGCTCATCCACCCCGAGCGGGTCGACTACATCCTGAACGACGACACCGGCCACGTGGACTGGCTTACGGAAGGCGATATCGCCGAGCGGCTGAGGATGTTGAAGAAGGATCAGGCCGCCTGGCGAATGGCACGGGATGCGGGCCAGTTCAGCCTCGCCGGCGCCCAGCCGAAGACGGCGCTGCACTTCGATGGCCAGCAGTGGGGCATACCCTCGGGACGCACCCCGACCACCCACATCCTCAAACCGCCCATGGACGGCTTCGACGGACACGTCGAGAACGAGCATCTGTGTCTCGCCCTCGGCCGTGCGTTAGGGCTGCCCGCGGCGCGTTCCGAGGCTCGCTTCTTCGAGGACCAGGTGGCGATCGTGGTCGAGCGATACGACCGGGTGCGGACCAACGGGACGGTGCGACGTCTGCACCAGGAGGACCTCTGCCAAGCGCTTGGCCTGCCGCCGACCAGGAAGTATCAGAACGAAGGCGGCCCCGGCCCGGCCGAGATAATCGAGCTGATCCGCACGCACTCGAATGAGCCGCGGGACGATGTCTGGACATTCGTCCGAGCCTTGATCCTGAACTGGTTGATCGGTGGAACCGATGCCCACGCCAAGAACTTCTCGATGCTGATCGGCGCTGGCGGCCGTTCTCGCCTGGCGCCGCTCTATGACATCGCGAGCGTGCTTCCCTACGACTACGATCCGAGGAAGCTGCGGCTGGCCATGAAGATCGGTGGCAAGTATCGGCTCGAGGAAATCGGTCGGCGCCAGTGGGAGAAGTTTGCGTCGGAGGTGCGCCTGCCTTCGGCGCAGGTTCTCGAACAGTGCGCGACGTTGGCGCAGCGACTTCCTGCCACGCTTTCCAAGGTCGCCGAAAAGCAGCCTCTTAATCACCCGATCGTCGATCGAATGGTCGCGCTCCTCACCAAGCGCGCCCAGCATTGCGCTCGGTACCTGAGCGCATGAGCCATCGTAGCAGCCGGCCGGATGC
>Ga0114931_10008575_pt1 | contig 12358 bp, 15 predicted proteins | sample 2SBtaG_FD_89579 | JGI IMG/M metagenome (GOLD analysis project Ga0114931, IMG submission 89579) | Deep subsurface microbial communities from Kolumbo volcano to uncover new lineages of life (NeLLi) - 2SBTROV14_V59a metaG | ecosystem: Environmental > Aquatic > Marine > Volcanic | place: Kolumbo...
ATTTGGCTTTTTCAGTATTTTCCGCCAGGATCGACAACGCGGTTACCGGAGTGCGCAATTCGTGTGCCGCATCGGCAATGAACCGATACTGTTTCTGCATCGCCTGCTGGATTCTTTCAAGCAACACGTTGATCGATGAAACGAACGGCGCAATTTCTTCGGGAACCGCCGCCTCCGGCAACGGCCGAAGCTCGGTGACATCTTGCCGGTCCAGGTTGGCCGCCAGTGATTTCAGGGGGCTGAGCCGGTTTCGTATTATTAAATGGACGATGAGGAGCATCACGAGAACCAGCAGAATAATCGGCAAAAAAACATTGAGACTGCTGGCCAAAGCAATCTCATCGCGATGTTCGGTTCTCTGTGCAATGGCATAGCGCTTGCCAGACGCCAGACTAATTGTCAGGATTCGCCATTGCTCGCCATCCAGCGTGATGGTTTGCAGGCCGGTGCCGGAATTTTTAGGTAATCGCGGCGAGGCCATGGGCGAATCCGTATTCAGTTCGCGAATCAGAATGGCTTCGCCGTCGTCCTCTCCGTCATCATGCCGGTGCGGTGTGTTTTCATTTAACTGGCCGGTATTGATGAGGTGCGCGATTTCCAGCAATATTTCGTCCTGGTGTTCGCGGGCTTCATGAAACGTGATGCCACTGACCGCCAGACCGGCAACCAGTGCAAAAACCAAAGCCGTCAATGTGATCCAGCGGCTGAGGTCGCGTTGCAACGACCGGCGGGTTTTCACTTGCTCACCATCCATCCCAGCCCGCGGACATTCTTGATGACGTCTTTTCCGAACTTCTTTCGCAAGCTGTGAATAATAAACTCGATGGCATTGCTGGCGACTTCTTCATTCCATCCATAGATACGCTCCTCCAGATCATCGCGAGACAGGATGGCGCCGGGCCGAATCAGCAAGGTATACAGCAGGGCGTACTCTCTTGCGGATAATACGTGAAACCGGTCCTTGCGAGTCGCTTCCCGCGTAGCGGGATTGAGAGAGACATCGCCATTGGACAGCAGTGGGTCCGCCACTCCATGATTGCGACGCACCACCGCACGCATGCGCGCCATCAACTCTCCGACCGAGAACGGCTTGACCAGGTAATCATCGGCTCCATAGTCCAATCCTTTGATCCTGTCTTCCACCGCATCGCGCGCCGTTATGATGATCGTTGGCACCACATTTTTCATTTGCCGCAACTCACGCAAAACCTCCAGACCGCCTTTACGCGGCAGGCCAAGGTCAAGCAACACCAGGGAGTAGTCCTCGGTTTTGGATGAAGAAAGCGCTGTAGCGCCGTCCTGCACCCAATCGACGGCACAAGCCGCGTCCTGCAACGCCTGCCGCACGGCTCTTCCGATCAGCTTGTCATCCTCAACAAGAAGAATGCGCATGGCCTCTATCCTACAGTTACAGTTTGTTCAGCATCAATCATTATGGCCCGGATCTTGCCGTTATAGTCGCACTTTCCGGCAACCGTTTTCGCCTTCGCTAAAGATGTTATCACAGATGAAAAGCCCGCCAGACAGTGTAAATGCAATGCCAACCGTCTCAATGACAGGAGACCTTTCATAACCGTCTTTGCGAGAAGCCAACGGCGACGAAGCCGTGGTAATATTCCCAAGGTTTCGTGCCCACAAGGGGTATGTGGTATTTCACCTTTGCTTCATGCCCCAAATGGAACAGGCTTTTCAGTCATCTGCTTGAAGATTCTCGATTTTTGCAAAGGTCCCTTTCGTGGCTGGAGCTATCATGCAGAGCCACCCGGGATAATACCGGGTGGCCCCGTTGAATGAAATGCTACTGAATGCATCAGGACACCCTAGTCCCGGTCCTCATCTTCACGGTCCTCATCTTCACCCTCATCATCGTCATCTTTTTTCTGCTTGAGAACCTTTCCGGATGTGGCGTCGATTTCCAGTTCATAAACTTCCTTGTTCGCGGCTAGAATTTCGACTTCCCACAGGGATTGTCCATCTTCACGCTCGAATTCAGCGCCGACGACATTGCCGGGAACCTGTTGCAGGGCGATCTCGATTGCCCTGTTCATTGAAACACTGGCCTGCGTGACCGCCTGTGCATCCTCCGACTCGGAACTTTTCGCCTGGACGACGTAAGCCGTTCCTGCAAGGGCGCCGAGGAGGACCATTCCGACGAGGACCATTGAAGCTACGATTTTATTTAATTGTTTCATAATATAATCTCCATAAATCGGGTTGACAAAGTACGCATTTCAGTCTGCGTCATATGGAGACTACCCCTGCCAACTTAGCTAAAACTTAGCATGCGGCATTTTTTTTGCTATCCCGCCCTGGATAAATATGTTCACTAAAATCATCAAATCAACCATTGAAGTGTCTATATTTCTGCTCTTTCCTGCCAGATTGTTTTTTCACTCTCATCAAAGTTACTGAAAAACCGTTCTTTAACGCCTTCATGGCAAACGTCTCATTATGGCAAGAAATTTGCTTACTAATTGAATATATTGGCTTTACGCTCTTTACTGAACTCTAAAAATCCCTTTTCTTAAAGGATTGAAACGCAACCAGAAAATGGAGCTCTGAAGCGGTGAGGAATCATGACATCGATCAGGACCCATTTTTTTCCAAACGGCTCGCCATGAACAAAATTATTTTTATGATTTTATGGGCTCTTTTTATAAACATTGCGCCTACAACTTCTTTTGCCGACAATCCGGAGAAGGCTCTCTATCAGGCCATCGAGGATAAAAACCAAAACAGGATTCACTCTGTGTTGCGGCAAGGGGTCAATATAAATGATGGAAATTATCTAAACAGCGTTGCGCTACAAAAAAACAGGGAAATGTTTCAATATCTGCTGGATATGGGAGGCGATATCAACGGGGCGCAGGAGGGCCCCCGCTTAGGCTATGAGAGCAAAAACGATGTGGGCGGCAAAACGCCCTTATGCCTGATCGTCTCGAATTTTCTATCCAGCAGGAGAGGATTTGACACCATTGAGGGAAGCGACGAGTGGGTGGAGTTTTTATTGAACCACGGAGCGGACCCCAATAAAACGTGCTATGAAAAATACAGCCCGCTCATGATGGTCACCGGCAAGGGCGCCGACCCGAAAGGATTGGCTCAATGGGAACGCCTGCAAACGGCAATGAAGATCATCGTTCTTCTCATCAAAAATGGCGCGGACTTAAACGCCAGAGTCCACGGCGCCACAGCGATGGATTTCGCCAAACAATCGAAAAACCTGGACCTTGTCATGTTCCTGAAAAGTTTGGGCGCCGACCAGTGACCGGTCAATCCAAACCCTTTTTCTAGAGCCGTTTCTGTTTTCACTGCAAACCCCTCATAGAACCGCCATCCAGAATTCTTATCTCCTTTCTTTTCCAAGATACCCCGCCGCCAGGCGCCCAACCCTCCGTGATTGACAAGTTTGTGACTCAGGCTTAACCCGCCTGTGATTTCTCCTTCCTATACTGAAAACCATTCATCCTCGACAAAGTTCCAGAGATGGAAATGGAAACGAGTCATGACAGTTCCAATACTCAAAGGCGCCGCCATGGAATTGGAGATCAAAAAACTGGAAAAGGCAGTCCGTGATTTAACGGTTGCCATCGCAGGTTTGACAGCATCCATCAATGCCCAAAAAATCAATGGCAATCGTCTACGGCCAATCGTGCATAACGGCCCCATTGACCTACCGAAAACCGTATGCACCGACACGCTTTGCGGCGCAATCAATTCAGAAAACAATACCTGCGATCATACTTTGGCAAGGTATCGATCCGAATACAACTGTGGATAAAAGAAAGCGTTCAGTCCTCATATAGGGAGTCCATCTCATGAGAACATCTATATTTTTGCAAAGAGTATTTTTTAGTTTTTCATGTTTTTTAATAGTTCTGGTTTTTTCCGATGCATCGGCATCCGCCAATCAGGATGTTGTCCAATTCCAAAAACTAAACCGTCAGATAGTCTCTCTTTATAAGGCGAGACAATATGCGGCCGCGGTTCCATTCGCTCAACGGGCGTTGCAGTTGATGGACCATGATTTTCGGAACAACCCTGTAGAGTTCGCTCAGGCTCTCAACAACCTGGGGGAATTGAAGAGAAAAATGGGTGACGTCACCACCGCTGAAGCCATGTTTTTACGCTCGTTAAAATTTTCTCTGAAATTTCTTCCGGGAAATCATCCCCTGGTGGCCATCCTCCTCAACAACCTGGCCTTGCTCTATGAAAACCAGGGCCAATATCAAGAAGCGCGATCGCTGTACGAGCGTTCCTTGAAAATAAGGCGGGAAATATTGACCCCCAATCACCCGGCAATAGCAAATTTGGTTGACAAACTATCCGTGCTGAATAAAAACCGTGTTTCTCCTCAATAAATAATCTTTCATATCATTCCAGTAAAAGTTTCTCAACCTGCCCCAAAAACCGCGACTTTACCTTGTTAAAAATAAAATTTGATGATAACCTAGGCGGGCTTTTCTAGGTTTTTGATTAATATAGCCTTAAACATTAAAGTTCTCGTGGCTAGGTATTTGGAAATCCTCTCCTTCCGGGTTTTCAAAATTTTTAAAATCGAATCCAATATTTTTCTGGTAAAAATTACTTCCAGGCATGAAGAAATATTTTGACCTTAATATTTCGGACGAAGTTCAAAACGATGTACCGCCTCATTTGAGGCGAAGCCAAATTGTTGCCCTCCTTAAGAAAGAGTTTGATTTTGAAAGCTCCCACCTGCGCCTTTCCCCCGAAAAAGGCAACGGTCTTCTCTCCAAATGTTTTAATTATAACGCTCCCGACCTGGCAAAGGATCTGGGCATCTATCCCTTTTTCCGGGAGATTGAGGAAACGGATGGGGCCTGGGTCACCATCAACGGGAAAAAAGTTCTTACCGTATCCACTAATAATTACCTGGGACTGACTCAGGACCCGCGAGTGGTCGAGGCCAGCCAGAAGGCTCTTGCCCGGTTTGGCGCAGGATGCACCGGCAGTCGTTTTTTGAACGGAACCATCAGCCTGCACAATAATCTGGAAAAAGAACTCTCCAGATTTCTAAATCGAGAAGACGCCATAGTAATGTCCACCGGCTTCCAGGCCAACCAGGGAACCATCGCCTGCCTCCTGGGGAGAAAAGACATCGCTTTCTCGGATCGGGAAAATCATGCAAGCATTTATGAGGGATGCGCTATTTCTCCAGGGCGGACCGTCCGGTTCCGTCATAGCGACATGGATCACCTCGAATACTATTTGAAAAAATATTCCGACGTTAGCGGCAAGCTTATCATCACCGACAGCATATTCAGTATGAGTGGAGACATCGCCAATCTTCCCGAGATCGTGAAACTCGCCAAAGATTATAAAGCCACGGTCCTCGTGGACGAAGCCCATGGGCTGGGCGTTTTTGGCGATCAGGGAAAAGGGGTGACCAGTTATTTCAACTTGGAAAAAGAAGTCGATATCTATGTCGGAACTTTTTCCAAGAGCTTAGGATCCATCGGAGGGTTTGTTTCCGGCAAGGCAAAAGTCACGGAGTTCATCCGTCACAAAGCCTCCGCCTTCATATTCACAGCCGCCTTGCCCCCTGCATCCGTTGCCGGGGTTACCGAAGCGCTCCATCTTATGATGAACGAACCGGATCGCATGCAAACACTTCATGAGAACACTTCTTATGTCAAAAAGGGCTTTTTTGAAATGGGGTTCCAGGTGACCAACAATCCCGTGCCCATCATCCCCATTAAAATTGGCGATGAGGAACTGACTTTATTGATGAACCAGCTCCTTTTTGATGACGGTATATTTGCCGGCGTGGCGGTTTCCCCTGTAGTTCCTCCGCACAATGCCATGATCCGGACAAGTTTCACCTCCTGCCACAGCCGCGAGGATTTGGACAGAGTCCTGACATCCTTTAACAAACTTGGGAAAAAACTGGGAGTCATTTCTCAATAAAGGCAGGCTTTGACATCCCTTTCACAGCGGTCCACCAGCCGGCGTCCAATTCCGTATCATTCTCCAATATTGATTGACGGCCAGCGGTCTCATTTGGGGCGGTGTTCCTAAGCGGCCAAAGAACGATTTTCATGCAGGGAAGTCAGCGATTCCTGATCGGATCGGAGTAGAAACTTTATCCCTTGACTTAAATTATTATGGACCCAAATTTTACACTGGCCCAAGCGACCGTGTTCGTGACGGGGGCTTCCGGGTTTATTGGCGGCCACCTCGTCGATGCGCTGTTGCAACAGCAGTGCAAGGTTCATTGCCTGGTCCGCAGGACAAGCGACCTGCGCTGGCTCGACCGCACAAAAGTCCAACTGCATTACGGAAGTTTAACGGACTCTGCTCCTCTCAACGACTGTCTTGAAAAAACGGACTATGTATTTCATTTAGCCGGCCTGACCCGGGCAAAAACCAGGGCGGAATATTTCCGGGTCAACGCCCATGCCTGCAATATTCTTTACGACAAGTGCGCCGCGCATGGAAAAAATCTGAAACGAATCGTGCATATCAGCAGTCTGGCGTCCGCAGGACCTTCCCTGCAAGGCCAGCCGGTGGATGAGAACACGCCCTGCAAACCTCTCACCTATTATGGAAAATCCAAACTTGCCGGTGAGAAAATCGCCCGGCAATATGCATCGTCCCTGCCGATCGTGATCCTTCGCCCCCCTGTGGTTTATGGCCCCAGGGAAGTCAATTTTCTTACTTTTATCAAGGGAATTTCCAAGGGCTGGAACCTGGAAATGGGCTGTCGGCAACGCACCCTTTCCCTTATTTATATTGCCGATCTTGTGCAAGCCATGCTGAAGAGCGCTGTCTATTCATCTTCTGAAAACAAGACCTATTTTATAACGGATGGGGCGTGTTATCTTTGGGACGAAGTGGTCGAAACGGCAACCGAACTTCTGAACATTCGCGTCCGTTCAATTCGAATTCCCAACAGCTTATTGGGGCTTTTCGGACTCTTCATGGACTTTTTGTCCATCTTCCTGGAAAACGCCCCACTGCTCGATAGTCAACGAGTCATCGATATCCGGCAAAGCGCCTGGACCGCTTCCTCCCAACGTTTTTTTGAAGATTTTAAATTTCAGCCGCGATACGATTTGAAAAAAGGCTTATCGGAAACGGTGAACTGGAATAAAAAACACGGCCTCCTGTAAATGCAAAAGCCATCCATGAAAATCGACAGGTCCAGCCCATCCAAAACCCGGCTGTGCTCCTCACCCAAAAAATAACATGGGCCTCATTCCTGCACCTTAAAGGACGACCTGGCATAGTAAGCCACCAGATCTTTTACAGACAACATGCCCACAATCACGTCATTTTCGGTGACCGGCAGGTGGCGGATCTTGTTTTTATGCATGAATCGATTCGCCTCCTCAATCGGAAGAAACCGGTCCATGGTTTCGAGGGGCTGGGTCATGACCCGGGTGACCTGTGTTGTTTCCGGATTCAACCCCTGGCCCACGACCTTGCGGGACAAATCGGTTTCGGTGACGATCCCCACATAATTATCAAATTCCTTGACCAGAAGGGAACCGATATTACAGGCAAACATGTATTGCGCCGCTTCCTGAACCGTGGAGTCATGATCCACGCTGAAAACCGGGGAACTCATATAGTCTCCAATTTCATCGAACAAGATATCATCTGCTTCTGAATTATTTTTATTATTATCATTCGTCATGGCTCTAAGACCCTTTCCAGAAGAAAATACAATGGATTTCATTTCAACTCCCTCCTCCTTTAAAGGGGCCTGTATAGGCAATCTTCAACCGACGCCTACCAGGTTCTCATTCTCGGATTGGCATAAAACGACACCAAATCCCTGACCGATAACACGCCCACGATTTCACGGTTCCTCGTCACCCCTAAATGGCGAATTTTTTTTTGAGCCATCATCTGGTTCGCTTTTGCGACATGTTCACTACAATCCAGGCTGATCAGAGGTTCTGTCATTATGTTTCTAACTTTTGTTGTTTCGGTATCCAGGTTTTCCGCAACAACCTTGCGCGACAAATCATTTTCGGTAATAATTCCAATGAATTTATCATTTTCCTTAACAAAAACAGATCCGATATGCTCGCTTTGCATGATTTGCGCCGCCTCCCTGACGAAAGACTCGGCGTCAATGCCGGAAACGGGCGATGTCATATAATCGCCGATGGTTTCCAGATGCGATTCCTGTTCCTTGGAAAAATGGTGGATTTCATGTTTAGACATTTTTGTCACCTTTTTTCACATGCAATTTATAAGAATATGAATACGGCTCCACGGCATCAAACTTCGAGCATCAAAACTAATAGTCCGGGTTCATCAAATTGAAACCTTGACGGGCAAGCCGATCCACATTTTTGAGGGTGGTTCATAATCCATGGGTGTAACATTTTTCTGAAGGGTTCAGACTTTTTCATGATAACTCGTCAGTTTAAATATAAGACCGGGATTCCAATCCCGCCACTTTTCATCCTTCAGCAGCCATTCATTTGAAATGGATTGATTTTATTAAGGTTGGTTATATTTTCATAAAATCTAACGGCATGCAGGAACAGGTTTTCAGACACGCAAAGGGTAAAACCCATGTCCCATAATTTGAACATCGTTTTGGTGGAACCTAAAATTCATGTGAATACCGGGTCCATTGGCAGGCTCTGTCTGGCAACGGGAAGCGCCCTGCATCTGATAGAACCCTTGGGATTTGAAATCAATGACGCGAAAGTCAAACGCGCCGGGCTGGATTACTGGAAACACGTTCAGGTGGTGGTCCACAAAAATTTGCGGACATTTTTTGAATCCATCCCCAAAGAGGCGCCAAAAGTTTTTTTTTCCACGAAAGCGGAAGCTTCTTATTTTGATCATCAATTTCAGACGGGGTCTTATCTCTTCTTTGGCAGTGAGACGGAAGGATTTTCGAAAGAATTGAGAAACAGAGGGATTCAGCCCCTGGTTCGTATTCCTCTATATGACGACCGGGTGCGTTCGCTCAACCTGGCCAATGCGGTAAGTATCGTTGTGTATGAAGCCCTCCGGCAACTGGGGCCTTAAAAATTTCACCTGCCGTCGGTGAAATCTTCAGGCTTGAAACCGAATTTCCGGTAATAGTCCCGCAGGCGTTTCAAGGCTCGCTCTTTGTTGCCGGAATCGCCTTTCTCCCCAAACAGGTTCCCGGCCTTGAGAATATGGACGATGGCGTTTCTGCCATCATTGACCTTTTCGTATAAAATTCCCAAGTTGAAATGCGCTTCCGCGGATTTGGGGTTGAGCCGCAGGGTTTCCCTGAATTCGTCGATGGCTTCGGGGAACCGTCCTTTTTCCTCATAGGCGGACGCCAGATAAAAATGCGCCTCGGCATCGTCTGGATTATTTTGTAAACGTTTTTTGTGTTTTTTGATGTCCTGGCTTTCTGCAAAAATATCCCAGATCCCCATCAGTCCTCCCCCAGTTCATCTTCTTCGAACAGATCCCGCATCAAGTCACGGGTCGTGGCCTCCAGGTTTTTTCGGTGCTTAAAGTCGATAAATTCATTGATCCTCCGCAAATGATCCTCGGAAATATGACAGAGAACCAGTTTTTCCATTAAAGTTTCTTTCTCAAAAAGATCCAGCAGTTTCCCGATACTTGCGTTCAGGAAAGGGGTGATGACACTCTGGACATCGGTGAAATCCAATTCCACGGCCCGTCCGTTTCGCAATTCTGAAATAAGGGATTGATACAATTTTTCCCCATCATCGATGGATTCGCAATTTTCGCCGATCAACTCGGCCATTTTGATGTTCATTTCAAGTCTCTTTATGGTTATGGCGTTTTCCGCCTCACTATGCCCGCAAGGAAAATCGACCGGAACAAGGGTTGCCGGGATAAAGTTACAATATTTCACCATATCGCCCCAGTCCGGTAAAGCCCGAATTGAAAGCTTGAAAATACTGCAAAAAAAGTTGAGGTTCTCCGGGAAACCTATAAAATAACTGCAATCCATGAATTTCCAGATTCCGTTCAACCCAGGCAGTTTAATTTTTTAGAAAAACCGTCATGCATTCGACCCTAACAAAACAGGCCAGCGAGTCCAAACCGCCATCACGGCCCCTTAAAGAAACCCTTTGGAAACTTTTCGGGATTTTATTTTACATCACCGTCGCCGTGGGAGCGGTCTATCACCTTGTGCTCCCTTTCCTTGAAAAATAATAGCGACCAACATCGGCAACGCCCTTATCGCCTGGAGAGCTTTGCCGAAGTCGAGAATCTTCCTGGAGTTTGCCTTGAGCCTACCCGATACGTCATCGCGAGCTACTGAAGGTGGTGTGGCGATCCAGATAGTCTGGGTCTACCCCTTGGGGGCGCGAAAGCTAAGGGAGCATATCACGGCTTCGGCCTTACGGCCTCGCAAAGACGGGTTATGCAAAGGTCTCAATCGCCGGAAGACTGTCTCAATTCGCAAACAATCGGTTCCATATCCTCCCTCTCAATTTACCCAAAGACAAACCCTGCGAACGATTTTCGGAGCCATCGTATTTACATTTTTTATTTTTTCAGGATGGAGTGCGCCCTCCGCCGGAGCTGAAACGATCCGCTACGCCGCTGTCGGCGATTCCTATACCATTTGTGAGGGCGTGACCGAAAAGGACTGCTGGCCCGCGTTGTTGACCCGGCGCCTGCTATCCGCTGGCATCGATATCGAACTGATAGCCAATCCCGCGCAAACGGGCTGGAAGGTGGAGGACGCCATCCGTAACGAAATTCCGGTTTTTAAAAAAGCGCACCCCACGTTTGCCACCCTGTTGATCGGGGTCAACGATTGGGTCCACGGGTCGGGAAAAAATAAATTCACAACCAATTTGAGAACTCTGATGGACCGCATGCAGAAGGAGCTTCCCCGCCCGGAACGGTTATTGGTCATCACCATCCCGGACTTTTCCTGCGCACCCCGGGGGAAAGTTTACGGCTATGGCCGCGACATCGCGAAGGGAATTTTAAAATACAACGCCGTCCTGAAAAAAGAAGCGATGGCAAGAGGGCTCACCGTGGTGGATATATTTCCCTTATCGCAAACATTTTGCAATCGAGCGGAAATGTTTGTGGAGGATGGGATTCATCCCTCCGCCCGGCAGTACGTCCTTTGGGAGGAACTTATTTTTCCCGGGGCGTACAAAGTTTTAAAGCAATGAATAGCGTCTGGCTTCGCTCTTGAAAGGAATATCCGATGAAAGTGACGCCTCAACTTATCAAGGCTTTTCTAATCTTTCCTTTCAATGTCATGATCGTCATTCCGGGGCTGATCCTTTGGGCCTCCAATCAAATCGATTTACTTCAGCCTTTCCATTTTGGTTTCGATCCGGTTCGAGGAGTACCCGGCGGTCTCTTAATCGCCGTGGGGATCGTCATCGCTTATTCCTGCGTTTCTCTTTTCACTGATCATGGCGATGGAACACCCTCTCCCTGGGATCCGCCCAAACGCTTTGTTGTGCTCGGGGCTTACCGCCATGTTCGCAACCCGATGATGGAAGGGGTCTTCTGCGTCCTTTTGGGAGAAAGTCTGTTATCGGGTTCTTTCCTTATATTCCTGTGGTTCTTATTTTTTGTGGTTGCCAACCTTCTCTATATTCCTCTAGTGGAAGAACCGCAACTCATTGCCCGTTTCGGTGATTCTTATCGACTTTACATGCAAAACGTATCGCGATGGCTTCCTGGAAAGCACCCCTGGAAAGGATCGAACGAAACAGAGGCCAAATAGAGCCCCGTTTTCTACAAAAAACTCTGCAAAATAAAGTTCCTTCACCACCAAAAATAGCTAAAACTTTGATATAATTATCATTAATTGGATGCAAAAAACCCATTTGCCGGTTTTTTGCATGCGGGTTTTCCGGTCCGAAAATTTTTTCCAAGCGATGTTGCAATATGACTTGGCGGTTCCCTGAGAAAATTTTATTTCATCTTCTCTTTTCCCTGATGATAGCGGCGCCCGCCGGGGCCGGCGCTTTAGAGAGCGATCCGGAGAGTAGCGAACTTCCTGAAAACGCCATCGTGGTGGAAGTGGAAACCTTCCCGTCCGGGGCCTGGGAAAAATTTTTGCAAACCTACCGGCTGATTTGGCAACAATCCAAACTGGATGTTTCGGATGTCTTGAAAAAACACCGGAAAGATTTTTCAAATATCAAACGTGAGAATTCCCGGATCTTAAAATCGATCCGTAAAAACAAACTCCCTAAAGTGATCCTAAAAAGAGTCCGTCCGGCCAGAAACCAAACACCGTCATCCGCCCCGGTTACAACTCCTGCGATAGATATCGAGCCTGATTTTATTTTTAAGGGCGTTTTAACCAGGCATAATTTTGCCAAACAACCGCGTCCCAAACCCAAGGATAAACTCCTGAGTCTTGAGGAAAGGCAAC
>Ga0114931_10008576_pt1 | contig 12358 bp, 12 predicted proteins | sample 2SBtaG_FD_89579 | JGI IMG/M metagenome (GOLD analysis project Ga0114931, IMG submission 89579) | Deep subsurface microbial communities from Kolumbo volcano to uncover new lineages of life (NeLLi) - 2SBTROV14_V59a metaG | ecosystem: Environmental > Aquatic > Marine > Volcanic | place: Kolumbo...
ATCATGCGAGCAAAGATCATTCTGCAACTCAGTGAGGGTATGAGTCCGTCAGAAGTTGCGAGTGCGCAACGAACCTCGCGAAAGACGGTTCATCGCTGGCGAAATCGCTTTGAATCGGAGGGTGTTGACGGGCTGCTGGAACGAGCCCGCAGTGGACGACCTACGGTCATCGCCAAGGCGACGGTTGATAAGGTGCTGTTTCTGACCACCAAGCGTGTTCCCCAGTCAGGATCAGGTCCACAATTGCGTTGCCGGCGCGATCGAAGGGGCACCGCCGGCATACGACAGTCCGGAAATGCGCTCGCTCGTCGTTTATCTGACCTCGCTGTCCCAGGGCAAGCCGATCGATATGAACGGTCGGCCGGAATAATTCAAACCACGATTTTCATTGTCCGAATTCACGAATTAAAAAGGCCGTTGATCCGAGCGGATCAACGGCCTCGTATCGCAGTCCTATTGAATTTCGAACGACGTCTTTAGCGCGGCAGGACGACCGGCTCGAAGGTGAAGACGTCCTTCGAGGTCGGATCGACGGTCATTTCGATCCAGTCGTTGTCGGCGGAACCGAAGACCTCGACGCGCGTGAAGTTGGCCGTCAGACGACCATCCGTCTCGTACATCGGTTTGTCGACCTTGAAGTAGTGCGAGTCGCCGTGGACGAGCAGCACCTGGCCTGCAAAATTATGCGTCTCTTCGATCAGCGCGTGGAAGAAGTCGGCATATCCGTTGACGGCCGGGTCCAGCGAGGGCAGAAAGCTGTCCTGATAGCCGCCATCGCTGAGTTCGAACGGGAAGAACACGTCGGCCTGAATGGCGATCAGGATGCCGGCGTCTCCATTGGCGCGGGCCCGGGCGAATGAATCCCTGAGCCAGGCGACGTTCTGGGCGTTACGGGCCTGATATTCGGCTGTCGCCGCGGCGCATTCATCCAGAGGGACGTTGTTCACGCTGTCCCAGGCACGGCCGGCGCGCCCGGTCTTCTTCGTGCAAGCCTTTTCGGAAGAAACGAAGTTGTTGTTGCTGCCGGGAATATGCAGAGCGACGAACTCGACGTGGTTTTTCTCGAAACGGCTGTTCTCGCTATAGGCTTCGCCCAAGGCGCCCTGGCGTTCGGCGGAGATCGGATCGAGACCCTGGGTCGTGGCCTTGCTGAAAAAGGTCGCGCGCAGGAAGGCCAGACGCTCCAGCGGATCCATGCTGCCGTTGTTGGCGCGGTGGCAATCGGTCCACTCGTTATCGCCCAGCGTATACAAGGTCGGCGCATCGATGCGGTTGAAGATGTTGACGACAACGGTGCCGATGGCCTGGTCGGAGCACAGGCTGCTGCCGTTCTTGGTGTCGCCGGCGAAAATCGTGAAGTCCACGTCGTGACGGTTCATTGAGTTGATGGTCTGGTCAGCCATGGCGGCCTTGACCGCCGGGTCTTTCGCATAGAAGTTGTCTCCCCACAGGGCGACTTTGAGCTTATGGCCTTCGTCATGATGTCCGTAGATGCCGGATGCAGCATGGTGGTCCGCGGCGCCGGCGGAAAACGGAAGCGCGATCGCGGCCGCGAAGGCCGCGACGGCGATATTCTTTGAAACGTGATGCATGGGTTATCTCCTCGTATGGATGCGGCAAGGCGGCGCATTCGCGCCGCATTCCTAATCTATAAGGCTCTTGTGACGCTCGAATGACGGTTCGGTGACAATGTTGTTACCGTGATAAATTCCCCGGGAACGTTTTGACATCCGTCCGCTCAAACGGTGAGGAGCCGGCAATCCGCGACGTGTCAGAAGGAGGAATTCATGTACGTGCCCGATCAATTCAAGGAAACGGATCCCGATCGCATATCGGATCTGATCGAAACCTATCCGTTCGCAACGTTGGTTACGAGTTTCGAGGGGGAACCTTTCGTCAGCTATTTGCCCATGATTTTCGAGCGGGGACTCGGTGCCAACGGCAGTTTGTTGGGACACATGGCGCGGGCGAATTCGCAGTGGCGGCACCTGGCCTCCGGCGCTCGGGTGCAAGCGATCTTTCAGGGGCCGCATGTTGAACACCATCAGGCATTGGTATATTTAAAGTGTAGCAGAAGTGGAGGCCGAGAAGGGGCGGTGATTCCTTCATCAGCGCAGTTTCTCTGGGGGACCAACTGGGGGATCGATCACTTCTAACGAGTTACATCTTATTGATAGTTAATGTATTTTATAATAAATATGGCGGAGAGGGAGGGATTCGAACCCTCGGTACGCTTGTGACGTACACACACTTTCCAGGCGTGCTCCTTCGACCGCTCGGACACCTCTCCGGATTTCGCTGCTCTATTTCACTGCACTGCTTGTTACGGTGCTTGGGGTTTCGGGCTGATTATCTTTCCGGTCCCCAAAAGAAGGCAAAGAGTATACTAATTGACCCCTGTTCGGCAATCATCACCGGCCATTTTTCGTGCGGCGATGCCTTTGAGTGGGCACATGCTACAATTTCCCACTCAAGGGATAAGTTGTCTGATACATCGGCAAATACAGCGCGGAATTTTATCATGTACTATCGCTATCACATCTTTTTTTGTATCAACAAACGACCTGCCGGCAAACCGTGTTGTGAGGATCATGACGCTAGCGCCGCTTTCGATTACGTAAAGGGCCGGGTCAAGGAGCTTGGTTTGAGTGGTCCGGGAGGCGTTAGAGTCAATAAGGCCGGCTGTCTCGATCGCTGTGAGGCCGGTCCGGTGGCGGTGGTATACCCGGAAGGGGTTTGGTATAGCTATTCCACACAAGACGACCTTGACGCTATTATCGATCAGCACCTTTCCGGTGGCCAGGTTGTCGAACGCCTGAAACTTTAGACCTACAGGCAGGGTTGCGGTTTGGAAGATGTGGTCTTGAATATGCACGATTCGGTAAAACAGGGCGCCGAGTCGCCATGGGACGGCAAGCTCAGGCTGGCCGCCAAGGTGCACTATAGCTTCATGACCCGGTCTTATCGCGATCAGGACTTCGATATCGATGTCGCTCTGAAACCGCTCGATTTGATCGGTGGGGACTATTGCAGCATCAATGTCCGGGAGGATGGCCGTATCCTGCTCTGCATGTGTGACGTCGTTGGGCATGACATCGTGTCTGCGTTGCTGTCGTCGCGAATCAATACGCTTGCCATGATGAGCGATATCGCGGGTGGTGACCCCTGTGCGTTATTGGAATCGATCAATGGTTTTTTGTGCGATAACCTGGGCGATAGCGGCATTTATGCGTCGATGTTCTGCGTTTTGATCGATCGGGCGACAATGTCTTTCAGTTATGCCGGTGCGGCGCATCCGCCGATACTGCATTTCAGCGCCTCGGACGGTTCCGTAACCGCGCTCGAATCGGAGGCGACTCTGGTCGGTTTCGAGTCTCCACTCCCTGTTGCCTGCGTGGTCAATCAATGCGAGATTGGTCCGGGCGATCGCCTGTTGCTCTATACCGATGGTTTGGTCGAGGCGAAAAATTGCTTGGGGGAGCAGTTTGGAGTGGAATCGGTCGAGCGTCTCCTGGTGCGGCATCAGGACTTGGATTGTCAGGCGTTCAACGCACAACTCATGAATTCGCTGAAGGCGTTTTGCGGTGGTCAGTGCGACGATGACGTCCTGGTCATGACGCTATGCCGCCAATAGCCTACGGTTTGACCACTGACACATTGACGCCGATATCGTGGACAAGTCCACCTCCGTGATAGGCGGTAGCGACCAGAAGCAGGCATCCCAGCAGTATAGCCGCCAGAAAAAGCTTGCCGAATTTGCCGCTGAGGTTCATACCGCGCCAGGTTGCGATCAACTGAACGAGTGCAAGGATGCCGAAGACGGCGATCGTCAGCCCGGCAAGTCCGGCGTGTTCTTCCAGGGGCGCCTTGTCGAAGCCTTTGTCCACGGCTATATCCAAGGCCATATCTCCAAAGACCGCTGCGACGACCGCAAACGCCGTTCCCAAAAGGAGCGTAGCCAAGCCCACGCGTACCAGACATGTCCGTGCGGCCAGGTCGCCGTCTTGAACAAATATGATCAGGGCATCGACTGCAGCCGTCGTCAGAAGAAATACGATCGGAAAGTGTACGAGCATGGGATGAACGTGTTCGACCTTAATCATGTCATTGCCTCGTTGGTGTAACTTCCATGGCGTTGTCCCGCCAGTCGTATGGTGATCCAAATAATAGCGGGAATTAATTGCCTGGCCCGCTTTGGTTCGGTAATCAATCAGTATTTACCCTAAGTCCCTTCCGATTGCATCCCCTCTTAAGAAGGGCTTAAGATGGGCGCGTATTTGGACCGGTGACGCCATCGGGGTGTTACGGCAGTACTGTTGCACAATCTTACAAATTGGCGCCATGGATGGAACACCGTTTATCCGCATTTCGTCTCAGGATCGGGAGAGGTCAAAATCGCGCGTTCGGAGAGGTTGAATGCGTGACGAGCATGCTTCGATACAAACAGGGGGAGGAATGCATCATCACGAATGCATCATTATAGGCGGCGGCCTGCTCGGGCTGTTGACGGCGCACGAGCTGATCGAGGAAGGCGCCAAAGTATGTCTCCTTGAACGAGGTGTTCTTGGACGGGAGTCGTCTTGGGCCGGTGGCGGCATATTGTCCTTTCTCCATCCCTGGCGGGCGAAGAACGTACTCGTTCCGTTGGCCGACTGGAGCCGAGCCTATTACCCGGGGTTGACGGCCAGGTTGTATTCGGAATCCGATATCGACTCCGAGTATATCCAATCGGGTATGTTGATCCTCGAACCCGACGACAAGGTCGCGATCGCGAATTGGGCGCGGACTAGCGGCCGTCCCGTCCAGGAACTCTCTAAATCCGAGATGGATGCATTGGAGCCGCACCTCGGCGCCTCCTGGATGTCGGGCACCTTGTTGCCGGATATCGCACAGATTCGCAACCCTCGCTTGATCAAGGCGCTGTCGACAAGCCTCAAGGCCAGAGGACTGAACATTCAGGAACATGCCGAGGTCAAGGAGATTCAGCAAGGACCCGACGGTACGGTGCGCCTAGAGACCCGAATGGGGACCATCGATGCCGAGCGGGTCGTGGTGACTTCCGGGGCTTGGAGTGGACGGTTGCTCGCTATGGCCGGTGTGGATTCCCAGGTCGAGCCGGTTCGTGGCCAAATGTTGCTCTATAAATCAGAGCCCGGAGTCCTCGGGCGGATACTGCTGTCGGGCGATCGGTACATGATTCCGAGACAGGATGGTCATATCCTGATGGGCAGCACTGTCGAATATGAAGGCTTTGATAAATCCACGACCCATGAGGTTGCCGAGTCCCTACACAAGGAGGCCGAATCCTTCTTGCCTATCCTGGCGGAATCTCAACCTGTCGCCCATTGGGCGGGTCTGCGGCCCGGCACCCTGGATGGCGTACCCAAGATCGGGCCGGTGCCCGGTATCAATGGCTTGTTCGTCAACATGGGACACCTGCGCAATGGCGTGTTCCTCGGCCCGGCGAGCGCGCGGCTGATCGTGGACCTGATGATGGGGCGCGAACCCATCTGCGATCCGGCGCCTTACCAGATCTAGTTCTCCCACGCCGTACCCGAAGTTACGCGGACGTCGCTCGCATTCGACGGCCGCTATCCGGCGGTGCATGCATGCCTTTATTGTATTGATATTAACTTATTACGATACAATGAGATACGTTCCTTCACATGCTGTCTGTTCATGCCTCTATCCATTGTCGCGGTTTAGTTAAGGTCGCGTTAAGTCTGTCGTGATCTACTACAACAACAGGACATTTCCCATAGGAGGTAAAGGCCATGGGTGTTCAGCATTCACTGTATAACGTTGAAGATATTACGGTAGATGATGTCCTCGAAAGCGATGCTTTCGAAGTGCCGCTTGAATTCGAAAAAGGCTTGGTGTCGTCCGGACATCGGGCCGCACGTAAGGCTCTCGAATCCTATATGGAGAAAAAACGGCTCAGAAGGCAGCTTACTGAAGTCGTGCTCTGAAGGAACAGCCCTCGAAGGGCGTTTTGGAAACAACCTGAATTCGTATCTTCAGGGCGGATGCAGCGTGCAATATATGGGTTTCACCGTGGCATCAAAAATCTTAGCTTCACCCATAGGTTAAGCGGACATTTTTTGAACCGCTGTGGGGTCAAGAGCTTGTGCTATGCGCCGTCATGAAGGTCCGGATTCAGGAACGAATTATAATCAGTCGAAGAGGTGGCCAATGCTTGTTTTAACCCGTCGGCAGGGAGAGTACGTACTCGTTTATCCCTCCAATATCGATTCCACGATGACGGTTGCCGAGTTGTTTCGCGACGGCCCCATTGAGGTCCATGTCGGCAGCATCAATAAGAATCAGGTTCGCCTCAGTATCAAGGCCCCCGGCGAACTGACCATCCTACGTAACGAATTAGTCAACGAGCCGCTCAAACAAACGGCAACCGCCTAAGCGATCCGGTTCGGTCTCTTGAGGGGTACGGTCGAAAATAGTCGAATCTAGATATATCGTCCTTCTAAAAAGGCGCCTGTTTGTCGGGCACCTTTCCGTCTTATGGGCTTCAATTGTTGGCCAACTGTCGGGCCATTAGGGTCACGGGGTGCATGATTCGCTGTACTGATCCGTTTTCGCGCAAGCCCTTGCCGATGTGAAGCGCGCAGCCGATGTTCGTCGTCACGACGATTCCGGCCCCCCCGGCGGCGATGTCTTCGAGTGTTTGTTCCCTGATTTGATCGGCCAGCTCCGGTTGTTCGAGCATGTAGCGGCCTGCGCCTCCACAGCAGCGATTCGACGAATTCCCCCTGTCTGAAAGAACGTCGAGTTCTATTTCGGGTATCCGGGACAAGAGTTCGATGATCGAAGAGTGATCCCTCAGCGCATTGGCTTGGCTACAAGGCGTGTGAACGGTCACGGTCTCCGCCATGGGCCGAAACCCGACCTTTCGCTCCGATTCGGCGCACTGAACCAGAAACCGGCAGACTTCGAAGATCGGTGGAACCGCCTGCTTAACCGGTTTTTCGGCATCGATAAGGGTGGCGGCACAGGCGCTGGACGTCACGAGAACGGCATCGACACCGATCCCCGAAAAGGCGGCAATGCTTTCCTGTGCTTGCGCCCGAGCAGTCTCGATATCCACTTGATGGAGGTGCATCGCGCCGCAACAATTGCGTGAGTGGGGCAAAATCACTGTGTAACCGAAAGCGGTTAATAGTCTGATCGCCGACTTGAGGGTATGTGTATCAAAGTCTCTCCCCATGCATCCCGCGAATAGCCCGACCCGGCCGATTTCAGGCCCCTTGGCCGCGTAGTATCCACGGTTTGCCAGCGGCAGAGACGGCGGTGGCAGATAGCCTTCGGCGCGCGCCAGCTTGGCCGGCAGCAGACCCGAATGACGCAGTAGCCATTGCAGGCCGCTGAAGCTGTAGGCGAGGCGCGTCCAAGCGAGCAACTTACCGCCGATTGCCCGGTCCGGCAGTCGTTCAAATCGGTGGTCGGTCTTGCCTGGAATGTTTCCGCTGTCTGCGACCTGCTGGCGGGCGCCAATCATAAGATCGTGAAAGGGAACCTTGGCCGGGCAGACATGCTCACAGTACTGACATAGCAGGCAGCGATCGAGGTGTTGGACAAGATGCTCCGAAAGCGACAACTTGCCCTCGGCAAGACCCTGGATCAGGGAGATCCGGCCGCGAGGCGAATCGGCCTCGTCGCGCAGCACATGATAAGTCGGGCAGTACGGAAGGCAGAGGCCGCATTTGACGCATTGATCGGCAGCGGAAGCGAGATCCGCCGCAGAGTTGATGATTCGAGTCATAGCGACATGATGCCCGAGTCAGCCCTCGCGGCAAAGCCGTTGATGTCGTTGACCTGTACGTATATCAGCTCACGGCCGAAAGGTGCGAACGTGCCGTTGAAGTCGTTTGAGATCGGATGGTTCGGGCGATTGCCCGTAGCGCAGCAATATATAGTCGGCGCAGATCACATCTGTCATGGCCTTCAAGTCGGGTCGTAAGGCGCTGATCCGGTCTGCAAACGCGCGAGGCCCCTCGCTTTCCTCACGTGTGATGCCGCTGTTTGCCAGCTTTCGGCAGAAGCGGCCATACGCCCGTTGGATGGGATCGATCCGTCCGTGTTCGCGGTGGCGCAGCAGCAGGATTAGCAGGCCGAGTGTCGCGATGATCCCGCCGGCCATATAGAGTGCGAGTCGCCCCGGTGAATAGATCCCGAGACGGTCGAACAGGTTACTCTGACTGTTACCGTCATAATTCGTGATCAGATTGTCCCAGGTGTTGCCAACGGCATCCCAGGTCAAACGCGCTTGGCGAAGCAATCGGCGCAGGCCGCCCCCGGCGCCCAAAAGCCCGGCCTCCTGTTCCTTCTCCATGATGCTATCGATGCCGCTATCGATGCGCGAAGGGGCCACTGCCGCGGTCGGATCGACACGGACCCAACCCTCCGGAGGCAGCCATATCTCGGTCCAGGCGTGGGCGTCGCGTTGGCGGACATTGAGGTAGTGTCCGACAGGATTGATCTCTCCACCCTGGTACCCGGTCACGACGCGCGCGGGAATGCCAGCAGCGCGCATGAGTATCGTGAAGGCCGCCGCGTAATGTTCACAAAAGCCGCGGCGTGTCTTGAATAGGAATTCGTCGACGGGATCGGAGCCGAGACGGGGAGGGTCGAGCGTGTAATGAAACGGTTCGTCATGGAAATAGCTTAACGATCGCGTCACGATGGCCCGGTCGCTACCGAGTTCCCGGCGCCATTGCCTGCCCAGTCGACGGGCGTCTTCGCTGCTGTTTTCCGGGAGTTCGAGTCCACGTCGGCGATCCTGTGCGCTGAGCGTATCGATCCGGCCGTCCGGGAAAGAGGTCATGCGATATCGCATTCGCTGCGCCACGGGGCGTTCGCTGACGACAACCAATTCATGCGTACGATGGCCGCCGAGTGGGTCGAGCCCCGGCAAGTCGAGCGTATAGAGCCAACGTCGGTTGTGGGGTTCGAGCGCGATCTCGTATTGGACCGCCGGCCCTGCAAAACCGGTCCTGGTCGGAACCGGTCCAATACCGGCGCCCGGACCTGAATCCCAGATCTGGCCGTCCGTATGCCAGAGTACCGGACCTCTCCAGTAAAGGTCTTTGTTGTCGGGTATTTTTCCGTCGAAATAGGCGCGGAAGGCCAAGGCGTCCGACTGGCTCAGGTGACTGATCTTGCCCGGCGACATCCGGTCGTCCAGTCCGGTCGTGCCCGATGCCTGGCCCTGCCGGGAGATACTCCAGACCGGGGCGGGAAGGCGCGGGAACAGGTAGAACAGGATCAACATGACTGGAAGCGCCTGGAGCATGATCACACCTGTCGTCCTGCCGGTGCGCAGCAGATGCGCCAGGACTTTGTTGTCATCCAGACGGGCGTTGAGGACCAGTATCGCCACCAGATAGAGCCACAGATTGACCGAGATGAAGGCAAGCATCGCGGGTCCGCTCTGGAACAGGATCAGCAGCACGCTCAGAAAGATTCCGATCAAGGCCACGACCTTGAGGTCGCGCGGTTGCCTGATCTCCAGGGTCTTGAGGACCAGCATCAGGGTTAACAATGCCGTACCGGCCTCGGGACCGGCGATCGTTCCGAAGTAGTCGAAAATGCCACCGAGACCGAAGATCGCGAGCATTGCGGGCAGCGCCCGGCCCGGTGTGCGCCAGTCGAACCGAATGGCCAGATAGCGCCAGCCGATCAGTCCCAGGCAGGCGATGGTCATGGCGAGGGGCAACTGCTGACCATGTCCCAAGATGCTCATGCCAAGAGCGATCAGCAGGATCCGGTGCGAAGGTCTCGGCACCGCGATGTCGGGCAATGTCGCGGGCGCCGTCATCGGGCTTGATCGTAGAGGGCGAGGGCCCTGAGGCATCGATGTTTGTGAGCGTCGCCGCGTGCGGGATCGATAGATTGCCCGGGCAATATCAATCCATATGGCCTGCTGCCCGACTCGGCGTCGAGTACCCAACGGCACAAATGACTCAGTCGGGTCTCGGTGTCGAGACCGTGTAACTGATGCCAGTCCAGCCAAAGTTCGTCCTGTTCATGGCTTGCGAATAGCTTGGTTAGCCAATCCTTGCCGCGGGCGACCGCCTTCCAGTCGACATGGCGAGGCGAGTCGGTGACCTGATACTGGCGATGTCCGTTAAAGTCGTCCTGACCGGTTTGCGCCGCATCACCGTGTTCCTCGGAGACCTGTCCTCGCCCGGTCACGGGTGTCGGCGGATGGGCGCTGGGTCGCGGATAGACCAGGCAGGATCCGAGCAGACGTACATGGGACCAGGCCCTGAACCATCCCATCGGGTATCGTGTCGAAATCGTCAGGGCGGGCATGGCGTGGCGTCCACGTTGCCGGGTTTCCTCGCTGAGTTTCAACAGGGTCTTGCTGTCGCCAGGGACGTCATGTACCTGCTCCGGGCCATCTCCGAGCTTGAAGGCGAGGGCTCGGCGCGGCGTCTTGAAGGGATTTTCCGCCTGTAGGCTGTGCATGGCGGGTTCGCCACAAAAGACCTGTTCCTCATGGCCGGGATGAAAACGGAGTCCGGCGAGGTTGCGGTAGGTATGCACCATGGTCACCAAGAAGGTCCCGAGCAGCATGAACGTCAGCAGGAAGAGTTCGCTACTGTCGAAGTTGGTGGCGGCGACCAGCATGCCGAGCAATAGCGCCAGCAGAGCCATGCCGTTACGCGTGGGCAGGATGAATATTCGGGACTGCGCCAACGTTACCGGTTCGAGTCGCGAATCGGTGCGGCGCCGCTCGATATTCAGTCGACGGTGGAACCAATGAGGCAGGGAGGTCAGCGAGAAGGACATCGTTGTCTAGGCGGTTGCAGTGACGCCCGATGGTCAGGGGATGGGGACGTTGCTCATTAGCGCGATCCGATCCTTCACCGTCAGTAGCTGACCGTCTGGACTGGGCTGCAGGCGATGCCTGACCACGCCAGGCAGGACGGCTTGAATGTCTTCGGGAATGACATGATCCCTGCCGGCCATAAGAGCCCAGGCTTGGGCGCATCGCAATAGGGCGAGGCCTGCCCGCGGTGAAAGCCCGTTACGGAATTCGGGGGTCGTACGACTGAAGGTCAACAATGCTTGCAGATAATCGATTAGCGCATCCGACGTATGAAGCGCGACGGCCTGTTCCTGGAAGATCTGCATGAGCTCCGGATTCAGAATATTTTGCGCGTCTTTGAGCAGAGTGCGTCTGTCTTGTCCCATGAGCAGGGCGCGTTCGGCTTCCGGATCGGGATAGCCCATCTCCAGACAGATCATGAAGCGGTCCAGTTGCGATTCTGGCAAGGGGAAAGTCCCGATCTGCTGGGTAGGGTTCTGGGTCGCGATGACGAAAAACGGCGACGGCAACGCATGGGTTTCACCGTCGATCGTGATCTGGTATTCCTCCATGGCCTCAAGCAAAGCGCTCTGGGCTTTTGGCGTGGCGCGATTGACTTCGTCAGCGAGGATGACCTGAGAGAAGATGGGGCCTTGGTGGAACCGGAAACACCCGGTATTCGCATCAAAGATCGAGACGCCGAGGATATCCGCCGGCAACATATCGCTCGTGAACTGTATTCGTTGAAAGTCGAGCCCCAAGGCCCTGGCTATGGTGTGGGTCAGCGTGGTTTTGCCGACACCGGGCAGGTCTTCGATCAGCAGGTGGCCTCGGGCGATCAGACAGGCCATCGCAAGACGAATCTGCTGTTCCTTGCCAAGGATGATATTGCCGATCGAATTGACGACCTGATCGAGCAATTGAGCCATATCCTGCCGGGTTAGGTCGGAGCGGGCGCTGATGTTTGGCAACATGTTGATTTATTCAACCCCTTGATTTTGATAGAATGCGCCCTTTCTTCAGGGCCGGGCGAAATCGTTTCGCGTCGGACTCCCTCAGCTTGCACATGGACTACCAGTCGTAGCGGCCGTGGGGCCCGGGACTTTATTGGTCGCGGAACCGTCGTGGACCTTATCGAAAATGGGTATTTCAGGGGTTGTACGTGAATAAGACGGATTATGATGTGATCGTGGTCGGTGGCGGGCATGCCGGGGCTGAGGCCGCGCTTGCGGCTGCTCGCATGGGCGTCCGTACCCTGTTGCTGACCCACAACATCGATACGCTCGGACAGATGAGCTGCAATCCGGCCATTGGTGGCATCGGCAAGGGGCATTTGGTGCGTGAGATCGACGCCTTGGGCGGCTTCATGGCCCAGGCGGCCGACCGCGCCGGCATCCACGTCCGCACCTTGAATGCTAGCAAGGGTCCGGCGGTCAGGGCCACCCGCGCCCAGGCCGACCGTCAGCTCTATCGCGATGCGGTCCGCAGCAAGCTCGTCGGGCAGCCCGGACTGGACTGTTTCCAGCAGGC
>Ga0114931_10008577_pt1 | contig 12353 bp, 12 predicted proteins | sample 2SBtaG_FD_89579 | JGI IMG/M metagenome (GOLD analysis project Ga0114931, IMG submission 89579) | Deep subsurface microbial communities from Kolumbo volcano to uncover new lineages of life (NeLLi) - 2SBTROV14_V59a metaG | ecosystem: Environmental > Aquatic > Marine > Volcanic | place: Kolumbo...
GCGTTCTGTGGAATAACGGTTCATGTCTCACTCTCTATCGCCCGCCTCAACTTCGTTTACAATGATCATGTGAGGCGACAACTATCCTGACAGAGGGGGCTTCCGCTGGTACTAAATTTCCAGGGGATGCCTTAATTGCTGGTTTTATTGGTATCCGCTGTTTTTTTTGCCGCCTTTAACTTTGTTTTCGACTTGGCGCTGGTTTTTGATTTTTTCTTAGGTTTCTCAGCGGCTTGTTGTGTCGGCTCGGACTCTTCCGTGGCTGATGTATCCGATGGTTCGTGTTCTATAGTTGTGGTTTCAGCCGCTTTCTCGATTTCAGCAATATAGTCTGGAATTTCGAATCCCAGTGTATCACTACAAAACTGCTTCCAATCTTCTGTTACATCATCGAACAGGACGTTTTCGTCCAGATAGATACCGTCTGTGACAATATAGTTTTCCTGGAGATAGATAACAGAGTCTTCTGTCAGTTCTCGGGGGGCTTGTTGTTTGCCTTCATCCGTTTCCTGTTCTTCGAGACGTGCATTTTCCGCCTGTGCTATCCAATTGTCGAACTTACTCACCTGCCCCAGCATATAAGCTTTACAGTATCTCCCCATCTTGGCCATCTTAGATTCCTCTTAATGTTTCCATTTGTGTTTGTTTTGTTAATACTTGATTATTTTATCTTTAAACAACCTGCGATTGTATCGAATTTGAATGTAAAAGGTTTTATTTACCCCTTATTGGCAATACTTAAATATGCATTTAGGGCGTTCGATCGCAAGCGCCCCGATATACCCGGATGCCAGATCCAGATCAGCTATCGACAGTGAAATACTGCATTTCGGTGATGTCGCGTAGCCTACAGTATAGGCTGGTCGAATTTGCCTAATCTTACATCAAAATCCTTAAGTGGCATCGATAAACCTTGTCCATGACCTTTGATATAGGCTTCTTTTCGGGTCCAGCAGCGAAAAAATGCGTCTCGTCTTCACGCTGGATGAAAGCCATGTAACTTGTTGTTTTCCCGTTCAGAAAAAATATGCGTGGCGATTTCCAAAAAATCGAGGTCCTCGCGTACCTTTTCTACGTCGATACCGACTGCGATGTCAAGCGCAAAAACCAAGCCTATTAGGCCGCCGGAATGAGAAAGGTTAAAGTTTAGTTGATTGTGCTTGGTATCGGCAACCAGTCGCGGTTTACCATATGAATTATATTGAAAATTCAGATGTTGTGGCTGGCTGTCAGTGTAGCGGGCTATCAACCGTCTGAGTATTCCACGTGCGATAATAAAACATTGCCGGTCATGTTCGAAATGATAGCTATTGGCGCGTTCAAGTTCATCAGCGGACAGCGTTTCACGCAGAGATTGGATCTCACCCATTAAGCGGCTGGTGGCAATACGCCAGACATGTACTTCATTTTGCACAAGAGGGGGCAGATGGGCGGTGTTCATAATTCTAATCCGAGTTCGTGCAGTTTTGTTTGTTCTGATTGTTCATATTTTAACGGCGGACAAACCATACCTTCAAGAGGAGAATCGGCTAGATAAGTCTGTACAGGTGTAACGCCTAGGAAAAATAAGCCGCATTAAGCACCCAGCGTAGCAGCGAGTTTTTGCCAAAGAGTTGATAGAAAGCATTTAATGTCAGTTATTTTCCATGCTCCGATCAATCGTCATTGCTGACCATGCCTGGCACACTGGCATAACCTCAATGTTATTGATGTTTACATGTTCTGGAAGCGATGTTGTCCAGAAAATGATATTTGCAATATCTTCGGCGGTAAGAGGCTTCGTGTCTTTATACACTTGGTCGGCTTTATCTCGATCTCCCATGAAACGGACCGTGGAAAAATTGGTGTCGGCCAAGCCAGGGTCAATGTTGGATATACGTATTCTCTTTCCAATCAGATCTGCGCGTAACGCTTGGGAAAAACTCTGTACAAAGGATTTCGTGGCTCCGTATACATTTCCGCCTGGGTATGGCCAGCTTCCTGCTATAGAGCCAATGTTAATAATGTGACCTTTATTTCGTGCTACCATGCCGGATAGGGCTTCTTTGCTTACATGCAATAAGCCGTTAATATTTGTTTCGACCATGATTTTCCAGTTATCCATATCGGCTTCATGAGCAGGTTCCAGCCCTAGCGCCAAACCGGCGCTGTTGATCAGAATGTCTATATCCTTGAATTCTTCCGGTAGCGTTTGAAACAGCTGTTCTACCTGTTTCTGGTCTCTCACATCGACACTGCTTATGTGTATGGGGCAGTTTTGTTCCAACCTGGCTTTTATATCGTTTAGTTTATCGATACGCCTTGCTACAAGAATTAACGGGTATCCCGCTTCAGCGAATTTGTGCGCACATGCTTCGCCAAAACCGGATGACGCACCTGTAATTAATATGCTGCTCAACATTATTGTCCTGTTATTATAAGTGCTTAATATTGGATGAAATAATAAGCATTCACGTTAAATACCAAGTTTCGTATCTTGAATGATTTTATCGGTGGTGGCATAGCAATTTCTATTATTGGGTTTGCCCCTCTTGTTGAGATTCATCATAGGATATGGAGATATATTCCAGCTCGGCTAATGTTGCATCAAGTTGGGCAATGGCAAGATTCGCTTCGGCAGCTTTATAAGAAATCATTTGTTCCTGGTATTCCAGTTCAGAAAATTTATTAGCCTCTAATTTCTTCTTTGCCAGTTTCTGTTGATGTTTCGCCAGTGTTAATTCTTTAAAGGCTATAGACAGGCTATCATGGGCAATTTTTAGTGCGAGATCCTTGTCTCGTTTCTCTTTCTGCAGCTCGATTTTTTTCTGTTCCAGTTCCAAATATGATTTAGTGAGATTGGCTCGTGCACGTGAAACGCGTTGGTTGGTCTGAAAGCCATCAAACAGATTCCAATTCATTTTGATCATTACTATATCGGCATCTCTTGCGAAGTCCTCATACGCATCTTTCTGCGAATCGTCAGATCGACCTACGCCCAGAAAACGGGCTGAAACATCGACACGGGGTAGATATTCCGCTTTGGCGGCCCGGTGGTTGGCGCGCGCAGCTTCCACTTGGGCTAATGCCATCGCCAGACTTGGGTCTTTCCCGGGAATAAACGATTTAATCAATTCCTCAGCATCTAAACTGGTGGCATCGTTTCCAATTAAATCCAGGGTATCGGGTGAAATCTGCCAGGCCGATATTTTCATTCCAATAGCGACCAGATATTTGTTTAACTCACGTTCCAGCCCCTGGAAGGATTTAAGTTGAGCAACTTCTTTTTCATAGGCTTCGAGTTCGGCTTCTTCTTTGTTAAATACCGAAATCCTCGAATTCTGAAGATTTATCTCGGCGATTCTTGCATTTTCTCGTGCAAGTTGCGTTTCATTTTTGGACAGTGCATAGCGTATATGGCTTTTTGCGAAACTTATGTATGCATTGACGACTTCGAGGACTATGTCCTTTTGTTTCAGACCTAACTTGGCATAGGCAGAGCGTTCCTGTGCTCTTGCTTCAGTTAAGCGCGCACTGTCGAGGCCACCGCTGTATAAGTTCCAGACAATTTCCAGATCCAAATCTGCGATATTATCCGGAGAATCACGCTCGACCCGTACAGGTAATGATTGGCCTCCGAACTCCGCTACTACGTCGAAGCCGGCGAATTTGTCATGCTCGGTGATGTTCCGTGCAGATGCCTCCAAGTCTACCGTAGGCCAGAATCTACCTTTCGCTTCGGCAACCGATGCCTGTCTGGCAGATATATTGGCTTGCTCGATAGGTATATCCAGACGGCGAATCAAGGCTTCATTGATGGCCGATGATAATGTCTGAGGAATATTTGCAGCATTATTGTTGCTATGTTTTCCAGCGCTTAAGGGAGGGTCGAGTTTTTTGCTAAACGGAAAGTAAGCAAAATCATGCTCTGCCCAGTGCTTGGTTTCCTGCGGGGAATAGCTCATGTCTAGCTCGGTGGCTGTCCCTGGAACCCGATGGCCCAGCAGACTGAAAAGCACCAGGGTTAACAGAACCTTGGACCGAGAACCCCATTCAACGATGTGATATTTATTATTTGCTCTCATTGTTGTTATCAATTGTGCAAGCGTTGGAGGCAACCTGTGAATAGTACCATGATCGGTGTTTTTTCTGATATAAGTGATATCTTACAAAGTACTTACCACTACTCGTAGCGCAATGCGGTCACCGGCTGCATTAAGGCGGCCCGTTTGGCCGGGAAGTAACCGGAGGCCAGTCCAACACCCGCCGAGACAAAAAAGGCGATGACGACAATGCCGATTGAAGGTGCAAGGGGGAGTCCTGTAATTAATGCCAACAAGAAACTGGAGAGGACACCCACCAGCAGCCCCAGTATTCCTCCGATCGCGCTGATGACCACGGATTCCATCAAAAATTGAACTAAAATATCCTGGCGGCTGGCGCCTACCGCTTTGCGAATTCCTATTTCTCGAGTACGTTCAACTACGGATGTACTCATAATGTTCATGATACCGATTCCCCCGACTATCAGTGAGACTGATGCGGCGACAATACCAATCCATGACACGCCTTGTAGAATATTATTTGCCGTATCAACCCATTTGGTCATGGTGTGTCCCTTGTATTTATAGCGTCCGGAATTTCGGCGTATCAGGGTGTCTATAATCTGGGATTTGGCTGTTTCACTTTGCTCCAGGCTGCTTGCCTGTGCCTGAATTGTATTGATATCTTTTTTTCCGCCCAAAACCCGTTGGTAAATGTTGTAGGGTATCAGTATCCTTTTGTTAGCATTCTGTCCCCCGATAGATCCGATGCTGGCCAGAAAGTCACGGCTTTTGGGGCTCATTATACCGATAACTTTGAATTTATATTTCCCGATTCGGATATCACGGCCTATGGCATTACTATTTTGACCAAATAAGTCATCCTGAACCTCGGTTCCAACAACAGCGACAAATCTTCCCTGTTTGATATCAGCTGCTCGTAATGGCCGACCTCTGGATACACTGTCATTATTTATATTCAGGTAAGATTCGTTAACGCCATAGATATTCGAAAGACTGTAATTTTCCCCAACCCGAATCAAAGGTTGTTTGCGTGCCCGTACGATCGGGCTGGCAAGGGTTACATGCGGGCAGCAACCCTCACGGATCGCCAGGTAGTCGTCAGCGCTGATACCGGTTCCTCGTCGAACAACCCGTCTTGGGTCGGCGTTCTGCCAGTCCCTGGATATCCAAACGGAGCGTAATCCGAAAGTTTCAAGCTCTTTATATATAGCTATCCGTCCACCCTTGCTGATAGTGCCAACAACTATGACTGCAGCGATACCCAACATAATGCCAACGACACTAAGCAGCGTACGGAGCCGATTATCGCGAATCGCCAGTATAGCCTGGCTGAATAGCTCATAAATTGAGGCGAGACGAAAAGAATGCATTAATTTCCCATTTCGACAGAACTGATCTTGCCGTCCCTCAAGTAAATTGTTCGATCAGCCCAGGCGGCGATTTCACTCTCATGGGTAACCATGACGATTGTTTTTTTGTCGTTATTCAATGACGCAAACAACTCCATTATTTCATGGCTCGTTGCGGTATCCAGGCTGCCGGTGGGTTCATCAGCGATTAAGACATCAGGGTTATTGACTAGGGCGCGAGCGATCGCGACACGTTGCTGTTGGCCGCCGGAAAGTTGTGCTGGTGAGTGTTCGGCTCTATCGAGAAGACTGACACGGTCAAGAACCTGTGTGATGCGGCGTTTGCGCTCAGCAGGGGCCAGGCCGGCATAAATTATGGGGAGTTCAACATTACGTAGTGCATTAATACGGGGTATTAAATTGAATGACTGGAAAACAAAGCCCAGCCGGCTGTTGCGGATACGCGCCAGTTCATTGTCAGTGGCGTCGGAAACGGAAATATCGCCCAGGGTATAAGCTCCGCTATCAAGCGTATCTAGGCAACCTATAATGTTCAAGAGTGTGGATTTACCTGAGCCGGATGGCCCCATGATGGCGACAAACTCACCAGGGGCTATGTCCAGGGATACACCATGCAGGACCGGAATCCGGGTATCGCCAAGTTGATAGCTCTTGTGTAGGGTTTTTATTGATATCATGATTTAGGGCGGACAGGTACTGATACTACTTTGGTTCCCATTTTGAGCCGCCGTCCCTTTACGAGTGCGATTTCGTCTCCTGATTCAATGCCGTCCAGAATTTCTATATGCGTTAAATTCTCAAGGCCGGTTTCCACCGGTATATAGGCAAGCCGCTCTCCCTGAATAATAGCGACGAACGTTTTGTTATTTCGTTGTATTACAGCGCTGAACGGCAGTTTGAGTGTATTCTTGCGAGAGGCGGTACGGATTTTAGCATCTATCTGTTCACCAACTCTAAGAGAGCCGCTCTCAGATATAAACCCTATTCGGATTGTGATAAAGTTAGTATTTTCCTTTTTATCTCTGAATACGGCTGATCCTAGTTCTATTACTTCGGCAGACCAGCTTTTGCCAGGAAAGGAATCGCTGCTTACCAGGACCTTTTGTCCGACGGCTACGTCAGCAATGTCGCTGGCATCAACGTCAACCTCAACTTCCAGTGCTGCCGCATCTGTCAGAGTGAATAAGGTAGAGCCTGATGTGACGCGTTGTCCTATTTCCGCAGACCGGGATGTTATTACGCCCGTGAAGGGACTATGTATAGTCATTTTCTCCAGTTGTAAAGCAGCAAGCTCCAGCTCCTTTTTAATCTCCTGAATGCGTGCCCTGGTAATTTTCAACTCGCTTTCAGCATCCTCCACAGTCTGTCGGGCTTCGCCACCTTCGTTGAGAATTTTTACCAGTGAATTTAAATTGCGCTCAGCTCGCTCTGCTTCCGTCTGGTAACGGAGCAGGATTGCCTTGAATTTGTCTATCTCGGCTTTGGCTTCCCTGTCGTCCACACAAAGGAGTACATCACCCTTATTAACAGACTGGTTTTCCTCCACAAGGATTTCAGTCACTACACCCTGTGTATTGGCACTGATATCCACCTGGTGGCGTGAAGTAATAGTGCCCACGGCAAGTAGTTCGGCATGCAGATTTCCAGGTTTAATGGTGGTGGTCCGCACCGGAACCGGGCGTTCAGTATTGATGTAAAAGCCGGTGCCTATGATGGCAATAATTAGTAAGAAGATGGCTATTGTCAGTTTTTTAGATATTTTATAGGACGCCATATCCTGATTCCTGGGCAGCAACTATAGTCAGTAATAGACGTAAATGTTACCATAAAAAAATGTAAAAAAGTCCAGCCCTGGACACGTTTAAATGTGGCGTGTATCTCGTATTGCAAGCTGGCGACAAGCAAAGTGCCCCTTGTCTTGACCTAGGGTGTTATGGCTCGAGTTCCTGTATGCGGATCGACATCCCTGGTTCTTGATCTGTGGGGTTTGATACATAGGACGGCCGCCAGCTGCAAAAGCTCATAAATCCGCGCGTGGCAAAGGAATTGGTATTCCGGTCGGTATGTTTGTACACACCTCTGGCTGAATGGCCGGGAAGGGCGTAATGGGCCTGTAAGCTACAGGGTAAATTCTCGATCTATCGTTGATTTGCTTCATGAAAAACTTTAAAAACAGCCGGTCGGTATCAAGCGGAAAAGATTCTCTGGGTGTGCTCGTGAAGCCGCGTGATCCAGCTGAAGAGTCGCTAACCGATATCTGGCGGGCCGTGCTGGGACGGAGAGACTTCGGTGTTTGCGATAAATTTTCCGCTTTGAGCGGGGACCGCACAACTGCTGCGAAATTATTGTACTTGACAGAAGAAAAGCTGAAGGTGGAATTACCCGAGAATGCTATCGATGAAGATACGACGATAGAATTATTGGCAAAGAAACTGTGGGCTGGCGGAGGACTGGCTGGGAGTTCATGTGTAGTAGCCTTAGCCCCTATGGGGCCGGGTATTCCCCTGTTTTGTATGCACCCTGCGGCGGGCGATGTGGGCTGCTATCTCAAAATGGTCAGGCGTCTAAGAACGAATGGTAGTCAGCATCCGGTTTACGGAATACGCATGCCGCTGTTTGATAGTCAAATCAGTATGGCGAATAGCATGCCCGAGCTGGCGAGTTATTACATTCACAAAATAAAGTCGGTACAACCGGCAGAGCCGTATATGCTGCTAGGTTATTCCATGGGTGGTGTTATCGCGTTTGAAATGGCGAAACAGCTGCGCGAACAAGGTAAGCTTGTGCCGTTCCTTGGCATGTTAGACAGTTTTATTCCCTCTTCGATTATTCCCAAGGATGAAGCAGGGTATATGACGCGCTATTTTTCCAGGGCTTTTTCAATTGAGCAGTTACGAAGTTTGAGTGAATTCGAGTTGATGAATGCCTTCAGGAAACAGGGGATACGCTCAGGCATCCTTCCAGATGATGCGGAAATATCCAGAGCAAGAGAAGTCTTCGAAGTCATAAAACACAATATCAATATCACCGAAAGTTATAAGCCAGAACCTTGCCCTGGGCGGATCTGCTTTTTTTCCGCTTCAGAAGGTATTCCCAATAAGACGCGACGCAATGCCAGTTTGGGGTGGAAGAAATATATTGCTGAGGGCGTCGATGTTTATTATGTACCTGGGAATCATCACACCATGATTCGAAAGGCTGTTCATGTACAGGCTTTGGCTAAGCCGCTGCTTGATACTTTGACGCAAGCCTCGGAGTCATTTCGTTGGTAGATAGCTGTTTGGACAAAGCAGCATTCAGGGAAAGTATGCTCAGTGTTCATTTATGAATTTTGCGATACTGCCAACGACTTCATTTTCTATGCCGTAGAACCCGTGTTCGGAAAGCCCTCTGCAGGGCCCGGCTTGCGGTGTGAGGCCACCTTCGAAATAACGCAGCTCAACATGCCTGGCGTTGGACATTTTTTGCTTGATCCATTCAGCCCCCCTTGGGGGCGTCCAGTAACATCCATCGTGTTTGTGCGCCACTATCAATGTCGGAACGGTTATTTTCCGCAATGGTAAGCTTGTTACGGTTCTTCCACGATAATTAAAAATAGTCATGCTTGATGTTAGAACCAGGCCGTCAATTTTTTCCCGGCTGTACAAGGCTACAAAAGCGGCTGATTCTGTTCCTCTGCTGGTTCCGACCAGCCAGACAGGGTTATCATTTTGTTGTCGCATATAGGCAATTACTGCTTCCAAATCCTTTACGTGCTCAGCACTGTTGCGAAAGCCGTCAAACATATAGACATGGTCGGAAGGTGTATCGATAACCACTACAGTGAACCCAAGCGAGGCGAAGATGTCAGCGCTCCGCACCAAAAAATTATTCTTCCCCCATCCGATATCCAGTGTCTGCTCTGGTGCATCTAGCCATAGATTCCCATGTCCGCCGGCAAATAGAATAACGTTGCCAATTGGTTCGTACGGTCTAATTACAAGCGTTGTCAACTCGACGCCAGGACGTGTTGGAAGCGTCACTAACGATGAAGGGTGTTGAGTGTCCTTTAAATTGACTGACAAAACTTGCGTGTCGTCTGCGGGAAGTTGATCTATTTGACTGAGGCGGCGTTCAACAGTACTGCAACCCGCTATCAGCATTATCCCAAGAAACAGAATTGCCAGTTTGGGTGTCCAGGCGTGAGGGTATATCACTCTAGACATGGAGGTAGCTGTATTGTGAAGGTTGAAGAAGTGTATGCTCACTAATCTTGGGCTCTGTTATAGCCGGATTTTCAATGGTTATACCCGAGGGCACGCATGGTAGGGCCATGTGTCTCCCAGAATTGATCATACAAATTCGAGGGAAACTCCTTTTCCCACGCGCCTGCTTTACCTTGCCTGAAAAAACCGGGGCTTAATTTCTGTAGTTCGTCGAAGGTCGGGATTTCGGCATTGTATAGATTTAGTTCGACACCAACGCCTTTTAGTGCATTATGGACACTTTCGACAGGATCGGTAGTAAGGTCTTCGAAACGCAAAAAGTGTGTATTGCCTTCTTGTTTGTGCCGCCAGCCTTCATAAAAGTTAATCCAATAACGATTGTTCAGATGCTGATTCAAGATCCGATGAAATAAAGTCTGTTTGAAGCCGAAAAATTTCATACTCGTCTCAAACGCCAGTTTAAGCCGGTCTTTTCGCCAGACATGCCCATATTCCATCCAGTACCAGGTAAAAGAAATGAGAGCGTCTCTGGCGTCGCGAACAAGCACAATGGAGGGGAGTTCGCTTGCCCTGAGTTCGTCTAAAGTTGAATGCGCTTTTATGAGGAAGAAATCCTCTGAATCGTGGTATTTCATATAAGTAGTTTTGTCGCCCTCGAGCAGGGCGCGATACAACGCTTCAGGTAATCGTTTATGCCCAGTGATGTGGCGACAGGCACCATTACCACCGGAACGAAAGCCTGAATATGTCGGAATTCCATACAGCTGATGCGCCACAATCCGAAAAAAGGTATTGCCGGACCTTGGGTATGATGCAAGCCAAATAATCACTGTGCAGATCCGCCGGATCAGTTGTTATTAGAGTCCCAATATTCAGGGAATAAATTCACTTGTATAGGCTACTATACTGTTGATAGTATCGTCCATGACTTGGCGCCGCTATTGCAAAACTAAAGAGTCAGCAAGAAATTGACATAACTTTAAGATGGCAGTCTTACGATGCCCATATGCATAGACAACGTCTGTAGATATTTTTTGTTGGCGCAAGCTGAAGTTCGTGGTAAGTTTACTCAAAATTGGATGGCAGGATAACAATATGCCGTACCCGAATATAGTAGGGTTAATATATTAAAAGTTTAAACACCCTGCTGTATCTTATTGAAAATTAAGAATATATGTATTACGAAACACTAAGCGCATCGCTAAATTGTAATCGGGAGGGACAATGGAAAGCGTATATCCGTTGAATGTTATTGTCAGTAACGATTCTGTTCTCAGTCAGCAATATAATGACGTCATTCAAAGTGCCCTTTTTCTTTCCAGTTGCATGCAGGAAGAGAATGCCGCTGAGCTGTTTCGTAATGGGGCGGCTGTAAACAAAATTATCCTTGTTGATAACGCCGGCGAAAATTTAGTCCGTGCCCTCGGCCAAGCTTATAATTGGGATAGTGATAGGATGCCGGGCATTGAACGCGTTCAGACAGAAATTAATAACGACCTGACAATTCATGAGCTACACCAACTTTTTGAGGGCGATGCATTAAAATGCGGCATGGGGTAAGAAAACCCAGCCGTTTCGTAAGCTCATCTGTGTAGCTTTTGTCACGCTGCAGTGGTAAATGTACCGTTTCGATGGCTGAGTAGGATGTAGACGCTTATTACCAACAACTTTGAAATGACGTCTGAACTATAATGATGTGGCGTTATCATGAACAAGTTTTCGGAATCAACCGAAGATAAGCATAATGATAAATAACAAGATTTTTAAGGGGGGCTGGGCATAGATACTAGAATCTCTCAAGATACAGACTCCGTCTTTGTATCCGTATCGATTAGCAATGCGTGTCTAACGTCAGAAATTGCCCGATTAATCATTGTTATGCCTATTGAAAAATTAGAGATGATATATAAATGATACTCGTAACAGGCTTTGGTCCATATCAAGAAGACCTGAATGCATCCGGTGAGGTGGTAAAGTCACTTAATAATAATCTGCCCAACGAACTTATACGTCATAAGGGAGATTTGATATTTGAGGTCATTACTTGCGACGACACATCCCGAGAAACAGAGCATAAAAGCCTTGAATCTCAATTATCTGAATTGCTAAGTAGATACGAACCAGATTTATGTATCTATACAGGGCAGGCTCCGCCTTACAATAAAATCACAATTGAAAAAATCGCTACTAACTCATTTATGAGGGAGGTTATTGATCCAGTCAGACCGGTAGCATACTGGTCTAACTTGCCTGGTAATGAAAGCTTGAAAGATATCTTGGAAGAGCGAAATATACCTGCTGACTATTCATATTATGGTGGTCAGCATTTATGTAACCATATTCTTTATTCGAGTTTATATTTATCAGAAAAGTATGGTCTTCCTCATAAATCGGGGTTCATACATATACCGCTATTGCCGGAACAAGTAACAAAGAAGCATCGCAATTCGCCTTATATGCCTATAGATATGTCGAGAAAAGCGTTGGCACTAGCTATAAATCATGCTGTAGATGCACATAGGCATAACAAGGCACTCCAGCCGACCGCTAAAAGCGGCGGCCGAGCTTAATCGTGTGTGCCGGGCATGGCACTTAACTAGTCAGATGAGAGTTCTGATACCAGGTATTCGCAGAGCCGAAGGTTAGCGAAAGGGCAAGGGCGTTGTCGCGAGGCAGGGTCTGGAGGAAGCCCAACGCGAAATCGCGGGGCGATGGACAATAACCCGATATGA
>Ga0114931_10008578_pt1 | contig 12353 bp, 15 predicted proteins | sample 2SBtaG_FD_89579 | JGI IMG/M metagenome (GOLD analysis project Ga0114931, IMG submission 89579) | Deep subsurface microbial communities from Kolumbo volcano to uncover new lineages of life (NeLLi) - 2SBTROV14_V59a metaG | ecosystem: Environmental > Aquatic > Marine > Volcanic | place: Kolumbo...
AAGTGGAAACTCGCTCGGCACTTTCCAGTTTTTTTGAATCGCACCCGGCGTTCTGGACTCTATTAGATCATTAAGCTCTGGCTCTTCGACATGCTGTGCAGTGCGTGATGTATAAAGCCACTCACCGAACGTCCCGCCAGAGGGCGTACGGTCGCTCTTTGCCCATTTGAGGAGACGCCTGCGGCTTTCCTCTGCTTCTTTCTCTGTGACGGTACGCATCCAATCAAAGTCTGGATCAAGTTTTCCCGAGAGAGGCTGATCAGGGTTCGCCCAAAAATTCTCGATACTACCATAGGCAATTTCGACCCGGCGTCTTGTGATTGGATTGAGGAGGATGTTTTCGAGCCGGGTTACCCAGCGAAGGTTTTCAGGCCGGTTGTTCTGCCGGTTAGTATCAATGTGGTCGACGACATGATCTTTTGACGGTTGCGGGCCGTGGAAAGCTGTCGCCACGATGCGGTGAACCGGTATGGATGCAACATGCGTGTATCCGCGCTTCTTGTTCACGCGCCCGAACATCCATTTTTCATCCAACGGCCTTAGACGGCCACTGTCTCTACGGCATCTGCGTACAGCACCATTGTCGCGAATACGGTAAGTTTCGTCACGATAGGTGCAGGTGACTTCGCGATCAAAACAATCAAGATGTAACTGGTTCATCACATATCCTCCTCTTGGAAATTGGCAAGGCGCTTTCCAACTGCACGAACGAGTTCTTCATCCAAATGACTTGTTAGCCATTGGGTAAAACCATCCAGAACTAGTCTGGTCGGTCGTAGTAGCTCGGCAAAGAGGCATGGCATAACATCATAGCGTGCTGGGCGTCCGAGCCAGCGAGAGGCTTGAACGACTTGTTAGGGCGTTTTCTTATGAATACGACGATGGGCTTCATTCGACACGACAAGTAGATTCGACCGTTTATTGTTTGTCTTGTCACCATCAATATGGTGCACCTCTCGACCAGCGTAAATCTTGCCTCCAACCTTCTTTTCTGCGACTCTCCTGTGAGTTAACACCCACTTACCAGTTTTCTTGTCCTTGAACTGCCTATAACCGCCGCTATTCACCCTCGTTTTAAGTGACCTTCTCCTTCTGTTCGATTTGACGCGACCACCAGACGCGCTTTTGTAACTTTTTTTATATGACGATTTACTCTTGTTACTTCGGCTCCTGTAGGCCATTGGACGTTCTCCAGTGTTTTACGTAAGGTCTTACGCGGTATGTCGGTCTAATAGATATTCAATAGACGGGTTATTTTTTTGTCCTCTGTGGGATTGTAAAATTGACGTCTTGTTAACACCACAAATATGATAAGTCTCGCCGCGATAGGTGCAGGTGACTTCACGGTCAAAAATATTAGGATCTATCGGTTTCATAGCATGTCCTCCTGTTAGTAATCGGCAAGGCGCTTTCCGAGTTCGCGAACGTGTTCTCTGCCCAAACGATTGGCAAGCCAGTTCACAAGAGAATCCATAAACCAATCAGGCCGATCGTTGTTGATTGATAAAGACGCATGACAAACGGTCATGGCATGGGATTTTGCCATATCACCAGAACTCATAGCAGCACGACCAACGTAACGGACAGCCTCCATGATTGCAGCTGCCTGCCCAGAGTTGGAAAGAGCTGAAAGTTCCAAGGCTGAAATCAAATGTCGGGAAAGGTTGATTACTTTTGGTAGAGATTCCCTGGCATCTGATATGGCCCTTGAAAGAACCTCGTCAGTAGCATTAATCATCGCCTCAGTCCTCAAACTTGCACCTTCTTGAACATCCGTCTTCAGTTCATCTTGTGGATGCATGAACTCAATACGGAGTTTGTTAATACGATCCCAGGCCTTTTGGATATCTCTATCGGTCCAACCTGATGGGAGTGTTGCAGCCCTTTCCAGAAGAGCGTGGACTTGACTTGGGGTCTCTCGGCGAGGACCGAAATTCATTTTAAGTTGCCATTCTTTAAACGCCTCCTCTTTATATTTCTCCAACTTCTTTTTCTTGCGGAAACGGGCCTGTTTTTCTGCGTTGGTTATAGTCATTCCAAATATCTCCTAACTTTTATTCTTGGTTACGTAACTATACGGCAGGAGTTTTCCCCTGTCAACCCCCTTTAATAATTTTTCTCACAACGATTCTCACGATTGAAAAGGGTTTATAGACCTTAGGTCCATAAACCCTTGAAATGATAGGTACGCTCTGCCGGAGTCAAAGATATTTGATTAGGGAATGGTCGAGCCCCTCCAAAAAAAACCTAAGCCCGATAATCTGGCTTAGGTTTTAAACATGTTACTAAATGTTTACCGAATGAAATTTAAACTATAACTATCTGTATTTAATATATAAAAATGGTGGAGGCGGCGGGAGTCGAACCCGCGTCCGAAAACATTCCACTCAGGCGTCTACATACATAGCCCAACAAAAGATTTTCACCTCCTGGGACTTGCCGGGCATGGTAGCCAGGAGATTAACCTGTAAAAGTTTTCGCTTCACCGTCTCACAGGTACGTCGGATCAGCTAGCCTGCTCGTCGGCGCCCTATTCAGTGTCGCAGGCAAGCACTGAGAGGACGCTAGCCGTCTATGCGGCTAGAGCGTACGCATAATCGTCTGCGTTTGTCTTTATCCCACCTGTTTTACGAGCAAGATGGAACCTCGGTATGCAACCTAAGCTTCTCTATCCCCGTCGAAACCAATTCGCCCCCTTTCGTGAAGTGAAGTATAATAATTATAACCACTTTTTCGTGACATGTCAATAACGCCCTCTTTTTCGTGCCTGGTCAATTTCCCTTTTTAATTCCTTTTCCTTCAGTGCCCTCCGCTTGTCATATTTTCTCTTGCCCTTGGCCAGGGCGAGTTCCACTTTTGCCTTTCCATCCTTGAAATAGACTTTTGTGGGGATGAGGGAATACCCTTTTTCTTCGGTTTTGCCGATAATGCGCTTGAGTTCCCGTTTGTTTAGCAAGAGTTTTCTGGTCCTGACCGGGTCCAGTTCCATGTGGTGGGCAAAGGGATAGGCAGTTATGTGCATGCTGTGGAGGAATGCCTCACCTTTTTTGATCCTGGCGTAGCTGTCCACCAGGTTGGCCCTCCCTTCCCTCAAGGATTTTACCTCAGGCCCCAGGAGGACAAGTCCCGCTTCAATGGTCTCATCAATATGGTAGTCGTATGAGGCTTTTCTATTCCGGCAGACAATTTTTATACCCATGGTGTTTCGCTCTCGGGATGTATTTGGTGGTAAATGAAAAGGTGGTAAATCAACCTGGAAAAAAGCCCTTTTCACCCAGTTCCGGGATCATTTTCTTCATTCGCGTAAGGAGGTAATCGCGGACATCCCTGGCAGTGTTGAGTTGAACAACCAGCTCAAAATCCTGCCGGGCTTGTTCAAGGGAAATGGCCCGCACGATATTTTTCACCAGGGGGATAGATCGGGCATTCATGCTCAGTTCATCCAGGCCCAAGCCCAGAAGGATTGGGGTGCAAAGCGGGTCCCCGGCCATTTCACCGCACAGCGATACCTTGATCCCCGCTTTTTTGCCCTCTTGTACCACCTGCTGGATCATCCGCAGAATAGCCGGGTGAAAGGGTTGATACATAAAGGCAACGTGTTCATTGACCCGATCAATGGCCAGGGCATACTGGATGAGGTCATTGGTCCCAATACTGAAAAAGTCAACATGCCTGGTAAGCAGATCTGAAATGGTCACGGCCGATGGGATTTCGATCATGATCCCTACCGGCATATTTTCATCATAAATGATTCCCTCGTTGTCCAATTCCTGCTTCACCGTGTTGAGCATTTCCTTTGCTTCCAAAACTTCCTGAAGGCCGGAAATCATGGGAAACATGAGTTGGACCCGCCCGAATGTACTCGCACGCAAGATGGCACGCAGCTGCGTTTTGAAGAGCCCCGGTTCCTTAAGACAGAGACGTATGGCCCGCAGTCCCATGGCGGGGTTCATTTCATTGGCGATCTCGATATGCGATGCGAATTTATCACCTCCGAGATCGAGGGTCCTGATGGTCACCGGTTCGGGTGCCATGATCTCCGCGACTTCCCTGTAGTCACTAAAGAGTTCCTCTTCAGTGGGCAATCCCTTGCTCCGCAGATAGAGAAATTCCGTCCTGTAGAGCCCAATCCCTTCAGCCCCATGATCCCGAACGGCGGTTACCTCCTCAAGAAACTCTATGTTGGCGTTTATGGAGATACGATACCCGTCGGGTGTTTCTGCAGGGAGATGACTGATTCGCGCAATGCTTGACTTATATTTTTCATGCTGAAGTTGTTTTTCCTGGTAACGAATGATTTCAGCGTCATCAGGATTGATAACAACTTCACCGGTACTCCCGTCAACGATGAGGAGGTCCCCATCGGAAATCCTTGCGGTTGCCGATTCAAGCCCAACCACGGCGGGGATTTCAAGCGCCTGGGCCATGATCGCGGTATGGGACGTCTGGCCTCCCACATCGGTTATAAATCCCATGACCTTGCTGATATTGAGCTCAGTGGTGTCGGCCGGAGAGAGGTCATGGGCAACGATGATGACGCGCTCTTTTATCTCCGCGAGGCTTTCTTGTGTTTCCCCGGAGAGGTTTCTCAAAATCTTTTCCGAGACGCTTTCTACATCCTGTATTCTGTTGCTGATGTATTCGTCATCAATCTGGGCAAATATTTTGCGAATTTCATTGAAGGATTTCTTCAGCGCCCACTCCGCGTTAATCTTTTCCTCTTCAATCCTGCGTATGGCGGACTCCCGGAGCATGCTGTCCTTCAAGATCATCACATGGCTGTCAAGGATGAAGGAATGTCCCTTGACGTGTTCAGGCATCTTGTTTTTGAGAGTTTGAAGTTGCTCTTCAGTAATCCGAAGGGCATTTTCAAAGCGTTCCACTTCCCCGGAGACCTGTTTTTCATCGATGAGGTACTGGTAGAGTATCTTGACCCTGGACCGGTCTACGAGGTGAGCCTTTCCAATGATAATTCCCGGTGACACGGGAATTCCCTGCATCGTGTCCTTTGCTTCATTTCGGCGGGCGGTCATGCCTCTTCTCCGAATTTGTTGGCAAAAAGCTCTGTCAGGCTTTCCATGAATACCTCTGAATCCTCACCGACGATCTTGGCTTCCACCTCTGTGCCCTTGGGGCAGGAAAGGGTCAGGATGGACAGAATGCTGGAACCGTCCACCTCTTCCTTGTCTTTTCTGAGAAACAGCTTTGATTCGTACTGATTTGCAAGGGCCACTATTTTTCCCGCTGCCCGGGCATGCAGCCCGAGGCTATTGTCAATTTTCAGTACCTGTTTCTCTTCTCTGGTTGATTCGCATGAATTCATCGGGTTTCCGTCGATGACAGCATCGTTTTTCTCTCAAGGCACATCTTATATACCTGCCGGTAGGGCAATCCCTTTTCAAGGGAAATGTCCCCGGCAATATCTTTTACACTCAACTGTTTTTCGGTCAGCAGTTTGTCTATTCTCCCAATGACCTCTGCGGAAATTTCTCGTTTCCCTTGCTTTTCCTCGCTTCCCTTCACCACGAGGGTCAATTCTCCCCTCGTTCGCTCTTCCGGCAGGTCTTCCAGGACAGCTGATATATCCCCTCGGTATATCTGTTCATAGAGCTTGGTCATCTCCCGGATCAGGACGATTTCTCGATCACCTAAGACCTCCAGCAGATCTGCGAGCATGGCCTTTAATCGATGAGGTGCCTCGAAAAAGACCATGGTGCGGCGTTCGGAAATAAATGCCCGAAGTGCTTGTTTCCTCTTGCCGCTCCTTGGGGCGAGAAAGCCTCCAAAAACGAATTGCTCCGCAGGAAATCCGGCGACCGAAATGGCACCGGTTACCGCGGAAGGACCCGGGATCGGCTTAACCGTAATAGCTTCCCGGGCGGCTTTGTTAATAAGCAATGTGCCCGGGTCTGAAACGCCCGGTGTTCCCGCATCGGTCACCAGGGCTATGTTTGTCCCACTCTTCAACCTGCCGATGAGTTCGGGGGTTTTTGTTTTCTGATTGTGCTGGTTATACCGTACGATCCTGGTCTTGATCCCGTAATGTTCACAAAGCCCCCTGGTATGGCTCACGGTTTCAGCAGCAATAATATCGACTTCCTTCAAAATTTTCAAGGCCCTGAGAGTAATATCCTCCAGGTTTCCGATAGGGGTGGAAACGATGGAGAGTGTGCCGCGGCTAGTATGCGAGGTCGAATGCATTTTTTATGACCTCGATCTTTGGAGAAGGCCCTGCCAGGCTTATGGCCACCACATCGAACCTGGCTCGTATGTTCCCGCAATTGTTCGCCTTCATGTACGCGAGCGCGACTTTGGAAATCTGGTGCCTTTTGCGGGCATTTACCGCCTCCTTCGCATAGCCGGTTGATCCGGTTCTCCTTGTCTTGATCTCCAGGAATACCAGGGTATCACCGTCGCGGGCAATCAAGTCGATCTCACCAAGGGGACACCGGTAATTTTGAAGGATATCCTTGTATCCCATGGACCGGATGGTCTTCAGGGCAAGGTTCTCGCCCTTTTTCCCGAGCTCAAGGCGCTCCCTTGTCACGTCAACATACCCCCCGAAAGGTGAGACGGTGAAACGGACAGGGGCCAAATCGCTTGAGGGCGTCCAGGTGATACCGCGTACCATAGCCTTTGTTCTGTTCAAAACCGTACTGGGGAAACAGGCGGTGATAATTTCTCATGATCCTGTCGCGGTAAACCTTTGCCATGACAGAGGCCGCGGATATGCTCATGCTCCTCTGGTCGCCTTTTTTCAGGCACTTCTGGGGCAACCGGACGGGCACAGGTTGGATACCATCAACCAGAAGAAAAGCCGGCCGCGGTTCAAGAGTCAGGACAGCCCTTTTCATCGCCTCAAGGGCGGCGTTCAGGATATTGTGGGTATCGATGTAGGTATGCGAAACGACTGCAATACTCACGGCCGTTGACTCCCGCTGAATCAATTCGAAGGCCTTTTCCCTCGCATGGGGCGTCATCTTTTTGGAGTCGCGGACTCCCGGCAAATCCACCTCCCCGGGGAGGATCACCGCGGCGGCCACCACCGGCCCCGCAAGGGGACCACGTCCTGCTTCATCCAGCCCGGCAATCATGGCGTAGCCTGCCTTCCTGACCATGGCCTCGTATCGGAAAGGATTAGGTTCGCCGGGTTCAATTCCCTCAGGAAAAAGGGATAGGTTTTCGGGTGGACTCGACAAGAAAATGATCAAAATACCTAAGAGGGTTAGTACCTTTTCTCCTTGATCCGGGCGGCCTTTCCTCGCAGCTTCCGCAGGTAATAGAGACGGCCTCTCCTCACCTTTCCTCGGGTCATAATCTCGATTTTTTCGATGGAAGGGGAGTGTAATGGAAATATCCTCTCCACACCAATACCATACGAGATTTTTCGAACCGTAAAGCTCGCTCCCGTGTTGCCTTTCCGTTTCCGGATGACAACCCCCTGGAAGATCTAGATGCGCTCTTTTTCGCCCTCTTTGATCCTGGCATGGACCTTAACCGTATCACCCGGCCGGAAGTCAGGGACGTCGATTCGCATTTGTTCCTTTTCAAGCATTTCCAGAATGTTCATATTTCCTCCTCATGTCACCATACGCTTCGGGGCCAAGTGGAAAAGGGTCGTGATGCGATTATTGATCCCTCGAATCCTCACCCATTCAGCTCCCGAACGATGTCTGTTTTCGTGCCAACAAGCCGATCCAATATAATTGCCGCCGCCGCCCGAACAGGGAGATGGTTGTACCCATCAGCACCCATGACCGGATCCAGAACAGCGTTTGATCCCTGCAGAACCTCCTGGTCCAGTCCCCATGCCGTTCCAAAAAGGAGCAGCACGACCCGGTCCTGACGGATCATGGCCCGTGCGTCCGGGAAGGAGAGCGTGTTATCATTTTGTGTCCTCGCGTCAGTGGCGAGGACAAACGGCGTTACCCCTTCCGTTGCGTGGATCCTTTCAACACCATCCTCCAGTGAGGAGGCCACGCTCACGAGTTCAATAGCCTCTTTCCTTTGGGGATTGTATGAAGCACCGAAACCGAATTTCCAGTGGTCGCAGATTCTATCTACAAGCCCATGCTGATCTTTCAGCGGTGTTATCACCAGTAATTTGCGGACCCCATAGGTCCTGGCAATCCGTGCCAGATCGTGGAGGTCCACCGGGGTGACTGCCGAAGCAATTCGCTGCTCGTTCTTGTTATACACGGGAAAATGAACGAGTCCTATGTACAGGCGCATTAATTACGTTCCGAATTTATCAGTCTTTCCCTTCAGTTCCCCGAGAATCACCTCATCCTGTGGAGTGAGACGGGCCTTCTGAAGGAGATCAGGCCGTTTCTCAAGGGTCCGCTTCAGAGACTGGATTCTACGCCACTGGCGGATTTTTTCATGGTCTCCCGAAAGAAGGATCTCCGGGACCTCTTCCCCCTTGAACACCCTGGGACGGGTATACTGAGGGTATTCGAGCAATCCATCTTCAAAAGAATCCTCCTGGGCGGATTTATCACCCCCCAGGACGCCGGGAATGAGCCGGCTTACCGCGTCCATGAGGACGAGCGCCGCGAGCTCCCCTCCACTCAAGACATAGTCCCCGATGGACAATTCCCTGTCAACACATAGCGTCCTGACTCTTTCGTCAATCCCCTCGTAGCGTCCGCAGAGAAGGATAAGCTGTTTCTGCCTGGAAAGTTCCCAAGCCATGGCCTGGTCGAATCTTTTCCCCTGGGGTGTCAGGAGCACGACCAGGTTTTCCTGCGCGACCCTGGGCACCGAGTCCAGCGCCCTGTATATGGGCCCGGGCTTCATCACCATGCCGTCCCCGCCCCCGAAGGGACGGTCGTCTGTATTCTTGTGGGCGCCTTTTGCAAAGGCGCGGATGTCTGTTATCTCAATCTTGATCAGGTCCCGTTTTGCGGCGCGTGCCAGAATGCCTTCTTCGAGATATGCCCGGATCATTTCCGGGAATATGGTCAAAACATCATATCTCATGAAGATCCAGGAGGCCTTCTATGGGGTGAATCATCATCTTCCCCAGTTCTAAATCAATGTTTTTAATGATCTCAAGGGTGGCGGGGATGAGCACCTCGCCTTTCCCACTCTTGATCACATAGATATCATTGCTGCCCGTCGCAATGATATTGGTGACGGGACCCAGGTATTCCCCTGATTCCAGGAACACATCAAGTCCCAAGAGCTCGTGCCAGAAATATTCGCTTTCCTCTTTCTGGGGCAATGCATCTTTTCTGACCAGGATGTCCGCATCCCGGTATAGTTCAGCATCCGTCAGAGAAGAGATTCCGTCCAATTCGACAATATATCCGGACTTGAAGGGCTTTGCGGAAGCGATGGTGACCTCCGCCAGTTTTCCCGTTCGATCCCTCAGAAAAATGGTGCGGGCGCTCAGAAAAGTTGCGTCCGAGCCGGCGTACGCAGAGATTTTCAACTGGCCTCGCAGCCCATGGGGCCGGAGAACCTTTCCCACCGGGAGCAGACTATGATCTGGTTTCGGGGTCAAGCCTATTCAAGGATTTCCAGAACCGATCGCTTGTTAATCTTCGTGGAAGCAGCGCTGAGGATGGTCCTCATGGCGCGTGCCGTACGGCCCTGCTTTCCGATGACTTTTCCCAAGTCTTCCTTGGCTACCTTTAGTTCAATCACAGAGGTTTGCTCTCCCTCTATCTCAGTGACAACCACGTCTTCCGGTTTGTCCACCAGCGCCTTTGCTATGTAGGAAATCAAGTCCTTCATATCGACTCACCTCCATGTTTGCGTTCATCCGCGTACCACCTCAATTTGCCGCTGAAGGAGACTTTGTTAACCCTTGCTTCTTCAAAATTGATCTGGCCGATTCCGTCATTACCGCGCCCTTTTCCAGCCAGTAACGGACCTTATCCTCCTGAATTTTGATTATTGCCGGGTCGGCTTTTGGATCGTAATAGCCGAGAATATCCAGAAACTTACCGTCACGCGGAGCTTCCGAGTCAGCTGCTACCAACCGGTAAAAGGGCTTTTTCTTCGCGCCCATCCTTGTCAATCTAATTCTCACCGCCATGTTGCAGTATCACCCCCTATAGTTTTAATAGTCCTTCGCTAGCCGAAAAGAGAGCCCACATCACGAATGCCCTTTTTGGTCAGCCGCTCCATCATCTTTTTTGATTGTGCAAAATTCTTCAACAACCGATTTACGTCCTGAAGCGAGGTACCGCTTCCTTTTGCGATTCTTTTTCTTCTGCTGCCGTTGATAAGTTTGTAATTTTTTCTCTCCTGCCTGGTCATTGAACTGATGATTGCTTCAATCTTCACCAGTTCCTTCTCGTCGGGCTTGAGCTGTTTCAGTTTTTTCATCTGCCCCATGCCGGGGAGCATCCCCAGAATCTGTTCGAGCGAGCCAAGCTTCTTGACCTGTTTCAACTGCGTGGAGAAATCATCCAGGTCGAATTCCCGTTTCTTGATCTTTTTCTGGAGCTTTACGGCATCCTTTTTATCAAATTGGGCCTGGGCCTTCTCAATCAGAGAAAGGACATCACCCATCCCCAGGATCCTGGAAGCCATCCTGTCCGGGAAAAAAGGCTCAAGGGCATCGAGCTTTTCCCCGACTCCCACAAATTTTATGGGCTTCTCGACGACCGCTCTTATAGAAAGGGCCGCTCCACCCCGGGCATCTCCTTCCATCTTGGAAAGGATAACGCCGGTTATGGAAAGGGCGTCGTTAAAGTGCCCGGCCACATTGATCGCATCCTGCCCGGTCATGGCATCTGCTACGAGCAGGATCTCGTGGGGGTTTGTCTTTTCCCTGATCCGTTGAAGCTCCCCCATGAGCGTTTCATCAATGTGGAGACGCCCCGCCGTGTCAAAAAGCAGGAGGTCACAGTTCTCCCTTCCCGCCCTTGACAATGCATCGACACAGATGTGCTCGGGCTTCTGTTCAGGACTTGAAGGATAAACCGGCACGTCTATTTGCGAGCCAAGTTTTTTCAGCTGTTCAATGGCCGCCGGCCGGTAGATATCAGCCGGTACCAGATAGGGGTGCCGGCCCTGTTTCCGCAAATAATAAGCAAGCTTCGCCGCCGTGGTGGTCTTCCCGGAGCCCTGAAGCCCGACCAGCATGATGGTATGGGGCGTTTTGCCGGCCAGGTCCAGATCCTGCCGATCCCCCCCCATCAAGAGCGACAACTCCTCATTGACAATCTTGATGAGCTGCTGGCCCGGGGTCAGACTTTCGAGGACCTCCTGGCCGATGGCGCGTATTTTGATGTCTTCAACGAGCTTTTTTACAACCTTGTAATTGACATCTGCTTCCAGCAGTGCAAGGCGTACTTCTTTGAGAGCATCCTGGACATTGGCTTCTGTAAGCTTTCCCCTACCGGTTATCTTCTTGAAGACGCGATTGAATTTTTCGGTCAGGTTTTCAAACATCACTGGCTCTCAAAACGAAAACGATTATTATTATTCAAAAAAATCAATTATGTCAATGAAAATCATGACGATTTCAAGGTGCGTTCCTTTTTGCTTATTTTATCATAGCGTTGCATTTTTTCCATAAAAAACTTTCTGAGGGGCCGGGGGAGGTTTAAACAGAACAACTGAGAGGAGTGCAGGCGAGCCTTCAGTTCGAAAATTATGGTTGCCAATACCGGCCATACCTTTTAGTATTCCGTAGTTGAAAAAGTGGTGGAGGATGGGCGCATGGGAAACGGGATATCCCGCGAGGGCGAGGAAAGGCGGGTGGAAGAAGGGATCATTTCTCCCAGGAGAGGAAAAAATGATCCCGTGCTTGGACCCCACGTCGTGCTGGCCATGGCCCCTGATGCTTTGCGCTTTCTGGTGAAAAGGACCAGGGGAGAAAGACTGCCGCTGCATGATATGGCCCTCTCGCAGCTGTATCGACCGGGAGATCCCGTGGACCAGCGTGTAAGCTTTGCAGGCCCGTTTCTGGGTGCTCCCCAGGCTGTGCTCGCCATGGAAAAGCTCATTGTGCTGGGGGCAAAGCGATTCTGGGTTCTGGGATGGTGTGGTTCCCTCCAGCGGTACCTGAGGATTGGTGACGTGGTGATCCCCACGTCCGCCATCCCTGAGGAAGGGACGTCGCACCACTATCCCGTTGGGAAGGGCCCTGTTGAACCCGACCAAAGTATGACTACGCTCCTTGTGCAGGCCGTGAAGGGATTGCCCGTGGAAGCAAAGGCCGGGGCTGTCTGGTCCACGGATGCTCCTTACCGTGAAACGCCAGCCAAAGTGAAAAAGTACGGCCGGGAAGGTGTGCTGGCTGTGGAAATGGAAATGTCGGCCTTGATGCATGTGGCGGTTTTCCGATCCGTGGCGGTCGCCGGCATGCTCGTAGTTTCAGATGAGCTGTTCGA